>Ga0208937_1000082_pt1 | contig 89528 bp, 77 predicted proteins | sample June2015DPH_11_5_FD_184705 | JGI IMG/M metagenome (GOLD analysis project Ga0208937, IMG submission 184705) | Peatland microbial communities from SPRUCE experiment site at the Marcell Experimental Forest, Minnesota, USA - June2015DPH_11_40... | ecosystem: Environmental > Terrestrial > Soil >... | reverse complement strand
TCAGGCGGAGAAGGGTCTTGGTCTATACTACACCGACTCTTGCCTGACCACCCCTTGAAACTGTGCGACTTGCACAACGATCAAACCTCAAAAAAATCAGTTCCGCATCCCGGTAGAGAAATTTCGGTTAGAGTATTAAACAAGGTTAAGTGGCAGGCCGGCGCGCTCCGCGCATCCGGCCTGCCACCTTCACCGTGTTCTCATGCCACCAGTTCAGCATCCTTGACGACCAGGCGCTTGTCCCGTTCTTCCCAGCGAATCACTTTCAGCGTGACCTGCTGGAATTCCGGCAGTTTTGGAAACGTGACGACGTTCTCGCCATCCAGTTTCACCTTGCCGTCCTTGGGGTCGTGGAATGCTTCCCACACCGCCAGACCAGGTTGCAACGCCAGTTCATGCCGCGCGATCACAAACACGCCAGAGCCGTCTTTGCGCTTGTGCGCCTTGGCGGTGCTGGACATGACCACGCCACGGATGAACAGGCCATTCAACTTTTCGCCTTGAGCAGTTGATTTTGCATTTTCAGCCATAGATTTAATCCCTCCTTTCTGTTGATGATGATTTCCCCGCTGCCTTTATAGCAACCATCCAGCGCAGCGGACAAAACCAGATGGTCGAATAGCTCCCGATATGGGATTTGAAATCTCACGGTCCGCGCCAGGCCGTTCTGCCGGATCACGCCCATGCACGCCCACCGCCAGAACCGTTCATCTATCGTGTACGAGGCCCGGTGCTTCTTCGGCTTGAGTGCGTCCAATCCGGTTTTCGGCATGGCTGGCTTGGTTTCTGCCGGTGGTTTCAAAAAGCCTTTGGTCGTTTGGAACACCCGCAGCCGCTTCCGTTTCTTCACCCATTCCGGCAGGTCGCCGGCCTTGGAGACATATTTCAGAAGGTAATAAAAATCCTTGTTGTCAATCCGTTGAACGGTCACCCAGCCCAAATCCCACAATTCGGCGAGCAGTTCCTTGGGCAGAAACCGGCGTGTCAGGAAAATGGCGTGGTAATGCACCCAGCCGGATTCGTGAAATTCCACCTTGATGCAGTAGGGCGCATCTATGCCGTAGGTCTTGCCCTCATGTTCGACACCATGCCGGAGCTGAAAGAAGACTTTACGCAGCAGTTCCCGGCTGTGCTGGAACGCCGATTCTTCATCTTTGAACAGTTTCGTATCGAGCGTTAATGTTAGAAACAGCTTGCCGCTCACGTCGGGCAGCCGGTCCCAGAACCGCGCCACCACTTTGAAAATGCCAACCGGATGAAACCACGACGCCGGAATGAATTCCTTGATCGTTTGTTCGTAGGCATCGGTTTGATTGGCGGCTTTCGCCGGCAGGTTTCGATCCCCACCCCCACCTCCTTGGCTTACGGTTTCTTTGCAGGTTTCCCCAAGGTGGTTCATGGCATCACCTCCGGTTTCGACGCGATTGGAGCTTTAACTTTTGGCCTAAATATCCAATTCCCGTCCCATAATCGGTATTCCCGGACAAAAGGACCGGGCTGAAACGGCTTTCGGGGCGCCTGGTTTTCGTTTAGACGCGCCGCCTTGTGCGCCTCGATCTGCGCATAAAATTCTTCGGCGGTTAGCCACAAACGTTCCCGGTTGGCGATTTCCCAAAGCTCCTTGTTGGTCATACGCTCCACTCCGAGGGTTTGGAATTTTCCTTGAGGAACCGTTCCAGTTCACCGACCCAATAAATCGGGCGGTAGGTGACGCGGCAGGGACGCAGCAAACCCCGCGCTGTCAGGCGGTCGAGAGTTGCAGGACTGACGCCAATCACCCTCGCCGCTTCAATGCGGTTCAGGCCCAGCTTCGGCGTCTGGTCTTCGGTCGAGTTCTTGTCTGTTGTTAACATCGTCCATATTTAACAACAGATTCGCGACGGTTAATTGCCGGTTCTGCATGTTGAGGAAACCGGCAGACTAACCAGAGGAACTAGCAGACTTCAAAAACTTGTACGGAGCACCGACACCTTTCATCGAAAGTTTGATTTCATCGCAGACATCATTGAACCATTCTTGCCCCCGGTCTTGAAAGGCAGGCGATTTTTTTAATTCGATGCGTAAGTCCTTGCGAGTTTTAGCGGGCAGCGTCCGACGCATTTTTTCCACCTCATATTGGAACGCCAGCAGTTCGCCGTAAACGTCAGCCCGCCGATCATCTCCGCTGAATTCTCCATCCTCATTCAAGAAAATGGAATATCCCTCATTCATTCCTTTATAAAACATTTTGCCGGCCTTGGCGTCTTGATTTGCCACATGGTAAAGCGCTACTTGCCGGTGTTTGTCGAGATCCTCGAGTTTTGGTTTTGATGCCAGCGTCAGCAACTCTTCCAATGATGCTTTATCGGATAACGGACGTTTCAGCATCTTCAAATAATACTCCCGCATTTCCTCCTCCCCGGAAACCGCATCAAATTTGGCCTGTTGTTTCTCCGAAAGCCTATCCAAACCCTCTTTTTTCAGAATCTTTGGAACGTCGTGCGTGTAAAATACTTTGCAACGCTCAATGAGGCCGATGCATCGACCGTAGTTTTGCCAGTTGACACGGCGTTTGGGCTTGAGTTTCAAGATGGATTTCAAAATGGTCTGCCGGTATCGAATGCAAATATTTTTGGCCCACTCTGGCGTGCTGTTGGTGGGTTCCCATCCCGGAAGCGGTTCGAGGCCCACCGCATTTCGCAATTCACAGTGCAAGTCCATCATTCGAGCAAATATCGTCGGTTCGACATTGCGTCCACTGGCGCTGCTGTTCACTTCACCGCCTGATTTATCATCTGATTTTGCCATCATTCACCGACTCGCTGTTCCCTCGACGGGCAATGGGATTATTTTTTCGCTGCTCGCTCGATTAAAAGTCACTCGCTGGGCCATGTTTACGGAATGTTGATCGCGCAAATGTCCGTAAACTTTCATCGCCAGCGCGCCGCCGTCCTTGTGTCCCAGCCAGCGGCTCACCGTGGGAATATCAACACCGGACTCGATGCAAAGTGTCGCGAAAAGATGCCGCAGGTCATGGTGCGTGATCCGCTCCATACCGATCTCTTTCGCCGCCCGATCCATTGCTTTCTGACATTCACGCACGCGCATGACCGGATGCGAAGGCAGAGCGTCAGGATTTTCCGCCTTCAACCGTTCCAGAAGTTTCCGCATGTCGGGAATCATCGGGACGCGGCGGATCGTCCAGTTCTTCGTGCCGGTTACAGGGTCGCCGCGCACAATGATTTCCCCCTTGTCAAAATCACAATCCGCCCAGGTAATGTTGGCCGCTTCACTTTTACGAAATCCACCGAAGGCCAGAAAGCGAACCAGGTCCGCACAATACTTGCTGAAACCACCACCACCGTTTTCAACAGCGGAAACAAATTCCGTAAATTTTTCGGGTTCCGGCAGAGTCAGTCGTTTGGGACGTTCGCGCAGTCGTTTGATGAACCGCGCCGGATTGTCGTAGCGCGAACCCATTTCAATCCCGATTTCAAACAAGTTCCGCAAAATTGAAATCGTATGGTTGAACGCGGTGGCGCTCCGGCCTGGACCAAATTTTGCCGCCCAATTCAAACAATCGGTTTTCGTGATGGAACGAACTTCTTTTCTTTCGAGTTCCGGCCAGCTTTTGAGCAGGGCGGTGATCCGCTGGACACAATAGTCCTTGGTGCGTGGTTTTAATGAAACGTTGCCGGCCAACCGTTGCTTATGGATTTTGATGGCGTCGGCCATCGTCAGTTTGCCAGCCGCTACCGAATCGCGGGACTCGGCGACTTGCCGCTCGTGTTTCTCAAAATCGGAAAGCCGCAGCTTGGCGACTGACAGCACATCGGTCTTGAGACTGCGACGGATGAGCTTGCCCTTAACGCGCAAACGTGCATAGTAAGTCCCAGATGGAACGTAGCGAATTAAGTTTGAATACTGTGTTTTCTGCCAATCTTTGTCCGATTCGGCAGTCACTGGCCGCGCTTTTTTCTCACTCATGCAGCCAGTATACAAAAGCAGTATCCAAATGTCAAATTTCATTTTACACAAGCTATAAAATGCTTGTGTTTATTGGTGAGCGCCCGTAGCTCAGTTGGATAGAGCATCTGCCTTCTAAGCAGAGGGTCCCGCGTTCGAATCGCGGCGGGCGTACCATTCCCTTTACGATTTGCGACTCCGCACGCGCGGAGCGGTGTTGCCGATTTACGAGTGCCAAATGCGGATTTCAAAACAGTTTCCTCATTTTCAATTTTCCGGTAGCTTCGCCGCATGTTGACGCTCGAACAAATGGCCGGATTGTTGGAGAAAAACCGGGCCGCCGCGTCCGCGCGCGTGAAGGAATTTTCCATCGGCGGCAAACCGTTCGCCTTCAATTCGCAGCCCGCCATCATGGGCGTCGTCAATCTTTCACCCGACTCGTGGTATCGCGAAAGTGTCTGTCTGACGGCGGAGGCGGCAATTCAACGAGGCAAAGTTTTGCGCGAACAAGGCGCGGACATCGTGGACATCGGCGCGGAATCCACACTCGCCCATGCCGCGCGCGCGGATGGCGCGGCGCAAAACAGCAAACTGATTCCCGTCATCAAAGAGTTGCGGCGGGCGGGCGTTTTGGTCTCGGTCGAAACGTATCAACCCGCCGTCACGCGCGCTTGTCTCGAAGCCGGTGCGAACATTTTGAATCTCACCGGCACGGACCACGGCGACGACTTGTTCCGCCTGGTTGCGGATCACGACGCGGCGGTGATTATTTGTTACGTGCAGGGCAAAAACGTCCGCGAGGTTGGCGATTTCGACTTCAGTGCCGACCCGGTTGAAATGATGCGCGGCTATTTTGCGCGGCAGATTGAAATTGCGCAGCGCCACGGTGTGGAAAAAATCATCCTCGATCCCGGTCTCGGCTTTTATTACCGCAATTTGCAGGACAGCGTCGTCCGCGTGCGGCATCAGATGACCGTTTTCCTGAACACGTTCCGGCTGCGCGCGCTCGGTTTCCCGATTTGTCACGCGCTGCCGCATGCCTTCGAATATTTCCGCGACGAGGTGCGCTGCGCCGAACCGTTCTTTGCCGTGCTGGCCGCGCTGGGCAGGACTGATTTGTTCCGCACCCACGAAGTCCCGCGCATCAAGGCGGTGCTGGATACGCTGAAGGTTTTTTAATCCGTTCCGTAGCGGCGACTCGGATGAGCGCCGCCATTTCCCGATACCGAATCAGCGGCGCTCTCCCGAGACGCCGCTACGACGAACTAGGAATACCCCTTCCTCCTCCGACTTGGTTATCCATTGATTGCAGACTTCCAGGCCGTAACGGGCAAGAACATTGCGGACGTGTTCCGGCGTGTAGCGATACGAAAAGAAAAGTTGAATGCTTTTGCCGGTGCGGAAATCAAACCGTTTGCCATCCACTTCAATCCGACGCGAACGTGTGAAATGAAAGCCGGCTACGATGCGTTTCAAACCGTTCACCCGATCATCTTCAATTTTGAAGTGTAACTTGCCGTCGTTGAGTTCCACGCTGAGGTCGAGCAGGAAGGTCATCAGCCAGTCGCGGGTGAGCGGGTTGTCGTATTGCGGCAAGGTCTTTTTCACCCCGGCGGCGTAATTTTTGCCGGGCGCGAGATTGGCGCTGAACAGCAGGAAATCCTTTGGGCGAATGAGCGATGCGAGCTTGGGCAGGATGATTTGCGGCTCGAAGTTCGGAATCATGCCGAAAAAGGTGAAGAGTCGAGCCGTCTTCGCTTCGCTTCGACGCGCCAGGGTGACGGGCAAATCATCCGCCGTAGCCAGGTCGCACACGAACGGGAAACAATTTTTCTGCGGCAAAACGGCGAGCGCGGTCCGGCGGGCGACCAACACCATGGCCGCGCTCACATCGCACGGCGTGTAAAAAATTTCCCGGCCGCGAGCTTTCAACAACTTCAATAGCTGCGTGTCTTTTTGTCCACCGCCGCAGCCGAGGCCGACGACGTGAACACGCGGGGTTTTGATTTTTTCAGCGGCAGCCTTGAAAGCTTGAGTGTAAACGGCCCGGCAATCCGCATCGTTGCGCGTTGGCGAATACTCCTGGTGCAGTGCGAGCCATTTTAGCGTCTGTCTGACGCTGTCGTAGTGGAACTTGTGGTTCACGCGCCGCGCGCGGAGCGATTCGAGCAAATCGCGCCGGACCTTTTCCGGAAACTGACTGGCGTGAATCAGAACTTTGGCGACGGATGTCATGCGATTTTATTTCTGCGGAAAAATCCGGTAGAGCAGCAGATAAACCACCACGCCGGTCACGGAGACATATATCCACAATGGCCATGTCCAGCGGGCGATTTTTTTGTGCGGGTCAAAACGTTGCCGCCATGCGCGGTACAGCGTCACTAAAATCAGCGGCACAATGACGATGGCCAGCACGGTGTGTGTGAGCAGAATCACCAGGTAAACCGGGCGGAACCACGCGGGATTCCGAAAGTGGGTGACGGTCTGGACGTTGAGGTGATAGGTAAGGTAGCAAATCAAAAAAACAACTGAGGTCACAAATGCCGCCATCATGCAGTTGCGGTGCGCGGTCTGGTTTTTGCGCCGGATGAAAATATAACCGGCGGTCAGAAAAATCGCGCTCAAACCGTTGAGCGAAGCGTTGACGGCGGGCAAATCGTGGACGGTCATGATGCCTTTGCCAGATGGGCACTCACAAAATATTGGAACGCCGGCCTCCGGCCCGGCTCGACGCAAATGGCCATCTCCAAAACGCCGGGCCGGAGGCCGGCGCTCCAACGCGGCTCAAGGATGCCCATCGCTGTCATCGCTCGCGTTCGAGTTGGCGCACGGTGGTGATGAGGCGCGGCTGAACGTTCGTCCAATTCACGCCGTCGCCCTGGGTTTCAAAAACTCCGCGCAGCCGCGCGTGCTGGTCCACAATAACAAAAATCGTGCTGTGAATGAACAAGTCGGCGTCGTTCCGGCGCTCTTCCGGTTTCACCGGTACGGCGCTTAATTTCAAGCTGTCACCCGCCAGACCGGCGATTTCAGTCTTGGAACCGGTCAGAAACATCCAGCGGTTGAAGTCCGCGCCAAAACGTTCGCCGTAATTTTTCATCACCGGCGGCGTGTCAAAATCAGGGTCGGTCGTCAGCGTCACCAGCTTGGCCCGGCTCGTTTGCGGCAGGGCGTCCTGGAGCGACCTCATTTGCGCCGTCATGAGGGGGCACGATCCGGCGCAGCGCGTGAAAATAATGTCGGCGATCCAGACGTGGTTGCTCAAGTCGGCGAGCGTCGTTGCCCGGCCGTCCTGATTCATGAGCGTGAAGCCGGCGACCGGGCTGAGCACGGGCAATGCGCGTTGATGAGCGCGATTTAATTCCATCAGCGAAAGCGCATACGCCATGCAAAGCACGACGAGGAGCAGGACGATGCCAATCCAGAGCGTTCGCGGCAGTTGTTGAGGAGTTTCAGCCATGCTGGTTGGTAAAATTATACGCTCAAAAAAAACCGCCGCAAGCCAAGGCCGCGGGCGCTCCTGAATTCATTTTGGAATGGACGACAGGGGCGGCGTGGCGTTTGAATCTGGCAGTGATTGACATCAACCAATTCAAGAACCTCCGGCTTCATGGCGGGTTCATTATCACCGACATTGAATTGACGGAGGATCCAATCGTGGATGCCATCGGACGCGAAGCCATCGCGCAAACGAGTGCCATTGCCGGCAGATTTCGATTGTTCATCCGCTCCGGCTGAGTGAGGAAGAATTGTCCATCACGCTCTATCACGAAATTCTCGAAGCCGCTTCCGTCGCCTTGGCCAACCCGCCTGCCAGCGTGATGGATTTCAACGAGGCGGATTTTGAACGGGCCGCCCATGACGCGCAAAAACGATGGGGAAATGCCTCGCCGGCCAATCTCGATCTCCTGTTGCAATTTCACGGATTTCGCCGACAATAAGCTTATGGTTGACCGCGATAAAATCCAGTTCGACCTCATCAAATTGCTGAACGGCGAGCGCATCCTCCGCCTCACCGAGCCGAAATCCGGCCTGGCTTTGGAACAGAAGCTGGCCCCGTCGGACGCGGTTGTCCGGCAAAAGGAAAACTTCTCAGCGCCTTCCAGGCCGCCCTGGCCCGGGTGGAATTGTCGGCGGCTTGATGGTCGTCGTCGATTCTGGTCCTGCGGGTAATTGTCCGGCCAATTCAATCGCGCGAATTTTCAAGAAGCCGGCGAACGATTCTCCCTCTCCGCCAACGTCGGAGTGTGGCCGCCTGCTCGCGATTTATCGGAGTCCCCGGCCACAGCAATGCACGAACAGCGAAGCGCTTTGGCCAGACCGACACCAGCCTGCTTTGCCACGTTGCTGCGCCCGGGGACGGGCGCACTCCAGATGCCGGGGGAAACTCTCGCACCGGGCGAAGAAAACCGCTGCTGCCAAAATCATTTTTCGATGGACGACCAGGGGAAAAGCGGCGGTGAACGCGCCGCAGTCCAAACGCTTCGCGCGGGACGGAGATGCTTTCCGAACACGCCATCGGGGCCGGCGTAACGGACGTTCCACGCGAACTGCTGCGCGATGAACCTGACAGAAATTCGTTTTATCAAGGCTGAATTGTTAATGTGAATATTACTTTTCTCAACATCACGATTTGCGGAGCATCCGGAGAACCGTGATCCCGGCAAAAAGTCCGATCTGCCCCAGCAGACAGCCAGGCCAGCCCCAGTGGAGGAAAAACAAGGTCACGACGGAAATCACCACCGACAAACCAGTCCACACCAGACTGGATTCGTTCTCGAACTCAGCCGCGCGATGAAAGAAAATCGCGCATGCCACTATCATCAAGATCAGTAAATATGGCATCGCCCGACGTTTGATTACGGTGTTCTAGCTCTGCAAACTTTTCAAAACGCGCGCCATCACCAGCGCGGTCTGCGCCGCTTCCGTGCCGCGATTGTGCTTTGGGTTGAGGCAGCGGGCACCGGCTTGCGCTTCATTTTCCAAAAGCAGCACTTCGTGAATGACGGGAATTTCGTGCGCGAGCTGGATTTGCATCAACGCGTGGTTCACGGCTTCGCCAATGTGCGCGGCGTGAACCGTCTGGCCGCGCAAAATCACGCCGAGACAGATGATGGCGGACAAACCGGGCGAAGTCCGCGCCAGCCGTTTGGCCACGACGGGAATTTCATACGCGCCCGGCACCCGGATGATCTGGATCCGGGAAACATCGGCGCGCCACAACTCCGCTTTGGCCGCCCGCAACATCGTGTCCACGTAACGCGCGTTGTAGCGCGACGCGACAATGGCGAACGAGCCGCCGTGCGACTGATTTTTTTTTGACTGAATCTTGCGAAGCATCGCGGAGGATTTAACCACGAATGGAGACGGTTGAACATGGAAAATTTGAAATGGGCGCCACACCGAAGCGGTTGGATATAGCAGTTCCAATTAACATGGGCACAGTTTGATATGACTCTGGGAAAAGCGGCGGAGGGCCGCCGCCCGTCCTCTCCATCCTCCGTAGCAGGGCTACTGCGGAGGACGGGCGTAGCAGTACTGCGGAGGGTGGACAGTCCAAGACGCCGCGCGCGCCACGATGATTTCCGAAATACGCGAAGCGTCTTGGAGTGCGCCCGTCCTCTGGCGCTTTGCGAGAAGACGATATATGTCGCGAGGTTTCTGCATGAACCTTTGTGTGCCAATGACAATATAAACTGCTATAATACCGCCGCCGAAACCCGACAGCCGGCGGTTAAAACCCCGGATTTTCTTCTTTGGGTTTCAAGCTGAAGAGATAAGCGGTCAGGTCGTCCAGCTCGGAATCCTTGATGATGCCGGCCCAGGCAGACATGTAGAGCGGGGGCGGCGGACGTTTCGCGTCGAGCGCCGGGATTTCGCGCTGGCCTTTGAGGATGCGCGTTTTCAATTCATCTTTGGTGTAGCCGTCGGCCACGTAGATCAGGCCGGGCACTTGCTCGGCGGTCTTGGCGTTGGGATTGGGCACGCCGCCTTTGGCGTCGGCGCCGTGACAGCCGGCACAACCGTATTTGCGGAAGACTTCCCGTCCCCGCTCAACCGGGCTCATCAGCGACGGAAGGCTCAACGCCACTTTCTGATCACGCAAGTGCAAAAGGAAGTCCGTCAGGGCGCGAGCTTCGGTCTCGGTAAAACCAAACCGCGGCATGACCGTGCCCGAACTGACGGTCTGCGGATCACGGAAGTGCTGCATCATCCACTCGGGCGGGCGCCGCAGACCGACATCGTCCAGCGCCGGGCCGATCTTGCCGCCCTGGTCGCCGATGGAGTGACAACCGATGCAGCCTTTCTGCTGGAACAATCGCTGTCCCTCGCTGGCGCTGGGGATGACTCTCATGGAGGCGTAGTAGCCGGGCGCCGACTCGCCGGTCTGGCTGAGCATGAAAAGAATGATCGCCTCGAGGTTCGTTTCGGAAAATTTTTGCGGCGGCATCGCGGAACCGGGCGTGACCGATGCGGGCGCGAGGAAATGTTTTTTCAGCCATTCCGGCGAACGGCGGGCGCCGACCTTGTCGAGTTCCGGCCCGAGGACGCCACCCGCGCCGCCGAGTTTGTGACAGCCGCGGCAACCGCTGTCCTCGAACACCTGCTGGCCATGTGCCAATTCGGGCGCGGCGGGATTGTCGGCGGCCTCGTGGCATTGACCGCAGGAGGCCTGGATGTATTGCAGCGGCAACATCGGCTGGTCCCAGTGCGGCACGTTACCGTGCGCGTCGGCGGTGGTCGTGGCGCGGCCCTGACCCCGATGACAGACGGTGCAGCCAAATCGCTCGAACGGGTGTTGCTCGTGCAACGGATGATAGGCGAGCGGTTGCGGATAGCCGCCGTAGCTCGGGTCTTCCACCGCGAGATGGCACGTGGTGCAGCGGTCCACGCGGTTGAGGTCGGGCAGGAGAATCTGGCGGATTTGCACCGGCGTTTGTTCGGCCAGCGCCCGCTGTTGCGGCGTCGAGGCCCGGCGGATTTCTTCCTGGATGAATTTGCGCTGATAACCCTTCCACTCGCGGTACTCGTCCCGGTAATAACCGATGACAACCAGAACGCCAACCAGAAGGCCGAGCATGGTGAACCAGCCGTAGAATTTGCGGACAGAGAGGTCGTTCATGTCAGTGGCCCTCCGTGATTGCCGGCGGTTGCTCCCATGGCACCACCCAGCCCCAGTTCGGTCCGCGGAACGACGTGCCGATGATCGTCAGCACGATGGCCGTCACCAGGCAGACGGTGAAAATTGTGTTGGCGACCACGCGTTCGCGGGCGAACCAGCGGCCGACGCCTTTGCGCTGGCGATCCAGGTAGGGCAACAGCATCAGCAACGTCACGAGCAGCCCGGGCACCACCACACCGCCCCAGAACGCCGAGTAGCTGACGAGCTCCTGCAGGCCGAGGAAATACCACGGCGCCTTTGCTGGATTCGGCGGATGAATCGGGTTGGCGAGTTCTTCCAGCGGCGCGTTCCAGAAAATCGCCAGGAACAGCACCACCGCCGTTACCAGGAGGAACAACAGCAACTCGCGGAAAACCAGGTGCGGCCAGGAGAACACCTCGTCTTCCGGGTTCTGGCCCACTTGCGGCGTCGTGCCGCGCGCGAGTTCCATCAGGCCGTAGCTCTTGTTCGTCGGCAACTGCTTGAGTTCGACCTGCTGGACGATGTCGCCCGGTTCGTCGGGACGCGACAACCCGCCGTCCTTGCGCACGCGCCAGAGATGGATGGCCAACATGAGAAGCGCCGCTGCCGGCAGCACGATCACATGCAGCGCGTAAAACCGGGTCAGCGCCTCCTGCCCGACCACGTTCCCGCCAAGCAGGAGATATTTCAACTTGAGACCGATTACCGGCGCGTAGCCGGCAATGTTCGTGCCGACGGTTATCGCCCAGAACGCGAGTTGGTCCCAGGGCAGCAGATAGCCGGTGAAACTCAGCCCCAGGGTCAGCAGAAACAATCCGACGCCGATCACCCAGTTGAACTCGCGCGGGCGTTTGTAAGCGCCGGTGTAAAACACGCGGCACATGTGCAGCAGCACGAACAGCACCATCAGGTGCGCCGCCCAGCGGTGCATGTTGCGGATGACCAGGCCGGCGGAGACGACATACTGCAAATCCTTCATGATGTCGTACGCCTTCTCGGTGCTGGGCACATAATAGAACATGAGCAACACGCCGGTGACGATCAGGATCAGGAACAAATAAAGCGAAATCAGGCCCAGCCCGAGCGAGTAGGAGGCGCGCAGCGAATGGCGGTTGACCTTCGCCGGCTGCATGTGCAGCAGAAAGCTGGAGACCATCGCCTGCGACCGCTCCAGGTTGCTCTCCGGCAGTCCGACCCGAAAGATCGAGCGGCCGACGCGCGTGCGCGTGAACCACTGCCAGATTCGTTTGGGTAGAGGCGCTTTCACAAAACGAGGTATTTGTCCGCGGCCACGCGCTGGTTTTTGTCCACCAACAGCCGGTTGTCCTTGCTCAGCGTTATTTGAAACCATTCCAGCGCGCGCGGGGCCGGCCCACTGACGACGTTGCCCTGGTCGTTAAACACGCTGCCGTGGCACGGGCAATGGTAACCATGGTCGGCGCGGTTGACCGTGCAGCCGAGGTGCGTGCAGATCGCTGAGAGACAGCGGAATGTATTGCCCTGGCGCACGAGGAAAACCCGCTCAGCTTCCAAAAACGTCACGGAACCGTCAGGGTAATCGTCGGGCTTGCCAGCCTTGAAGCGCAGGCTCGGCTCGTACAGCACGTTCGGCACGAGAAAGCGCACGGCTCCGGCTGACGCCGCCACCACCGCGAAGGTGCTGGCCAGCCAGCCCAGCGTAAGCTGGAAGAAACTGCGCCGGGAAACTTCGTTTTTGTTTTCCGAGGTGGAGTGATTCATATCAGGCGGGCATCAGTTCCACGCGTTCCATGGTGATCGCGCCGGTGGGACAGCGGGCGGCGCACAGGCCGCAGCGGATGCAACGGGTTTCGTCCTTGATGATTGCGCCCTGCTCGCCGCGTTCGGGCGCTCGCCCGTAACGCGCGAGGAACGCGCCCTGCAACTTTTCGTCACCGCGCAGGTCGGCGGCGTCCACCAGCCGCAGGCAGTATTCAGGGCAGACATCGGCGCAACCGCCGCAGAGGATGCATTCGTCGCCGTTGAACACCGGACCGACGTGACATTTCAAGCAGCGATCGGCCTGTAGCCGCGCGTCGGGTTCGGGATAATCTTTTTCCACTTCGGCGATCCCGATGCGCCGGTCCAGCGGCAGCGTCGGCGGTGGATGGCGAACAAATTTTTCGTAATCGGGCTTCATCCGATACTGGAGCGTGTTGTAAATCGTCACGCGCGCCTGGCGCGGCTCGGCCGGCACGCAGCCGGTGAGGAATTTTGCGATGGAATTCGCCGCCTTCTTGCCTTCGGCGACCGCGGTGATAATGATCCGCGGCCCGAACGCCACGTCACCGCCCGCGAACACATCGGGACGCGACGTGGCCATCGTCACCGGATCGGTTTGCAACGCTCCGCGGGGCGTCACCTTCAAATTGTCTTCGGGACGAATCCAGGCAAGGTCCGCCGACTGGCCGATGGCGAGAACGACGGTGTCGCAATCTACAATCTCTTCACTGCCTTCAATGAACTGCGGATTGAACCGGCGGTTCTCGTCGAAGACACGGCTGGCCTTGATCAGTTCGATGCCCGAGACTTTACCATCACCACCGACGATGCGTTTTGGACCGAAGCGCGTGTGGAGCCGGATGCCTTCCTTTTCCGCCTCCTCGATTTCCTCGCGCGCGGCGGGGATCTCGTCGAGGCTCTCGAGGCAATACATGTGGACTTCGGGCACGCCCTTGCGGATGGCTTCCCGCGCCACGTCCAAGGCAAGGCGCACCTCGTCGGGTGCTTCCGGTTCGCGCGCGGTCAATTGTTCCAGCGCGGACGCGGCCTGATGCAGTGCCTCACGCAATTCCGCCTCGCTCATCCCCGCAAACTTTTCCGTCTGGCGAACGACCGAGCGCGCCACGTCGAAAGCGACGTTGCCACCGCCGATGACGACGACTTTGCGGCCGAGGGTCACACGATAACCGAGATTGACGTTCAGCAGGAAATCAATCGCGCGCAGCACGCCGTCGAGTTGCACGCCCTCGATGGACAGCTCGCGGCTTTTATGCGCGCCGATGCCGAGAAAGACCGCTTCGTAACCCTGTTGTTTCAGATCTGAAAATGCAAAGTCCTTGCCAAGCCGGGTGTTCAGACGAATCTCCACGCCGAGCGATTCTATCGCCGCGATTTCCGCCCGGATAATCTCGCGCGGCAGCCGATATTCGGGCACGCCGAGCACCAACATCCCACCCGCCAGACTGTGCGCTTCAAAAACCGTCGGAAAGAATCCCATCAATGCCAGTTCGTGCGCGCAGGACAGACCCGCCGGACCAGCCCCAACGATGGCAACTTTGCGTCCGCCGCCGATGTCCCGCATTGCGGGACGGCGCGGATCGCGCAATTCGGGATAGACGCGGCCAAGGTCGAAGTGGTCCGACTCGACACCGAACTTTTCACAAACAAACCGTTTCAACGCGCGAATTGACACGGAGGCGTCGAGCGCCCCACGCCGGCATTTCGCTTCGCACGGCGCGGCGCAGACGCGGCCGCAGATGGAGGCGAACGGATTGGGAATGCGGGCAATGACGTAGGCGTCCTCGTAACGTCCCTCGGCGATGGCCTGCACGTAACCGCCGGAATCCGTGCGGACCGGACAACCTTCGCGGCAAAGGACCTGCCGGGTGAAATAATTCACATCCGGCAGTTCGACTGGATAGGTCGTGGGCATTCCAGTTCGGTCAGCGGCCTACTTCGAATCGTACTTGTCGCGGACTTCCTTGATCTTGGCTTCGGCGTCGGTCTTTTCCTGGGGTGTGGCCTTCGCGAGCTTGTCATCAAGCATCGCCTTCTTGCGGATGCTGGAGTCATAGACGAGAAACTCGTAGATTTTCTTGCCGTCGGCGGTGCTGATGCCGGAACCGGGCTTGTGCATCATCCGTTTGATGTAGCGCGACCACTCGTCGGGCGTGGCGTAGTCGGAGTTGATGGGCCGGCTCAGCTTGTGGCATTGCGTGCATTTCGTGCTGAACACTTCGTAGTTGTCCTTGATGCCATCCGGGTATTTGGAGACATCAATGGTGGCCGGGCCTTTTTCAAACCGATCGACTCGCGCCTTGGTTTCAGGGTCGAGTTGATCCTCAGCGCGCGCCAGGCCCGCCGTCAAGGTGAGCGCCGCCACACCGAGGAGCAGAGTGGCGAATTTGGTGGTCATTGTCATAATTGGAGTGCCTTTCATTTAAAACCCGTACGAGAGCTGGACTACAAACTCATTGGACGGCAGCGCCGCAGGACCGCGGCTGTGCAGCCATTCATAGTCGCCTTCGAACAGCAATGTGTTCGTGAGGTAATAAACAAAACCTGCCGTGACGCGGTCCGTTTTCGTTCCCAGACCGTCGTTCACCCCGTCATAACGGCTGACCAGTTCAATATCATTCACGACGGGCAGATCCAAATTCAGCCCCGCCAGTTTGTAGGCTGCCTGAACCCACACGCCTCGCGCCCGGATGGTGCCGGCATCGGTGGTCTGTTGCCAGGTGTTGATATACTCACCCTTCACCTCGGCGTAAGAACCGATGTGCACGGCGGCATCAACTACCGCGGCCGACCAAAGTTCCTGGCTGGCGTTGGCCCAGGGACCCGCCTGACCGGAAACCCCCAGTTCGATGTCGTAATGCGGCTTCCACGGATAAAACCAGCCGATCCGGCCGCCGCCGCTGGGATTGCTGTTCAGGCTGCCGGAACTGCCGTCGGCATTGACGCCCACATTTCCATTGAGGCTTAGGTTCGGTATTGTATTGCCGTTGGCATCAATGGTGGTGGCTTTTCCGGTGCCGTCAACCGACGACGGCCCGTTGGCGCCATAAACCGAATAGGTCACCATCTGCCCGGAATCGCCCACGGGCAGGGAGCCACGAAGCTGTGCGCCCGCGCCGGCGCCGGGCAGGAAATCCACCGCCAGCGGATCATCCGGTATCTTGTTGAGCCAGCCCGCCGAGCGCTCGGAATAGGTGCCCAGCGGCAAAATCATATACCCGGCCACCAGGGTCACGTAATCGTTGTAGAGATAATCCAACTGGGCGAAACTCAGGCTCACCGAGGTTTGCGCGTCGCCATTGCCCGTCTGATTATTCTGCAGGCTCACTGCCGAGTTCTGCAGGGTTACATCGAAGCCCGCCTCGAAGAGCACGTTGTCATTCGCCCGGAACAGGAAGATCGGCGCAAAATCAGCCAGCGCAAAGGTGCTGTGCTGTCCTTGGGACTTTCCAAATTGAACCTCAGCGTCGCCCGCCATCGTGAAGTTGTGCAACGCGCTCATGACGCCGCTGGGGATGGGATTCACCGGTTGAATTTTGGCCGCCGCTTCGGCTTTCTGCGCCGCATTGGTGGCCAGCGTTTGCGTCTCGCCCAATCGCTGTTGCAACTGTTGAATGGTCTGCTGGTCCTGTTGGTGCGTTTGCTGGTCCTGTTCGTGCAACTTTTCCAACTGGCCAATCCGCTGGTCCTGGTTGGTGACCATGCTTTTCAACGCATTGAAATCCTCATCGCTGATCATCGCCGCCACGCGCGGAGTCAAGGCCACACCCAGCACGCAAGCTGCCGCCGCCACGCCTAAAATAAAGGAAGATATTTTCATGGGTAAAAATTTTTAGGGGCCGATTTAGTTTCCAGCATCTTCCTTGAGAAATTTCAGGATTTCCTTCGCCTGCGCCGCCGGGAGATTGGCCCGCACCCGCATGTGGAGCATGATCGTCTTCCATTGGGCCGAGGTGAACTCGGTGGCATACCGCTCCGGGTGGCAGCGGTTGCAATTGATGGCATACAACTCGGCACCGGTGAGTTTCTTCGGCGCCGTCTTCTGGTCCGTTTTCTTTTCCGGTTCGGCGTGCGCCAGAACCACGCTGAGGCACACGCAGGCCAGCGCCAGGGCACCGGCCAGAACCACCCGTCGTTTGTTTATGAATGTTGAGCGCATAAATGTTCTACTTTCTTTTGTTACCCGCCATAATGTTAATCCACTCCAGCAAATGCAATCCACATTTTTAATTGTAAGAAGGGAACGCCGGCTATGGACCACCGCCAGGCGAAGCGAACCAAGAGGCTGAGGACCGCGTGTTATCAGTTGCGGAACGTGGCAACCAGCACCGTAGGCGCGCCATGTTTTTAGATGGGTCATTCAAAATCCAAAGCTCCATTGGAGCGGCATGGTTTTTGATGTCGCTCCCTACGGAGCATGGGTTTGTGTTGGGTTTGAAACTGCAAAGATTCCGCGCCTACAGCGCTGCGGCAGAAACACGTCTCCGCGTAAATCGCAAATCAAATATCGTAAATTACAAAAGGCGCCCCATCTTCTCGCGTTTCGCCTTCAGATAGCGCTTGTTGTGCGGATTGGTTTTCACGAGGCAACGGCCCTGAATCGCGCGACGAAAACCGCGGGCCGCAAAATCTCGATGCCGAATGGCTTTCCCAACGCCAGCAAATCATCGTCGCGCGACACGATTATTTTTGCGCCGCCGGCCAGCGCGCATGCCAGGAAAATATCATCGGTGGCGTCACGGCTGCGTTGCTTGCCGAGTGGCATCGGCTCAACGTAAACCGCCTTCTCGTGAATCCAACGAAACAGCGGACGCCAATTCATGCCGTGAAATTTCCCCGGCTCGCGCGTCAATTCTTCGGCGGCGGTTTCATATTCAGCCAAAATTTCCCTTGTCACGGCCAGTTGAAATCTCCTCCGCGCCAGCAAAACAAAACAACGCCGCGCCAGGCCGGTTTGGGAAATGGCTGCCGAGACAAAAACATTCGTGTCGAAAACGACCGTCATTTGCGGCGGCGCTTTTCAGAACGGTATTTGCGAATCACCTGCTGAATCGCCTCAAGCGTTTCAGCATTTTCCTCGATTGGTTCGCGGCCTCGGTCCATTTCGCGGAAGACCGCCGCCAATTCCATCTCGTCCGGCGTGGGCAGATGATACGGCGCAATCATCACGTGATTTTCGCCGCGCGGAATGACGACCGGCTCGCGGGTTTTGATGACCCGGTCAATCACCCGGCCCAGCCGCGATTTGGCGTTGCTGACGCTTATAACCTTCATGGTCTAAAAATGGACTATTTTTGGACTGCTGTCAACATGGCGCGGAGAACAAAAAACAAGCCGGGAGGGTCGCCGCGTCGGCGACCCATATTATTCAGGGACGGCGACACGCCATCCCTCCCAAAATGACGCGACAAATTTGGTTGACGAAGCGTTGGCCGAAGTTCACCAATTAAAAAAAGATTTCAACCAACGGCTCGCGCGCTGGAATCAAAACTAAAATTACCATGAACCAGATTCGGTTTGATTGTCCGGGCTGCGGACAGACGATTGAGATGGCGGAGGAGGCGCAATTTGAGCGAGTGAAATGTCCCACTTGCCAGCACGAATTTTTCCCGGACAAAACCCGGCTCGTCCGGCCCGCGCCTGACGCGCCACCATCAGAGCCTGCTTCACCTGCACCGCCGCCGCCAATCCAGCAGCAAGCCATGAAACTTATCAATTGTCCCGCGTGCGGTTTGCAAATAAGTCCCCAAGCCGCCAGTTGTCCGGGCTGCGGCCATCCGGTCGCACCTTCTCCCATGTCAATCCCTCCCGACCCAAGGCGGCGCGGCGCGGCCATTTCCAGTTTGGTTTTGGGTATATTGTCTCTGACCTGTTTTGTTTTTTTAACTGTAGCTACCATCTGGTCTCCACTTCCGTTTCCGCTGTGGTTTTTTGTTTTTCATTGTTGGTGGAGGTATTGGCTGTGGGATTTGTGTTTTATCTGCTTTGTTAGTTGCTTTGGATTGCTAGCTGCCTCAATCATTTTGGGTCACAAAGCTCACAATCGCGTCCAAAAATCGCCTTCTCAATATGCTGGAGGAGGCATAGCAATTGCCGGGTGCATATTGGGTTATGTTAGCATCCCGATAAGCCTAGCTATGATTGCGATCATGCTCTTCCAACGGGCGCAATATCAGGCAGAAATGGAGGCGAGTAGTCGTGAAGCCCAAATTATTAACTCCGAGAGCAACTTAAAGCAAATCGGTATCGCTTTTCGTCTTTGGGAAGGCGACCATAACGACCGATTTCCATTTAATGTTAGTCAAGCGCAAGGTGGCACTCGTGAGTTGTGTGAGCCAGACAGCAACGGGTTTGAGAAAAATCCTGTTCCCATTTTCATGGTCATGTCAAACGAGTTGGGAACTGCCAGAATTTTGGTTTGCCCAAACGACAAAACAAAGCAGGCAGCGGCTGATTTTTCGAGCCTCACGGCAAATAACATCAGCTACCAATTGCGGACGGGAACGAACGTCAACTCTGACAATCCAACGGAGATTCTAGCGGTTGATCCCATTAATGGTATTGTGCTTCGCTGTGATGGTAGCGTTGAGCCAGACTTTCACTACAAAAAGACGGTCACGAATAATTGATGTGACGGATTCCGAAGCCCGTGCGGGGCAGATCATAGCGTGGTGTCCAAAACACGACGCGACGAGAGCAAACATGCCGTCGCTGATGCGAACCATTTTGGTTTTAAAGGGTTTCAGCTTTTTTTACCTCTTCTTGTAGATTCTTAAGAGACTGTGCCCATGATGCACCCTTCTCATCATAGGAGATAGAGCGTATTTGCTTGTCCCCGGGGCGAAACATCCATCGTGATTGCTCAATAACGCTAAAAATAATTTCTCCTATTTCATTACGCGGAGAACTCTTGGCTATGTGCGTGTCAACTATTTCCAAGCTTTCTTCGTCTTTAATTCGCATCGAAATCAAACAAGGTTCACACATCATAATGTGAAACACGTCAGATTTTTCCGATTTGCAGGTCCAAAAATAAATCGGAAGTTTTAATAAATCAGAAAACACAGCAATACAGATATGAAGCCATAGACCAACTTCATGAGACTTTAAGTTCGCAATGAGTTGACGGGCATCATCCGCAGACAGTGATTTATCAATGTGAGCAGATGTTGTGTGTCGGAGTTTGGAAAGCAAACGATCTTTACCAACTTCATCTTTTCCAATCGGAACGTGAGTCAATAATAATTTGCGCAACCGTGACACCAATTGGGTCTCCTTTTGAATTTTCTTTGCAGTGTCTGGATTCGATTCACAGTCATTCAACAAATCGCGAATGCCAATTGCCAATGAGTGAAGCGGCGTTAAAAGAGCTTTCAAACGACGCCGTTTATCTGATTCTTTTAAGTGGTGAGCGTCTTCCAAGAGAGTTAGCAAATCACGGAAACATTCAACACAACGACAAAGTTTTTCCGCAGCTTGATTTGCTGGAAACCAATCATGTTCGGCACCGTCGATTTTAACAGCATCCGTCAAAGCGCGTTCAATGTCCGCATAAAATACAGGGCCTTGACTGCTACCTACGATTTTCATCACTTTGCCGTTCACAGCAAATGCCCCATCTTCTGCCGCTTCGTTTTCAAATACCGCTCGTTGTGCGGATTGGGTTTCACGCGAATCGGCACCTGCTCGACGATTTTCAGTCCGTAACCCTCCAGCCCGACGATTTTTTTTGGATTGTTCGTCAACAATCGGATGGTTTTGAGGCCGAGGTCAACGAGGATTTGCGCGCCGAGGCCGTATTCGCGCAAGTCCATTTCGTAGCCGAGTTTTTGGTTCGCCTCGACGGTGTCGTAGCCCTGCTCCTGCAATTTGTAGGCCTTGATTTTCGGCGCCAGGCCGATGCCGCGGCCTTCCTGCCGCATATAGACAATCACGCCGCGACCGGCCCCGGCGACCTGCCGCATGGCCTGGTGCAGTTGCGACCCGCAATCGCACCGGCGCGAGCCGAACACGTCGCCGGTCAAACATTCGCTGTGAACGCGCACGAGAACTTTTCCCCGCCCGGCCACGTCGCCATGCACCAGCGCCAGGTGATGCTGGCCGTCAACTTTGGAACGGTAGAGATGCAAATCGAAATCGCCGTAGTCGGTCGGCAGTTTCACGGTTTCGACGCGTTCGACCAGTTTCTCCCGCGTGCGCCGGTGTTCGATCAGGTCGGCAATGGTGCAGATTTTCAGGCGGTGTTTTTTTGCGAACTTCAGCAACTGCGGCAGGCGCGCCATCGTGCCGTCGTCGTTCATGATTTCACAGAGGATGCCGACGGGCCGGCAGGCTGCGAGCGTGGCCAGGTCCACCGCCGCCTCGGTGTGGCCGGCGCGTTGGAGGACGCCGCCCGGACGCGCGCGCAGCGGAAACACGTGCCCCGGCTGCACGAGGTCGTCCGGCACCGCCGCCGGTTCGGCCAGGATTTTAATGGTGCGCGCCCGGTCCGCCGCGCTGATGCCGGTGGTGATGCCGCGCGCGGCATCCACGCTCACGTGGAAATCGGTGCGAAAGCTCTCGCGGTTTTGCTGCACCATGCGGTCAATGCCCAACTGGTGGAGCCGTTCGGCGGCCGCCGGAACGCAAATGAGTCCGCGCCCGAATTTGGCCATGAAATTGACCGCGGCAGGCGTGACGAATTGTCCGGCCATGATCAAATCACCTTCGTTCTCGCGGTCGGCATCATCCACGACGATGACCATTTTGCCTTTGCGGACGTCGGCGACGACGGATTCAATGCTGTCAAAAGTTTTTTTCATCGGCGAAAATAGCATAGCCGTCCGCCGTTCAAACGCCAGACGCAAAACAAACCGGCTTGGTCCGGGTGCGCTGCCAGTGCCGCCATTCTTCTGCTTCCGGGGAGCGCCGGCGTCCTGCCGGCTGGTTGCCTGACGACGACCCACTCGCCGGCGGGACGCCAGCGCTCCCAGGAGCCGCACTCCGTTTCAGAGTCCGTTCTTTTCGGCAACACGCCTCCAAGTTGCGCCCGGTCCTGGCACGCTGATTTTTGCTGACACGACACCAAAAGCTGGCTTACGATTTGCCGAGGCGCATTGGAAACGTTTTTCCAATCAGTGGCGGCGGCAGGATTTAGCAACCGAACAACCGGCAGATTTCAATGTCATCGGACAAACTGGGCAGCAAGGGGGGTGGTGGACTTTCGGGTGGAAACCCCCTGAGTCTGCTTCAGGAATGTTTCGCGTGCGGCGTGATCGTGGTGGGCACGCGCAAACGCATCGTCGCCTGCACCGCCGAAGCCGCCGAACATCTGCACCGGGACGCGGCGAAGTTGCTGAACGCGCCAATGAGTTCATTGCCCGCGCCGCTGGCCAGACTGATTCAGGAAACCGCCCGGAGCGGCAAGGCGATTTTGAACCGCGAAATTCCTTTGGGCCACGCCACGGCATTGCGCGCGAGCATTTTGCCCGTGAAAACGCGCGAGCCGGTGGAAATTGTCGTCGTTTTGAACAGCCTGACATCCACGCCCGTTTTTGAGCAGAACCTCAGACGGCTCGACCGGCTGGCCAGCCTCGGCACGCTTTCGGCGAGCATGGCACACGAAATCAAAAACGGCATGGTGGCCATCAAGACGTTCGTTGACCTGCTGGCGCAGAAAGGCCAGGACACGGAACTCACCGAGGTCGTCGGGCGCGAGCTGGAGCGCATCAATGCGATTGTGACGCAGATGCTGCGGTTTGCCGCGCCGAACCGCGCGGCGTTCACGACCGTGCGCATCCACGACGTGCTCGATCATTCGCTGCGCCTGATGCAGCATCAAGTCAGCGGAAAATTGATTTCACTGCAACGTCATTACCAGGCCGAGCCGGACACCGTCCGCGGCGACGACGCGCAATTGCAACAGGTGTTCATGAATCTTCTGCTCAACGCGCTCGAAGCGATGGGCACGAACGGGGTGTTGACCGTCAAGACGGAAACGGTGAAGGGCGAACGCAGCGAGCGGCAATTGCGGATCAACATTCAAGACACCGGTGTGGGCATCGCGCCGGAAAATCTGGAGCGCTTGTTCGAGCCGTTTTTCACGACCAAAAAAAATGGCACGGGCCTGGGGCTGGCCATCAGCCAGCGCATCGCGCTGGAACATCACGGTGTGATTCACGTGCAAAGCGACCCCGGCAAAGGCTCGCGGTTCAGCCTGTCGCTGCCGGCGTTCACTGCGGCCTGACTGGCGGGCAGTGCAGCCGCAAGCTTCACCTTGCACCCCGAACACAACTTGAAGATCACATCTGCTCTTCCACGAACGGACGATTAGATTTTACTCCCCGAGCAGGTGATAGGGCTGGGCGGTGTCGTCGCCGACGTGGGTTTTCGGCGCGGCCTTGAACGAGAAGGTGAAGGCCACCGTGAAATCCGTCGGGCCGGTGCTGTTGTCAATCACCCGGAAAGTCAGCGCGCAGGTCCAACTCCGCAGGTCGCGATAGACCGAGTAATTTTGTTCCTGCAAACGGCCGTTCGCGGCGTTGAAATCGTGCCGCGCGCGCAAACCCCAGTTGTCATTCACCCGGTAAAACATGGTGCTGGTGATGAAGTTGTTGGCTTGCGTAAACCCATCAAAGCCGCTGCGCAAATACCAGTGGCCGAGTCCCCAGCTCCAGCGTTCATTCGGTGTGAAGGTCAGTTGATGAAACGCCAGATTCAAATCGCCGCTGTTGATGGCGTAGCGCAGTTGTGAATCCAGCACGATCCACGAGCGCGGCTTGAAAGTGAGGTCGGAGTAAAGGTCGCTGAACGTCTCCCGCTGGCTGAACGGTTCGTCGAGATTGACTTGATCCTGGCCCGGGGTAAGCCGCCAATCCAACATCACGTTCCAATCGAGCAGATTGTCGAGCTGTCCGTCGCGCATGGTTTGGAGCGTGTTGCGCAGGCCGAAACGAATGACGTTCTCACTATCAATGGAATCAATGTTGTTGTAATCGGGAAATTGAACCGGCAAAAGCAACAGGCTGGGCAATGCGGAATCGAACTGCGGAAGTTGTGCCGGCGGCGTGCTGGGCGAGGGCACGTAGGCGTAAGTCACCGATGGCTCGATGATGTGGCGCAGACCGTCAACAGCCAGAAGTGAATTCGTCGCGCCAGCCCAAAGCTGCGAGGCTTTGAACGAAGTTTCGACGCCGGTATTGAACACGCGGCGATAGGTTGCTGAGTTGGTGCCGCCCGGTCCGGTCTCCGAGCTGTAATAGGTGAAGCGTCCGCCGACGCGCGGCGTGACATTCAGCCAGCCAAAAAACGTTTCCGGCAGGAGCAGTTGATGAAAAGTGTCGGCACGGGAGGCGGAATAAGCCGGCGGGCTGTTCGTAGCGGCAAACAAGGCATTATTCGTGTCCGCAAAATACATCCGGTAATAGCCCGCCGAATTTTCGCTCTCGTAATAAAACGGCGTGTTAAGAACCTGCTGGCGATAACCGGTGAGCCTCACGTCGGGCAGGCGTTCGACCTGGTTGAAGAAATCATTTACCTGCGGCGTGGTTTCGGCGTCGAGACTCCAGTTGTTCCAATACTTGTTGACCTCGGTGAACGTGTTGGGCTGCGGATTATCGCGATAGGCGCCCTCGAAAAAATCATGCAGCATCAGCGGGTCGCTTTGGTAATTCACGAGCGCCTTCAAGTTCAAATTGGTGGCCGGGGTCGCCTGGTAACCGAGGTAAAACCGCTGGCGGTTCTCAGGAATCGCCCCCAAATTAGCGAAGCTGTTCGTGCTGACGCTGGCGTTCGGGTCCCGGTCGTGCAAATAGTAATACTTGAACGCCGCCTCGCCCCATTGTCCGAGGTGCAGATTCAGGTCCGGGCCCGCGCCCACGCCCCGCTTCTCGCGGTAGTCCAGATGAATCTTTCCGTCCGCCGAATCGTCGAGATACCACGTGTAAGTGTTGAGCAAAAACGGCCCGTACGCGCTGCGGTAGCCGGGAAGAAAATTGAAATTGTTGACGTGCTCGCCCAGATTGCGCCGGTAATACGGAAAGTAAAACGTCGGCACACCGTCCATGAACAGCACGGCGTTCCACATCTCGATGTATTTCCCGGGAACAATTTTTATATGACTGGAACGGATGTAAATCGCCGGGTCGTTCACATCATCGGTCGTGACGAAAGCGTGGCGCGCGGTGTAGGTTTTATTGGTCGTGTCGCCCTGCAATTGCCGGCCTTGCGCGAACACCGGCGGTTTGCCCGTGCGAAATTGTTCGCTCTGCATCTGGTGCGTTTTGAAATTATAACGGATGTGTTCGCCGGCCCAGATTTGATCGCGTTCCTCAATGCGCACATGCCCGTCGGCCACCGCCTCGCCCGTCTGCTGGTTCAACGTAACGCTGTCCGCCATGAGCGTCGCGCCTCCGTTTTGAACATGATTCGTACCGTATTGAACAAGAATGTTCGTGCCGTAACCGATGTCACTTTTGAAATCGTAATCCATCTTCCCCTCCGGCGCGCCAGGAATGACTTCACTAAGCCCCCGTATCAACCAGGAAGATTGTTCCTGCGCCAGGGCAAGGAATGGAAAAATCACAGCAAAAAAAACGAGCGGCGCAATGGCGGACAATTTTCTCATCAGGCGCGGCCAATTAAACAGAACGCCCTCCGGCTGCCAAGCGGATTTGGCACGCACCTATCTAATCTTTCGGCACAAAGGTGAAGGCCACCGCCGCCAGGATGCACACAAACGCGGCGAGATGGTTCCACCGGATTTTTTCGCCGAGATACAAAATCGCGAAGCCGCAAAAGACGGTGAGCGTGATGACTTCCTGGATGATTTTGAGTTGCGTGGCGGAATAAACCGAGTTGCCCCAGCGATTGGCCGGCACCTGCAACAGGTATTCAAAGAAAGCGATGCCCCAGCTCACCAGAATGACGAGCAGCAGCGGCTTGCTTTTGAATTTCAAGTGGCCGTACCACGCGACCGTCATGAAAACATTCGAGCAGGTCAGCAGCACAATGGGCAGCCAGCGGGATTGAGTCAGGTCGTTCATAAATTTTATTCTTCGGAGGATTCAATTTCGCCCAGCGCCAGCCGCGCGCCGTGGCGAACGTGCAAGACGTGAACCTTGCTTTCGCTCACAGTAAATAGGATTCGGTATTTGTGCTGGCGGCGACCGTGGAAAATTTCGCGGATTTCCGAATTGAAAAATTCGCTTTCCGGCGCGATCGGACAGCGTTCAGGAAACGTGTCCAACGAGAAAATCACTTCCAGCAACCGGTTATACCAGCGGATGGCAGCTTCTGCATCCTGCTCGGCCAGCCATTCGTAAGCCTCGCCGATGTCACGCTCCGCCGACGGCAGGATGATGACTTGATAATGCTTCACCGGGGCGAGCGTAGAATTTTATATTTGGCGCGGATGCGATCCAAAACCTTGCGTGCCGGTTCGCCTTTGCCTGCCTTCATTTCATCCAGACCGCGCTGGATGCCGCGAATCGCGTCGAGCATGTCTTCAAACGCGGCGGCATCCTGCACGATCAACTCCGCCTTGCCGTTGACCGTGAGGACTTCCGGACGGCCAGTGCTTTTGAGCCGGCGCAAGTGCGACTTGGCGTTGCGCTGAAAATCCGTCAGCGACCGGATGTCTTGCAAGGCAATCATAACATTGAATTAAATGTTTTATCTATGCTACGCTGAAACTCCACCGAAAGCAAGCCCGAGCGGTGGGAGATTGCGATATTCCGGGCAAATTCCCAAGCCGCTGAAGCCTGACGTAGCGGCGTGTCGGCAGACCGCCGCATTTTTTTGGTTTATTCGAACGGCGGCGCTCTACCGAGACGCCGCTACGCTTTCAAAGCCTCACCGGAATACCTTTGCTCGCCAAAAATTTCTTCACGTCACCGACGGTGTAGGTGCCGAAATGGAAAATGCTCGCGGCGAGGACGGCGTCGGCCCGGCCTTCGAGCAGCACCTCGGCCATGTGCTCCAGACTGCCCGCGCCGCCGCTGGCCACCACCGGCACGCCCACGGCTTCGCTGATGCGCCGCGTGATGACCAGATCAAATCCGGCCTTCGTGCCGTCGGCGTCAATGCTGTTCAAAACAATTTCGCCCGCGCCGAGCGACACCGCGCGTTTGGCCCAATCGACGGCGTCCAAGCCGGTCGGTTTGCGGGCGCCGTGCGAAAAAACCCCCCATTTGTCCGGTGCCACCTTCCGGCAATCAATGCTCACCACGATGCACTGGCTGCCGAATTTTTCGGCTCCGGCGCGAATCAAGTCGGGATTCGCCAGCGCCGAGGAATTGATGCTAATTTTGTCCGCGCCGGCCCGCAGCATCGTGAACATGTCGTCCACGGATTTGAGTCCGCCGCCAACGGTGAGCGGCATGAAGCATTGGTCGGCAGCGCGTTCAATGACGTCCACCATCGTCGCGCGGCCATGCGCGGTGGCGGTGATGTCGAAGAACACCATTTCATCCGCGCCCTGTTCGTTGTAGCGGAGCGCGAGTGCGACCGGGTCGCCGACGTTGCGCAGTTCGCCCGCTTCGGCCTTGCCGAACTGGACGCCGCGCGTGACCTTGCCGTCATGGACGTCGAGGCAAGGAATAACTCGTTTGGCCATCATGAATGACCATTGAAACGGCCCCCGGCGCGCACGGCAACCGATTAGCTTATTAAGTTATTAACACCTATTAACAATTACTTCGGTGCGTGCCAGCGCCGAGAATTTCCTTGGCGCGCTGAAACCTATTTATCTTACCCACCGTCTTAGGAAATAGAAACGGCCGTGGAAACGGTGTTAGCAACCGGGCACGGCAAGTTGATTTTTGAATGTGGGAATGCCGTTTGTTGTCTGATAAAAATAGATTTTGGATTATGAAACTACATGTTTTGACTTTGAATCTGGCTTTGGCGGCTTCGGCAGTTGGGTTGACGGGATGCCAGAATCCCGACGGCACGCAAAATAACACGGGCTCGGGAGCATTGATTGGTGGCGTGATGGGAGCAATCACGGGCTCGGCCATTGGCGGTCGTCACTACGGCGGACAGGACGCGTTGATTGGCGCGGCGGCGGGAGCGCTGGCCGGCGGCCTGATCGGCAATTCCATGGATCGCGAACAGGAGGCCCGGCTCAAGGCGCAGGCACCGCAGACTTACGTCAAAGTGGACCAGGGCCAGCCGTTGAGCATTGAGGATGTGAAGGCGCTCGCAAAAGCGGGCATCAGTGAAGACGTGATTATCAGCCAGATTCAAAACTCGCGGACGAGTTACCATTTGAGCGCGGCGGACATCATTGATTTGCGCGACGCGGGTGTGACGGACAAAGTCGTTAATTACATGATTAACACACCGGCCACCGCGGGCGATGCGGCTCCGGCCAGCACCGTGGTTGTCCAGCAGGCTCCTCCTCCTCCGCCGGTGGAAACGGTGGTGGTCGCCGCACCGGGACCAGACTACGTCTGGATTGGCGGCGAATATGAATGGAGCGGAATCTCCTGGGTGTGGATCGGGGGACACTGGGGCTATCCGCCCCACCCGCACGCCGTGTGGGTTGGCGGACGTGCCTGGCATGATCGCTATGGCTGGCACCATGACCGCGGATACTGGCGTTAATTTCCGCACACCAAAACGGCGCGCAGACAGATCCCCATTCTCCACCGCTCCTGCCGAAGAATGGTAGCCGTGGACGTCAGTCCGCGCTGATTTTAGCGCTGGGCGGGGTTCAATGCAGAGGCACAAAAAGCAAGTTTGCGCTGACTCACGTCGGCGGCTATGGCGCTCGCAAGGTGGATGCAGTTTCAGACATACCTCCCGGCAAAAAAACGACTTGAACCCGATTGTCGGCATTACACTTGCTGGAGATGATAACTGGATTCGGGCGGTGGCCAACTCACTACGGCTCCCCTTAAAAAAACGGGCCGTTTCTCCGACGCCACTGCCTGAATCCGATATTTGTCGCGCTTTCTTCCGTCTTCGTTACGCTACGCCGCGACAAGTCGGAGAATTTTGAACCACGAAATCACAAAGATACCGGAATTGCCGGACAGTTTTGTTCCAGATGAAATGTCCAGTCCACAACCGGCAATGAGAAAAGACATTTTTGAACGGACTATTAGCTAAAGCCGGTCCTTGCGGTTCAATGCCGCCAAGGGTATCGGCGCCGCCGCACCGGGTAGAGAAGGTCCGGGATGGCCTCTGATTCGCCGTCGTTCCAGGTTCGATCCGAGGCAGCGGTTGGAAGCGCGAATGGATTTCCAGTCATTGCCTTCATCCGGCCCTCCCGGGTTGCCAGCCGGTAGATGCCGAAGCCAACCAGACCCGCAACGACGAGAATTGAAAAACACAACGCAATGAAGCCAAGTTCGGCGAGTGCCCTGCGAACGGCAGGGAAAAAAAGACTGATGAGCACAACCAAGCCTGCCAGTCGGGCGGTCCACCCAATCACATCGGCTTCCTGTTTTCGGTGTGCCATTTGATGCCAAATGTGCACATCTCATGCCATCCTGGCATGTTGGTATCATTTGCGGTTAAACGACTTATGTCAGACGTGATGGGGCATGGGGAAAAGCCGTGGCTTGGCGTTATCACATTGTCGCATTTGCCCCATATCTTCCCCTGAATCGGTGAATCGTTGAAAAATCAACACGCCCGCACAGCATTCCGGGATATCGAGGCTGTGGAGACAAAATGATGGGTGGTGGTCTTTGGGCAGCCCGCGAGCGTGTGGAAACTTGTTTACTTCGCCGCCCGCCGAAATATATTGGCGCACTGTTGCCGACGTGGCGGAACTGGCAGACGCGCCAGACTCAAAATCTGGTACTCGTGAGAGTGTGTGGGTTCGACCCCCTCCGTCGGCACCATTTTTTATCCCGGTTGCATCTTAACTGATCCGGGAGAATTTTTCGGACCAATTCCCGCCGGTTTGAAGAAATCACCCCCATCTGAGGCGTGGAATTTCCGCAAACCGGTCTTCCGGCTCAACGCGATTTTCTGGCGGTGGCAATCGCCACGACCAGCCACAGGGCGAGGAACCCGGCGAGCGACCAGCCGACCCGGCCCGGCCAGTTGCCCGTACCCGCCTTCACCACCGAAAGCTGGATGGTCATCGGCTTGTGGACTCCGGTCTGGAGCACCTGGGTGAAGGCGTAACGCAAACCGCGCGTGGGCAGGTTCACATGCAGCGGCTGCACCTTCGCCATCGCCACTTCCTGCGCACGCTGCAGCTTGACCCATTGCTGTTCGGCCGCGGCGTTGTCGTAAGGCGCCGCCGCCGGTTGTTGGGCCACACCGGAAACGGACAACTGGTCGGCCAACTGTCCTGAATTGCGCTGCGCAAATTCGTTTTGCGCCATGATCAGGTTGCTGGCCTGTGCCTGGTTCAGGTCTTTTTGAAGCTGTTTCACGTCGGTATCCCGGGATTTGTCCGCGTAATAAGTGTTCGCGGCCCGGTTGTAATTGGCCATGGCTTCGCGCACGTTGCCCGATTGCAACAACTGTTGCGCCTTGCTGACGTCCTCCTTCGCCTGCTTTTGGGCGACGGCTTTGCTTTCGCTCTCCATCCGCGAGTATTCGGACAGGGTGAAACTCAACAGCGAAGGTTTGACCGTGGCCACTTCCCGCGACATTGTCCCGCCAAAACGGTCATAGTCGTAATTGGGCGGCAGGAACAATTCCCAGCGCGCATTCTTCAAGGGCACGTCAAACTGGGGCGAGGCGAAATCAATCTGCCCGCGCGTTTTCGGGAAGCCGTTGGTGCCGACATAGGTCAGCGTCACCGGTACGGTGGCGTCGTCACCGGACTGTTCCAGCGGCAACAGCAGTTTCCCGCCATTCTGGCTGGGCCGCACCGGCTGGCCGGCCACAAACGCCGACCAGACCGTCGCTCCCGCCGGCAATTCCACTTCGAGGAACTGCCGTCCGTTGTTGCGCAAATCCAGCGACATCTCAGTCATGGTCTGGCCATCGTCGGCAACCACCGTCGTGAAACGCGCGCTGTCCACGAGCGCTTGCAACACCTCCGCTTCATCGAAGCGCCGGGCCTCGACGACGAGCGAGTAACCGGGGCGCAGATAGCGATACGACAGCACCGGGGTGTCTTCGGCCTGCCCGGCCCATTCCGGAAAATCTCCCGCGTCCACCCGGCTTAAATCCGTGGCCACGCGCTCGGCGACTTGCAGCGGCGGTTTGGCGACAATGGCCAGCAAACCCGTTTCGCGTTCCACCCCGGCGGCGGACACGCCGGCCAGCTCAATCCGGTTGGTTCCGGCCTCGCGCGGTTCCTCCCACGTGACCGTCAGCGTGTAAAAGCCGCTGGTCTTGCCCTGCAATTCCACCCGCCACTCGTCGCCGTTCTGATCGCGACGGCGGATGTTGGGCCCGGAGATATCCACGTTCTTGAACGCCGCGGGAATTTTCAGGCGCAGTTCCTTCACCGGGGCGTTGGCGATTTCATAACGCACCTGCGCCCGGCCGCTGATCAGCGTTTCCGAAATCGTGAAGGTGTCCGCCACCTCGGCGCGCAACCAGGCCTCGACCGTCTCCGTGGTCACGGAAAGTTTCCAATTCGGCGCGGCCTGCGGCCCGGTGGCGATGAATTTGTAGGCCAGCACACCGGCCGCCCCGCGCAAGGCATTGTAGTCGGGCAGCGAAACCACCGGCACCTCCGCCAGTCCGTCGAACGCCTCGGTCCTGGCCGCGACGCCCGGATCGGTGGAAACGGAAACGAAACCCGTCAGCTTCTCCGTATCCAGCGGACACACCCCCTCGACCGCCAGTGACTTTGGCAATTCCTTGAGGCTTCGCGTCAGCTCCAGGCGCAGCGAATAGTTGCCGCCGGTCCGTTCCTTCAACGCCACTTCCAGCCGGCGCGCATTGCCTTCGGTCCGTTCGGACCATTGCGAAACCCTGTCGCCGATGACCTGTTCGACGCGATAGCCGGCCGGCAGGGCCAGCCGGAGCGTGAACACGCCGGCGCGCTTGATGGTGTAGTCCACCACGGCGGAAATGTTCAGTTGATCCGAGCCAAGGCGGATGTTGTTGCGGACCACCGCCTCGATTTGCGGCTGGATCGTTTCGGCGTTAACGTTCAAATCGAATTCCGGTTTCAGGAAACGGAACACGCTGGCCAGGCCATCACCGGCCGCCGGCATGACGCGGGCAAATTCCTCCGCGTCCACGCGCTGCAAATCGGACATGGAGGCGACCGACAGGTTCAATTCCTCCGCGCCGCGCAACGCCACCAGTCCCGTTTCGCGTTTCACCTCCAGCGCGCGCGGGATTTCCACTTTCACCGTTGCCGGCAATGCCTCCAGGATTTTTTCCGTTTCCACGGTCAGGCGATAGGCGGGGGAAACTCCCTTGAGCAGGTCCGCCACCAGCGTCTGGCCGCCGTTCTCATTCCGGATTTCCCACGTGCGAATCGCCTCGCCTTCGACGCGCAACAGGCGCTGGCCTGCCGGCAGCCGCACCCGCACCTGGCGCAATTCACCCTGCGTGATTTGATAATCCAGCACGGCGCGCACGTTCACCACGCCGCCGCCGAACGTCACCAGTGCCGCATTCTGGCAAAAGACCGTGGCGGCGGTTTCCGCGGCGCGTTTCATGCGCGGTGTCCACAGCAATTCCACGGAGCCGCTCGAGCCGATGACGGCCTCGACGCGTGTCCGGTCCTTGACCGTGGCGTGTTTGAAGGAAATGGCGGTGGGGAAATCCACGTCCGCGTCCGGCTGGTCCAGCGTGAGCACGAACTGGCTGGACAGCGCCGGCGGAATGCCGAACACCAGCCGCCGTTTGGTCACGTCGCCACCAGGTTTGACCAGCAGCCTGATTTGCACGGTTGCCGCGCCGCGCCGCCCGAGTTGCACGGCCACGGCGTCGCCGTCGCGAACCAGGCTGGCCTCGCCGGATTTTACGGAGAATTGTTGCACGGCCACGTCCGCGCCGAACAATGGAATTTTCTGGTCCGGTTTTGCCGACGACAGTTGCAACGTGGCGTCGAGTTGCGCCACCCGGTCGTTCACCGACCCGGCATAGCTGGCAGACAGGATGGAAACGCCGGTGATGGGGGACGGCAAATTGCGGGTGGCAGGTTCCGCCGCCCGGGCGCTCACGAGACCAAGTGCCAGCAACAAAACCATGGCCGCCAGGACCGGGGGCGGGGTGGTTTGCGGCGAAGGGTTGCCGCCGTTGCCGTCGGTTGGCGGAGTGCGGCGCGGCCAGTATTTCCAGACCAATCGCGCGATGACCGCCAGCGCCACCAACGGAAATCCGATGATGAGCACGTCATGCAGCGCGCGCCAGGCAATCAGCAGACTGCACACCGACGCGAGGATCAGCACCAGCGCGAGGGTGAGTACGAAGGTGTTGGGCTGTTCCCGCCGCCATTGCCAGCCGAAGACGAGCAAACCGAGAACGAACGCACCCGCCTGCCCGACCATCTGCAACATCTGGAAGGCGTGCAGCGACATGACTTTGGCGCGGATGGAAAGCGGCTCGCCGCCGTCGCGCACGTTCAGGACCTTGGTGAACAGGAATGAATTGCCGGTGTGCGGAATCTCGATGCGGATGGAACGAATGCCGGAAACGGTCGGCAACGGAGCGGCAACCGGCTCTTCCTCCGAAACCAGCATACCGCCGGCCGAAACCGGGGGAGCAGCCACCGGCAATCCTGTTGTTTCATCGATTCTTTCACCTCCGGCCGGAGCCATGGCATTCGTAATCGTAACTGTGGCTGTTGTGCCCGCCACCACGCCACCGCCACCACCACCAGCCGCCAACCCCACAATTCTTTGGCGCTGCACCGGCGCGGGCGCAGTTCCAAGAGATTGCCTTCCCAACACCGCCTCGGTCTGTTTTCTTCGGTCCAGTTCGTCCTGCGGAACCAGTTTGAGAAAACCGCGCTGCTGAATTTCAGCGAATTGTGTGCTGCTCATCTGCTGTACGCTGCCGTCGGCATACAGCACGGAACAATGGTCATTGTTCATGGGTGAGAACGCCAGCACCGAGTCCGGCTCCAAGGCCGCCTCCGAACAGCCTCCGCCCACGTAAACAAACCGCTGCTGGCTTTCCGGGTCAATCGTGACCATGTCCGAACCGAGCTCATTTTTCATCTCCTCGAACGACGCCGGCAACCGGTCGTTGTTGTCCCCGGAGAAAAGCCGCACCGCGATGCCGATTTGCTTGAGGTTGCTGACCGCGTTGATGCGTTGCGCCTTGCGCTTGGCGCTGGAGAGCGCGGGCAGCAACATTCCGCCCAGCACGGCCAGAATCATAAACACCACAAACACGGTGATGACCCCGTTCCAGCCGCGGCGCACGGCGGAAACCACCAGGGCAATCACCAGAAACGCCAGGATCCCCATGACAAAAAGGCCCGCGCCGGCTTCCCGCAGCACCGTGCCATAAAACGCGAGGAACCTTTGCCAGCCGTCCAGCAGTCCGTAGGTCGTGCCCTGAGCCACGCTCATGCTGCCATCAAAGCTGGATAGCCGTTTGGAAGCCGGCACATAAAGCTCCCACTCGGCATAGGTGTTCGGCACGTCGGTCCGGGGCGCAGCCAGTTCGAGCCGCCCCGGCCAGCGGGAATTCAACGCCCGGTTGGTCTGGGCGTACACGATGTCCACGGCGAACGTCTGGTCACGGTTGATGTTGCGTGGCAACGGCACCAGCACCCAGTCGCCATCGCGCTCCGGTTTGGCGGGCCGGTTGTTGACGTAGCAGCCCCACAAATCCGCACCCTTGGGCAGCAGGAACTTTTGGGACTGCTTTTCGTTGTTCTTCACCATGAACGAAGCTTGGGTCAGCATCTCCCCCGCCTCGGTAAGGACGGAGGTGATTTCCGTCCGGTCCGCCACTGCCTCGAGCACCGGCACCTCCCCGTGCCGCTGCACTTCCAGCGAAAGATCGTATTGGTCGCCGGTGTATTGATAGGCCAGCAGGATGTTGCGTGTGATCAAGGCGCGGTCGGCCGCGGCCAGTTCCGCTTCGTCCACGCGATGCAACGAACCGCTGACCGGCTTCGGATTGAGTTTCAGGCTTGCGGCGGTGGTGACGGCAATCGAACCCGTCTCGCGCTCCACGTCGAGCGTGTGGATGCCGCCGACCGGCAACGTCGCGCTTTTCGGATCGAACTGGTAGTCGTAGGTGATCACCAAGGTGTAACCGCCCCAGACCTTGTCCTGCAGACCGATGGTCCAAACATCGCCGGACAGTTCCTTGCGCCGGATGTTCGGCCCGGTGAATTCGACATTCCGGCAGTAGGGCGGCAGCTTCACCTTGAATTCCTGCACGCCTTGGTTGATGAGACCGTAACGAACCGTTGCGCTGCCGCCCGCCAGTCCGTCGCCGATGGTCACCAGGTTGAAAACATCCGCCACCACGCGCGCCGCCAGCCGTTCGTCCGCCAGCGTCAGCTTCCAATCCGGCTGTTCAGCCGTGAAGGCCAGCAATTCATCGGAATGATTTTGCAGCCGGTTGACGGGAATTTCACGGAGGCCGCCCAGTTCGGCGGTTTTCAAGCGGATGCCCGGCGCCGAGACCGCGCCGATTTGCGCGGTCTCCTTGGCCGCGCCGGTGACGCGCAGGGGAGCAACCGTAATCCGGTCCGGAAACGCTTTCAAAGCCTGTTCCAGTTGCACTTGCAACGTGCGCGAACCGAGGACACGGCTCGCAAAGCTTACCATCAGTTTGCCGGCGGTGACGTTCCAGTCCTCCACCCCTTCGCCGCGCACGTCGGCCACGACCATTCCCGGTGGCGGAACGAGGTCGAGCGTGTAAATGCCGGTCTTCTCAATGTTCAGCGCCAGGTTATGCGAAACCAGCAGGCGCGCTTCTTCCAGCCGCACTCCAACGCGGTCGGCAACGTTGATGACCGGCTCGATGCGCTTGACTTTGAGGGCGAGACTGAAGGGACGCGCGTTGAAACGATACGCCGCGAGTTCGTTGCTGGCGGCATTGACCTGCCGCAGACCGCCGAGTGATTCCACTTCGACGAGCGTGTCCTCGGTTGCCAGCTTAAGCACGCCGGATTCGCGGTCAATGTCGAGCGGTTGCGGTGGATTCAACTGCGCCGTCGCGGGCGTGGCTTCGAGGGTTTGCTCGGAAAAGACGGTGAGGTCGTATTCCTGTTCGACGGGTTTGATGAATTCAACGGTGAGAACCTGCCGGTCGCCGTCGGGTTTGATCTGCCAGTCGCGGATTTGTTCACCCGCCAGCCGCGTCAACGACTGGCCGGCCGGCAGCGCGAGGGTGAGGCCCGGGGCGTTGCCCTGGACGATTTCGTAATGGAATTTGGTGGTGTATTTGACGACGGTGGGCGTGATCTGCGCTGTCGCCAGAGTGTCCACGGTGAGCAGCGCCTTGCGCGCCACTTCGGCAACCTTCCCCTGCCAGCGCAAGGCCACGGTCTGGTCCGCGCCCAGAAATCCGCGCAGGCACGAGACGCCGTTGGTCTGCATGGATTCGAGCAGCGTGCCGTTGAGCAGTTGAATTTCCACCCCCGCACTGGCGGCCTGCGCGGTCACCGACGCGATGGCGGCGGCGGGGCCGGTGAAGGAAATCTGGTTCCACGGCTCGGCGCGCTGAATTTTGGCGACGAGGTCGAGTTTGAACCGGTACTGGCCCGGCCGGGTGGCGGTCAGGAGATAGCGGTTGCCGTCGCGGGTGATTTGCAAATCGGACGGCAATTTCACCGGCAACAACGCCACGTCGCCCTCAAACAATTTCACCGTCGCCTCGCCTTTGCCGGCGACCGCGATGTCCAGGTCCACGGCGAAGCGCGCTTCGTCATCGGACAATTTCGCGTCGTAGCGGACTTCGTTAAGGGACAACCCGGCGGGCGGCGCCACGACTGGGCCCGGCAAAGCCGCAATCGCCGGAAACAGACAAACAAACAGGGTGAGGACTTTGTGGTTCATAACAATCTCCATCTTTGATGGTTGAGCCTTGGTGGAAAAATCGGCTTCATGGAAAATCATTTGGCTTTGTACGCGCGCCGCCGGGGCCGGTTGCAAACAGGGGATTGGTGGGGCGCGGCGTGCGTGACTTCAGAAAGGAGGCGCGAATTCCGCTCAAAGCGCGTGATTTTCACGCAGGCTGACACCATATTCATGGTTGTTGGACGGGGTATACGGCAAAATACTCCCGCGGGGAACGGAAATAACAACACGCGATTTGTCATTCGTGAAAACAATTTATGGCCGGTGAATCCCGCGTGAGGCAGTGCCTTTTAAGCGGCGCGGTTTTGCCATTGCAAATGGCCCTGTCCGTCCTACGATGCGGAGGGAATTTCTATGGCGACAGGAAAAACTCAGAAACAGTCATCCGGCGGCTCCGCTCTTGGTTTCGAAGCAACACTCTGGGCTACGGCTGACAAATTGCGCGGTAATCTCGACGCCGCCGAATACAAGCACGTCGTCCTCGGTCTCATATTCCTGAAATACATCTCCGACGAATCCCGCACCCTCGCCGCGTTGCGCGATGCGCTGCTGCCGAAGCTGCTGTCGGGCGAGGTGCGCGTGCCCGCCGCAAAAAAACTTGTCGGTCTTGAATGACTTTTTGAATCAATCATATGCAAGCTCAACCAAAAACCATTCGTGATATCCTCCACACCGGGGATCAATACATCATTCCGCTGTTCCAGCGTTATTATTCCTGGACCAAGGAGCATTGGGAACGATTGCGCATGGATGTGTGGGCGCTGATGGAGAACGGCGCAAAGCCGGTTCATTTCCTCGGGCCGTTGGTCTGCACGCAACCGCCGCATCTTCCCGGTAACGCATCCGCCTACCAACTCATTGATGGACAGCAACGCATCACCACGCTGACGATCCTCTTGGCTGCCATCCGGGATGTTGCGCGGTCGCGTAATCTCAACGATTTTGCTGAGGAGGTGACAGAGGACTATCTCCTGTTCAAACGCAAGCAAGGCAGCGACCGATACAAGGTTCTGCCCCGCCTCGGCGACCGCGAAGTGCTCACGGCCATGATCGAGGGAAATGATATGTCGGGCTTTTCAGACAGCCCCGTTTTTGAAGCGTGGAAATATTTTCACCGTCACGTCCAGCATTTGTCCCGCAAAGATACGGAACAACAACTGGCCAAGCTGTTGGATGTCATCACCACCCGTTTGAATTTGGTGGCCGTTCTGATTGATAGCGAGAATCCCTACGAAATTTTTGACAGCCTTAATTCCACCGGCTTGCCCCTTAAAGAGTCTGACCTCATACGCAACTTTGTTTTCATGGAAATCCCGTTGGCCAAGCAACAGGAGTTTAATGATCAACACTGGAAAGAGTTTGAGAAGGTGTTCGATGCCAACGACACCGAAGAGGCCATAGAAATGACGCCGTTTTACCGGGATTACCTCATGCGGAACGGCAAGTATTCGAAGGAAGATGCCACGTTCGTGGATTTCAAAAATGCTCATGAGGATGCCGTGCGGCAGCCGGAAGTGATGATTGGCGAACTGAAGCGTTACGCCAGACTCGACCTCATGCTGCGCCGCCCGGGGGCAGTCAAGGATGCGACGCTACGTGGCATTCTGCGTCAAGTGGACGGCATGGAAATCACCACGGCCTATCCACTGCTGCTGAATCTGTTGGACCGCAATGACCGGGGACAATTGAGCAAGGAGGATTTGTGCGGCTGCCTTGAGGACCTCGTCAGTTTTGTTCTTCGCCGCTCCATCTGCGGTGAAACGACGCGCACCTATGGCAAGTGGTTTGTCGAAGCCATCACCGTAATTCGCGACCATCCGCGCCGCGATCTGCAAACCTACTGGCTCAGCCGACGTTGGCCAGATGATGCTGCGGTCAAGGCCCGTCTGCCCAGCTTCGAATTGTATCGCCGCGAAAGCACCAAAACTCGTGTAATTCTTGAGGCGCTGGAAGAAAGTTTTGGCCACCGCGAGCGCGTGGATCTCTCCACCCTGACTATCGAGCACGTCATGCCTCAGACCATTACCAATAACAAGCACGGCAAGGCTTGGAAGGAGATGCTCGGCGCGGATTGGGAAAAAACCCACGAGACGCTGCTTCATACCTTGGGCAATCTCACGCTCACCGGCTATAACACCGAGTTGAGCAATTCCGCCTTTGAGATCAAGAAGGTTGAACTCGCCAAGAGCCATTTGGACCTCAACTCTTACTTCAATGCTCTGCCCAAATGGGATGCCGAAACGATCCGGGTGCGGACGGCTGTTCTGGCTGAACGCTTGGTTACACTCTGGCCCCGGCCCGCAACGGAAGTGGTTTATGCCGCTTCCGCCGAAGCGATGCCTGAGCCGGAGGGGTTGAACAACGCCGCCAAGCAGCGTCTCGAATATTGGCGACATATGGATGTCCGGTTGGAGGAACGGGGAGTTCCGCGCGATTTCATTGTCGCTGCGCCGGATTCCTCCATTACCGCCAGCATCGGCGACTCCGGAGCCGCCGAGTTTGAGTTCGGCTTCAACCAGCAGCGTGGTCGGATTTTTGTTTCGTTGAATCTTTCCGATGAGATTGGCGCTTTCATTGCCAAGCACCTGTCCGAGGCCAAAGTCGCTATCGAACAGGAATTGGGTTATTCGCTTGATTGGGAGATTCGCAACCAGGGCGGCGAGATTTCCATCGCGGACGAAGGGATTCAAATTCGCGATGAGAACGATTGGCCGGTTCAACACGATTGGTTTGGGGATCGGCTGGAGGATTTCCAGCGCGTTCTCCAGCCGCGCGTCATTGCGCTTGAAAAAGAGGCCCTCAAAGACCCCGAGCTTCGCCAGGCTTATGAACAGCGCGGGTTGCTCGTTAGATATTGGCGCGCCTGTTCGGCGGCCTTGGTCGGTTCACGGCTTTCGTTTCGTGAGAATGCCCCGGATGCTGGCCGCACCCTTTGCCGGTTTAGGCCGCTCGACGACGGCGTGTATTTGGGCGCGCAGTATTATCCCACCACTTCCCAGCTCTGTGTTTATTTTGCCGTTTGGAGTTCGGCTGCGCGAAAGCAACGCCAGCTCTTTAAGGAACTCGTCGAAAGCCATATTCCCGAACTAGAAACTCAGATCGGTGAAAAACTTCATTGGGAAGACCCGTATTTTTGGGTTTCCATACCGGCAGACATCGGCACGTCGTCGGACTGGCCCCGGCAACATCAGTGGGTAAAAGAAACGGCAGAGAAGTTTATTGCCACCTTCAAACCGCGTCTTGGCATCGAATAATGGTCTTCACCGAATCCATCGTCAAAGATGCGGCGCTGCTGCCGAAGCTACTGTCGGGCGAGTTGCGCGTGCCCGCCACAATGTGCAAGCTGGAGGCCAGCGTATGAATCCACGGGTCACAGAACTTCAATGCATCATGCCGCTGGAAAACATTCCTTCGGTCCTGAAGCTTGGCATTCTGTCGAACGAGCGGGCGGCGAAAGTTCCGCACTATTCCGTTGCGCTGGAGGTGGTACAGGAACGGCGCGACCACAAAAACGTGCCCGGTGGTTTGAAACTGCATCAATACGCCAACCTCTATTTTCACGCCCGCAATCCGATGCTCTTTAAAAGAAAGGATGCGGCGGCGACGTTATGCGTCTTGCGTGTTTCCACGGAAGTGAGGCATATTGACGGCGTGGTCATCACGGATCGCAATGCATCGAGCGATTATGTGCGCTTCCTGCATCCGTCACAGGCAGGATTGCTGGACTATGACGCAATTTTTGCGTCAGATTGGCGGCATCCGAACGATCCAATCGCTTACTATCGCCATCGTTCGCAAAAGTGTGCGGAAGTGCTCGTCCCTCATTGTGTCGAACCAAAACATTTGACCGGAGCATACGTGGTTGATGAGGCTGTCGCTTCCCAATTAACGTCGGCAGGCTTCGCCATGCCGGTCACAATTGATCCAGTCATGTTTTTCCGTTAACCCCAAACTGCCATGTTTAAAGCACTCTTAGGCGACCTGTTTGCCACCCAAGCCCAGACGCGGGTGAACACGGTCAATTGCATCGGCATCATGGGCAAAGGCGTGGCGCAAGAGTTCAAGAAACGTTACCCGGCGATGTTCGAGGATTACGCCAGGCGTTGCGAGCGGAAACAGGTGCGTCTCGGCGAGCCGTATCCTTACCGCGATGCGTCGGGAATTCTTATCGTAAATTTTCCAACCAAAGATCATTGGCGGTCGCCGTCGCGTCTGGCGGACATCGAGCGAGGGCTGGATTATTTTGTGCAGCATCATGCGGAATGGGGTGTCAAGAGCGTGGCCTTCCCGCCGCTCGGGTGTGGCAATGGCGGGCTCAGTTGGGAGGAAGTCGGACCGTTGATGTATGGGAAACTGCGGCATTTGGACATCGAGGTCGAGGTTTATGCGCCGTACGGAACACCCAAGAGCCAATTGGAAGAAGATTTCCTTGGTGGTCCGTCTCAGATGGAACTGGAGGGCAGAGGCCGCAAGCACGAGAAGATGAATCCCGAATGGGTGGTCTTGATGGAGGTCCTCCGCGAATTGGAGAAGCAGCCTTATGCCAGTCCGGTGGGCCGGACGATTTTTCAAAAGATTTGTTACGTCGTCACTGAGATGGGAGTTCAGACCGGCTTCCAGTTTGGCAAGGGTAGCTACGGGCCGTTCGCCGACGAGGTGAAGCTGGCATTGCATGATTTCGCGAACAGGAACTGGCTGCATGAGGAGCGACTGGGGAAGATGATCGCATTGCGTGTCGGCCCGCAGTACGAGAAGGAGCGATTAAAATACGAGGAAATCTTGAAGCGGCATGAGCGAAAGATTTCCAAAACAGTGGATCTGTTCAGCCGCATCAAGAACACGGAACAGGCTGAGGAAGTGCTGACGGTGTTATTTGCAAGCCGCCAGTTGAAGCAGGCTAAACCGCAACACGAAGTCGCCGAACAGGATCTTTTCGAATACATCCTCAATTGGAAGAAAACATGGCAGACCGACGAGAAGAAACAGGCGGTGGCCAGTGCTATCCGAAATCTGGTCATGTTAGGCTGGATGCGATTGCAGTTCAGCGAATCCCTTCCTGATGCGGTGTAGCCGCCAATGCCATCATTCACCGAATCCATTGTTGAACTTCTGTGCGCGGAATGGGACGGGCAAGGATGAATCAGTATTGATTCATGCCCGGCGCCGGTTAAACATGGCGGTGATGATTCCGGGTGGGGAAAGTGAATTAATCGCGCGCTGCCGTCGCGGTGAGGCGGCGGCGTGGGACGAATTGTTCGACCGGCATTACGAGGCAACGGCGCGGTTTGTCTTCCAACTCGGACACGATCTGGCGCGCGAGGACGTGGAGGAAATCTGCCAGGAGGTTTTTCTTTCGGTCATCAAAAATCTCGGCTCGTTCCAGGGCGAAAGCCGGTTTCAGACCTGGCTCTTTCGCATCGCCGTCAACCGGGCGTGCGATTACCGCGAACACCGCGCGGCCGCCAAACGCGGCGGGGGAGCGACCCCGGTTTCCCTGGACGCCGGGGATGACGACCGCCCGCCGATTGACCCGCCGGCCCCCACGCCCGGTCCGGACGCCAGCCTGCTGGCCGCCGAACGGCTGGCGCTTGTCCGGCAGGCGGTAGACCGGTTGGAAGCGCCGTGCCGCGAAATCATTGAGTTGCGTTATTTTGGTGATTTGAGTTACGAGGAAATCGGCGGCACATTGAAATTGAACACGAAGACCGTCAGTTCGCGACTAAGCAAATGCCTCGACCGGCTGGAAATCATCGCCCGGACGCTTTTTGCGGAGGAATCGGACAACCCAATTCCGTCCAACACCTGACGACATGGCAGAAGAACGCGACATCGAGAAACAATTGCGCGGCTACGCTGAACAGCGGCGCCGGGAGGCGGGTGCGCCCTTTGAGCTGCACCTGGCCACGCGCCGGCTGTTGCAGGATGAGGTCCGGCGGACACATAAAAAACCGGCCGAAGCCGCTGAAAGGGCCTCCCTTTTCGCAAGCTGGTGGTTCCGGATTGCGGCGGGCGCTTGCGTGGTCGTCCTGGCGGCGGCCGTTTTTCTCCCGGCCTTGTCGAGGAGCAAATCCAGAAGCCTGCGGCTCGCACAGAATTTGGGACTGCGCGAAAAGGCGATCACCGGATCCGCCCAAAACCGACCGTCATCACCGCCCTCGGAAAACGCTCCGGCGCTGGTTGCGTCGGCGCCGCCAAGCCGGGACGATACGGACAAGGACAGGTTTGCCGCGGCACGGGAAATCGTCATGAACCAGGCTGCGGCAACGCCGTCAACCGTGGTTGCCACAAATGGCATCACATCCGGCATGGCTGCCGGAGGCTCGACACTGGCATTCGTCCCACATTCCGCGCAGCAGAATTTTTACTTCCGCAATGTGGGCGCGCCAGCCGACATCAGCGTGGCCGTCGGCCGCACGGCGGGGGACCAATTGGCCAAATCGGATTTAAAGCAATCATTGAATGACCGGACAAAAGCGGCCGCCGGAAAAATTCCGCTGGCCTCGTTTCAAATCGAGCAAACCGGCAACCAGATTCGCATCACGGACGGCGACGGTTCGGTTTACAATGGCAATCTGACGGTCACCAACGCGGAAACGCCCAACGCAGGAACGTCCATCGCCCGGTCGGATGGAGTTGCCCTGGCGCCCGCGCCCGCAGCGGAAGCAGAAAGGCAATTCGCTCAATCCGCCATCCAAAATGGAACACCCTCCCTCAACAACGCGGCCTTGGCGCAAAACCAGAACTTCCGGTTCAAAGCTGCCGGCACCAATTTAAGTTTGAATCAACGGATCACCATCAGCGGTGAATTCATCGCCGCGACCAACCCGGCGACTTTATGGGGAACCACGCAGAACGGCGGCGGTGGTGGCGGTGGTGCAAATTCTCAAGCGACAGCCACCGGCTCGCAGCAGTTGTCGAACGGACGCATCATCGGCAAAGTTGTTTTGGGCAACGGCCAGGAAATCCCGCTCAACGCAACACCCGTGGCGCCCTGACCGCTGGCCAGGCCATTCACGTTTGCCGAATTCCGTTCCGCCATCAGCAAGGCAACCACGGCAGATTCAATGTGATTTTTCAAGACCGGTTGCTTTGTCCGGTGTCTTTGCGCATCATTGCGCGTCGTCCGCGCTTTTCATCCGGACACCGAATGTCATATTCGATGAAAAAAACACTCGGCAGAATCCAGACACCCGCCCACAATTGAAGAATATGCATGGTTCACCCAATGGAATTTTGTTTGCCCACCGCCCGGGTGAACGCGCAATTTCTACGCCAACAAGCTTTGGAAGCTGAAGCGTCAAAATCGGACAAACTTCCATCTTAAATACGCATGGCCTTCAAACATTTTGCGAAACAGACGCAAGGCGTCGAATTGCTCCAGCGTTCGCTCGCCCGCGGGCGGCTCGGCCACGCCTACCTGTTCGCCGGGGATCAGCTCGAAGAGTTGGAATCGCTCGCCCGCACATTGGCCAAAACGCTGAACTGCCAGAACCCCGTCAAAACCGGCGGCGTGACGACCGATTGTTGCGACGCCTGTTTGAGCTGCCGGGAAATTGACCGCGACACCCATGCCGACGTGCATTGGGCGCGGCCTGAATCCAAATCGCGCATCGTCACCGTCGAGCAAACGCGCGAGTTGATGCGCGAAATCCAACTCAAACCCACCGGGGCCGAATACAAGGTGGCAATCATCGCGGGGGCGGACCGGTTTAATGTTCAAGCCGCCAATGCCTTCTTGAAAACGCTTGAAGAACCGCCCGGCAAGTCGGTTCTGATTCTGCTTTCAACCGAGCCGCAGCGGATTTTGGAAACAATTTTGTCGCGCTGTCTGCGCCTGAATTTTTTCGGCGAAGGCACCCGGTTGCCTGACCCGGCGCAAATGGAATGGCTCGCGCATTTTGACGCGCTGGCGGCCCATGAGCAAAAAAGTTTGCTGGGGCGCTACCGGCTGCTCGACGCGCTGCTGCAAAGGCTTGGCGAAATCCGGGCGCGCGTGGAAGAGACCCTGACCGCGCGTTCGCCATTGCAACAGCACGATGAAATCGAAAAAGACCTGCGCGAAAAGTGGGAGGACGAACTGGCTGCGGCCATTGAAGCGGAATATCGCCGCCAGCGGGCGGAGGTGCTTTTGCTCGTGCAATGGTGGTTGCGCGACGTTTGGCTGTCCACCCTCCGCAGTAGCACTGCTACGGAGGACGGGCGCACACTTGCCGCCGGCGGAAACCTGCTGAAATTCCCTGAAATTTCCGGTACGGAAGCCGTCGCCCGGCGCATTACGCCACGGCAGGCATTGAAAAATTTGCAAACCCTGGAGCAAACCCAGCGGTTGTTGCACACCAACGTGCAGGAAGCGCTTGCGCTGGAAGTCAGCCTGCTCAAACTTCGTTTTTAACCGGTTGCGAACGAAATCTCCGCAATGAGGTCTGAAAAAAAAATCACCGGAATCGGGTTTTACGCGCTCGTATTCGGACTGTTTCTCGGTCTGGCGATTTTGAAGTTTGGCAATCCGGTCATCCTCGACCAAAAAATCACGCCGCCGGTTTCGCCTTCCGAATTTTGGGCGGACGCCTGGCCCCCGCATTGGGGCAACTGGATTCTGTTGCCGCTGGCATTGACGGGCGCGGCGCTTGTGTTCGCGAGCAAGCCGCGCTGGCCGGGAACACGCCGGCTCTGGCTGCTGCCGTTGCTATGGTTCGGCTGGCAGCTTCTTTCCGCCACGCAAACGGTGGATGGCAATCTCACCGCAACGACGCTTTGTCAATTTGCCGGATGCCTCGCCTGCTATTTCATCGGCGCATTGGTTTTGGGACGCGAGCGCGCATGGCATTGGCTGCTCATCGGGGTGCTGGCGGCGTTTGCATTTTGCCTCGTTCGGGGAATCAACCAGCGGCTTTTTGAGTTTCCAGCGAGCCGCCAATTGTTACTGGAAGGCGAGCGCGCAGGCTGGACCAACATTCCGCCGGCCATGCTGCTGGAAATGAAGCGTAACCAGGCGGTCATCAACACCAACGGCGTGGATGTGCCCAATCCGGCCATCCTCGCCAAGTTTGCCAAAGGGCGCGTCATGGGCACGTTGGTTTATCCCAATGCCCTGGCGGGCCTAATTCTGCTGTTACTGCCGGTGTCGCTCGTTTTGGCATTCAACAGCACAAAACGACTGCGACCACCCATTCGCGCGACGGTAATCACACTGACCATTTTTCTGGGTGGCGCGGCATTTTTTTGGACCGGCTCGAAGTTGGGTTGGCTGATTGCGATGGTGATTGGCGGCGCGTGCTTATTTCGTTTGCGGTGGCCGATGCGATTAAAACTGGCAACCCTGACAGGTATTTTGCTGATCGGGCTGGTAATTTTTGCCATACGATTTCACAGCTACTTTGCCGCCGGCGCAACCAGTGTCGGCGCCCGGTTTGATTACTGGCGCGCGGCGGTGGAAACCACATTCATGCATCCGCTGCTGGGAACGGGCCCGGGCACTTTTCAACGGCCTTACGCACAACTCAAATCGCCCACCGCCGAAATGGCCCGCCTGGCACATAATGACTACCTTGAACAATTTTCGGACTCGGGCATTGTCGGCGGAACGCTCTTTGGAGCCTGGATTGTGCTTTCGCTGTTGACGATCGGGCGGCGCGTCTGGCGCTCTGGTGATCCGGCCAGCTTCGCCATTTTTCTGGGAGTATTTGCCTGGTTTATCCAGGGGTTGGGTGAGTTTAGCCTCTATGTTCCGGCACTGGCTTGGACGGCTTTCATCTTATTAGGCTTTCTGCTCGCCACGACCGGAAATCAAATCGACAAACATCCGATGACCGGTTATTCTGCCTACCGCACATGAAAATTCTCTTCCTCAACGGGCCGAATCTGAATCTGTTGGGACAGCGCGAGCCTGAAGTCTATGGCCGCGTGACTTTGGCTGACATCGAGGCAAAAGTGCGTGAACGTGCCGCACAGTTGAAGGTGGGGATTGATTTCCGGCAATCCAATCTGGAAGGCGAGCTGGTTGACTGGATTCAGCAGGCAAAGGGGAAATTTGACGTGATTGTCATCAATGCCGCTGCTTACACTCATACCAGCATTGCGCTACGGGACGCGATTGCGGCGGTAGGAGTCCCGACTATTGAGATCCACCTCTCAAACGTTCATGCGAGAGAAAAATTCAGACACAAATCGCTCATTGCGCCGGTTTGTTGGGGGCAAATCACCGGCTTTGGCCAAAAATCTTATATTTTGGCATTAGAAGCATCCGTTGACGTTAACGCTAATAAAAAACAGTCGTAAAAATGTATTTTTATGGCAATCTTATCGGTTTTTATTTGATTTAAATTTTTCTATTTTGTGACTTGACGATAATCATTCAAATGGTTAGGATTTAACCCAGCTTAATAATAAGTTAAGCATAGTCAGACTTTGGATGCTGTTTTTTGGGTTATTTAGGATAAAAAACAGGAATTTGAGTTTACTTTAACGAAAACGTACTGTGGATATAAAAGATATTAAAGCCATCGTTGACCTGATGAAGAAGAATTCCATTACGGAGTTCGAGTTAGAACGTCAGGATTCAAAAATCAGGCTCAAACGTGGTTCCAACGGCGGTGTGCCTGTCGTTCAGTACGATGAACCAATAGCTGGTGGCGGCGCTCCAGTTTTACTGCCTGTCGCTGTCCCATCGGCACCGGTTGGCACACCACTGATTCCCGCCACGAACGAAATTGAGGTCAAATCGCCAATGATTGGCACTTTTTATCGCGCACCATCCCCTGAGGCCGCAAGCTACGTTGAGATTGGAACCGAAATAAGTCCCGAATCCGTCGTATGCATCATCGAAGCGATGAAAGTGATGAATGAAATCAAAGCTGAAGTCAAAGGCGTAATCACTCAGGTTCTGGTGGAAAACGCCAAGCCGGTGGAGTTCGGCCAGCCGTTGTTCAAAGTGCGGCCGGCCTGACTTCGGCGACGGAAACATTCGTTAATCCTGTTTGCTTTCACTGAAAGCCCATGTTTGAAAAAATTCTGGTCGCCAATCGCGGCGAGATAGCCGTTCGGATCATCCGCGCTTGCAAAGAATTGAACATCCGCACTGTGGCCGTTTATTCGGAAGCGGATGCCAATTCCATGCACGTGCAACTGGCCGATGAGGCCATTTGCATCGGCAAAGCGGCGGCGGCGGAAAGTTATTTACGCATTGACCGCATCATCAGCGCAGCGGAAGTCACGGATGTGGACGCGATTCATCCCGGCTACGGTTTTCTTTCGGAAAATGCACATTTCGCCGAGGTTTGCGAGAGTTGCAACATTCGTTTTATCGGCCCAAATCCGCGCACGATGCAGGCGCTGGCCGACAAAGCGCTCAGCCGCGCACTGGCCAAAAAAGCCGGCGTGCCGTTGCCGCCAGGATCGGACGGCGTTGTTGAAAAGGAGCCGGAGGCCCTGACCATCGCCAAACACATCGGGTATCCGGTAATGATCAAAGCCATTGCCGGCGGCGGCGGACGCGGGATGCGTGTGGCGCACAATGACATTTCGCTCGTGAAAGGTTATCACACAGCGCGAAATGAAGCGGAAAAGGCATTTGGCAATTCCGGGGTCTATATCGAGAAATACATCGAGAATCCGCATCATATCGAAATTCAGATTCTCGGTGACCAAAAGGGCCGCATTATTCATCTGGGCGAACGTGATTGTTCCGTTCAACGCCGCAACCAAAAACTTATCGAAGAAGCGCCGTCGCCATTGCTCGAGTATAAATTCCGCAAATTGCGCGACAAAATCGGCAAGGCTGCCGTGAAAATCGCTGAGGCCGCACACTATACCAACGCCGGCACCGTCGAATTCATCGTGGACAATCACGGTAATTTTTATTTCCTCGAAGTCAACAAGCGGATTCAAGTCGAGCACCCGGTCACCGAGGAAGTCACGGGCATTGATCTCGTGCGCTATCAAATCCTGCTGGCGATGGGCGAGCTGCTGCAACATTCGCAAGGTGACATTCAAATCAAAGGTCACGCCATCGAATGTCGCATTAATGCCGAAGACCCGTTTGATGATTTCCGTCCCAGCCCGGGGCGGATTGAGATGTATTTTCAACCCGGCGGCCGCGGCGTGCGCGTGGACACACATGCTTACGCAGGTTACACGATCCCATCGGCGTACGACTCAATGATTGGCAAGCTTATCACCACGGGCAAAGACCGGCGGGAGGCGATGGATCGCATGAACCGGGCGCTCGCCGAATATATGATTACTGGCATTAAAACCACAGTGTCCTTCCAGCAAGCCATCATGCAGGACCCGAATTTCCGGCGTGGCGTTTATTCAACCGGTTTCGTCGAACAATTGCTCGGCGGCGCACGGCGTGAATTGATTGAGGAAAAGACTTGATGGCGGGTTGGGTGCCAACAGTCCTCCCCGGTATTACCAGAAATATATTTGACAGCCGCCGTCCGCCGTTTATCTTGAACCACTAAATACTATGGCTGACATTCCCTCGAACATACCAGGCGCGCCCGCAGGCGCTGTGCCACCGGTAAAAAAAGAAACCGGCAAGGTCCAACCCAAAAAAGAAACCGTCCGAATCAATTTGCCGCCGAAACCATCCACGGCGCCAACCATCAAACTGCCGACGCTGCCGCCCGGCGGTCCTACCGGCGCTCCAAGCGTGGTACCATTGTCAAGCGGCGCGGCAAAAGCGCCATCGGCGCCTACTGCTGCCGCGCCACGAGCCGCTACTGCTACCGCTGCTGCGCCCGTAGCTCAAACACGCTCCGCTCCGGCGGTTCAAAGAGTGGCGCCGGCCGCCGCTCCCACGTTTGGCGCGCTCGACAACATTCTGGTCATCGCCGCGGTTGTGGCTGGATTGTTTGCCGCCGGCACTGTGGTCTGGATGTTCCTGATCCTCAAAAATGCAATCGGCTGAAACCGGTTTTGACCGAATTGTTTTTCGTGCCCAAAACCATTCCATTTGACGTATGGCTTCTCCATTAATCGTCACGCTCACGCAGGACAATTTCGCGCAGCAGGTTTTGCAATCGCCGGTGCCCGTGCTCGTTGATTTCTGGGCCGAATGGTGCGGCCCGTGCAAAATGATCGCGCCGCTCCTTGACGAACTGGCCGACGAATACGATGGCAAGGTGAAAATCGGCAAAGTGAATATTGACGAACATCAGTCGCTCGCCACCGAGTATGGCATCCGCGCCATACCTACGCTGCTGCTTTTTAACAAGGGCGAAATCGCCGAGCAAATGGTTGGCGCCAAGAGCCGGCGCGATTTCAAGGCCAGCCTGGATCGCGTCGCGGCCTGACCGCTGCCGGTCCCGCGAGGCGGGATTATGCCGCTTATCGTCACGCCCCGCCAATTCACCCAGCGTGCCGAGTTGTACCACCAACTCAACCAGCTCACGGCCGCCGGAATCCCCATCGTTCGCGCATTGGAGCAAATCAAACGCAACCCTCCCGCTCCTTCGTTCCACGAGCCGTTGCAACGCCTGCTCGATGAACTCGCCAAGGGCGCGACGCTGGCCGAATCATTGCAGGCGCTCGACTGGCTGCCCGCGTTCGACCTGGCGTTGATCACGGCTGGCGAGCAAAGCGGTCGGCTCGATACCTGTTTCCGCATGCTCGCCGATTACTACAACGACCGCGCCCGCGTCATCAAGCAGGTGATAGCCCAACTTATTTATCCCGTCGGATTGATTCATTTTGCCGCCTTCATTTTTTTAATTGTGCTTCCGTTCGCCGGATCACAGTTCAATGCCAGCCTGCCCCTGCTTTGCGCCAAAGCTGCGCTCATTCTCTCCCCGTTTTATGGCGCCGTCGCCCTGATGATTTACGCCTCGCAAAGCAAACACGGCGAAAACTGGCGTGCAGTAATGGAATCCCTGTTGCGACCGGTTCCAATCCTCGGCACGGCACGGCATTATCTCGCCCTGTCCCGGCTGGCAGCGGCGCTTGAAGCGCTCATCAGCGCCGGGGTCAACATCTTTGAGGCTTGGGACCTGGCTGCCACTGCCAGCGGCTCGCCGGCCTTGCGTCGGGCCGTCGCCGCCTGGAAATCGCGCGTGGTTGCCGGCCAAATGCCGTCCGAGGCCGTGCGCCTCTGCCCGCTGTTCCCGGGAACCTTCGCCAACCTTTACGCCAGCGGCGAGGTCAGCGGCAAACTGGATGATTCGCTCCGCCAGCTAAACCGGATCTACAATGAGGACGGCACGCGCAAGCTGAACGCCTTCGCCACTTGGATGCCGCGGCTCGTTTATATGCTGGTCGCGTTGATGATCGCTTACAAAGTCATCCAGTTCTGGGCTGGCCTCTATGGTCCACACAGCGACCTTTCCAATGTTCTGAAAGGATTTTAATTCCGCTTTGCGCGCCGGACTGTTGCCCATTACTTTCGCCGCATGACATTGACCGAATTGCTCGCGAACGAGGAACTTCGCCAACGTGAGTTCCCTGTCGCTCGCGACAAAATTTTCCTCGCGCACGCCGGGGTTTGTCCGTTGCCGCATCGCGTTGCCGAAGCCGTTTCCGAATGCGCCCAACGCGGCACGCTGGGAGATCAGGAAGCCTTCGTCCTGCACCGCTTGAACGATGCGCGCCAGCTCGGGGCGCAATTGTTGAATTGCCAGCCGGAGGAAATCGCGCTGGTCGGACCGACTTCGCTCGCGCTGAGTTTTGTCGCCGCCGGGCTGGGTTTTCGCAAAGGCGACAACATCCTCATTTATCACGACGATTACCCGTCGAACGTTTATCCGTGGATGGCGCTGGCCGAACGCGGCGTCGAAGTCCGCCTGCTCAACACGCGCGGCCTCGGCGTCATCCGCCCGCAGGACGTGATGGGCCAGGTGGACGAAAACACCCGGCTCGTCGCGCTCGCCTCCTGCCACTTCATCAGCGGCTATCGAATTGATTTTAAGGCCATCGGCAAATTTTTGCGCGAACGCGGAATCCTGTTTTGTCTCGATGCGATTCAGACGCTTGGCGCGTTTCCGACGACGGTCGAGCACGTGGATTTTCTCGCCGCCGACGCGCACAAATGGCTGCTCGGCCCTTGCGGTGCGGGCCTGCTTTATGTCCGGCGCGAGTTGCAGGAAAAACTGAACCCGCCGATTTACGGCTGGCACAACGTGCGCTGCCCGAATTTCGTCGCGCAGGAACAAATTATTTTCCGCAACGGCGCGGCGAAATACGAAGCCGGCACGCACAATCTGCTGGGACTGGTCGGTTTGATCGCCGCCATGGAACTCGTGCTGGAAATTGGTGTCGAAAACATTGCGGCCGAACTGCTGCGCAAACGCGCATGGCTCGTGCCCGCGTTGCAGGCAAAAGGTTTTGCGGTTTTGAACGCGGACGCGAAAATTGAAAACGCGAGCGGTATCATTTCCTTTCATCAGGCGGGCCCCAGCCGCGACGAAGCGGCTTCAGCCGCGAAGGCGGGCAAAGACCTCACGGCGTTGCACAAAAAATTGACTGACGCCGGCGTCGTGGCGTCGTTGCGCGCGGACCGCAAGGGACAAAATTACATCCGTTTCTCGCCGCATTTTTACAACACCGACGCGGAATTACAACGCACACTGGAATTGCTGTAGTCCCGGCCAAATTCCCCCTCCTGGGAGCGCCGGTCTGTCGGGCCGAAGCTTCAGAGCGGAGGCTGACGTCCCGCCGGCCCGCTGCGTTGCGAAGGAGGGTTCCACCTGCCGATGGGACATTAACGATGAGGGGTTGGACAAGTTGCCTGCGCCGGTTGGATACACTCTGGCGAATCGTTTTGGGCATTGTTCATCGGCTTGGACACACGGCAACAAAACTGCTTCCAGCCATATTGGGGGCAGGACCCGGCATCGGGGCGAGACATCGGTGTGAAATGCAGGAATACCACATCAAATGTGTGATAGATTCACACATCGCGCTTGACAGCCGGGGCGCAATGTGTGAATATTTCACACATATCCATGATTTCCCTGAATCAAAATGAACTGGAGGCGCTTCGCATCCTTTGGGGACGGGGCGAATTGAAGCCGGCGGAGATTCAGGCGCATTTCTCGTGGCCGATCGAAAACGCCACCTTGCGCTCGGTTTTGGTCAACCTGGTCGGGAAGCGGCACGTCACCCGACGGCTGCAGGGGAAGGCGTTTTTTTATGCGGCCCGTGTTCCCAAAGCCACTTTGCTTCAGACCATGATGGAGACGCTGGCGCGAGTCTTTACGGGCGGCTCCCATCAGGAACTGGTTGTTCAATTGATGGAAACATCCGACATCAAAGCAGCAGACCTCAAACTCATCCGCCAAACCGCCGCCGGGTTGGCGTCCAAAAAAGCAAAAAGGAAATCAAAATGAATCTGCCTCTATTCCTTGCTTCGCCGGGGATTGCAACCCTTTTCAAATGGACTTGCCTGCTTGCGCTGGGTTGGGCGGCCCATTGGGTGATGCGTCACCGTCACGCCCGCTGGCGGTTGATCCTCTGGCGCAGCATTCTTTGCTTCAGTCTGGCCCTGCCTCTGCTCCAATTTTTTCAAGTCCCCGGCCTCAAGATTCCGATCGCCAGCAATGTTGCTTCCACAACCGAATTCGCCGGCTCACTTTCACCGGCCACCGCCGGTAATCCAGTTCAGCCCACAGCATCAGTGGCAACACCGGCGCAAGCACAGGTCGGAGTCAGCCCGACTTCCCGTAGTGTCAATTCTCTCCAACCTCCAACCTCACCAAAGCCAGCCTCATGGGAAAGTATTCTCGTGGTGACCTGGGCATTGGGCTGTGGCTGTGGAGTCGTCCGGCTTGTCGTGCTGCAGCTTCATCTTTCCCGTTTGCGAAAAGAAACCTGCCGCCCGGGTCCGGACCTTCAGCACTTGGCAAAACAAATTCGGGCCCGGCTCAATGTTCGGCGGGAGGTTGATGTTCAAATTTCAGATGCGGTTACTTCTCCATTTGTTTGCGGCTTGTTGAAACCGACGATCATCCTGCCGCGAACGCTGGCACAGCATCTTTCCCCGGGCGAAGCATCCGCGCTCTTGAGCCACGAAATCGCGCACCTGCGCCAGCACGACCTGGCTTGGTGTGTGGCCTGGCGATGGATGAAGGCCGTCTGCTGGTTTCATCCGTTTGTGTGGCAGATTCCTGCCGCTCACAACCTGGCCTGTGAACAGGAAGCCGACCGCGTCGCTTCGGGACAATTGGCGGACCAAGATTCCTATGCCCAGTTGTTGGCCCGGCTGGCGTTGCGGGTGCTGGCTTTGCCGGCCGTTGAGACCAAACTGACGCTGAATGGAAATTCTCAAATTGCGTGGCGGTTGAATCATCTTGGCAAAAAGGGAATGGACACTTGGAATTGGAAATATTCGGTGGCGGGATTTGGCCTGGTGGGGTTATTGTTCCTCATGACCGCCGGTTGCGAGTTTTCAAAATCTAGTCCCACCCCCTCACAAAGCTCGACGAAGGTTGAGTTCAAAGAAGTGCTGGTCGTGGTGCAGGACGAAGACGGCAAGCCAATCGAAGGGGCGACGATTTCACCCTCGGGTTTTCGGGTGAAAGGGCTTCATGGTGCTGATGCGTATGGTTGGAATAAAAAGCTGTTCGGTCCACCTGTACAGGCCATCACCGATAGCGAGGGTAAAGCATATGTGAAATATCCCGTTGAAGGTATCCCGGAGGAAAAGGAGTTCACGGGAGAACTCATCTTCGGGGTTTCCCACCCGGAATTTGCGTCTGTATTCATACAGAGTTATTCAGTGGACAGCCCGGAGCAACCGATTCAATTGACCCGAGGCATTCATCTGGAAGTCTCGGGTTATTACGGTAGTGATCATCAGCCCGTAACTGAACTGGTCCCGAATCTCAGTGAAGGAGTGCCCCCGGAAGACTGGCAGAAGGAGGAAAACGGCGTGCTCGTCTTTCACAAACTTTCCCCTGGCGGACATCTGCTGCAACTCATGGGACGGCTGCCATCGGGTGAGATTGTCTATAGTGACACCATGGCTTTCACGGCCGAAAAAGGGAAGCCCTGTCATTTAGCAATGGAAATGAAGCCTGGCATTCGGCTGGAAGGACGGATTGACGATCAGGTGCCACGGCCGGTGAAAAATGGCCGGGTCATGATTGATATCCGGCCTAAGGAATATCCTGTGCTTAACGTGGTCGAGGATTATTATGATGCCGATAAAAAATACGGTGGCCGTCATTTTTGGCACAGTTATCGCCCCATCAGCGAGGATGGAACCTTTGTTTTTGAGTCCATTCCTCCTGGCGAGGCGGACGTCGTTGTCTTGGGCGACGGTTTTGCGTCCAAAACCATCGGCCAACTCCAGAATCGGGTGAATGGGGCTTTGGTCAAAGGTCCCGTCATGGCCATCCCGCAGGCTTTCCCGCTGGTGGCGCCCGTCACCAAAATTGAGGTAACAACGGAACCCACCGCGACCTTGGAATTCACCGCCACAACCCAATCGGGCCGGCCGATTGAGGGAGTCGGGGTGGGGATGTATCCGTCCGTATTTCGCATGTGGGGAATGTTTGGCTGGATGAAGAATTCCAGCGAAGAACCTTATCGGGAGATACCGCATCTGTCCGACCCCATTTTTTCCGGCCAGACGGATAAAAACGGAAAGCTCGTCATTAAGAACCTTCCAGCGGAGACCCATGGAATGGATGTTGAACATCCGCAATTTCAGGTGCCGCTACAGGAGCCCAACGGGTGGCGTGACCGGCATATTCGCGCCAAATTCTCGCCGGGAACAACCAATAAAATGGAACTGACTCTTGAGCCAAAGGGTAAGGATTTTATCGGGGGCCATTGAATTCCGTCTGTCGCACCTGCGACTACAAACTGGAGGAATGGCTGAAGGTTGAGGGTTGAGTGTTGATGGAATAATCAGCGGCAAAACTTTGTTTTTCACCGAACCCGAGCCACTGCCGATGCTCCTTCCCGCGAGCAGCGGCACGGCGTTAAACCAACCATGATGTTATTTTACACAGCCCCGGTCAGGATAAACCACCGGCGAACACGAACCCAGGTTCACAGTCACGACTCATCCTGCCGGCTGTATTCGCGGATCGAGGCTTTCCACCACGGCGCGAGCGATTGACGCAGCCAGGCTTCATGATACAGCCAGACCATGGTGCGCTCGTCGGCCATGACTAAAAGCCGTTCGGCGGGCGTCAATTTGTCCGGCCCGGCGGCCAGCAATTTTTCGCCGAGCGCGCGGACTTGTGGACTTCCGACGCCCATCCCGGCGAGTTGCTCGGCATAAACCGGATTGAGCTGTTTCTCGCGCAGCAGTGAAACGTGAATGGCGTTGACGTAAGGATCGAGCACCGCCTCCGCCAGACCCGTGTGGGGACGGCGCGGGGAAGTGTCTTCGGTGATTTCATGAACTTTCATGTTCGCACGGAGCGCGACGAGTTCCGGCGGCGGTGCGATTTCTTCCGGCGTGAGAAACAATCCCAGCTTTCGCGCCTGCGCGCCGAGGCTGCGCCGGCTGGTGAAGACACTCAAGGGAATGGACAAAATCATTCCCGCCAGCATGGGCGTGAACCACCAGAACAGCGACGGTCCGAGCCACCACATGAATGCGCCCCAAACCAGCCCGATCAGCGTGTGCCCCCAATGCCGCCGGATGGCATAGGTCCACACCGTGCCACCGGCGGCGCGTTTTTGCGGCCACCAACCGACACTGACACCCAACAGGTTGGTGACGACAAACCGCGTATGCCACAGCATCAGCAGTGGCGCGTGCAACGTGGAAAAAATGGTTTCGCAAAAGACGCCGGTGGTTGCGCGCGCTAGGCCGCCGAACGCCCGCCGTCGTTCCGAATCATATGAAAGGTCAATGAGCGCAAGCGCCTTTGGCAGCATGATGGCGACCATGCAGATGACGAAAATGAGCAGGGCGTGGGCGGTGCCGCTAAAGTTGCCCAAGGATCGCGTGAACGCCCGCACGGTGATGTCCGAAAGACCGGTGTGTTTGTGGAACCAGCAGATCCAGTTGAAAGTGAGCAAAAATGCCAGCCATAAAGGCCCGGCAAGATAGCCGCAAATACCCAGAATCAGATGCAACCGACTCACCCCGCGCAGCCCTTTGGCAAAGAGCACGAGGCCGTGCTGCAGGTTGCCCTGACACCAGCGGCGTTCGCGCTGGGCGTTTTCGATCATGGCCTGCGGTGTTTCCTCGTAGCTGCCTTCGAGGTCGTAAGCGAACCAGATTTCCCAATTTTCGCGCAACATCAGCGCCGCCTCGACAAAGTCGTGGCTGAGAATCTGGCCCCCGAACGGCTTGCGCCCGGGCAGTTGCGGCAAATCACAAAATTGCATGAACGGTTCGGTGCGGATGATGGCGTTGTGCCCCCAATAATTTCCCAGATCGAGCGCCCAGTAATTCAATCCGGCAATGAACAGCGGCGCGTAAAGGCGGTTGGCAAATTGCTGGATGCGTCCAAACAATGTTTCGGCGTTGACCACCGCCGGCACGGTTTGAATCAATCCGACGTCCGGATGCGTTTCCATCAATTTCACCAGGTCCACGAGCGTTTTGCCGCGCATGACGCTGTCGGCGTCGCAGACCATGAAATAGCGGTAGCGGCGGCCCCAGGCATTGAGAAAATCGCGTATGTTCCCGCTCTTGCGGCTTTCGTTGTTCAACCGGCGGCGATAGTGAATGCGGCCCAGCGCGTCAAGTTCATGAACCAAATCATACCAGCACCGTTCCTCCTCGATCCATTTGTCGGGATTGGTGGAGTCGCTCAGGATGAAAAAGTCGAACCGTTCAAGCTGGCCGGTTTTTTCCAAAGATTCATACGTTGCGCGCAAGCCTTCGCAGACGCGCACGACTTCTTCGTTGTAAACCGGAAAGACAATCGCCGTGCTGATGCCGGCAATGCTTTGGCCGCGATATTCCTTCAGACGCGTGATGCAGCGGTCGTCGCCGAACATCCGCAACACAAAACCATACACGCCGTGCATGCAACCGATGGCAATGAACAAAAACAAAATCACAAACAAAACCAGCAGCACGGTGCGCGACGCGGACCAGCCCGTCCGCCACAGCAAATCGGCAAAGAGCATCGAGACCAGACCGGTGAGCAGCAGCGCGCATGAATAAAAGATGAACAGCCGCCAGTCATGACGCTCGATAAGCGGCGCGGACATCACCCGCAATGGCGGTGACTGGCTTGAGGGCGGGGCGGATGGGGAAACGCCGGGCATGGCTTAGTGCGTGAGGATGAAAATGGCCACCAGCAGCAAGGCAAACAGCGTCCAAGCCAGAACCATTTTGAGATAGGGCAGCTTGCCCAGATTCGTCAGGGTTGTAATCGGGCCAAGATCGAAGGGGCGCGGCGTCATTTTTGAGAGCTGAAAATCCGGCCCGGCGCGCAGATAGGTTTCGCGCATGGCGCTGATGAATTCCTTCGGCCACGGGCCGGGCCGCAAAAATTGTTCCTGCCATCGGCCCGGCATGTCGGCGAGCAGCAGCGCGAGCCGCCCGCGCGTGGAGAGCATCTGGTCGGCGTTGGCCGGCGGTTCCTGCAACACCTCGGCGAACCACTCAATCACAATGCGATCCATTTCCTCGGCGGCGAGCTGGGTGGCGGAGCGGTCCGGTTCGACGGGCGCGCGGTGCGCGGCGCGTTCGAGCACCCGGAGCACCAGCCGGCCGAGCAGGGCTTTGTTGCGGACGCGCAGGGCGTGGAAATAATTCTCCACCTTCTCATACGCCGCGTTCCATTCTTCCAGCGGGCGTCCCGCCAGATGGCCGGCGGAATCGGTCAGCGCGCCAATGCCGTTCATGGCGGACTCCATTGATAAGTCCAGGTTTCGCTTAAAAGGTTGGTTCCCTTTTGCAATGTGCAGCGCAGGTCCACGGGATCGGTGTTGCCGGGCCTGGGTTGCATTTTCAAAATAACGCGCCAGGTGCCCAGCCCGTAGCAGCGCAGGACCTGGTTGTTCACAATCACCGCGTTGGCGCTGCAATTGGCAACCGCCTGCGGGAGATCGCTTTCGGGAATGGCGTCGAGTTTCGGCCCGTCGAAATCAATCACGAATTGCCGGCCATTGGGATAGCCTGAGTCCAGCCCCATGCGCGTGGACACGACTTTTTCGTCGGATAGTTTGTCCGTGTCGCTCATCCAACGAAGCGTGTAGCTGAAGCGGCAGGGTTGCAGCGGCGCGGGTTTGTTTTTGGGATCCCAAAACACCACGATGTTGTCGAAGCCCTCGTAATTCTCGCTCAGTTCCACCAGATGCAAATCGCCGTCGCCCCAGTTGCCCCGCGGCTCGACCCACACGCTGGGTTCGAGGTGATAAAGGTTGAACATGTCCTGATACGCCGCAAAGGAACGCTCGCGCTGCAACAGCCCAAAACCGCGGATATTCGGGGCGGAAAAAATCTGGTGGCGCATGACGGACGGATTGTCGAGCGGATGCCAGAACACTTCGCCGTTGTCCATGCGCACCAGCAATCCGTCGGTGTCATGAACTTCGGGACGGTAATCATCGAATTTGCGCTCCGAATTTTTGCCGAACAAAAACATGCTCGTCAGCGGCGCCAGGCCGATGGTTCTGATGGGCAGCCGGTTCGTATCCACGGCGTGAACCGTGTTCGTTTCGCGTAAAAACAGCACGGCTTCAACGTCCGCCACGGTCATTTCACCCGGGTGGATGACAATTTGATACGCGCCCGCGCAACTGACGCTGTCGAGAATGGCAAACAACTTTAATTGCCCATCGTCCATTTGCGGCTTGCCCAGCCACCAGTCGGTAAAAATGGGAAATTCCTCCGGCCGGTCCGGTTCCCCGCAGTCCAGGGCCAGTCCGCGCGCGGATTGACCGTAATGCTGTCCCTTGCTGAGCAGCCGGAAATAGCTCGCGCCGAGAAACGCGCCGATTTCATCCCACTTGTTCGATTCGTTCAATTGATTCAACAGGCGGAACCCGGCGTAACCGGTGTCTGAAGGAATCTCGTTTTGAATGTGCAACGCGCGGTAATTGAAAAAGTCCTGCACGAACCGGATGGGCTGCACGTGCGTGGCCGTAAATTCATAAATGTGAACCGGTTCCTGGTAGATGTAGCCCGGATGAAAAAACTCCGCGTGAAACGGCAGGCCATCCGCCGCCCACAACGCCCGCTCGTGCCGGAATTCAATCTCGCGGTATTTGTCGTAATCCAGATTTTCCTGCCGCAGCACCTTCGGCAAATCGGCGCGCGGTGAGTGGAAAGGATGGCGCGCGCGTTCGAGAGCGCGTTGCGCCACATAATCCAAATTGACCTCGGCTGATTCCGCGCCGATCAATATCTTGCCGGCCAGCACCAGTCCGATTGTTAAAACCAGGCAACTAGGTCGCCACATTCAGATAAGGAGAACCGAAGTGGGCTCAATTTGCAAGTTTAGCCAGCAACCACTTGGATGACAATGAATTATGCCACTAAAATAACCGTTCAATCCAGCGTCTGGCGATAACGTTTGATGCCGATGGCCAGCATCATGACCAAAAACAGCGCAATCGGCCAAAGGTCGGGCGCGATTTCGGCAAAACCATTCCCTTTCAGCAGAATCCCGCGCACGACCCGCAGAAAATGCGTCAGCGGCAGAATTTCGCCGATGTCCTGCGCCCAGCCCGGCATGCCGCGAAAGGGGAACATGTAACCCGACAACAACAGTGACGGCAGAAAAAAGAAGAATGCCATCTGCACCGCTTGAAGCTGGTTTTTGGCAATGGTCGAAAACGTGATGCCGACCGCGAGATTCGCCACGATGAACGGAAACGTCAACACCAGCAGCAACGACACGCTGCCGACAATCGGCACATTGAACAGAAACTTCGACGCCAGCAAAATCAGGAAGACTTGAATGTAGCCAACCGTGATATAAGGCACAATCTTGCCAATCATCACCTCACCAGGGCGCGCCGGCGTTGAAAGCAGGTTTTCCATCGTGCCGCGCTCGCGTTCGCGCGTGATGGCCAGCGCCGTGATGATGATCATCGTCATCGTGAGCATCACGCCCATCAGGCCGGGCACGATGTTATTCTGCGTGATGTTTTCCGGATTGTAATGCTGATGCACCACCAGATTGAACGGAGTGGGGCTGCCGCGCAAATTCGTCAGCGGCCCGGTCAGGTCGCGGTTCAAAACAGTGGTGGTCAGCAGATTGATTGCCGCAATGGCATAACCCACCGCCGAAGGATCGGTCGCGTCGGCTTCCAGCAGCAAATCCGGGCGTTCGCCGCGCAGCAATTTGCGCGAAAAATCCACCGGAATATGCACCACGAATTGAACCGTGCCTTGCGCGAGCAGTCTTTGAATTTCCGCCTCGCTCTTCGGTTCGCGAACAATGTCGAAATAACTGCTGTTGCGCAAACCCCACACAATCGTCCGTGAAAAAACGCTATTGTCCGCCGAATAAACCGCCGTGGGCAGATGCTTTGGATCGGAATTGATGGCGTAGCCGAAAAGAATGAGCTGGAGCAGCGGAATGCCGATCATCATTGCGAACGTGACGCGGTCGCGGCGCATCTGGATGAATTCCTTGCCGACAATCGTCCAGAACCGCCGCCAGTTGAATTCGTGCAGTTTCACGAAAGCGTCTCCAGTATTTTTGTAGCAGCCAACGTGAGTTGGCTCTGACTTTTTCCGCAAAGACCAGATGGAGTCGACTGACGTCGGCTGCTATGATGGTTTGGAAGTTTCACGAAAAATTGTCCTTGGCCGTTTCCATCAAACTGATGAACACGTCCTCCAGCCCGGATTCGATTTGTTGCCAGCGATATGCGCCGGTCATCCACGGCCCCACACTTGCGCGCAGTTGGGCCGCATCACGTCCACTGATATGCAACGTTGTGCCAAACGCCACAACCTGTTCGACCCCGGGTTTGCCGCGAATTTTTTCCGCCAGTGCCGGCAAATCCGGCCCGGCAGCCTCCCAAGTCGTCAGCCCGGCAGCCTTGACGACTTCCTCGACGCTGCCGCGCGCGAGCAAGTTGCCGTAGGCGATGTAGGCCAGCCGATGGCAACGCTCGGCCTCGTCCATGTAATGCGTCGTGATGAGCACGGTCAATCCGCCGGCGGCAAGCTGATGAATTTCCTCCCAAAAATCACGGCGCGCCTTCGGGTCAACGCCCGCCGTCGGTTCATCGAGCAGAAGCAATTGCGGCTCGTGAATCAGGCAGGCGGACAGCGCCAGCCGCTGTTTCCAACCACCGGAAAGCGTGCCGGCAAGCTGGCTGCGTCGCGCAGTCATGCCGAGTTGTTCGAGACTTTTTTCAACGGCGGCTTTGCGTCCCGGCACGCCGTAAATGCGCGCGATGAAATCCAGGTTCTCCTCGATGGTCAGGTCTTCGTAAAAGCTGAACCGCTGCGTCATGTAGCCAATGTTCTTCTTGATCTCGCCGGATTCACTGCGTATGTCGAAGCCCAGACAACGTCCACTGCCGCCGTCGGGCTTGAGCAAACCACACAACATCCGCAGGAACGTCGTTTTGCCGCTGCCGTTCGGGCCCAGAAAGCCGTAAATCTCCCCGCGCCGCACCTGCATCGGAATGTTGTTCACGACCGTGCGGTTGCCGAACCGCTTCGTGATGCCCTGCACGTCAATGACAAGGTCAGACGGGTTCATGGACACAGTCAGAGGCTTGGAGTTCCGCCTTCAGGCGGCACGTGGTGCATGAATGTCGCAGACCGCCTGAAGGCGGGACTCCAAACAAAAGCCGGTTCACGGTTCATTTTGGTTCCAAATCCACATCCACCGGCTGGCCGGGACGAAGGTCCGCCGCATACGCCGGAGAAAATTTCGCCTCGATCATAAAAACCAGTTTAGCCCGGTTCTCCTGGCTGTAAATCACGGGCGGCGTGAACTCGGCCTGCGTGGATATGTAATTGATGATGGCCGGATAGGCGTGCGGACCGCCGTCGAATGTCACGCTGACCGTTTGACCGGGCTTGATTCGCGGCAACGCCGCCTGCGGCACAAAGAAACGCACTTTCACATTGCCTGGCGGCAACAGCTCGACGACCGGATTGCCCGCCGCGACCCATTCGCCGGCGCGATACAACGTGTCGTGTACAAACGCGTTCGCCGGCGCAAATTGTTGCTTTTGATCGAACGACCAGCGCGCTTTGTCCAGCGCGGCAGTTTGTGATTCCACCTGGGCTTGGTCGGCATCACGCTGCGCGCGGGTCTGGTCGAGTTCTTCGGCGGAAATCACTCCCTGATCGTTGCGCAATTGTTGGCGGCGGCCATATTCGGCTTCGGAAAGCGCGAGGCTGGCTTTCGCCTGCGCGAGATTTTTTTCCGCCTGTTGGACAGCAGCGGCTTCCGACCCGCGTTCCAACTCAAACAACAACTGCCCGGCTTTGACCTCGTCGCCGCGCGCAACGGCCAGGTTCGTCAGCGCGCCGCCGAGCGGTGACGCCACGTAAACGTATTCGCCTTCGATGTAGCCTTGAAAGACGTTTGAAGAGTTCGAGGAACAACCAGCGACAAAAATCGCTGCCAGTGCAAAACTGAAGGTTAAAATAAATATTCTTCGCCGCCACATCGGGCAAAGGAAAACCCATGCAACAAAAAATTGCAAGTTTGCACCGAATTGCCCAACTGATAGATTCATGGCCGTATGAAAAAGTTGTTTTTCTGCGTCGGGGTGTTCATTTGTTTTGTCTGGAACATAACAGCGCAAAACACAAATATCAGTTTGCCCGGCTGGATCACGCGTCCGCTGTCGCTGACCGACTGCCTCAATATCGCGCTTCAACAAAACGCCACGATTCTCAAGGCCGGGAACGATCTTGAGGCGTCGCAGGGGGTGGTCGTGCAAACTCGCGCCGTCGCCCTGCCCCAGGTTCAAGCCACCGGCCAATACAAGGACACCGATCCTCACGCGATTGAAAGTCTTCCTTTTCCACCACCACTAGGACCCGTAACGCTGCCGCATCAAAACTGGAATTCAGGCGTTCAAATCGTCCAATCCATTTACGAGGGCGGGAAAATGGTCGCGGCGTTGCGAGCGGCCAGCGTCACGAAACAACAGGCACTGGCGCAATATCAGACTGTGATTGCCGACACCTTGCTTGGTGTGCGAGTGGCGTATTTCGACGTGCTGCTCGCCGCCCAGCAAATCACCGTGCATGAGGCCTCGGTCAACCTGCTCCAAAAGGAACTCGAAGACCAGCAACGCCGCTACGATGCCGGCACCGTGCCGCACTTCAACGTGCTCCGCGCCGAAGTCGCTGTCGCCAATGAGCGTCCGGCCCTGATCCGGGCGCGAAACGATTATCGCATCGCCAAAAATAATCTATCCAACCTGCTGGGCTACAATTTGCCGCGCGAAATTTGGGAGGACATTCCGTTGAACCTGACGGATACGCTCGACGCCGCACCGTATCAGGTGGATTTGCCGGCGGCGATTCAGCAGGCACTGGCCAGACGCACGGAACTTGTCGCCGTGCGCAAAACGGCTGAGTTGCAACGCTTGAATGTCGTGAACGCCAAAGCCGGCTACAAACCGACGGTTCAGGTCTTCGCGGGTTATGGCTGGTATAATGCGCAATATACGCAGCCGGTCGAACTCGATCACGATATTCACGGCTGGAACGCCGGCGGACAGTTGAGCTGGGACATTTTCGACGGAATGCTCACGCACGGCAAAGTTGTCCAAGCCAGGGCGCTGTACGAAAAATCCATGACTGACGTGGACGACAAGGGACGCCAAATTGAGCTCGAAGTTCGCACGGCCTATTCCGATTTCATCGAGGCGCGGGAAGTTCTGGACTCGCAGCAAAAAGTGCAGGAGCAGGCCGACGAAGCCCTGCGTGAAGCGAGAGCGCGCGCCGAGGCCGGCACCAGCACGCAACTCGACGTGCTCGACGCCGAGACTTCGCTGACGCAGGCGCGCACGACGCAAATCCAGGCGTTGCACGATTATGTCGTCGCCCGCGCCAGACTCGAACGCGCCATCGGCGAGGACATGATTCAAAAGCCCGCGCCGTCAAAACCATGATTTGCCATTGACGAAACCGGTGGCTCTGGGATTTTGTCGGGCTATGGCAAAAATTCAACGGGCGCTGATTTCAGTTTCGGACAAAACGGGCCTGGTTCCGTTCGCGCAAATTCTGGCCAAGGCCGGAATTGAAATTATTTCCACTGGCGGCACCGCCAAAACGCTGCGCGAGGCCGGACTCACAGTGAAGGACGTCAGCGAATACACGGGCTTTCCTGAAATGCTTGATGGCCGCGTCAAAACGCTCCACCCGAAAGTCCACGGCGGCTTGCTGTTCATTCGCGGCAACAAAACGCACGAAGCCGCCGTCCGCGCGCACAACATTCAGCCAATTGATCTCGTCGTGGTGAATCTTTATCCATTCGAGCAAACGGTGGCGAAGCCGGATGTCACTTTGCACGACGCGATTGAGAACATTGACATCGGCGGGCCTTCGATGCTGCGCAGTGCGGCGAAAAATCACGCCAGTGTCACGGTGGTCGTTGATCCGCTGGACTACGCGGAAGTCGCGGAACACATTTCCGCCAGCGGCGATACGACCCTCGAACTGCGGCGCAAACTGGCAGCGAAAGTTTTTGCGCGCACTGCCGCCCATGACGGTGCCATTGCCGCGCATCTGCAAAAAGAATTCAACGTGACGGAGGCTTCCAGCCTGCCATCTTCACTCAATGTTTTCGCGCCGCTGGCGCAGCCGCTGCGTTACGGTGAAAATCCGCATCAAGCGGCGGCGCTTTACGGCGGTTTCAATGAATTTTTCCAGCAACTGCACGGCAAGGAACTTTCCTACAACAACATTCTGGATTTGACGGCGGCGGCGAATTTGATTGCGGAATTTTCGGACGACCCGCCGACGCTGGCGATTTTGAAGCACACCAATCCGTGCGGGGTCGGCCAAGGCGCAAATTTGCGTGAGGCGTGGGACAAGGCGTTGGCGACGGACAAACAGGCGCCGTTTGGCGGCATCATCGCCGTGAACCGTCCACTCGACGGCGCGTGCGCGGAGGTCATCGCGGAAATTTTCAGCGAGGTCATTGTCGCGCCGGATTTTTCAGCGGAAGCACTGGCAATTTTGAAAAAGAAAAAAAATCTGCGGTTGCTCAAAGTCTTAAAATCACCGCTCGCCGCACGGTCGCTGGACGTGCGAAGTGTCGGGGCAAATTCGTTTTTGTTGCAGGAGCGCGATTTGAAAACAGCGGCGCGCGCGGATTTGAAAATCGTCACCCGCCGGCAGCCAACGGACCATGAATTGCGCGCAATGCTTTTTGGCTGGCGCGTGGTGAAGCACGTGAAGTCAAACGCGATTATTTATGCGGCGGCGGACCGGACGCTGGGCATTGGCGCGGGACAAATGAGCCGCGTGGACGCAAGCCGGATTGCGGTCTGGAAGGCGGGCGAAGCGAAGCTTTCGCTGAAAGGCAGCGTGGTTTGCAGCGACGCATTTTTCCCGTTCCCGGACGGTTTGATTGCGGCGGCGGAAGCGGGCGCAACGGCGGCGATTCAACCGGGCGGTTCGGTGCGCGACGCAGAAATAATCGCGGTGGCGGACAAACGAAATATGGCCATGGCATTCACCGGCACGCGGCATTTCCGGCATTAACGGATGAGCCAGTAAATCAATGCAAATTGGGCGGCAGTGACAGCAGCCAGCAACCCCCAGACGAATGCTTCACGCAGGTGCAGGCTGCGCTGGCGGGCGGCGGCAAGCCAGAACTGGAGTTTGGCGGAACCGAGGGTGATGATGTCACCGTTCCGAAGAATCGCGGTCTGAACGGGTTCGCCGTTGACGGTGGTCAGGGCGTTTGGCGCGGTTGCGAGCGTGAAACCTTTCTGCCGGTTAAATTCCAGTGTGAGGTGCTGATCCCAAATGCCGGCATCGTCGAGTTGCAGTTCGTTTCCAGGCGCACGTCCGATGCGGAAAGGAAAACGGCGGGCTGCCGATTGAGCGCCCGCCTTTCTTCCTGAAAGGATGTTGAGTTGAATCATCACCAAATTCGACGCGGCACCTGGATTTGGTCGTTAGGATAAACCTGCGGATCTTTGGACGAGTCTCGCAACGCTTCGTTGCAATTGACTTTGATGCGCTGGCCGTTGGCGCGGATGAGCCAGACTTTTTTGTGATTGGCAAAGTCAGTGAAATCGCCCGCAGTCGTAATGGCCTTGGTGACGGTCATTTGGCCGGCGTAGAGCTGGCGTCCGGGCTGTTTAACTTCGCCGGTGACGTAGTAGACGCGATCTCCGGTATTCACGGTGACCGTGAGATGGCGGTAAAGCTTCGGCACATAGAGATTATATATTTCGTTCTGAAGTTCCCCCGCAGTTTTGCCCGCAGCCTGAACATGGCCGATATTGGGCATGGTGATGGTGCCGTCCTCTTTGATGGGCTCCACGTGTGGTTCTATAATTTCCGGCAGGCCGGTCAAGGCCACCGCGACAGTGTCACCGACATGAAACCGTGCAACCTCCGCTGCAGAATAGTAGCCTGTAAACGGCGAACCGGTCATTACCGGCGGAGTGGGGGTGTCGGAAAAGATGGGATCGCTCGATGACGAGTAGCAGCCAGTGAAAATGACACCGGTGAACAGCAGGCCACAGGCAAATAATCCCAAACTTGATGCTTTCCAAAATAATTTCATTGTCCCTAATCCTTACGAAACTGGGCGCACAATCAATACTTTTGTTTAATCCCGATCCTGTCGGTGTCGTCGGAATCTTTTCCCTTGGCGGGGGTTTCCAGAGCGTCTTCGTTGCGCGTGTAGTAATAATTGCCGTGATAGTAGCCGGTATAGTAGTAATAGCTTTCGTCCTGCGACATGTTGATGTTGTTGAGGAGGATGCCGATGAGGTTGCCACCGACTTTTTCGATCAATTGCTTGGCGCGGATGCTCATGGGCTGTGGATAGCGGCGGTATTGAATAACCTGAATGACCATGTCCACTTCACTGGCCAGGACCGAGGCGTCGCTCACACCCAGAATGGGCGGCGAATCGAAGAAGATGAAATCGTATCGCTGCTTCAATTCGGCGACCATTTCCTTCATCTGCGCCGAACCGAGAATGCTCATCGAAGTGCTCGGCAGTTTGCCGCTGGCCATGAAGTCAAGCATCGGCACGCTGGTGGTCTGGATGACTTCTTCGAGTTGGTTTTGTTTCAGCAGATAATTGGTCAGGCCGATGTTGTTGCCGACGTGCAACTGTTTATGCAGTGTCGGACGGCGCAGGTCGGAATCCACGACCAAGATGCGCTGGCCGGCTTGAGCAAACACCGTGGCCAGGTTCACGACGGTGATGGATTTGCCTTCTCCCGCGCCGGCGCTGACGACGACAATGGTGTTGAGCTTTTCGTCCTTGCGTGAGAACAGGATGTTGGTGCGCAGCACGCGGTAGGCCTCGGCGTGCGGGCTTTCGAGGCCTTCGTCCACCAAGTAGCCGACGTTTTGCGGGATAACGCCAAGTACCGGCGATTGGAACGCACGCTCCACCTCGTCAATCGTCTTGACGCTGGTATCCAGATATTCAATGAAGAAGGCCAAACCGACCCCCATGATCAAGCCAATGACAACACCGAGAACGATGTTCAATGTCTTGTTTGGTTTGACGGGGTTGTCTCCAGGCTCGGCCGGGCCGGTAATTTCCACAATTGAAGTTTTGGGAATTTCAAGATCGAGCTTTTCCGCTTCGATTTTGGCGGCAAGCAGCCTGTGAAATTCGATCATGTTTCCCAACTGGCGTTTTTCCAACCAGTAAGGCTGGCCTTTGGTGTAATCCGTTTGATCTTTTTCTTTGGCTGTCTCAACGCTGGCGGTGAGTGCGTCGAGTGCAGCTTTCTCTGACTGAACTTGGTTTTCCAAACTGGCCATGATGCCGGCGACCCGGGCGTCAATCTGGCGATTCAACTCTTCAATCATGGATTGGAGACGGGCGATATGTAGATCGGCCGGTGAATAGTCGTTTGTCAAAGTGACGAATGACTGTTGAGCCTCATGCAGTTTGTTCAACAAATCGGACAGGGCTGGATCCGGGATCAACGTGGGCAGAACGTCTCTCTGTTTATCCGGGCTTAGGGCCTGAAGTTGGGTCAGTTGTTTATCCAGTTTCATGTAGCGCGTCTCGCCTTCGAGACGCATGGCGTTGTAGTTGCGCAATTGCTCCTGCGAGAGCGTAGGCGTGGGGATCATGGAGTTGGGATCACTGTCATTGACGCTCAATTCCTTGCGCAGGTTGTCCACGTTGGTTTGAACGGCTTGGATTTGCTCTCCTTCCGACTGGAACTGATCTTCCAAAACCTTGATGCCATTCAGGGTGAGTTGCCTGCGCAGATGGAGGCGGTAATCGCGGTAGGTTTCGGCAATGACATTGGCGAGCCGCGCCGCTTCGTTTTTGTCTTCGCTATAGACGGTGATTCCAATGAGCTTGGTGTTGCGCACGGGCATCAGGCTCATTCGTCGCTTGAGAAATTCCATGGTCTCGGGAGTTTTGAGTGTCTCGCCGCCAAAGTATTTTTTGCCCCACTCGACGTTCAGGTTCAGGGTTTCGATGACTTTTCCCAAAACAACACGATCCTGGATGATTTCAAATTCGGTCTGAATGAAATAAGGGTCGTAAGCCGCGTATGGCACCTCGCCGCTAACACCTCGAATGTCTGAGATGGTGTCGGGTTCGATTCTGATTCGGGCCGTGCTGGCGTAGGATTCGGGCAAAAGGAAGGTTACCGCTGTGGCGACAATGGCGGTAATCAGAAAAACAGTGATGATGATGGCCTTGCGAATGCGGATGATGCGCCAATAGTCCAGGAAGTGCAGCTTGGTTTCCTGTTGCGGCTGATTTTGTAATGAATCCATATGTCGGGAAAAAATAATGGAAGCCAGACCATTGACCCGGCTCCCGTCTAAACGTTCAAAACAATTTGGTTTGACACGGCCGGCTAATAGGCGGCTGTAACTCCCAAATAAACGCGGTTGCGCGTGTAACTGTTTCCTGGAATTTGAGAGGCAAAATCATCAAGATTGTAGCCGGCATCAACTGAAAAATGCTGGTTGAAACTATACGACAGGTTCACACCCAAATTATAGTAATTAACCCCCACATTGTTGTAATAGCCTTCGTTGTATACCGAGTGTTGCCAGCGCCCAATGACTGAGCCCAGCAGCTTGGGTGTCAATTTGTGGTTGATGGAAGCGTAAAGCGTGGAACTTTCCTGGTTCTGCGTAATACGCCCTTGGGCGTCCGGCGCAACCTGGTCCGTTGCATTCTGCGATTCCGTGAAACCAATCTGCGCATAGCTGCCCGGAGCATAGGTGTAGGTAGCCGACATGACCGCATAAGGGGCCAGCGATGGCGAGCTAAGCGGATCGTTGTAAGTCTCCGTATATTGAAAGCCGCCCTGTGCGTTCACAGACAGATTCGGCAGAAAGGCGTGTTGAACACCGACATAACCGATGTAGGAACGACTGTCACGATCTTGGCTGTAATAAAACGGGTTGCCGGTAATAACATAAAGCGGATACGAGATGGCAATTTGCTCATCCGCCGTATAATTCACCAGCCCAAAGTTGCCACCGATCAGGACCACGGTTTCCGGCCGGACCTGCCATTGCAAATTCAGCCACACTGATTGTTCAATCCGATTCAGCAGGCCGGCAAGGCTGGGATTTAAATAATTACCGCCACTGTTTTGGTAGTCGTAAAATGAGTTTTGATAGCCCAACACGGTGCTGAATAACCGCGTCCAAATCGTGTTCAGAGTTAGGGTGCCCGTGTTGCGGATGTTATTTCCCTCAGTGCGGGTAGGCACAGAAGTATTGGGATCAATCAATTCCGGCTCCTGTCCCATAACAAACGAATCCTGCACTCTTGCCTCCCAGCGTTCGGTGAACGCGTGATCCACCCATAAATCGAATTGATGGCTCTGATCAATCGGATTTTGGCCAAGAGTTTCCCGATCTTGATAATAATACAAACCGTAAATGTAACGCATCCCCAACTCGGTTTGTTGCAGTGGCACGTTAAGCTCAAGTTGGGGGGAAAACTCAAAACCGAAGCTGCCTCGTTTGTCCCCCGATGACGCTGAAGCTGTTAGGTAATTGTCATCATAAAACCCCCGCAGCGTGCCCGAAACACTCCACATGGAAGCCGACGTGGAATTCCAGTCAGGGGCATAGGCTCCCTGAAGGCTGGCCGTCCCAGCAGCAATGAGTCCCACAGAGAAAAAAAACTTCTTCATATCGCTACCTCACCGGGTCATTCGTTTAGACCGTTCAAGCCCTTTTGCATTCAAACATTTCAAAAAATATGCCAACGACCAATAATTTTGTTAAAGTTACCAACAAAATATTACCACAGTCAAAGTATTTTTTAGCATTTTTTTTGCTTATTTGGACAGCAAAAAGTCCTTAAAAATCCAGCATGCCTCAACCATGCAAGTGCTTGCGTTTTAATTCCTTCCGCAGCGATTTTAAGGCAAGAGTATTGACGACGTCTGTTTTTTCCAGCCAACCCTTGCGCGCGATTCCCGCGCCCAGCCTGAGAAAACCAGCGTGTTCATTCCGGTGCGCGTCCGGGTTGATGACGCATTTCACGCCCCTGCTTTTTGCGTAAGGCCATAACCGCCAGTCCAAGTCAAACCGGTGCGGATTACAATTCAGCTCAATCCATGTTCCAGTCTCAGCACACGCATCAATCACCGCCGGCACGTTGACTGGATACGGTTCGCGTTCCAAAAGCAGCCGGCCGGTTGGGTGACCGATAATGTGGACAAATTTGTTTTCCGCCGCCCGAATCAAACGTTTTGTGTTCTCCGCCTCGCCGCTGGCTGGAACGTGCAAGCTTGCCACCACCACATCCAGTTCTGCGAGCAATTCGTCGTTGAAATCCAGCCGGTCGCGCAAAATGTCCACTTCGGTTCCGGTGAGCAGACAAAAAGCGCTGCCGCGTTCGGCAAGCTGCCCGTTAATCTTTTTGATTTCCTTGATTTGCTCGCGAACACGTTTTGCGTCGAGACCATTCGCCTGAAACGACGACTTCGAATGGTCGGTGATCGCCCAGTATGCCAAACCAAGTTCTTCCATGTATTCGGCAATTTCCTCAAGCCGATTGTGGCCGTCACTCCACGTCGAGTGATTGTGCAGCGCGCCTTTCAAATCCGTCCATTCGATGAGCCGCGGCAAATCGTTCTTTTCACCCGCCGCAAATTCTCCATGATCTTCACGCAATTCAGGCGGCACAAACGGCAAATCCAGTTTCGCAAAAATTTCCGTTTCGTCCCGGCATGGCACAAGCAGCTTGGGGTCGCGCGTCTCTTCCTTCGATTTGAACAAGCCGTATTCGTTGAGCCGCAGGCCGCGCTGAATCGCCCGCTGGCGCATGACGATGTTGTGCTCCTTGCTGCCGGTGAAATACGCCAGCGCAAACGGAAATTCCCTGTCGCTCACCACGCGCAAGTCGCATTGAATGCCACCGTCCAGAATGACGCTGGCCTTTGTTTCACCCCTGGCGGTGACTTTGATGATGTCCGGCTGCGCGACAAACCCCCCAATTACCTCCGACGGCTTTTTCGACGATGCCAGCAAATCAATGTCGCCGATGACTTCCTTGACCCGCCGCAGACTGCCGGCAGCGCTACATCGGATGACGTCAGGGTGCCCGCGCAAACCGTCGAGCAACGGTTCGGCGGCGCGCAACGCTTCGCTCAACAAATGTTTCGAAGCGTAAGTGCGGCGGCGCTCAATGCCTTCGAGCAAATTTGACTGCGTTTTTTCACCAAAGCCGTCGAGTTCGGCCACTTTGCCAGCATGGCAGGCAGCTTCGAGTTTCTTGACCGAATCCACGCCGAGTTTTTGGTTGAGCGCCTGGATCTTCTTCGGGCCCAGCCCGGGAATTTCCAGCATCTCAATCAAACCGGGTGGAATCGAAGCTTTCAACTCATCGTAATACTTCAATTTGCCGGTGGTGACGAGTTCGGTGATTTTTTGCGTTAGCGCTTCGCCGACACCTTTGATTTCGCCCAGCCGATTTTCGGCGACAATTTTTGACAGCGGCTCGCTCAGACCTTCAATCGTTCGCGCGGCATTCACGTAGGCCCGCGTCTTGAACGGATTTTCGCCCTTCAATTCCAGCAGGGTGCCGATTTCGGCCAAAATTTCCGCGACTTGCTCTTTGTCCATGCACTTGAGTATAAGCGTATAAGGACGAGTTCCAAAGAGAAAGTGGGTGAAGGCGTGAGTTCCTTTCTGGCCCGAAAAACGCTTCCTAAACCGCAGGTCAGAAAGAGCAGGTCAGAAAGATTGACAGAATCTAATTTTGTGATTAGATACATTTGATTTGCTTGGAAAGGCTTATGCAACAATCTGAAGGTTTAACAATCAAGATTGTCAGATTGATTAAAGTGCAGCCGGAAATGAAATTATAGGACTTAAAAGTATGGAAAATTTGATATTTCCCCGGGAATATATGCGGGCGGCATTGATGGTATCGCTGTTAAGCGTGTGGGTGCTGGTGGGGCTTTTTTACTACCTGAATCGTTACACCAAACGGGACTATTTCACCGTGTGGACTGCGGCATGGTTGTTTTATGCGCTGTGGCTGACGTTAAGCCTCCAGATGCAGAAGACTCCGCCTGACAGCGTCTTTTTCATGATCAAGGAGGGTTGTGTGGCGATTTCGGCGGTCTTTCTTTTGTGGGGCAGCTTGCGTTTTCTCAGCCTCCCCGTTCGGCAGACGTTGTTTGGTCTGTTCATGGTGTTCCTGCTGGTTTGGACCCTCGTCAGTCCGCAAATCCTCTCAAGTACATTGCAAATTCAGTTGCCGGTCTTTATTCTGCTTGGTTCCGGCAGTATTTTTGCCGGGGCTTGTTTCTTCCGGCTGCGGAAGAAAATGCCGTTCGTGGGCGCGGGCATGCTGGCGCTGGGATTCTTTCTGTGGGGATTCTACTTGGGGAGTTATCCGTTTTCGCAGCAATACGACAACCTGTTCAGCGCCGGTTTTTTTGTGGCCGCGGTGCTGCAGCTCTTCATTGCCGTCAGCATGATTGTGCTCGTCTTGGAGGAGGTCCGGTACAAAAATGAGCAGACGATTGCCGAAATCGCGGCGGTTCGTTCGGAGAAGGAGGCCTTGCAGGTCAAAGTCATCACCACCGAGGAACAATGCCGCAGCCTTTATGATCAAGTGCGCGTCACCGAGGGACTTCAGAGAGCTTATGAAGAACTGCGCCGGACCCAGCAGGTGGTGGTGCAGCAGGAGCGCCTCCGGGCCTTGGGCCAGATGGCCAGCGGGGTTGCCCACGACGTCAACAATGCCCTGTCTCCCGTGATCGCCTATTCGGAACTGTTGCTGAACACGCTGCCGGATTTGCCGGAGGCCTCACGGCATTACCTGCAAACCATCAACCAGGCAGGCGGGGACATAGCCAAAATTGTCGCCCGCATGCGGGAGTTTTACCGCCGTCGCTCCGCCACGGAGGAATTGACCGAGGTGAACATCAATCAAACCATTGAGGAAGCGATCGAACTCACCCGGCCGCGCTGGCGCGACCTTCCCCAGCGTGACGGCATCTCCATCCAGATTCAGCGCGAATTGGAACCCGAACTGCCGCTGCTGTTGAGCGACCCCAGCGAACTCCGGGAAGCGTTGATCAACCTGATCTTTAATGCGGTGGACGCCTTGCCCCAAGGCGGTATCATCACCCTCGTCACCCGGTCCATCACTCGTTCCACCTTGGACGAAAACGAGAACTCGGAACGGCAGCTTCAGCTTGAAGTGCGGGATAACGGCATCGGCATGGATGAGAAAACCCGTCAACGTTGCCTGGAACCGTTCTTTTCCACCAAAAGCCAGCGCGGCGGCACGGGACTGGGTCTGGCGATGGTTTATGGCATGGCGCAACGCCACGACGGCACCGTTGAGGTCAACAGCACCCCCGGCGCCGGCACCAGTATCCGGCTCACCTTTCCCATCCGGGGGAAAACCCCACAAACCGGCCGGGGCGCTCTGTTCCAGGCCAAACAAAAGCGTTCCTTAAACATCTTGTGCATCGATGACGACGAAAAGGTCAGGCAGCTCCTCAACGATTGTCTCACGCACTTCAAGCATCGGGTGATGGTCGCCTCCGGCGGCAAGGACGGCGTTGAATTGTTCCGCACCGCGATGCGGGAAAAGCAGCCGTACGAAGTCGTCATCACCGATTGGGGCATGCCGGATATTGATGGACACCATGTGGCCCGGGAGATCAAAGCGGAATCTCCCAAAACACCGGTCATCATGATGACCGGCTGGGGCACGATTATGAAGGAAGACGGAGAAACCGCTCCGGAAGTGGACGCCGTGATTGGCAAACCGCCAAACATGCAGGAATTGAACGACTTGCTTCTCCGGATTGCTGGTTAGTTTCTTTGTTCATGCCGGCACGCCAAACGTTCCCGGCTCGCATTCAGGTCGTTCTTCCAGCTAATTGGGGCGACGACGCATTGTCATCCAACTCTCGCGAAAATTTGGACGTATCCAGTGGAGGAACTGACCGCGTAGATTTAGCCGAGCTTTTTGAAGACTTCCTCCGGCGTGAAACCGTAAAGTTTCACAATTTTGTGCCGCGACTTGTGACCGCGCACCAATTCGACAAGCCCACGTGCGCAGTCAAGCTTTTCAGCCAGTAATTTAATTAACGCTTCGTTCGCCGCGGCATCCACCGGCGGCGCAGTGACTTTGATTCGCAGTTCATCGCCAAGCGGTTCGCCAATTTCATTGATCGAGGCGCGCGGCTGCAATTTTACCGACAGCAATGTTCCATCCGGTTGCGCGCGAAGAAAGCCGTGAAGCGGCCGGCGGTCGTCACCAGTCACATTTTTGTTTGCCTTCAGGACGGGCTGGAACCTCACGGATAAACCAATTGATAGCTGACGAAAGCCACACTCTGGCTGTCTGGCGACCAGGACGGTACGTTGATTGTTCCCTGCCCGCCAAACAATTGCGCGAGCACTTGAATTTTTCTGTCCGAGAGCGACATGAGCCGGATCATCACATCTTTGTTTGCTGGATGACCTTTCACGTCCTTTGCGTAAGAGAGGAAAATAATCCACCGGTCGTTCGGCGATGGGTGCGCGAACCAATTGTTGTAATCGTCGGAAGTGATTTGTTCCTGCTCCGAGCCGTCGGGTTTCATCCGCCAAATTTGCATTCTGCCGGTCCGGTCGGAATTGAAATAAATATATTTTCCGTCCGGCGAATAATCAGGGCCGTCGTCCAAACCACCGGGTGCAGTGGTCAGGCGGGTTTCTTCGCCGCCGGCAAGAGGAATCGTGTAAATGCCAAACTTGCCGTTGCGCTCGGCGCAATAGGCAAGCGTTTTGCCGTCCGGCGACCAGCCGTGCCAATATGACGGCGCCGGCGGCGTGACCAGACGCGGCGCTCCGCCGGAAACCGGCAGAATGTAAATGCGCGACTTGCCATCCTGGGTCTGGTCGCTGACGGCCAACTGCGTTCCGTCGGGCGAGAGGCCGTGATCGTTGTTACAATGAATTTGATCCCCGGTGTTCAACGGCTCCGGCGTGCCGCCCTTCACCGGCAGTTTGTAAATCCGCCCGTTGCTGTTGAAGAGGAAAAACTTTCCGTCCTGCGACCAGTTCGGCGCTTCGATATGGTCGCGGGTGCGATAAACCGCGCTCCGGTCGGTGGAAGCAACTTCAACGGTTTCCAGCGTGCTTTCGAGAACCGGCTGGGCATTGGCAGGTGTCGAAACCGGCTTGAGTTCGACGTTCGAGAAAACCGCCTTCTCCATGGCCTTGTTGTCGTGCGCGCAAACACCGAGGCCGACATAAAATTTCCCCTTGAACGGAATCCGCAGATAACCCCCGGCAGGTTTCAGCTCTTCACCCGCGGCAGCAAGCCACATTGAAATGTAATCGCCGCGTTTTTCGATTCGCATCCGCGCGGGGGCGGAAATGATCGATTGAATTTCATGCGTCGGACTGTCCGGCGTGTCGCGGTATTGAAGCGCCGTCAGGCCGCTGCCATGAAGGGCGACATCCGCGTAAACCGAACCCGGCTTGAGCGACTGGCGGACGAGCAGGCACGCCTTGCGATGCGGATTGCCGCCAGTGCCGATGAATTTAACGTCCGCCGTCAGCGTGAAATCGCCCGACGCCTGCTTCCAGACAAAATGGAAGGCGTCGTTGGTAAACCACATGTTCTCGCCGCCGCCGGCGACGAGATACTCGCCCTTGGCGGGATCAAAATTCACCGTTCCGGCCCTGGCAACATTGCCGATGTCACGTTGGTGCGAAAAAGTTCCGAGTTCGGTTGAAGCGGCAGATGCTAGTTTTGCGCTCATAAACAAAACGACGATGGCAAGAAAACGCCGGGAATTGGATGTCATGTGCTCTACTAAAACATACGGCGCAAAAATAAAAAGTGTTTTTTTGCGTCCGGGCGCCCTAATCATTCGTCCTCGTGGGTGATACGTTTGAAAGCAATGGCCGCAAACGCCATGACCGTCACCGTGAATCCGATGGCGAGGCCGTAATCCGGATTTCCCGCAGTGGCTGTGAGTGGGAAGAGTCCGTTTTTCATGTTCTATTCGAGTTTCAGGGAACGCGGTTGGTTTGGAACTGTTCTCTTTGAAACAGGCGCGCAATCCAGCCGGAAACGCGGATCATGAAACTTGCGGAAATAAGCGTCCGTGGCTTTTGGCGCGGCGAAGCGCATCAAGCTGCGCGGACGGGATTCAGCATCCCGTCCGCCTTCACCCGAAAGGCCGGTAAGCAGATGATGGCTCGACAGACGAAAGATCAGCGGTTACGCAAGGTCGAAGCGATCAAGGTTCATCACCTTGTTCCAAGCCGCGACAAAGTCGCGAATAAATTTCAACTGCGCGTCCGAGCTTCCGTAAACTTCCGCCAAGGCGCGGAGTTGGGAGTTTGAACCGAAAACGAGATCAACACGCGTGCCAGTCCACCTGAGTGCACCCGTTTTGCGATCGCGGCCTTCAAACACGTCCGCGTCTTTCGAGACCGGCTTCCACTCCGTGCCCATGTCGAGCAGGTTCACGAAGAAGTCGTTGGTCAGCGCCTCCGGTCGCTTGGTGAAGACACCGTGCTGCGCCCCTCCAAAGTTGGTCTTCAGGACACGCATGCCGCCCACGAGCAGCGTCATTTCGGGCGCGGTCAGGGTCAGTAATTGCGCCTTGTCCACCAGCAGCGCCTCGGCCGACAGGGTGTATTTGCCCTTGAGGTAATTGCGGAAGCCGTCCGCGATGGGTTCGAGCACGGCGAAGGACTCGACGTCGGTCTGCTCCTGGGAGGCGTCCATGCGTCCCGGGGTGAAAGAAACCGTCACATTGTGGCCGGCATTCTTCGCCGCTTGCTCGACGCCGGCGCAACCGGCTAAAACGATCAGGTCAGCCAGCGAGACCTTCTTGCCGCCAGATTGGGCGCTGTTGAAAGCGCTCTGGATGCCATCGAGAGTCTTAAGCACCTTCGCCAGTTGGGCCGGCTGGTTGACTTCCCAAAACTTCTGCGGCGCCAGACGAATGCGCGCACCGTTCGCACCGCCGCGCTTGTCGGAGCCACGGAACGTGGACGCCGACGCCCACGCGGTCGAAACCAGCTCCGAGACAGAGAGGCCGGACGCCAGGATTTTGCTTTTCAGCGAGGCGATGTCCTGCGCATCAATCAATTTGTGATTCACCGCGGGAATGGGGTCTTGCCAGATGAGTTCTTCTTCTTTCGGGACCTCCGGTCCGAGATAACGCGCGCACGGGCCCATGTCGCGGTGCGTGAGCTTGAACCACGCCCGGGCGAATGCGTCGGCGAACTGGTCCGGTTTCTCCAGGAAGCGCCGCGAGATTTTTTCGTAAGCCGGGTCGAAACGCAGCGACAAGTCGGTGGTCAGCATGGTCGGCAGGCGCTTCTTCGACGGGTCGTGCGCGTCTGGAACCGTCGCGTCGGCTCCTTTCGCCACCCACTGATGCGCGCCGGCCGGGCTTTTAGTGAGTTCCCATTCGTAATTGAACAGGTTTTCGAAGAAGTAGCTGCTCCACTTCGTCGGTGTCTGTGTCCAGGTGACTTCCAAACCGCTGGTGATCGCGTCGCCGCCTTTGCCGGTGCCAAAGCTGCTCTTCCAGCCCAAGCCCTGTTCCTCGAGGCCGGCCGCTTCGGGCTCAGGCCCCACATGGGACGCAGGGCCGGCGCCGTGAGTCTTGCCGAAGGTATGGCCGCCGGCGATGAGCGCCACTGTTTCCTCGTCGTTCATCGCCATGCGGGCGAAGGTCTCGCGAATGTCCCGCGCCGCGGCGACCGGATCGGGATTCCCGTTCGGGCCTTCCGGGTTGACGTAAATCAGTCCCATCTGCACGGCTGCGAGCGGATTTTCAAGATCCCGTTCGCCGGAGTAACGTTTGTCAGCCAGCCAGGTTTTCTCGGCGCCCCAATAGACGTCCTGATCCGGCTCCCAGACGTCCTCGCGACCGCCTCCGAAACCGAACGTTTTGAAGCCCATCGTTTCTAGGGCGACGTTCCCGGTGAGGATTATCAGGTCGGCCCATGAAATTTTCCGGCCATACTTCTGCTTGATTGGCCAGAGCAGACGACGCGCCTTGTCCAGACTGACGTTGTCCGGCCAACTGTTAAGCGGCGCGAAGCGCTGCTGTCCCCGGCCGCCGCCGCCGCGGCCATCACCGGTGCGGTAAGTGCCGGCGCTGTGCCACGCCATGCGAATGAATAACGGGCCGTAGTGGCCGAAGTCTGCCGGCCACCAGTCCTGCGAGTCGGTCATCAGCACTGCGAGATCTTTCTTCACCGCCGCCAGGTCGAGGCTCTCGAACTCTTTTGCGTAGTTGAAATCCGCACCCATCGGATTGGACTTGGAGGAATGCTGTTGCAGGAGATCGAGCCGCAACTGGTTCGGCCACCAGTCCTGGTTCGTGGTGCCGCCGGTGGCAGCGCCGTGGTTGAAAGGGCACTTGGCTTCGGTTGACATATGTTTACTCCTTGGTTCGGTTGAAGTGAATTCTGTGGTTTGGTTGAGATTGTTCGCGAAATTTACGCTGGCGGTCAACTTCTGGCTCCAATGAATTTGCTTTTCACCGCGCCGGAGCGTGGCCGTTGCACGATTTTGGCCATAAATGTATTTCGGTTTTTCCGGATTAAAGCACTTTCGGAACTATTGTTGAAATACTTTTTTCCCTCTCGCCAGCCGCCGGGCACGCTGGCACCAAGCTCAATGACCGTCATGCCAACGGTGAGCACCAGAAAGAATGTGCCGATGAATTCAATCAGAAATTTTTTCATAAGCGGCATAAGAATAGGTGAAGGGGGATCGTTTCAATTGTTTCCTGCCGGCAAAATGAGCGGTCGCCGTTTCAGGATTTGCAGTTCGAAAAAAGAGTGCTCTTGGGGTGCGAGTTTCCCGGCCGGGTCCGGCACTGGATAGACCCGGTCGTAATGACTGCCAACCCACTGCATCAGTTCCATCCCATACCGTGGGTCGTAGCCGAAAAAACCCACCCCGAATTCGGAGGCACTCCGGGCAATGATCAGGACATAGTCGGGACTGTTTTTCTCAAAGGCGGCGGTCATGTTGGTTTGACCGAACACCGCCATCACCGGCGGGAACCAGGCGAGCTGGGGAGTTGGATTCACCCGCCGGCTCAGATAATTAATCATGGCCCCTTCGGGCAGAACCGCCAGCGTCGCGTCCGGCGGCACATTCTTTTCAACCCAGGACAATGCGGTTTCAACCGTGCCATGAAATGGATCCACGGCCAGACCGTAGGCCATGATTTTATCCCCATCGCCTCCCACAGGCCGGTCCTTCCGGAGATAATACGATTCCGAGAGCAGAAACAGACGGACAAACCCGGTCACCAGCACCAGGCAGGCGGTCACGCGAAATAAATGGGAGCGGACGCGGTATCTTTGTTCCAGCCGCAACGGCAGCAGCCAGACGAACAAGTACACCACTCCCGCAAACGCCGGCATGGCCAGCGCAAATCCGTATTGCCAAATCCGTGCGAAAAGCCCCAGCTTGGCCAGCAACGCCAGGCCAAACACATTCCAAAGCAACGGAAAGATCATCGCTGGCTCGGCCGCGATTTTCCTGCAGCTCAAACCCAGCAACACACCGGCGGACAAACCCAGGAGGGGCAACGACCGGCCGCAATCAACCCAATTCCAGACAACGGCCAAAATCAAAAGTGGCACTATCAACAACGGCCAAACCATCCAGGACGGTCTCACCCATTTGAACCTTGATTCCATCCCGCACCGGAAGGCCAGGGCGTAAATCACGGTTATCATCACGATGAAAATAAAATGCGCTGCCATCTTTTCGAGATGAAGAAATGGCAGGTCCAATCCCAGGCACCATTGATAAAACGGGTCCCGGGTAATGGACGTATGCCACAACGGCACCCACGCCGAAACCACCGAACGCATACTCGTCCGCCAGTCCTCAACCTGGAGAAAAAGCGCAAAAAACATCACCAGGGGAATTAATCCCGCCAGCAGGAACGCCACCAGCGATTGGGCCGCGAAGCCGGTACGCCGGTGAAAAAAAACAACGACAAAAAAAGCCGCCACCACGCAGACAATTAACGCCAGGAAAACGTCCGGTTTGGTCAGAAACACCAGGCCGGAACCCAAGCCGGCCGCCACGGCAAATTGAATTCGCTCCTTTTCAACCCAATCCGACAACCACATCACCACCACGAGGGAAAGCACCAGCCCGTGAAATATCTCGTGGCAATAGGGCGTAACATAATTGTAGTTGCCGACCGGTACGAAATGCTGGAACACAAACACCAGCACAATCGCCAGACAAATCATGGTTGCCGTCAACCGGTCCGCCGCCGCCAGAAAACGGCGGTAAACCAAAACCAACATCCCCGCCGTGACGGCCAGATTGGCAAAAATCAGCGTCCGAAATGAAACGCCAAAAAACTTGAAGAGCAGCGCATTGAAGTATTGGGACAGCGGACCACCGGTCAGATACATCATGTCGCGGTAGAGCACATCTCCTTGGGAAATTCGCCACGGCAGGTAAAGTTGTATCCCGAAGTCAACCAGGATGTCCGGCCACCGGCGCCAGGAAAGGGCCGCGGCCAGCGCAAACACACACCCGACCAGCACCAAGCCCGCCCATTTTGAGCGGCTCCATTCAAGGATTTGCGCCCGCCTGCCCGTCAAATTCTTCATTCAGGAATCTTCCGAAGCGGGAACGTCCCGGTCAACCTTCAAACATTTGCCCCCAGTTGCAGCCGGGGATCTGATTCCAGGATGCTTTTGAGATTCGCCCAGTTTGCTTCATTCATGTCGTTGAACGCATTCAGATAAACCGCCACGGCTTCGGGCGGATATTTCGCGAGCAGCGTTTCAATCGCGGGCTTCAATTTCGCGTCGTCCATGCTCTCCGGCAAATTTTCAACCACGCCCTCCTCGTTTTTAATCCCCAGCGCGTTCAAAAAATCCACAAGCATGGACTTGTGCTTTTTCAGCAACCAGGTGCGAATCAGGCTGCCCGCGACCAAATCCAGCGCGGGCCTTGCCAGGGTGGCGATCATGGCCGCGTGCCGCTGGGTTTTGGGCTGGCGCTCAAGGAAAACCGGGCGCAAGTGCCGCGCTTCGGCAACGGCGTTGAGCGTGGCGCGGTAAACCGGTTTGTCCGATTCAAGGGTGAACGTGATGATTTCGCCGGCCAGGTTCGGCGACATGAAACCGAAAAGTTCGTGGGAAGTGAGCATGGAAATCAGAAGTTGGGAGTTGAGGGATAAAAGTTGGGGGATTTAATCAATGGTTGTCACGGAGATTATATTTTTTTTCGCCAGTTGCCCGCAAGCCTCCTGTTCCAGCAGCAGGGTTTTCCCAGCTTCCAGTGCCAGCACGGAAATTCCGGCGTGGGCACAAGTTTCCAGTGTCTGCAAGCCGATGCAAGGAATGTCGAACCGCATGTCATGATTGACCTTGGCCACTTTGACCGCCACTGCGCCGCCGTCCTTGCCGGCGAGTTCCCCGCCGCGCGCAAGACATTTGTCCGTGCCTTCAAACCCTTCGACCGCAAGCACCGCGCCTTTTTTTACGACAACAGTCTGCCCGATTTCCAAACGGGAAACCTCCCGGGCAATGCGAAAACCAAATTCCACGTCCGCGCGTTGTTCATCCGACAATTCCGGGCCGAGATGAAAACCGGCTTGCGGCATGAGCGATTTCAGCCACGGCGTCGCGTCAATCAATTCAACGCCGTCTTTTTTCAATTCATCCGCAATCGCGCCGAAAATCGTGTGGGCGTTTTTCTCCTTCAGCCGGAACAACAGCGACATCGCGCGCAAATCGGGTCGCAAATCATAAAGATTCTTCGGCGCGATCTGGCCGGCCATGACACATCGCTTCACCCCGCGGTCGGCAAACGCGGAAATCATTTTTGAAAGCTGGCCGACTTTGAGCCAGACGATTTCATCCACCAGTCCGGCCAGCGCGGGATCGGTTTCGTTTTCAAACGCAACGGCGACGAGCCGTTTGACCCCGGCGGCGCGTGCCTGCCGGGCAAATTCCAGCGGCAAGGAACGATTGCCGGCAATGAGGCCGAGAGATGCGGGCGCGGTATTCATCCGTGATTCCGGGCTTAGGATAACGAAGCGACGAAAAGAAGCCAGCCTGCGATTTAAATACCCAAAAGTTTCTGTCCTGCTTTGGAACAGTATGTCTCATTCAATAAAAAACTTGAAATGCGTGATGAAATCGGGCCGGCGCCGCGCCGGTAAAATTGAGTTTTTCCGCGTCTAAAAATCTGGCGCGCAAGGTGCTATGCATAATAGCGATGTCATCATTGGAAAATATCTACAAAAAAATGGCGGAGGCGGCGGCGGGCGCGGATGCCCTGCACGAAACCAACCAGAAATTTGATTCGACACAGTACGTCTCACCTGCGGTCGCGCACGAACTGAACAATATCATCGCAATCATTCGAGGCTACGCCGACCGTTTGCTGTTCAAGCACGGTGAAAATCCCGCGCTCGAACCGCACCTCAAGCTCATCTCCGAAGCGGCCAAACGCGCGGCAATCATCGTTCACGATGCCCTGCCGCCGAATCCAAGCCCGGCAGTCCGGCAAAATCCGCCGCCGTCGCAACAGCCCACCACGTAACAGCGGTTTCTTCCTGACCCCCTGACCCGAAATATCGGCGATTCGTTTTGACGCTTTGCGTTTCATCGCGTAGCGTTTTGTTTCTATTTTCAACTGACTATTTGGTTTTACTGTGAATTTTTTGAAATGGATTTTCGGGTCGAAGAATGACCGCGAAGTGAAGAAACTTTGGCCGCTCGTCCGCCGGATCAACGAGGTCGAGGCCGGACTCCAAAAACTTTCCGACGACGAGCTCCGCCAGAAAACCGCCGTTTGGAAGGCGCGACTCTCGCAAATTCAGGACAAAACGGAGTTGGCCAGGGCGCTCAATGAGATCCTGCCGGAAGCGTTCGCCGTCGTTAAAAACGCCTGCCGCCGTCTCACCGAACGCAAGACGGAAATCATCGTGCGCGAGCATCCATTGCTCTGGGAGATGATTCCGTTCGATGTGCAGCTCATCGGCGGCTACTCCCTGCACAGCGGGCGCATCGCCGAAATGGCCACCGGCGAAGGCAAAACGCTCGTCGCCACCCTGCCCATTTATCTCAACGCGCTCACCGGACGCGGCGTCCACCTCGTGACGGTCAACGACTACCTCGCCGCGCGCGACTCCGAATGGATGGGCGCGATTTACACATTTCTTGGCCTGACCGTCGGCTGCATTTTGCACGACCAGCCGCCACGCGTCCGTCGCGAGCAATACAATTGTGACATCACCTTCGGCACGAATGCCGAGTTCGGTTTTGATTATCTCCGCGACAACGGCATGGCGGCGCGCAAAGAAGAACAGGTCCAGCGCGGCCATTACTTCGCCATCGTGGACGAGGTGGACTCCATCCTGATTGATGAAGCCCGCACACCGCTCATCATCAGCGGCCCGTCCGTTCACACTTACGACGAGCAATACGGCCAGTGGAAACCGCTCGTCGAATCGCTCGTCCGGGCCCAGGAACGCTTGTGCGCCCGGTTTTTGTCCGAAGCCGAGACGCTGATCAAAAAGCTGCATCCGACCGATGGTTCAAATCCTCAAAATCCCGAGGCGCTCGAAAATCAGATTGGCATGTTGTTGTTCCGCGTCAAGACGGGCCAGCCCAAATCCGAGGGCCTGATGAAAATTCTGGAAGACCCGGAAAACCTCAAGTTGATGAACCAGGCTGAACTGGATTTGCACAAGGACCAGAAGAAAGTTGACCTTTACCGGGAGAAGGAGGAATTGCTTTTTGCCATTGACGAGAAAAGTTTCGATGCCGATTTGACCGAAAAAGGCCGCAATTTTGTCAGCCCGAAAGACCCGGAGGCTTTTGTGCTGCCCGAACTCACAACGGCGCTGCATGAAATTGACACCGGGCCGGAACCCGACGCGCGCAAGCGCATGGAAGCGAAGACGAAGGTGCAGCAGGATTTCGAGACCAAGGCGCAAAAGATTCACGCCATCTCGCAATTGCTCAAGGCTTACAGCCTTTACCAGCTCGACGTGGAATATGTCATTCAGGAGAACAAGGTCATCATCGTTGACCAGCACACGGGCCGTCTCATGCCCGGCCGCCGCTGGAGCGACGGCTTGCACCAGGCCGTCGAAGCCAAGGAAGGGGTCGAGATCGAGCACGAAACGCAGACGCTCGCCACGATCACAATTCAAAATTATTTCCGTCTCTACGAAAAGCTGGCCGGCATGACCGGCACGGCGGAAACCGAGGCGTCCGAATTTTTCGACATTTACAAACTCGGCGTCCTCGTCATCCCGACGAACGAACCCTGCATCCGCAAAGACGCCAATGATGCGGTCTATAAAACCAGGCGCGAAAAATTCAACACCGTCCTTAATGAGATCAAGCAGATCCATGCCCAGGGCCGGCCCATCCTCGTCGGCACGGTTTCCGTTGAAGTCAGCGAGCAGCTTTCACGCATGCTCAAGCGCGAAGGCATCATTCATTCCGTCCTCAACGCGAAATATCACCAGCAGGAAGCCGAAATCATCATGCGCGCCGGCCAGCGCGGCGCGGTGACCATTGCCACCAACATGGCCGGCCGCGGCACGGACATCAAACTTGGGCCCGGCGTCGCCGAACTCGGCGGACTGCACGTCATGGGCACGGAACGCCACGAAGCGCGCCGCATTGACCGCCAGTTGCGCGGACGCTGCGCGCGCCAGGGCGATCCCGGTTCGTCGCACTTTTTCATCTCGCTCGAAGACGATTTGATGCGGCTGTTCGGCTCCGACCGCATTGTAAAAATGATGGAGCGCATGGGCTTGGAAGAGGGCCAGGAACTGACGCATCCATGGCTGAATCGTTCCATTCAGCAGGCGCAAAAGCGCGTCGAGCAGCACAATTTCCAAATCCGCAAACGCACGCTCGAATTTGACGACGTGATGAACAAACAGCGCGAGGTCATTTACGGCTTCCGCAACGAAATCATCCATGGTGAGGATGTGCGCGACCGGCTCATGGACATCATGGAGGAGGTCGTCGTGGACAAGGTCGCGCAATTCACGAACGCCGAATCCGAGTTCAGCGAATGGAAACCGCGGCCATTGGCCGACTGGGTGAACCTGAATTTTCCCATTGGCCTGCCGGAAGCGGAAATCCTCAAGGCCGCTGATTCCGGCAAGGAACACCCCGTGCCCGGCTCGCTTTTCGACGGACTTAGCCCGGCGCAATTCGCCGTTTGCAATTTCATCTCCGACAGCGTCCGCAAGGCTTACGACATCAAAATCAGCTTTGAAAATCCTGAGGCGCTGAAGGAAGTCGAACGCTTCACCATCCTCAGTGCGATTGATCGTTTGTGGCAGGAACACCTCTACGAAATGGACAGCCTGCGCTACAGCATTGGCCTGCGCGGTTACGGCCAGCGCGACCCGCTCATTGAATACAAAGCCGAAGCGTTCAAGATTTTCGACGAGCTGATGATCAACGTGAAGACCGAGATTTGCCACAACATCTTCCGCAGCGCGTCAAGCATGCTGGCGTTTGAAAATTTCCTGAAGAATGTTCCGCAGCAAACCCTGCACCAGACTGCCAGCGCCTTCGGCGGCACGAGCACGGCAAGTTCAGGCGGCGCGCAAGCCAGGCCCAGTGACGTCGTCAGCGAAGCCGCGGCAGCAGTGGCGGAAAAAGCCAAGCCTGTCCGCACCGGCCCGAAAGTCGGCCGCAACGACCCCTGCCCTTGCGGCAGCGGCAAGAAATACAAGCACTGCTGCGGCCGGTGATTGATTCGGCACTGCCACGTAGCGATGGGCATGCGGCCTGCTATGGCGCCGGGGCGTCCCGTCCCCGCGGCGGACTCTGCGACGGCAAATGAAATCATCGTATGCTTTCACGCAGAGCACCTCTTTGGCAATTATGAAGTCAGCAACCTTCGGCAAAGTTGGAGGCTTGAGAGAGCGTGAACCGCTCAAAGCGGCTGTTGTTTATCATGAGGCGCTTAAAGCGCCATCCACTCCAGTTATTCGAGGCGTTTGCCTTCTTCTCCTGGTGGTTTCCATGATTTTCAAGTTTTGCATCGCCTCTTGTTCACAAGCGCATTAAGTTGGTTTTGGCATGGTGACACAGATCAAACGACTTGAAACATGGTCAAAGCCGTCGGTGCTGGCGTTGTGCGTTGCCATTGTGGCGGTGGTTGGCTTCGCGGATTATCTGACCGGTTACGAAATCTTTATTTTTATTTTCTACCTGTTTGCAGTGTTTCTGGCCGTGTGGTTTGTCGGTGGTTTCTTTGGGGGGTTGATCTCGGCGTTGAGCGTTATGGCTTGGATTTTCACCAACATCGCCGCCGGAAAAAATTACTCCAGTTACTTTATTCCAGTTTGGAACGGGATGATCATGTTCATATTCTACCTCGTCGTGGTGGCGCTTCTGGCCAGACTCCGAACCATGAACAAGGAACTGGAGGAGCGGGTGCGTCAGCGGACCGCCATGTTGACAAATGAAATCCAGGAGCGAACGCGATTGCAAAAAGAACTTCTGGAAACCAGCGAGCGGGTGCAGCGCCGGATTGGCAACGACCTGCACGACGGTTTAGGCCAGCATCTGACCGGCACGGCGTTGGCCGGCCAGGTCCTTGGCCAAAAATTGGCGGGCCGGTCGCTGCCGGAAGCGGCGGAAGCTGATCGTTTGGTCGAACTGATCCAGGAGGCCATTGAACTTACCCGCACATTGGCGCGGAACCTGCACCCCATTGAAATGCAGCCCGGTCGGCTGGTGGATAATTTTCAAGACCTCGCGGTCGGTGCCAGCGACCGATTCAAGGTGTCCTGCCAGTTTGAATGTCACCCGGTCGCGCCGTTGCCTGCCGTGAATGATGTGAATGCAGCCACCCATTTGTATCGGATCGCACAGGAGGCCATTACCAATGCGGTCCGGCACGGCAAGGCCAGACACATCAACATCCGCCTTGATTCCACGGCTGATGAAATTATTTTGACCATCATTGACGACGGCATTGGACTGCCTGAAAATGCCCGAAATGGCGATGGGTTGGGATTGCGCATCATGGCCTACCGCGCCAGCATGATTGGTGCAACCTTTAACATCGAACGCCAGTCTTCTTTAGGGGGCACGCGTGTTACTTGCACACTGGCGTCCAACGGCGTGCCGGAAGAAAAAAATCATGTCACAAACAATCAAAGTGCTGCTCGTGGATGATCACCCGCTGGTGCGCGAGGGACTGGTGGATTTGATCAGCCAGCAAGCCGATCTCCAAATCTGCGGCGAGGCGGCCAACGAACCACAAGCATTGGAACTCATCCGGACGGTCCAACCTCATGTCGCAATTGTGGACATATCGCTCGAAAATGGGTCAGGCATCGAATTGATCAAAAGCATCAAGGCCATGTTCCCGGCCGTTACGGTGCTGGTGCTTTCCATGCATGACGAATCGCTTTATGCCGAACGCGCCCTGCGGGCCGGTGCCCGCGGCTATGTCATGAAGCGCGAGGCGGCCAAAAAAGTTATTGAAGCCATTCACTGCGTGCTGGCCGGACAACTTTACGTCAGCGACAAAATCGCCGCCCTGATGGCCGAAAAATTTGTCGAAGGCCGGACGGACGCAACCGCTTCGCCCATTGAACAATTAAGCAATCGCGAACTGGAAGTGTTTCAATTGCTGGGCCTCGGTCACAACACGCGGCAGATCGCCGACCACTTGCACATTGGTTTCAAGACCGTCCAGGCTTACTCCGCCCGCATCAAGGAAAAGCTCAAGCTGGCCAACGCCACCGAACTTTTGCGCGAAGCCATCCGCTGGCAGGAAAGCCAGCAGGCAAAATAATTCGTCAGCGTGTAGGGTTTCGCCCTACAAAAAGTACAGACCCCGCTCTACAGACTTTTCTTCGCCAAGCGACTAGCATGGCAATTGGACTGCTCTTTTTAGGGCAGTTGCGGTTGCAACAGGCAATCTTGTGGGCAAAAACGTACTTATTGTAACCCGTCTGTTGTATTGTTCACGCCGCAACAAACGGAAAGAAAAATGAAAATGAAAAATACTAAAACCCTCCGCAAGGCAGGTTTCACATTGGTGGAAATTATGATTGTCGTGGCCATTATCGGCCTGTTGGCGGCGATCGCCATTCCCAACTTCGTGAAAGCCCGTGCCACCTCGCAGATGAATGCTTGCATCAACAACCTGCGCCAGATTGACGCCGCCGCGAATGAATTCGCGCTGGAAAAAGGCAAAAAGACCGGTGATCCAATTACTCTGAACACCGACTTG
>Ga0208937_1000080_pt1 | contig 90538 bp, 81 predicted proteins | sample June2015DPH_11_5_FD_184705 | JGI IMG/M metagenome (GOLD analysis project Ga0208937, IMG submission 184705) | Peatland microbial communities from SPRUCE experiment site at the Marcell Experimental Forest, Minnesota, USA - June2015DPH_11_40... | ecosystem: Environmental > Terrestrial > Soil >... | reverse complement strand
CCGCCCCACAGCCCAATCGAGGCCGCCTACCATCGCGCTGATCAAGCCATCGAAAACGTCCTCCAGCTTGTTGCGGCCTGACCTATCTAAGAGGTAAATCCTCAGATCTCGGCACGAAGTTGTCTACTGCCTACTCTCTCGGGCTAGGGGTTCTGGCTCTCCTTCTCCAGGAGCTCACGGACCTTGCGGTAGGTCGCATACATTTGCGGAAGCCGGGCATAAGCCGCGACGCATCTGATCCAGAGCGAGTTGTCAATAGCCGGGGAGCCGGACATTATGCGGTTGGGTTCGACATCACTGTGAATGCCGGATTGGGCGGACACCACCACATTGTCTCCGATGGTCACATGGCCCGCTATGCCGACTTGGCCGGTGAGGATCACGTTCCGGCCCAGTTTGGTGGTTCCGGCAAGGCCCACCTGTCCGCAGAGGAGAGTATTCTCCCCGATCTCGCAGGCGTGTCCTACCTGAACGAGATTGTCGATTTTTGCGCCGCGGTGGATGCGCGTTTCTCCCACGGCGGCCCGGTCGATACAGGCATAGGCTTGAATCTCGACACCATCCTCGATGGCCACCGTCCCGGACTGCACTATTTTGTAGTAAGAGCCATCCGCCTGGCGAGCGAACCCGAAGCCATCCGTCCCGATAACCGCGCCATTCTGCAAGGTCACGTCGTCGCCGATGCGAACGAATTCACGTACCACCGCATGCGCATGGGCGAAGAAGCGGCGTCCAATCCTGGCCCCTCGGTAAACCACCACGTGGCTTTTCAGCACGCAGTCATCCCCAATCTCCACTCCTTCTTCGAGGACCACGTAGGGGCCGATGGAAGGAGCGCGGCCCAATTGGACGTCCGGGGCGATGACGGCTGTAGGGTGAATGCCCGGCGGAGGCCGGTAAAGAGGATGGAAGAACTCCAGGGCCTTGGCAAACGTGAGGTAAGGATTCGCCGAACGCAAGGCGGGCCGGCCCTCCAGGTCCTCCTCCGGGCTGGCAATGATGGCCGCCGCGCGTGTCGTCTTGATTTTGCGCAGGTACTTAGGATTGGCAAGAAAAGTCAATTCGCCGGCTGTGGCCTCGTCCATTCCGGCGACGCCGGTGATTTCGAGTTCTTCCGGACCGTCGAGCTGGCATTCAAGCCGCGCCGCAATTTCACCCAGTTTCATTGTCGTCTCCTTTTCAGAGTTCGTCCGGGGGAACAACCACCTGGACTGAGGCGGCAATCCACCCCGAAGCCGCAAGGTTAGCAGCGGTCCGCCGTTTAGGCAATGCCTCGTACAGAAGTAATGGTACGCTGGTACGCTTGGCAGAGAGGGGGAAACAGAAGTAAGCTCTTGGAACACCTACCTCTCCGGTGGCCCGATGGGAAGGCTGATGGAGCCGGCCGCCAGAGAGTGACATGATCTGGCTCCCGGTCTGGCGCGAATAGCATCGTGCCCTCTTGGCGTGTGGCGGGGATGGGAAACGTGGCAGTGGCTTTCCACTGGTTGAGCGTCGCCACCGGGTTTATTTCCGGGGTCAGGTCGGAGGTTTGCGCCCAAACATTTCATTGACCGCTAGGAGTTTCCTCTTGCCACGATGGCAGAAACGAGATAAGCTATGCTTGCCCGTGAGGCTCGTTTCAATGGAGAGCCTATGAGTGACGATCAACGCGCCGGAATCCGCATTCCGGTGGAATTCCCGGTAGAAGTGCGCTGGAAGAGTCGCTGGGGCCGCTCTCGCCACGTGGAGGGAAAGACCGGAAACATGAGTGGGAACGGGTTGTTCATGCGTATTCCCATCCGCGCTCCCCGCGAGACACCCGTAACCATGAGAGTAATCCTCCCTGTGACTGTTACGCGTGTCCCCGTTGAATTGCTTTGTAATGGGCGGGTCATCCGTTGGAGCTGCCCCGGCGAGTCGAGGGGGATGGGCGCCACGATTGACGAGTACGAATTCCGGCCCACGCGCACGCAAGCTGTTTGACGCTATCTGAACAGAGGATGCAAGATTCCTGGCGATTCAGCCATCATGCACGGCGCGGCGCAGTGCTAGTGTATTCCCAAAGACCAATCAAGAACTCCAGGGGCGGCGCGCGTCGTGGAGCCAGATCGCCCTCGCAAACACGTAGCATTGGGACGTGATTCTGGATGAGCCTCCGCAACGGCGGGAAGAAAAAGATCCGGGTTCTCATAGCCGATCGTGAAGGCATCTTCATGATCGGACTGAAAAAGCTCTTCGCGGTGGAGGATGACCTGCGCGTCGTGGCGCAAGCCCAGTCCGCCCCGCAGTTGATCGAACTGACGAAATCCCTGCGGCCCCATCTGTATTTTATTCAGGCGGAAATCATAACGGAAGCTGGCGGCAATCTGCTTGAGGACATTCGTCGAGTGTCGCCTAAGTGTAAGATCGTGGTCACGTCCTCCTCAATAGCCGAAGAAGAGGAGGGCATGCGATTCGTCCAGTTGGGCGCTTCGGGCATCATTCTTAAGTCAGTGGAACCGTCGCTGTTTATTAAGTGCGCTCGCAAGGTAGTTTGGGAAAACGAAGTCTGGTTGCCGCGTCAGCAGGTTGCCCGCATTGCGAAGATTGCGGAAACGAATTCCTCCCGACCACTAAGACCCGTAGATACGTTGACGCAGAGAGAGAAGACAATAATCAGCTACCTGATGCAGGGATGGCGAAATCGGGAAGTCGCCCAGCATCTGTCCATTACCGAACAAACGGTGAAGAATCACCTAAGGTCAATCTACGATAAAGTTGGGGTTTCGGACCGTCTGGAACTGGTGCTTTACGCCATCCATCAGAAGATGGTACTTCCCCCCGTACAACCGCCCGCCTCCGGCTGAGGCACGCACCCAGCCTGCCCGTTAATATTACTCGTTAAATTCCGTGCACTCGGAATGATGCAAAGACCAATGAGATTTGCCCGGGAGCAGCACCCAAGTGCGGGCTTCCCGGCATCCTGCTAAGGCTGCTATTTTTCCTTCCGCTCTGCAGCAGGGAAAAGACCAATCTGGCTTTCGGCAGTTGCGGTGTCACCCTGAAGTCCGCTCCCCTTTTGCGATAGCTTTCTCGGTCGCCCAATGGGTATCACGCCCAGGACAGTAATCTCGCTCAGCGCAGTTCGGGGAACGAAGATTCGCAAGTTGTTGGAGTAGACGTCCACCGGCGTAACCAGAAATCCCTCCGGGCTGAGTTCCACGAGGTTGCTGGGCAGAAGTCCTTCCAGTACCTCCTTATCCTTGAAAGTCGCCCGAACCCAAAGGCCGGCCAAACGGGGGCGGCTCTGGAAGAGTTTGCGTTCTGACCGCTGGGGGTTGCCGTCGAAATCCCTCACGAAGAAGACGCCCTTAATCTCATGCAAGGGAATAGTCAGAGTCCGGCCTTCACGGTCGAGCATCCGGATGCCGTTTGGCCCTAAATAGGAAGCAGAGTCAACAAATCCCTTCATGAGGCCATGATCCAGCCTACGTACCACCACCTTCTTGTAAGTCGATTTGTGGTTGTCTTTCACGAGAGGCGCCATCCGCGGGAAATTTGCTTGCCGTGAAATGCAGCTTGGCCACGGAAAACCGCTTGTGCTAGTATAGGTGCTGAGCTAGGCCTGTCAAGTCTTTCGGCGCAGAGTCGGAGTGCGAATTCTTGAAGAAGGCTCATAATCTCTTGAAAAATAGTCGCTTAGTTTTCAGAGCGCAACTCGTGTCGTGGCTCTGCGGCAGCGCATGCGCGTTCGTTGGTTCTTGTCGCGTCCCTTGATTTCTCTGGCTACACTCCTGAGGCAGAGTGACGAGAATGCCCGGCCGAAGCAAAGCTGAGCAGGAAAACGGAACGGCAGCGGACCACTTTGATCCGAAGCCGGCAAGCAGAGTGGCTGGCAGGAAAGCATTTTGCGGCCGGCAAAATGGTTTGGATTCTTCATCGGGGCTACGCGAAGTCCATGACTACCTTGATTATGCACGTGTGGAAAGAGGCCTTGCCGCCAACAGTATCTCGAATTACCAACGGGACCTTATCCATTTCTACGAATTCTTGCGTGGCCGCGGGAAGAGTTTTGCGGAGGCAGACCGAGATGATGTTCGCGGCTTCCTGGCCGCCCTTTATGGCCGGGGGCTGAGCGCTCGAAGCGTGGCTCGGCATCTGATTTCCCTACGAAATTTCTTTCGATTCCTAGCGAAGGAGGATAGGATCCACAGCGATCCGACGGCGGAAGTCGATGCGCCCAAATTGGAACAAACGCTGCCGAGGTATCTCACCACCGACGAGGTTGACACTCTCCTAAGACAACCTGATATCTCCACCCCCCTTGGCCTTCGAGACAAGGCTATGCTAGAGCTCTTGTACGCTACCGGCATGAGGGTTTCTGAGCTGGTTCATCTTCGTTGGTCGGATCTTGATTCCGGCCTGGGCATCGTTCGTTGTTTGGGAAAAGGAAACAAGGAGAGGCTAATCCCCGTTGGCAAGTCTGCTCTGCGCGCTGTGGAAGCTTACTTGCTTGGCAGGCGCTCGGCATTCGGCAAGAACGGTCAGGAGCCCTTCCTCTTTCTCAACCGCCGGGGAGGGCCACTATCACGGGTGGGATTTTGGAAGATTCTGGCTGGGTATGGCCGGCGGGCGGGGATTGCAGTTCCCCTGACACCGCACCTGGTGCGTCACTCTTTCGCCACGCATCTGCTCGAACGCGGAGCTGACCTGCGCTCGATTCAACTTATGCTAGGTCACAGTGATATCTCGACAACTCAGATATATACTCACGTTTTGACGCAAAGGTTAAAGCAGGTCTATCAGACTCACCATCCTCGAGCCTGAACTTCAGGCCCCTGGGTTTTCAAGGAAATGGACGCCCAACTCCCATGAGCGACTACAACTTTCTGATGGAAAGCAAGCTCTCGCAAGAGCAATACAGTGTACTAAGCCTGATCAGCCGCTCGGCCTACGAACAGGGGTTGAACCTGTACCTCGTGGGAGGCGCGGTCCGCGATCTGACGTATGGGCAACAGGTGGTGCGTGACCTGGATTTCGCCCTCGAAGGCGATCCCAGGAAGATTCTTCGCCGCTTGGGATCAGAAGACTCATCACCCATGACGGGGTTCTCATCGCGCCCAGTCATGGGCAACGGAGAGCCTCTGGCGCTCGAGTATCAGGAGTTTGACCCACATATTGCCGCGGCGGAACTTTGGTTCACGAATGGAGTGCGAGTGGAACTGGGCCAGTGCCGGGTGGATGTCTTTTCGAAACCCGGCCAGCGTCCGGAGATGCGACCCGCCACCATATTTGAAGATCTGAAGCGGCGTGATTTTTCACTAAATGCCATGGCGATTTCGCTTCATCCAAACTCGCGCGGCTTGCTTCTTGACCCTACCAACGGCGCTGCGGACATTGAAAGGCGGGAACTCAGGGCTCTGCATCCCCGAAGCTTTTCTGAAGACCCACTTCGGATTTACCGACTTCTGCGGTTTGGACTGCGCCTTGATTTCACGCCCGACGAACGGACCAAGAACTACTTCGAGACGGCCCTCCAGAATCACGCCTGGGAACGACTGGGTGCGGACCAACAGGGCCGTGAGCTCCGGGCGATCCTGCAGGAGGAGAACCCAGCCCGTATTCTCAAAGTGCTTGTCGAGCGGAAACTCCTGGGGGGGCTGGACAAGAAATTGGCGTCCGCACGGCTAGCCTACGACCGCTTTTCCAGGAGCCGGTCGGCGGCCCAGACCGTTCCGGGGGCCGATTCCTACCTGGTCAATTTTCTTTGCCTGGTGGAAAAGCTGAGGAGCAGTGAAAAACTAAGGATGGCGAAGAAGGTACTGAGAATCGGCAAAGTGATCAAGGAAGCCCTGAACATGGAGCGGGACGCCACGAAGCTCGCCCGGGTACTCGCCAGCTCGAAAGCCGCACTGCCTCGCCAGGTCTACACTCTGCTCGCCAAAGAGTCCCGCCACCTCTTGCTCTTCCTGCTGGTTTATTACCCGCAGGCCAAGGTTCATTCTCGCGTCAAAAACTACCTGACCAAGTACTTGCCGCTTCGGGCAAAGCTGCCTCGAGCGGAATTACAGGCCCTGGGATTCAAACCCGGAGCCAAGTTCGATCAGATCATCGAGGGCGTTTTCCTCGATCAGGTGGATGGCAAGATTAAGACCCCTCAGCAATTGACAAAAGCCTTGCGCGAAAGGGCCGGCATCAAGGAGCCGCCGCCTGCGCCTGATACTCACATGCACCGCCCACGGAAGCCCAAAGAAATGGCAAAGCCCAAGCATCTCGGTCAGGAGGCGGGGGCGCCTTCGCTCAATCCTCCGGAGAGCCTATCTCCGGCCCAGAGTTCGCCGGGGGCGAAGAATAAGGGAAAACTACCTGCCAAGACCCATCGGGCAGGGCGACCGAAGTATTAGACCGTTGTGGGTGGCGGAACGAGAATTTGGTTCTGGTCATTTCACCTTGTCGAGTGGGGAGGAAAGCATTCTGGTAGGATCGCGGGCCGATCGGTTTCCGCCCCGACCGTGGGTTTGTCTAGGAGAACCTGTATGCGCACGTCTGCCAATCCCTCGAGTTCGTGGAGAAGTGCGCTGTAGGCGTCGTGATTATCCCTCAGCAAAATAACTGCGTCGTCCGGATCCCCAACCCGACACGCATAACGCATGGGAATCACCGTCAGGTGGCGATAAAAGGACTCTACCACCTTCTCATAGGCGAGAAGTTTCGAGGTATCAGGAGGCAGGTCGGGCTGGGCAAGCTCGGAAAGTGCGGCGCCCAAGCCATGGTAATTTACAGTAAAGACACGATACCCCCCCCCGCCGTCGGGGATTTCGAAGGCCGCCGGAAGGGGCGCGCGAAAGATGCAGTAAAGTAAGTAACTCACAGGCGCACCCTAGCCTCGAACCCCTGGGCCGTTTTCTTGGCCCATTCTGGTTCTGCCGTCGAAATCCTCCGCTCGGAAATGGGTGTTACTGGCGACGTGCTATCGGAATCCGAGCCCATCATTTGATTGAGTCCCGCTGTCTCGGTACGGAAGGAATCAGGAGCGCGGCGGCGGGTGAGTCGCCTGACCGTATCACCGCATCCTCCAGGCCGATCAGTGGTCGAAGCACCCCGGGCCGCCCTCGAGTCGTGCGGTCTGACCGATTCAGCCCTCATTGCGTCCGCGCCACTCTTTCCTCCCGTCCCTACTTTCCCAACCAAAGGTGCGGAAAACTATTGATCGACCTTGGCAGGAGGTAAGAAGTATTCTCTGGATGTCGTCGCGAATTTCCCGCGCCGCAGCATAGCGTTGGGCGCAGTCCCTTTGCAGGCAACGCTGAACGATGGTAGCGAGGCGCGAACCGATCCCTCGCGGCAGTGTCGGAGATGGCTGCGTCATGATCGCCAGGCTGATTTCAAAGCACGTTCGACCGGTGAAAGGCAACGTACCTGTGGCCATTTCGTAGAGCAAAACCCCGAGCGCCCAGATGTCGCTTTGAACGCTGGCCCGTTCGCCCCGTAGAACCTCTGGGGCCACATAGGGCAGCGTGCCCCCGGCTTCTCCAACCTCCTCCAAGGGTGCCGAGGAGGCGTACTTCTCTAACTCCTTTTGCCGCTTCATGCGCCAAGCCAAGCCAAGATCCACCAGCTTGGCAACCCCGGTGGGCATGATAATTACGTTCGAGCTTTTTATGTCGCGATGAATTATTCCTCGCTCATGGGCATGGGCCAGGGCCGCAGCAAGCTGCGAGCCGTAAAGGAGGATCTCCTCTTTCGGCAGCCCTTTGCCTGCGAGCATCTGTCTCAATGGACGACCCGCAACGTACTCCATGGCTATGTAGGCCTGTCCCTGGTCCTCTGCCACTTCATAAATCGCGCAAAAGCCGGGATGATTCAGGCGCGAGATGGCCCGTGCTTCATGTAGCATTCGCCCCCAGGCCACCTCGTCGACCTGCGAGTCCCGTCTTAAGAGCTTGAGCGCCACCTGCCGCCGTAAGCGCAGATCGTGAGCGCGAAAGACCACCCCTGTTGCCCCTTCTCCTAATAACTCCTCGATTCGATACTGATTGAGAAGACTCCCGGGGGTGAGCGTTGAATTGATGGCTTGCGGATGAGAGGGCTCTGATGTTGCCATAGGTTCCTGGGCCTGAAAAACCATTTGGTTGCACCTTGCTCAAAACTCACAGATAGGTTACCGGTCTGATTTTGACCCGATTGGCCTCCAATGTTGAATGCGGAATAGGAATCCCGGCGGCGTTGATCATGTCCTGCGCTACGGCCGAACTTCGGAAAATCTCCGTTGCTTCAACCCTGGCATGCATCGCCTGTCGCCTGACAACCTCTAGAGAGCTGTCCGCAATCAGCACACTCACACGAAATCTACTATCGCCTTCCGCAACTCCCTGCGCAATCATCGAGAATATGATTACTGCATGGAATGATCTATGAGTGAGAGGTCGTGGTTTGAATGACCAGTGGGGTGTGCATCGAAGCACCCCCGACTCGTTTTGTGGCTGGGAGATTGGGAACGCCCTCGTGTTGCAGTGCTTGGCCGCCCACCGAGGCTGTTAGCCGCACGGCATCCGTCCTTAATAAATGAGGTGATTCTCGAGCGCGTAGCGCACCAGCTCGGCGTTGGTCGTCATGGCGGTCTTTTCCAGAATGTGAGCCCGGTGGGTGCTGACCGTGGATGCACTCAAGTGCAGGTCCTCCGCGATCTGCGAAATCGTCCTTCCCGAGGCAATCATGCGCAGCACCTCGAATTCACGGTCGGAGAGTCTCTCATGGGGAGGTTCCTCGCTGTGCTTACCGAAGTTGAGCGCCAGCTTTTCCGCCAGCGTGGGGCTCACATAGGTCCCGCCAGCCAACACCTTGCGGATCGCCTTGATCAACTCCTCCAGCGGGCACTCCTTACTCATGTAACCGGAGGCCCCGGCCCGTAGGGCTCGCTTGGCGAATTGATCCTCGGGATGCACGCTCAGAACCAGCACCGGAAGCCTGGGACGCTCCTTCTTGATGTCCCCTAGGACGTCCAAGCCACTGCGTCCGGGCATCGTGATGTCCAGGATAAGCAGATCCCAATGCTCCCGCTGAACCTGGAGCAGGACCTGCTGGGAGCTATCCGCCTCACCATAGTAGGCCCCTTCGAGTTCGTGCCCCAGGAAACCCCTCAGGCCCCGGCGCAGGATGGCATGGTCGTCAGCAATAAGGATCTTGATCACAGTCTCACGCTCCGACGGTCGGCGATGGGTCTGGGATGGACACGGACACAGTAGTACCCTCGCCCGGGCGACCGGCAATTTCGAACTGCCCGGCGAGAGCCAGAGCGCGCTCGCGCATGCCCAAGATACCGAGTGAGGCGGTGTCTATCAAGTGCTGCGGCTGGATTCCCACTCCGTTGTCTCGGACCTCAAGGATGGTATTGGCGTTCTGCCTGTAAAGCCGGACCTGCAGTTCACTGGCGCCAGAATGGCGCGTCACGTTAGTGAGCGTTTCCTGAAAGATGCGGAAGATGGCCGTGGTGCGTTCCCGGTCGAGGACGATGCCCCCTTCCTGCATTTCCAAGTGGCATTTGATCCCAGTTCGAGTCTGAAACTCCTCTGTGGCCCACTCGATGGCGTCGGGGAGGCCTAGATTATTCAGGATTCCCGGCCTGAGCTGACTGGCAATTCGGCGCACGGTCCGAATCGTCTGGTCGACCAGCTTCAGGATCGACTCGGGTGCGCCCGCCAGCGGCTTTGCGTTATCGCCTAGCTCCCGAAAGATCGAACCCAGGTCCATCTTGATAGCCGTCAAGGCCTGTCCAAGTTCGTCATGAATCTCACGCGCTAAGCTGGTCCTCTCCTCCTCGCGCACAGTTTGTAGCCTGTCTGCTAAAGCATGCAACTGACCGACGAGGTCGCGTAATTTCCCCTCCACGCGCTTGCGTTCAGTAACGTCGAAGGCTATCCCCACAACCGCCAGGCTCCCCTGGAGTTCGAAGCGCGCGCCGCTGAAATCCAGCCAGCGTTCTTCCCTTGCCTTGGTCACAATCTCGATTTCGTAACGCAGTGGAGTGCGTTCTCTCCCCTCTCGCGCCAGTTCGCGCTCCCTAACGAGTTCCTGGACATCCGGATGCGCGATCTCCCAGAAGCTCATTCCCAGAAGTTCATCCAGGCTGTAGCCTGTAATGACTTCCATCGCGGGATTGGCATAGAGAAACCTGTTTCCCTGGTAGATAAAGATCGCTGCCGCCGCACACTCCGACAAAGCACGAAACTTCGCTTCGCTCACTCGCAGTGCTTCCTCAGCCTGTTTCCGCTGGGATATGTCCTCTACCATTCCGAGGGCGTATTTGGGCTCGCCCCCCTGGCCCCGGACCAGGGAAGCAGACAACCGGCCGCATACGATTTGGCCATCCTTCCGACAGAAGCGCTTATCGAGTTGGTATTGGTCCCGTCTTCCTTCCACCAACTCAGTAAACAGGCTCCAATCCCCTTGTGAGTCGGCGGGATGGGTGTACTCGGTAAAGGCCATCTGCGCCAATTCAAGTTTGCTGTAGCCCAGCATTTTCTGGAAGGCGGGGTTACTCTCCACGGGATGGCCGTGCATGTCCACCAGAGCGATACCAATGGCGGCATCCTTGAAGATCGCTCGGAAACGCGCTTCGCTTTCCCTTAATGCTTCTTCCGCGCGTTTGCGCTCGGTGATATGGAGGGTGCGGGAAATGGCCAAGCCAGCCCTGAGATGTTGGAAGAGCCTGTTGTACAGGCGCGTGGACACTGACGGCTTCTCATTTTCTGCCATGTCCGTGGCCGACTAAGGGGGCAAGCTCCGCCACCTTGGAGCGTAAGGAACCGAAGCGCACCTGAACGCAATCAGGTGGCCCTGAGCCTGTTCCCATAAATATATTATATACCTGATAATCGAGCGGTCAAGCCCCTAGGAGCGAATTGTGGGTTCTGCTCTTGAGGCAGGCGGCTTCCGCTTCTGAGACGAGGGGTGAATCGCGGCTCTAATCTTTTCTTCATCCCCGCTCCTCCCTCCGCCGATGTAAGAAATAGCTAATGAGAACCGGCACGCGGGGGGGTGACGAATTTCGGAGGGAGACGACGGGATGAAAAGCAGGGAACCATCAACGGTGCCTCCAGAGCAGGAATGTAGGCCTTCGCAAGCCGTGCATGCGCTTCCGGCCTCCTCCCCGCGCGGGCCCAGCGCTCGGCAAAGCGGCAAGAGTGACCCTCGGCGCAACTCGCTGCCAGACAATGATCGGAGGCCCACCTTCCGCCATCAATTGAACCAGACCTTGACGTCTTTGCGCGGTACACTTGAATTGGCTCTCCTTGTTGACTTGGACGCGCAAGAGTACCGGAGGGCGATCCAGCAGTCACTTGTACAGACGGAGAGCCTGGTGCAATTGTTCCGGTCGTTCCGGGCAAGGGCCGGGGCCGAGACCCCCGACTTTGCCAATGAGGAGGTGGGGTTAAGCGAGCTGGTCCGGATGGTACTGGAGCGGTTGCGTCCCCTCGCGGATTCTCGTCGGCTCCCCATCCATCTGGAATCAGGGGACGACTGCCTTGTTCAAACCGACCCGGCACGGTTACTCCTTGCCCTACGGCCGGGATCGCTCCGTGCTACCGAGGAGAGTCCGACAGGAGGAAAGTTCGAAGTCAGACTATCTACCAAGGAGGGCAGCGCTTGTCTCATGCTCGCGGCAACTAGGCAGCCGGCCGAGACCCATCCACTTCCGCAGTGCGTCCAAAACCGCGAACACGAACCCAAGAAGGTATTAGTGTCGGACAGGGTCGAGAGGGATTGGAGCCCGGTCCGCGTAGCAGTTGGGGCGGTCGGAGGTGGCCGCCTAATCACAAGGGGCATGGCAGGTGCCTGGGCTGGTGAAGCCGTAGAAGACAGGGTGTCAGACGACAAGCAAGAGACCTCGGCCAGTTCCGAACGACCTTTGCGCATGGCGGAAGAGGCGCTGGATCCGGAAGCCGTTTTGCCGGTTGACCTGCAGGCCAGCTCGGATCACTTGCTGGAACTGGTTGCCGACAACTTGCGGCAGCTTGACCAACCCTCTCATGGCGCCTTCTTGCAGAGACTCCTGAGGGGCCTTACCAGCGTCGAGGTAACCGAGAGGGAGAGCATCGTCCATTGGGAAAGGATCTTAGCCCGCCGCAACGAGTTGACGGAAAAGCTCCGCCGCCCCTCCTCGCTGAGGACCGCAGTGGTGGATTACTTTGGCGAATTACAACTCTTGCGGAAACCCATCCTGTTCGAGTACGAAGAACTCGAGAAATTGCGTCATAACGCCGCCACGGACCCGTTGACTGGTCTCAAGAACCGCCGTATGTTCGAAGAACACTTGGCGCGGGAGATCAGTCACTCCACCCGTTACGGGACCTCGTTTGCCTTGCTCTTGCTGGACCTTCGCAGGTTCAAGCTTGCGAATGACACTTACGGGCATGCCACGGGAGACGAGATTCTGCGCAGTGTGGCTCGTGCCAGCGCTGAAACCATCCGTGCCTGTGACATTTCCTTCAGGATTGGTGGCGATGAGTTTGCCATCCTCCTCCCTCAAGCCGAACGGTCCAGCGCCGAAGCGTCTGCAGAACGGATCGCGCGGAAGTTCGAGCTTTATGCCAAGCTGCTTGCGCCCGACACTCCGGCGGGAATCGATTATGGGATTGCCATTTTTCCTGAAGATGGTGAGGGGGCAACAAAGTTGTTCCAAACGGCGGACAAGAAGCTGTACGAAAGCAAGCAAAGGCCCTCTCGCCTGCCCCAGGATCCCGTCGTCACAGGTTGGGGTTCTGCGCCCGCAGTCGAAGGACTGGTGCGGGAAGTTGGTGCAGCGACAGAAAGCGGCGACCGGCGTCACCCTACCAGCTCCGTATGACCTTGCGCTACGTGCGCGTCACACAACAACAGACAACTGGATCGGATGGGCTAAGCCGCAAAATGAGGAAACATTGGCGGGTCAAGCCGCGCGCCCGCTCCTGCACATCCGTGCGCCACGACCTGACCGTTTCTGTTACAATGTTTGCGGGATGCCATCCGAAAACTTTGTCCATCTTCATCTCCACACTGACTACAGCCTGCTCGATGGGGCCTGTGAAATCGGTCGCCTGATGGATCGCGCGGCTGAGCTCAAGATGCCTGCCGTCGCCATCACGGACCACGGAAACCTCTTCGGCGCCGTAAAGTTCTACGACGCTGCGCTGAAGCGGGGGCTGAAGCCGATTCTGGGCTGCGAAGTCTATGTGGCGACCACGAATCGCTTCGACCGCTCCCCGGACGCCGACCGGCCATACCACCTGGTTCTCCTGTGCGAAAACGAAAGAGGATACCGGAATCTTCTCAAGCTGGCCTCGTCCGCCTTTCTGGAAGGTTACTACTACAAGCCCCGAATCGATAAAGACCTGCTGGCGCGCCATGCCGATGGATTGATCGGCCTGTCGGGTTGTTTGCGCGGGGAAGTCCCTGTGGCCCTCAGCGCCGACAAATTCGATGCGGCTTGCCAGGCCGCCTATGATCTTCGGGACATCTTCGGTAAGGGCAATTTCTATATTGAAATCCAGGACCAGGGAGTCGCAGAACAGAAGCGCATTAACCCGCAATTGGCTCGCTTAGCACGCGACACCGGCATACCCCTTGTAGCCACGAACGATTGTCATTACCTCACGAAAGCGGATGCGCGCGCTCAAGACGTTCTGGTCTGCATTCAAACCGGGAAAACCCTCAGCGATCCGAACCGGATGAAGTTCGCCACAGACCAGTTCTATTTCAAGTCTTTTGAGGAGATGCAAGCGGTCTTCGGTGAGGCGCCGGAAGCCCTTTCTCGCACCCTGGAAATTGCCGACCGCTGTAACGTACACCTGGAAGAAAAACAGCACGTCTTTCCGCATTTCGAGGTTCCGGCCGGCGAGACGCTCGACAGCTTCTTTGAGAAGGTAACACGGCAAGGGTTTGCGCATCGGCGCGAAAGGCTGGAACGGTCGGCGGCAGCGGGAAGACTGCGTTATCCGCTGCAAGCCTATGAAGAACGGCTGGAACGTGAGATCGAACTGGTCAAGCAAATGCGCTTCGCCGGCTACTTCCTGATCGTCTGGGATTTCATCCGGCATGCGCGCGAGCAATGCATTCCCGTGGGTCCGGGGCGCGGTTCGGCAGCCGGAAGCCTGGCGGCCTACTCATTGCGTATCACGGACATCGATCCGCTTCAGCACGACCTGCTCTTTGAGCGCTTTCTGAACCCCGAACGGATCAGCTTCCCGGACATCGACATCGACTTCTGCATGCGACGCCGCGGCGAAGTCATTAGCTACGTTACGGAAAAGTACGGCCGTGAAAACGTCAGCCAGATCATCACCTTCGGAACCATGGGTGCAAAAGCGGTGATTCGCGACGCCGGCCGGGCTCTGGACATTCCCTTCGCCGAGGTCGACAAGATCGCCAAGCTGGTTCCCAATACGCTGAATATTACTCTCGCGGAGGCGATCAAGCAGACCCCTGAACTCCGCCAACTGAAGGAAAACGATGAGCGCGTGGCGGACTTGCTTCAGATAGCGGGCCACCTGGAAGGTCTTGTGCGCCACGCTTCCACTCACGCCGCTGGGGTCGTTATTTCACCCCAACCCCTGCAAGAGATCGTTCCGCTTTACAAGAGCAACAAAGATGAAATCACCACGCAGTACGCCATGGATGACCTGGAAAAGATCGGCCTGCTGAAAATGGACTTTCTGGGTCTTACCACCCTCACCGTCATCGATGATTGCGTGAAGCTGATTGAAGCGACGCGGGGAGAGAAACTGGATCTGGAAAACCTGCCTCTCAACGATGAAGAGAGTTATGCCTTGCTCGGAAAGGGACTGACGGCAGGAATCTTCCAGTTTGAAGGTCGGGGAATGACCGACATCCTCCAGCGTGTCAAACCCAGTCGCCTGGCGGACCTCACAGCCCTGAATGCCCTTTACAGGCCCGGTCCCCTTCAGGGTGGCATGATCGATGACTACGTTGCCCGCAAGACCGGCAAGAAGCGCGTGGCTTACGACCTCCCTCAACTTAAAGAGATTCTCGAAGAAACGTACGGTGTGATTGTCTACCAGGAACAAGTCATCCAGATCTTTAACAGAGTCGCCGGATTCACTCTCGGCGAAGCGGATGTGGTCCGTCGCGCCATGGGGAAGAAGAAGCACGAGGAAATGGTGGCGAACCGGGAAAAGTTCCTGGCGGGTGCGAAGAAAAACAATGTTCCCGCAGCGAAGGCAGGAAGATTGTGGGAACTGGTGGAACAGTTTGCGGGTTACGGCTTCAATAAATCGCACTCGGCCGCCTACGCTCTGGTAGCCTATCAGACCGCCTATCTCAAGACGCATTACCCGGTGGAGTTCATGTCGGCGCTGCTCTCCTCAGAAATCGGGAACCAGGACAAGTTGACGAAATACCTGAATGAATGCCGGGACATGAACATCCCGATCCTTCCTCCGGACGTCAATTCGAGCGATCTGGCCTTTACGCCGGCAGGGAACACCATCCGGTTTGGGCTTACGGCGATCAAGAACGTCGGGGCCGCAGCTATTGAATCCGTGCTTGCCGCAAGACGCAAACTCGGGCGCTTTGATACGCTCCTGCAATTCTGCGAGAATGTGGACTTGCGCCTGTTGAACAAGCGTGTGATCGAGAGTCTCATCAAGGCGGGGGCCTTCGATTCGCTGGGCGCTCGCCGCTCCCCGCACATGGCAGTATTGGACCGAGTCATGGACCTTGGCCAGAAGCGGCAGCGTGAAAATGATAGCGGCCAGCATGGTTTGTTCATGGGAGATGCGAACGTCGAGCCACCTCCGCCTCTTGATTTGCCCGACGTGCCGGATTGGACGGAGTCGGAGCGGCTGGCAGGCGAAAAAGAGGTTTTGGGTTTCTATGTCACCGGCCACCCTCTTGAAAAATACATGGGACGGCTGGCTGCGATAACGCGCCACGATAGTTCATCACTGGAGGAAGTGGCTCACGAGTCACAGGTGACTTTGGCCGGAATGCTGACCAACCTGCGTGTCCGGCCCAGTAAAAAGGGCGATCTCTGGGCCAGCGGCATGCTGGAGGACAGCCGGGGATCGGTGGAGCTGCTTGTTTTTCCCCAAGCCTATCAGCAGCTTCAAGGAGTCCTAAAGCGCGACGCAGCTCTCCTGATTAAAGGGCGAGTACGCCACGAAGAGAATCAGCGCACCAAGGTGGTGGTGAATGAAGCGCGGCCGCTCGATGCCGCGGTGAACGGCCCAAAGTCGCGGCTCCGAATTCGAGTGAACCTTGCTGACGCCCGAGATGGCCTTGCCGGAGAACTGGCGGATTTGCTGGCTGCCCACCCCGGTAGCGATTCGGTAATCTTGGAACTCACCCGCCCCGGGGATTTCGTAGCTGATCTTCGTGTGACCCGCCCGCGTGCAGTGCAGGCGAATGACGAAGTCATCAGTCAGTTGCGGGCGCTCTGCGGCGAGTCCGCGATTGTGGTCGAAAAGCAGGAGTAGTGGCGGCTTTACGCCGCCATTTGGCGAGGTAAACTCGCCGCTACGGCATCAAATTGACCCACTCCCGGAAGCAAGAGTGAGTCGACAATAAATACCTGGTTCGAGTAGGATATTGAGCTGATGTCAAACCCCGACACCCAACTTGCCGTTGTGCGCGAAATCGAAAAGCAGATTGTAGAGCTGGAACAGGCCTCCGACTCAGAAGTCACGCGCGAGGAAATCGAACGTCTCCGCCAGCAGTTGGCAGCCCTTCGGGACAGGGTCGCCGGCACAGCGAACGATCCCTGGGATCGGGTGTTGCTGGCTCGTCACCCTCAGCGTCCCTACACTTTGGACTACATCCAAATGCTCTTCACGGAATTTACCGAGCTGCACGGTGACAGGCGGTTTGGAGATGACCAGGCGTTAGTGGGCGGGCTGGCCAAATTCGAGGAAAGATCAGTTGTGGTCATGGGCCATCAGAAAGGCCGTGACACCAAGCAGAAACTGCTCCGCAACTTCGGCATGACCAACCCGGAAGGCTACCGCAAGGCGCTGCGCCTGATGCGCACTGCGGCCAAATTCGGCTTGCCCATCATAACCTTCGTAGACACGCCTGGCGCCTATCCCGGAATCGGGGCCGAAGAACGCGGGCAGGCCGAGGCCATTGCCTATAACTTGAAGGAGATACCCAAGCAGCGCGTTCCCATCGTTGTCGTCATTCACGGCGAGGGCGGCAGCGGAGGGGCACTCGCCATAGCGGTGGGCGACGAAGTCCTTATGCTCGAGAACGCCGTCTATTCGGTGATCGCCCCGGAAAGCTGTTCCTCAATCCTGTGGCGGGACTGGGACCATAAACAGGAGGCCGCGCGTGTCCTCAAGCTGACCGCGGAAGATATGCTTCGCTTAGGAATTGTCGACCGCCTGGTGCCGGAGCCTCCGGGCGGCGCACACAATAGTCACCAACTGGCCGCCGACATTTTGCGGCCAGTGCTGAGATCGTGCCTCCAGGACCTCGCAAAGCTGTCCCCCGATGAGCTTCTCCGCCGCCGGCATGAGAGGCTGCGGAAGCTCGCCACCTGTGTTACCGGCGACTGATCGCTTAGTCGCACTCTTCCTGTGCGCTTGCCCCAGCACCCAGCCCCCAGCCCCTGTTACCGACACCTGGCACCTAGGACCTGCTCTTTCACTTCCTGAATCCCGAATCCTGAATCCTGTTCTTCCCCCACCTACTAACTACCTGTATTTTCAACAACATTCCCGCTTTCAGCGCGTAAATACCTGTGTTTTCTACGACATTCCTGCTTTGCCACCGCCCTTGGAAAGCCGACCCTTTGTTTTCAATAACATCCCCGCTTCGTTCGGTCAAAAAAAGAATTCTTTCTCCAGGCTGGTAGGCTTTCTTGAGTCGCAGGACAGATTGAGCGAGTGATGCTCGCGCGCCCATGAGGGCCATGGCTCGCCACTATGCGAAACAAGAGCGCGAGGTGTGATACGCCGGCAAAGTTGCTCACACACATAGGCTATCATAAATCCCGTGGCCTGTCAATAGACGCAATGTCCACGGGTGTGCGACGCAAAAGCGTGGCTTCGACAATTTCGTCGTCCGGAGCGTGTCTCGGAGCGCAGAAAGTGCGCTAGGAAAAGGCCCTCAGGGCCGATCCCGCCTTGCGGGATGCTGGTGGTCATGTAATGAAGATGATTGAGCGCGTAAAAATGCCGCAGCGAGGCATGAAAAGATTCTAACTCAGCCTCAAGAGGCATCAGCACGTCGCAGAGCCGCCGCGGCCTATGGTCCGCCGATCCTAATGGTGGGCGGGTCTGCGTCACCCGCGGAGGTTCAGGCGAACTCATAGAGAGGCACGCTTCGGCTGGGTGGGGGAGTGGCTTTGAGCAAGGCTTCGATGCGGCGCACGGTTTCGGGTGCGAGTAGGACATCGCCGCAAACGTTGCAGACCTCTGCGGGAACGTGGTCGATCACCATCACCTCACCCCGGTGTTTGACAGTGTGGACGACCGTCCGGGGGTCATAGACGCCGGGGCATCCCGCAATGGTGCATTGTTCCGCTTGCGCCGCCTGGGATTGGAAAGGCAGAAATCAGGAGTCAGAAGGCAGAAGTCAGAATGAAGAGGATCTGCTTTCTGCAGCGCCCTTCCCGCCATCCGCTTCGTGCGTACCGCGTGTAACTTCTTTAGCGATCCCGTCGTGGCCAGGCCGAACGGTTCGACCCCTCCAGGGTCGAGAATCTTGGATGGCACACAATCCGTGGGCAGCGGGCGCAAAACCCCGCGCCCTTGCCCACGGCTACTCATCTTCAACCCCTTCGGGGTTCAGATGCACCCACGGCCAATTGCCACCTGCGCCCAAGAAACGCCTTGGCACTTGCGGGTGGCCCATATATGGTCTTGAGATGTTTGCGACCGCTTGGCAATTGGGCTGAATGCACTAATCCCCCGGGAATGGCACTGCGGCGTGCCATGATCCCATACATGACAAAGGGCGGCATGTATGCGCCACGCACGGAAGCTCGCCACGTCTGTTACCGGCGATTGATTACCATGACTTTTTCCACATGACTTCCACTTGACAACCTCCCAGCCTTGGTTCATCCTATATTGCGTTGGGGGAATAATTTTTCCAAACAAGTCGGCTTTGTAGGTTAACTAACTTCGTTCTGCCAAGGAGGCGGATTATGAACAGTATCCTTCGATGCAGTTTGAGTTGCAGTGCATTTCTCCGGTTTGTTGTGTTGGCAATGACCGTGGGGTTATTAGGCTCTGTTTCTGCCGCTGGACAGACCAGGGCTTGGGGAACACCCGGAGCGGGCTCCAAACCCCCGGTGAGTTCCAAGGTATCCGCTCAAATCGATCCGTTTATGACTTACTCCGGCGCCTCATACGGAACCGGTGGAATTGCTCTGCGCAATCGCGGCACCGGCGTACTTCACGTCAGTGGCGTGGTCGGCCGCGTTCAGGATGCCTATCTCTACTGGGCGATCCTTTTCAGCACCCCGACACCGACCAGGGGCCTTTCCAGAGCCTCCCTGAGTCGCATATTTCCCAATCCTGGTTTTTTTGGCCTTCCTCGAGTCACCCTGGAAGGGACCTTGCTGGGAATAGGTGCTGATCCGTGCTGGGACAGTACCGGTATCGCTGTCTATCGGGCGCAAGTTCCCAGATGGCTAGCTACGGGTAACGGAGCCTACCAGGTAACAATTGCGAGTGCACTTACTGATGGGAGCGACCCGTGGGTCAGTGGCCCCGTTTTCCCGGCTGCCGAAGGCGCTTCCCTGGTCATCGTAGGCACCGGAGCTTACACGGTCGGTATCTATGATGCAGGGTTTACGGCCACTACCTTCTATGGCGACACACCGTTCACTTACGCGTTGACACTTCCCGCGCCAGTCACTACCGACGCGTTGTGGGATAACATTGGCGCCGATGGACAGACCGGAGCTAGCCGCCTTGATGAGATTGGTACCGACTCAGAAACCACCACTATCAACGGCACGCTGATTGCCGGTCCTACGAGTCCTATTCCTACAGTGGGCAACTGGACCCCCGACAGCGACTGGAACGGTAGTGCGGGGCTCCCGATTCCTCAGCTTTGGGATGACACCGGCCACGACATTTTCTCAGCGGTAAAGGCGGCTGACGATCCAATCACCGCAATTACAATTAGCTTCCTCGCTACCGGCGATTGCGTAGTTACTGTTTCTAATGTGCTGGCAGTCTACTAACGTGGTTAACGAGGCCAGCGCCTTTCCAAAATCGGAGATCTAGTTCCCGCGGGCGAGCCGGTCAGGTCATGCTGGCCGGCTCTGCTTGTTGCGCGTTCGAGGGAGGAACTGTTTTTCTTGACGGCGTTAGTGTCTGCTGACGCAGATGTGGCGATGCCGCGCGGTTAATCGAGGCCCCTACCCAAGTTCTGCAGCTAGCTCTTTCAACCCCAGAAAGTTGCTCTAACGCGAAACGTCCGTGACGCGCAACCATGCCCACCACGGCGCACGCCGGAACATGGATCGCGGGGGCGTATACATGCCGCTGTTTGGCATGTATGTGATCATGGCACCGCGCATTGCCGTTCCCGGGGTACCAGAGCATTCTAGCCCAATTGCCAAGAGATCGCATAGATCACAAAAACATGTATGCGCCACCCGCCAAATCCGGCACGCCTTATTTCTCTTTCAAGGATATTGACGAAAACAAGCCGACGGGATCGATCAAGATTCGCGTCGAAACCATCAGCTACTTCCTGAAGCGCTGTCGCGAAGATATGGTCCGGCGCAGGCAGAAGCAGGCCGAGATCGATGCGAAGCTGAAGGAGTTTGAAGCGAAGCTGCGCGCTGAACTCGACGCCTCACCAGTGGTGGCGCCGCCCGCTGCTGGGTGGCGCCTTGACGCCTGGACTGCAAATAGTGTTGTGGCAAACGAGCCGAAGGGGTGTATAGTGTCCCTGCCCAGGATACCAAAATGAAAATCCTGGCCTAGGGCAAAAGGCCGAAGGATTATGAACATTCTTCTGTATAACCCGGACAACGAAACCACCCATAACTTCATGCCGCACCTCTGGATGTTTCTCCTGAAGTCGCTCACACCTCCGGGTCACCAAGTGTTTCTGGTGGACGGCAACGCGCAGCGTTTGAACAAAACCGAGCTGGTGCAATACCTCAAGAAACATCAAATCGGACTGGTGGGGATTGGCGCCATGACCCGCATGGTCAGGAAAGCGTACGAGATGGCGGATGTGGTGCGCGCCGCAGGTGTCCCCGTCGTAATGGGGGGGCCACACGTCACCGAGGTGCCCGACGAAGCGCTGGGCCGTGACGGCGGCCCTCGCCATGCTGATTCCGTAGCGGTCGGTGAGGCGGATTATACCTGGCCGCGCATTGTGGCCGATGCCCAGCGTGGTGCACTCAAGGAAGTTTATGCACCTGTGGACGAGGGCGGCACTGAAGTGAAGCCTTCGCTCGCGAATTATCCCGAGATTCCTTGGGACCACATGGACCTTGATCAGTTCAACCTCATCCGGCACTTCCCAACGCTTGTCCGGCGCATCCTTTCACTGGTTGGAATGACCTGGCAGACTTTTCACTTGGTACCGATTGAGTCCGGCCGGGGATGCCCTTATGGATGTGAGTTCTGCACCGTGACGGGGTTCTTTGGTGATTCCATCCGTTTCCGCTCAAATGAAAGCGTCGTCAACGAACTTTTGAAGTTGAAGGCTTTGGAGAGGCGACAGAAGGGAAAGATTGCGGTCTTTTTCATCGACGACAACTTCGCCATCAATCCCAAGCGTACCAAGTTGCTGTTGCGGGAGATCATCGCGCGCGACGCGCAGGTTCCCTGGGTGGCGCAGATCAGCATGAACTTGCTGCGAGATGAGGAACTCGTCTCATTGATCGCACAGAGCGGAGGCAAGTGGATCTTCATGGGCCTTGAGTCCATTGACCCCGACAACCTCAAGAGCGTGAGGAAGGGTTTTAATAAACCGGCGGAATATAAGGCGATTCTGGAGTGCCTCGCTAGGCACAGCCTTTATGCTATTACTTCCTTTATTTTCGGGATGGACAGTGACCGTCCGGGTGTGGCCCAGCGCACTCTGCAAGCGGTTCGTTCCTGGCCTCCGGGATTGCCCGTGTTCGGCCTGCTGACACCTTACCCGACAACTCCACTCTATGATCGGTTGGCATCAGCCGGCCGGCTTGCCCGGCCAAAGCACTGGCTGGAGTTCAAACCTTTCACCATGGACTTCTCGCCCCTAGGAATTTCCCCCGAGCAAGCGGAGGAGGAAGTAAGACAGGCTTGGGGGGCGTCTTATAATCCAGCGGCGAATGTTTCCGCCATAGGGCAACTGCAGTCGAAGGCTTTTGCGGACCGCCTCATCCACTTGATCGGTCGTTTAGCCTTCCGGGGAATCTATTTCCCGCAGATGAAGAAGCGGGAGTGGACCTGGCTTCTCTTCCAGAATCGAGGACTCGTTCTGCAAATGATTGCCCAGGCGTTGGAGATGAAATTGAAGCCGCCGCCAAGTGAGTCGCTCTCTATCGAAGCGCACCAACCGGAGGCAGATTCCGCCTGATGGGTAGTGCCGGCCCGCCTGTCTCCCCCTGCCTTATTCTGGAGTTTGCGTTTTTTCTCCGCTCCTGCCCCTTTCCTACATCTTGACAGGCACCGGCTGGCGTCTTACGATGTAAGACATGGGTGAGAGTGTTACATTTCGGCTGGACCCGGAAACCGCGCGGATTCTTCGCGCCTTAACACGGCGGCGCAAGCGCACGAAGTCCGCGGTAATTAAGGATGCCCTGCGCGACGCGTGGAAGAGTGATGCCAGTGAGGCCCGACCAACCTCGTGGGAAGTATACTCACAGCTCTATCCGAAGCTTGGGGCCGCGCCGCCGGGTCCAAAGCGTGAGCGCGCTCGTAACGTCAGCCGCTTGTTAAGAGAGATACTCCTTGCCAAGCGTCGTGCAGGCACTTTGTGATTCGGGACTGTTGATCGCTCTTTTCGACCCGTCGGAGGGGTCTCACGAGCGCTGCCGTGCGGCGCTCCAGGAGTTTCGCGGCCGCTTCGTGACGAGTTGGCCGGTATTGACGGAGGTTTTTCACTTTCTTGATCGGCCAGTGGGCCGGGCCCTCCTCTGGGATTTCGTGTTGAGTGACGCGGTCCGGGTGGAGGAAGTCCTGAAAAGCGATCTCGCAAGGATGCGGGTATTAATGGAGCAATACGCAGACCTGCCCATGGATTTTGCCGACGCTTCCTTGGTGGCCCTGGCAGAACGACTGAGAGTCTTCAGGGTCTTCACCTTGGACCGTCGAGGTTTTACGGTTGTTCGGCCACGACATGCGGAATTCTTCGAGATTTTCCCCTGATCAGGCATAATCATCAATCGGTAGTTTCTCGCGGGCCGCTTGGCATAGGCTGCCCAAGGGATACTGCTGTCAGGGCCCCATGGCCACAACCAACATTCTGAGGTCAGACTGTGCCATTCGAATCTGACAAGATCATGTTCGAGGTCTGCAAGGAGGCCACCTACTCGGGGAAATACCGCGTCGTCTATTTCACGGAGTTACAGGATCACAACAAGCAAGCGGAAATCAACCGGGCCATGGCAGGGGAGCATTTCTTTGATGGGTTCATCCGAGCCTATCGAAAAGACCAGGCCAAAGCTGCAATCGAAAAGCTCTTAAGCCGTCTGAATGATGGCGAGCCTGTCACCCAGGCGGACTTCGAGAGGGAACTTAAGCTCTTCACACCCTCTTGAGAATTGATTCATTGATTCATTTGTTCATTGGTCCATTGAAGAACCCTCGAAAGGCTAGACACCTCCCCCCCTCGCACGAGTCAATGACTCAATGATCAAATGAATCAATGAATTGATTCATTTGTTCATTGGTCCATTGAAGAACCCTCGAAAGGATAGACACCTCCCTCCGCCTCGCACGAGTCAATGATTCAATGACTCAATGAACAAATGACCCAATTAAACTCATTCCCCAATCTTTAAGATCTGGTCCAGTGCATCCGCTGCCCCCGAGGCCCTGAGCTCGAGGCGTGAACCGTTCTGGCGGGCATCCAGATTTTGGAGCAGGGAAGCAGGTCCGGAACCGCCACCCGAGGCGGGAGGCAAGGGGGCAGACTTGAGAATGTTCAGAAGCTGGAAGAGTCCTGCGGCACTTTCCCGCGTCTTGCAAACAACACTGATGTGTGCCGTGAAGCCGCCGTCCCAATCCACACGATAAAGGACGGCCTGGACCGGCTCCAAGAAGGCGGTCAAATCAATCGTGTTCTTCCTTCCGCCCGACAGCCACGGCGCAGCAACATTCGCAGCAGCTTTCCCAGTAAGGATCCCCCACTGAGGCGCTGTCCCCTCGAGTTCGGCTTCGTAACTTCGGAAGGCCTCGTTTGTTTCCAGGGCGTCGGCTGAGCCTTCCCTGACGTCAAGGAGAGCTTTCAGGTCGTGCAATCGGCCGAAGGCCGCCATCGAGGAATCCAGGAAAGTGAAGAAGGTGTCCGCCGGGTCCGCGCCCGAGCCGAAGGCAAATAGTTCAGAACCAGCGTAGGATTGGACCGGCAATTGGGTTTGCGTGAAGAACTCCCGCACTTTATCGGGTTCAAAACGTCCGGCCGCAATGCCAAAGCTCCCCGTGCCACTCAGGGACTGACCGTGCCACCCCAGCATCAACTCGTCAACGTCCTTTTCAGGGTCAACGCCGACTGAGCGGAGGAACTCCTGAAATCCGCGGAGCTGCTGGTAGACCACATGTTGACGGATTTGCGGATAATCGGGTGAGGAACGCAGTTGCGCGAAATTCGAGTAGGCAACCTGCTGGGTATCTGCCGGGAAACTCGCCAGGCCGGCACGGGCAGCTTGCTGGGCACAAAGGGGAAAGGAGAGAAGTACCCAGACCACCGGCACCGCGCGAATCAGCGCCACCGACCTTGCGGCATTAAAATCCGACATAAGATGAACCCAAGGGTGCTCTTCGACCTTTTCGTCACGGTCCTTTAACAGGGTGCTGAAAAAACAGTCTAGCCTGTCATTCCGAGGAGTCCCGATCTGATCGGGACGACGAGGAATCTCGCCCCGATCAGATCGGGGTTTCCGGAGCGAGATTCCCCTCCCGCAGGGCGGGCTCGGAATAACAACGTTCACCAACGTTTTTCAGCATCCTGCTAAGGTAGCTGATGGACCTGGCTTGCCACCTGAACATTGGCGGGCACAGTCCAACTCTCCACCCCAAAAGAGGTTGTGCTCTGCTCATTGAACAGCAATCCTTTGACGAGTAGGAAGTACGGGTCCGGATTGGTCAAGCTGTACGGAGTCAAGCTGTACAAATTCGAAATGCCTAAGAAGGCCGTCTGCTGGGCAGAAAGAACCGTAATCTGCGCGGGCTGGAATAGTGGCGAGCAGGGAAGCAGCGTGAACCCCCCGTCCACGCCATCGTTGGTGGCTACCGGTGTGCTTGGGTTTGTGGAAAGGTTCCCCAAAATGGACTGGAGACCCAGGAATACCGACCGAGCGATGGCCGTCTGCGCCGTACCTGAGCCGCTGGGCAGGGTGCCGTGGACGACAACTCGCTGACCTGCGGCAAGGTTTGCAGTGCCAAAAGAAAAGGTGGCGAAGTCGGCAGCTTGGGCGGTGAGACCGAACCTTGTGGACGACGGAGCGATATTGAAGGTCAGAGTCGAGAAGAGTCCTACACGGCTGCTCACATCGGGGTTTTCTTCGCCGACAAATAGCGTGAACTGAGTGGCATTCCCCGTCTGTGGCGTCACTGAAGTGATCAACCCGGCAAATGCCGCTTCGCCACTGGCCTGATTTTCCTGATCCTCCGCCACCACGGTGTTTGCCACGATGTTCCCGTTCGAGTCAAGGAAGGCATCCATCTCCACAAAGGTCCCGGCAGTTAGACCACTCAGCCCGGAGACCCCGTCGAACCGCGTCGAGCTCGTGACGTAGATCGTAAAGGTCGGAGTATTGGGGCGAGAGATCGTGAAGCTCCCAACAAACGACGAATTCGTGGAGCTTGTGCTGACGCTTTGAACGAGACCGCTCAAGTCATCGAACTCAGCAAAACCGTTGCTTCCCGAGGCCGAGGCCAAATTTGCGCTGAAAGTCGGGGTCACCGTGAATTGATTGTTGGAACCGATGGAAACGGAATTCAGGAGGTTAAAGTCGAGTTGCAGGCCGACCGTGCCGTTGCTCGCGATAGTAATTGCCGGGTTGAGATTGAGATTGATAGTCAGGGAAGTCATCGTCGGGGCTATCGTCTTGAGAGAGGGAGGGGTGGTAGAGGTATCCAGGTACGTCAACTGCGGATTGGAAAGTGTTATTCCCAGCGCGTTGTAAGTGTTGGGTGGGACGTTTGACACGCTGAACATGGTGGCGAAATCCATTAGGGAGGCAAAATCCACCGTGACTGCCTGTCCACCGGGAAGGACCGAAACCGGGCTCGAAGCGGACTGCGGCGTCAACGTCAGGCCACTAATCGTGACCGCGAAGGAAATGACGCTGCTGCATTGGGGAGCGTCGCCACCGAAAACCGCTATCGTCCCCGGGGTGGCGACAATGTGCAGGGTTGCACCGCTGCCTCCGCACCCACTCTGGATGAGGATGCCTATCGCTGCTACCGATGCCATAGCCAGAATATATTTCCTCACGGTAACTTACCTTCGACAAAGCGGGGCAGCCAAGCCCCGTGCCTCCCGGATCGTCGCGGTTCCACCGGCAATCATCCCAACTATGTTACTGAATAATAAGCCTTCTTTCCAGGTGAATCGCCGCTACAACCCCCAACTGACCCGCTACCACTTGGCATCCAGCTTGATTTCTGTGCATCCCTCTGATATGTTGGTTCATCAGATATTAAGGGTGCCAGACTGAAATCAGGTTGCATAAGGAGTTTTAGATGAGAATAGAGCTCACTCCCAAGGCCGTTACGAAGGTAAAGGAAATCATGGCCCAACAGAATCCCGCCCCTGCCGGTTTGCGCGTTGCGGTAGTGGGCGGCGGATGTTCTGGATTCTCCTACCAGATGAATTTCGAGAACCAGACCAACGGGGTTGATAAGGTTTACGAATTCGACGGCCTGAAGGTGTTTGTTGACCAGGCATCATTGATGTACATCAACGGCACCAAGATCGACTACATCGAGACCTTGGAGGGCGCCGGTTTTAAGTTCGACAACCCGAATGTGAAAACCACCTGCGGCTGCGGAAGTTCTTTCAGCGCCTAGACTCCCCATTTGCGATTGGTGATTTGCGATTTGCGATTGACAAAGTGGCGTAACGGCTTCGTCCGTTGTCATTCACGAATCACAAAAGCCAACCATTTGCCATTGCTGATTTCCGATTGCGATTGACAAAGTGGCGTGGCAGCTTGCGTCGTAATCTGCGAATCGCAAATCGGCAATCTGCCTCCATCACAAATCACAAATCGAACCATTTGCGATTGCTGATTTCCGATATCCGATTAACAAAGTGGTGGTGGCGGCTTTCTCCGTTGTCAATCACAAATCGCAAATCGCAAATCGAACCGCCTTGCTGCCTCCAACACCCATGAAGTAAACTAATAGCGAGCCATGAAAATTGCCCTCGCACAAATCAATACCACGGTTGGCGACTTTGGCGGCAACATCGACCGTATCGTGAAGTATGCCGGCCGCGCCCAGGAGCGCGGGGCAGACCTGGTGGTCTTTCCGGAGTTGGCGCTTTGCGGATACCCGCCTCGAGATCTGGTTGAAAGGCCGGGCTTCATACGGAAGTCCGAGACCGAACTGGTACGTTTGGCGGGGTTGCTTCCCCCCGTCCCGGCGCTTGTGGGCTACGTGCGTCGCTCCCACGCTGTGCAAGGCAAAGCTGTGGCGGACGCAGCAGCTTTAATTAAGGACGGCAAGGTGGTGCTCGATTACACGAAGATCCTGCTGCCCTTTTACGATGTATTTGACGAGTCGCGTTATTTCGAACCCGGCCAATCCATCGGGCTCCATGAGTTCAATGGTTTCAAGCTCGGCATTACCATCTGCGAAGACGTCTGGAACGACAAGCATTTCTGGAAGAAACAACTCTACCGCCGAGATCCTGTTGATGAGTGCGTTCGCGCCGGGGCCAACTTGCTGCTGAATATTGCCTCTTCGCCGTACAGTACGGAGAAAATCCAATTGCGTCATGACATGCTGAAAGCCATCGCGGATACCCGCCACATTCCGGTGGTCTACGTCAATCATGTGGGGGGAAACGACCAACTGGTTTTCGACGGCTCCAGCATGGCTTTTAATGCCCGGGGAGAACTCTGCGCGCGCGCCCGCTCCTTCGAGGAAGACCTGGTGATTTTCGACACCTCGGATGGTCAGCTCGAAATCCACCCCGCTCCAGCTTCCGAAACCGAGGCGGTCTATCAAGCCCTCAAGCTGGGCGTGCATGACTACGTGGTGAAGTGCGGGTTCCAAAAAGTGATCGTCGGCCTGAGCGGCGGCATCGACTCCTCACTCGTCGCCACTCTGGCGGCGGACGCGCTGGGCCCCCAGAACGTCACCGGGGTGGGCATGCCCGGTCCCTATTCCTCTCCGGGAAGCATCCGGGATGCCGAAGCGCTGGCCCGCAATCTGGGCATCGACTTCCGGATTATCCCCATCACCCCCATCTTCGAAAGTTATCTCACCGCGCTCGACCCGGCCTTTGAAGGTAAACCACGCGACGTGACGGAAGAGAATATCCAGGCGCGAGTGCGCGGCAATATTCTCATGGCCCTGTCCAATAAGTTTGGCTCACTTGTCCTCAGCACCGGCAACAAATCCGAGCTGGCCGCCGGCTACTGCACTCTCTACGGCGACATGGCCGGGGGCCTGGCCGCCATCGCCGACGTCCCCAAGATCATGGTTTACGACTTGGCGCGTTACGTGAACCGCGCCGGGGAACGCATCCCGCAAAAGTGTCTTGAAAAGCCCCCTTCGGCCGAGTTGCGTCCCAATCAGACTGACCAGGACTCTCTCCCCCCTTATGAAGTCCTGGACGCCATCCTGAAGGACTACATCGAGGAGGCCCTGTCCTCCCAGGAGATTGCGGAAAAGCATCATTTCGACATCTGCTTGGTAAGGGACGCGATCCGCAAGGTCGATGGCGCCGAATACAAGCGGCAGCAGGCCCCTCCCACACTCAAAGTAACCGCCAAGGCTTTTGGGATGGGGCGGCGTTATCCCATCGCACAGAAGTACACCGAGTGAACTTCGGAATTGAATCATTGATTCACTGGGTCATTGATTCATTGGAGGAATCGTAGCCCAGGTCCCGCCCTGCGAGGCTGCGGCTCCGCAGTGGGAAGGGGCAGTCTTCGCTTACTCGAACCCAGGAGGGGATTCCCGCGAGTTGCACGCAAGGCCTCGATTTCGCATCATCACATTGTGCGGCTCAATGATAAAATCAGAACTTTGCAGTGAAAACCTTTTGAGGTTTGGAACAGGTTGCTGAGAACCTTCCATCAAGCCCCCAGGGCGCGCGCGGTCATCCTCGCGGTCGTTCTTTTCCTTCTTACGGGGATTTGCCGTGAGGCGGAAGCCGTCACCCTCCCTCGAACGACGATCCGAGCGCTGACCCTTCCCAACGGTCTCCAGGCCTGCCTTGTGGAGGACCACCAGGCGCCCGTGGTCAACGTTCAAGTCTGGTACCACGTGGGCTCCAAGAACGAGGCCCCGGGAAGGACCGGTTTTGCCCACCTGTTCGAACACCTGATGTTTGAGGGGACCACGAACATCGACCCCGACCAATTCTCCGACTATGTCATTCGGTCTGGTGGCGTCGATAATGCTTACACGACCGAGGACTCCACCGTCTTCTGGGAAACGACACCCAGTTCCCAACTTCCCGTGGTCCTGTGGCTGGAGGCTGACCGGATGCGCCACCTGGACATCACGGAAACTGTTTTCAACAACGAAAGGGAAGTGGTGGAAGAGGAAAGGCGCTTAAAGTTTGATAATCCGCCTTACGGGACGGTAGTGGAGACTTTGTATCAACATGCCTACAGCGTGCATCCGTACCAGCACATGACGATTGGCAGCCTGCATGACCTGGACAATGCCAGGCTGGAGGACATTCGCGACTTCTACGACACCTACTACGTGCCCGACAACGCCACTGTGGTCATCGTCGGCGACATGGACCCGCAGGAGACGGAATCCATGATCCGGAAATACTTCGGCCCTCTTGAACGCGGAGCGCGCCTTCCTACAAACCACATCCAGCAGGAGCCGCCCCAAACTGCGGAGCGGGTTGTGAAACTCTCTCTGGACGTGGCGCTTCCGGCCTTCGTGGAAGGCTACCATATGCCGGCGGATGGTACCCCGGACGCTTACCCGCTCCGGCTGGCAGCCAACATCCTCTCGGAAGGTGAAAGTTCGCGCATCTATCGGCGGCTGGTTTATGACAAACAGATTGCCCTGGAGGCGCAGAGCACCGGCAACTTCACGGAAGACCCCAATCTCTTCTTTGTATTTGCCGTCATGAACCAGGGCCACGCGCCAGCCGAGGGGGAGGCTGAAGTCGAGGCGGAGCTGAGCCGGCTGAAAACTCAAACGGTCAGCAATGACGAACTACAGAAAGCCAAGAACCAAACCCTTCGCGATTTCATCTTGAGCCGGCAGACGGTCCAAACGCGAGGGGAGGAACTGGGCTATGCGGCAGTCATTTTAAAGGATGCAAACCTGGTCAATACGGAGCCCGCCCGATTCCTGGCTGTCACGCCGGCGGATATCCAGCGCGTGGCGCAGAAGTATTTCGTGGCGCAGAATTTGACGCTGGTGGAAGTGTACACAAAGAGTGCGGCGGGCGATAAGCAAGTAAGCGAGCAAGGAGCGGGTGGCCAATGAGCTCACAAAGGGACCAAGGAAGGGCCATTCCCGAGCAGATGTCATTCCGAGCGCAGCGAGGAATCTGGCCCTGCGCTGAAGTTGATCGGTGCTCAAAGCGGACCCGGGGGGGAGGTGGGGCAAAGAATCAGAGCGAGATTCCTCGCTGCGCTCGGAATGACATTAAAGCGGCAGCAAGCTGCCGCACTCCAAAGAGCTGCGTGTTCTGTCTGGCGGCTCTGCTTTTTGCTGCCCTCGCATTGGCTCGTGACTTCCCGCCGGAGGCGTTGCCTCCCAAGCCCCTGGTGCTTCCCGCGCCTGCGCTACGCGTTCTTCCCAATGGTTTGAAAGTGGTCGCCATCGAGCGGCACTTGCTTCCACTCTTGACGTTGAGGCTGGTGGTAAAGTCGGGAGCAGAATCGGATCCGGTGACCTTGCCTGGAACAGCGCAACTGGTGAGCGCCTTGCTGGCGGAGGGAACTTCAACACGCAGCGCGAGCCAGATCTCCGAGGCTATTGACTCGAGCGGAGGATTAGTTGATGCGGGGGCCGATTGGGATGAATCCTATGTAAGCCTGAGCGTCCTCAATGACCATGAGGAGCTGGCTTTCGATCTTCTCTCGGACATGGTGATACATCCCACCTTCATGCCCGCGGAAGTCGAGCGGAAGCGCAAGCAGACCCTTTCGGCCCTCGAGGTTGTTCGCGACGATCCTGACTACGTTGCCGATGCGGTCTTGAGGCGCCTCGCCTTTCTCGGGACCTCCTACGGCCACCCCGAGGACGGAACCATTCCCTCGGTGCGTCGAATGACTCCGGAAGACCTCCGCGCCTTCTATAACAACTATTATCAACCCTCGAATGCAGTTCTCGCCATTGTGGGAGATATCGAGACAGGCGAAGCTTTTGAACGCGCGGAAAAGCGCTTTGGCGCATGGACGAACCGGGCGACGCCCCTCATTCCTGCTGCGTCTCCGGCAGTGGGATCACATAGGATTGTCGCCATCGACAAGCCGGATGCGGTTCAGACGGAAATCCGTATTGGCAACCTTGGGGTGCCAAGGCAGAGCCCCGATTATTTGGCGCTGAGCGTCGCCGATCAAATTCTGGGCGGACCCTCCGAAAACCGGCTTTTCAAGGCCCTCCGCAGCCATGAGGGTCTGACGTATGGGGCTTCCAGTGAGCTTCTCTCCTATCAGAGTGCTGGGGTGTGGCTTGCCAAGACCTTTACCCGCACACCCGAGACCATGAAGAGCGTCCATCTGGCTCTCGAACAAATTAAGCGGATGCACGATCACCCCATCACCCCCCAGGAACTTGAAACAGCTCAGGGGTACTTGATTGGCCATCTCGCGTTGGATTTTGAAACCTCGGAAGATGTCGCCAGCCAGACATTGGAACTGCTGGTGTATAATCTGCCGCTCGACTATTGGAACCGGTTCCCTGAGAAGATCCGGGCCCTCACCGCTGAGGAGGTTTGGAACGCCGCTCGCCAGCGGCTTGCTCCCGACAACAATATTATTGTGTTGGTAGGGAATCTCTCCGGCTTCGAGAAGGACTTGAAGAAACTCGGCCCCGTGCAGTTTATCCCCCTGGCCGAAGTGGACTTCGGTTCTGAGGAGCTTGTCCCCAGCGGCGGGAGAGCACAAGAGCGAAAATAGGCAGGAAGTGATGAAAAGAGCAGCCCTTCTCCTTATCGTTTTGATCGCCATGTCTGCTGCGGCTGAGGCCGCCATCCTGCTTCAGGTTCATCCTGACCCCACGCGGCTGGCGGCCATACTGTTGAGTCTTTCCCTCACCCTGTGCGCGTTCGTGGGATTGAGCCAGGCGAGCCTCGTCCGCTACCTGCGCCAGCGGGCGGCGGAATCGGTTTGGGCAGCCACCGGCTTGCCTTTGTTCTTGCTGATCCCGTACCTCGTTTACGCCTTTGGAACGGGCTCGTTCTCGTTCCTGGGGGCCGGCAAATTACTGGCCTACATCGTAGTGCCCACCTTGTTGCTGCTGCCCGACCGCCTGCATCGCCCCCCACACCTCGGGTGGCGGGATGTCGTGGCCATGGTGGCGCTGGGGCTTCCGGTCGCCGCAAACTGGTTAAGGGGAATTTGGACCTGGCCGTTCGACCTTTACATCTTCCGCCCACTCTTTTGTGTGTGCGTAGGGATGTACGCCTTCGCGGTCGTCCGCAACCTTGAAGGCGTGGGGTACCGGCTGTTATGGAGGAAGCAGGACGTGGTGGACGGTTTCGCCAATTTCCTCGCTTTTTCTCTCTTCGGAATTCCGCTGGGGATGGCGCTGCGTTTTATTCACCCCCACTTTTCCAGCGCCTCCTTCGGGCAGTTGCCTCTCCAGTTCTTTGGTATGTACCTCACGATTGCCATCCCGGAGGAGCTGCTTTTCCGGGGAATCCTCCAGAACCTCTTGTGCCGGAGCATCCGGCGAGGGCCCACGGGCGTATACGGCCTGGTGATTGCCGCGGTCGTATTCGGGGCGTCACATCTCCAGCACGCTCCGGTTCCCAACTGGAGATACGCGATTATGGCTACGCTGGCAGGGGTGTTCTACGGATACACGTTTCGGAACCGCCAAAGAATTTCCGCCTCCGCCTTGACCCACGCACTCGTCGATACGACCTGGCATTTCTGGTTTTGAAGAGCAGTCAAGAGTCGACAGTCGAGAGTCGAGAGTACGTAACCTGTCGACCGTGAACTCTTCCGCACGCCACAGACTACGGTCGAGGGAGCAGTAATTGACAGAGCTCCGAGCGTAATGGGAGTTGCCCTATGCTAGGTTTCCCAAAGACCAAATTGTTGTTAACTGTCGACTCTCGACTGTCGACTCTTGACTGTTCTTCTAGACGGAAAAGCCGGGGCCGCAGTAAAATGGCTAGGCAGCCCATTCAATGAGATTGGATAAGGAGCAAATAGATGAAGATGAGGCAGATGGTTTCAATCGTTCTGTGTCTGGCGGTCGTTGCACTAGGAGCTACCTTACACGCCGGTGAGAAAAAACCTAAACCCGGCCCGCTTACCGGGACATGGGAGTGCACGGCGCACGGGGGCGCTCAAGGCGACATGCCATTCACTCTGTACCTCGAACAGACCAAGGATACGCTGACGGGATCAGTTTCGTCGCCTATGGGCGGGACTCAGATAAGCGCGGGAACTATTAAGAAAACTGATCTTGAAATCCACATCGACACGCCACAAGGCAACTACCAGCTAACGGGACACCTTAAGAAGGGGGAGCTTTCCGGCAAGTGGTCCAGTGATACGGAGAGCGGCGCCTGGGAGGGCAAGAAACAGGCCTCAGGTGGCAAGTAGCGCCTCCATACCCCTGATGATCACCTCAATCCGCCCCTAACGCAGAGTCGTTCTGGAGGTCTGGGGGTTTAACCGGGCTTGGACGAACCGCGGACCTGCATTCAGGTCTGCATGGTTCGAGTCCCGCGGGCGCCCGCTGCGGCGGCTAGCCCCGTTTCATCAACGGCCCAGCGACCACGCACACGATGTTGCGCTCGTGGACTTTCCGTAACCTGAGGACTTAATCTCAGGTTGCAGCGAAATCGCTGGGGGCAAGTACGACGCCGGGTGCGGAGTGTTTTCATGCGTGTAGTTGTCAAAGTCGGGACCAGATTGATAGCCCCGGATGGCCAGATCAACTTCCGTTGGATGCGGTCGCTGATCGATCAACTCGATCTGACGCACCACGAGTATGTGATCGTCAGTTCGGGAGCCATCGCTTGCGGAATGTTCTCCCTCGGTATCAAGCGGCGGCCGAAGAAACTGGGATTGATGCAGGCCACCGCGGCTGTGGGCCAGAGCCGGCTGATGCACACCTACGAAAGGCTGCTCTTTGGGAAGAAGGTCGTTGCCCAACTGCTGCTTTCGAGTGACGACTTTTCCTCCCCGGTTCGGTACCGTAACCTCTGCAATACGCTCCGCCAGTTGCTGCACATGAAGGTGCTGCCCATCGTCAATGAAAACGACAGCGTTTCGGTCCGGGAGCTCGAAGGGGCGTTCGGTGACAACGACGAGTTGAGCGCTCTTGTGGCTTCCGCCCTGGGGGCGGACTGGCTGGTTCTGCTCACCGATGTGGACGGCTTCTTCCGGCCCGAGGGCCCCCGAGGAAAGCCCCGGTTGGTGCGGCTGATTCGTCGCGTCACGCCTGCGATGGAAGCTGCCTGCAACGGGAAAAGCCAGCTTGGGCGCGGCGGGATGCGCTCCAAGTTGCGAGCGGCACTCAGGGCCACGGCGGCTGGAATCCAAGTGGTGATCGCCAACGGAAACCATCCCCAGGTTATTCCACTTGCCTTGCAGCGCCGCGTCGGGACCTATTTTTCGCCACTGCGGATCAAGAGTGAGAACCCTTCATGAGTGTTATGCGGTGGGCAAACCTCACACCCTTGAAAACGGCCTGTCATTCCGAGCCCTTCGCCTGTCATTCTGAGCGAAGCGAAGAATCTCCGCAGTTCGCTCAGGGTAAACTCCGCGAGGAATCTCGCTCTGGCCCGGAAACAATGCGAGATTCCTCGCTTCGCTCGGAATGACAGGGGTGCAGCGGTGAGTGGAAGGATTATGGAATCTACGCCCGACAAACTGCGCAGGGCCCGAACCGCGGCTCTCGACATGGCCTGCTTAAGCACGCAGGAAAAGAACTCAATTCTTCAAGAGATGGCGGAGCTTATAGCGGGGAACCAGGAGGCAATTCTGGCGGCGAACAGCCTTGACCTTCAATCCAACGACCTCCGTCCCGCCAGCCGCGACCGTTTACTGCTTAACCCAAAGCGTGTCGACGACATGCTGGTTGGAATCCAGGCTGTCATCGGCTTGCCCGACCCGGTGGGTGAAGTTCTGTTCGATTGGGTTCGTCCCAACGGCTTGCGCATACGGAAGGTGCGAGTGCCGCTCGGGGTTGTGGGCGTAATCTATGAGTCCCGCCCCAATGTGACGGTGGATGCCGCGGTCCTGGCGCTCAAAGCCGGGAACGCCGTGGTTCTGCGCGGCGGGCGCGAAGCTGTCCATACCAATGAACTGCTCGTGGAACTTCTTAACCGGGCACAGGGGTTGCCGGAGGGGGCAATCGAGTTGCTCGATTCCCGTTCCCGTGAGTCTGTGCATGAGCTCATGCGAGCGCGCGGCTACGTGGACGTTCTGGTGCCGCGCGGCGGAGCGGAATTAATCAATCGCGTGGTGGAGCAAGCCATCGTCCCGGTTATCGAAACCGGGGCAGGGAACTGTCACATTTACGTGGATAAGGACGCCGACCTGGATCTTGCGGACAGGATTGTGATCAACGCCAAGACCCAGCGTCCCTCCGTGTGCAACGCCGCTGAAAAGCTGCTCGTCCATCAGGAAATCGCTGCGGAATACGTGCCGAGAATTGTCGACCGGCTGCGGGCTGCCGGTGTAGAAGTGCGGGGCGACGAGCAGACTTGCCGGCTGGCCGGCGAAGACAAGGTGCGAGCCGCTTCTCCGGATGATTGGCTGACCGAGTATTCGGACCTGAAGATGGCTGTGGCGGTGGTGAGTGATGTGGACGCTGCCATCGCCCACATCAACCGGTACTCCACCCGGCACTCCGATGCCATCGTCACCCGTGACGCGACGCGAGCGCAGAGGTTTCTGGACCGGGTGGACTCGGCCGCAGTCTATTGGAACGCTTCCACACGCTTCACCGATGGAGGTGAATTCGGCTTGGGCGCTGAAATGGGCGTCAGCACCCAGAAACTCCATTGTCGAGGTCCGTTTTCCTTGCCCGAACTCACTTCCGTGAAGTTCCAGATCGTAGGCTCCGGGCAGATAAGACAGTGACGAGCGACGAGTGACAAGTGACGAGCCCTGGTGTCATTCCGAGCGCAGCGAGGAATCTCGCTCTGGATGCTTCCTTCACAAACCAGGGCGGGATTCCTCGCTGCGCTCGGAATGACACCGGAGTGACGAGTCTTCTGATTTCTAATTTCTGACTTCTGAATTACCGAGGATTCATATATGTCGAATGTGCCTTTGGCAGTTGGGTTGGCATTGGTGGCTGGAATTCTGAACGGCAGTTTCGCCACCCCGATAAAGTACGCCAAGTTTTGGAAATGGGAGAACATCTGGTCAGTTTGGGCGGTGGTGGGAATGTTGATGTTTCCGTGGTTCATGGTTTATGTGACCGTACCCCACATGGTGGCGTTCTACCAGCAGGTGGGCGCTCAGCAGATTCTTCTCCTGGTGGGATTTGGTGTTGGATTTGGTCTGGCCCAGATATTCTTCGGGCTGGGCATAGCCGCGCTTGGCATCGCCTTGAATTTCGCCATCGCTATAGGCCTTTCGACCGCACTGGGGTCGCTCGTCCCACTGGTGGCACTGCATTCGGAGATGATTTTCACGACCAAAGGCATGGTCATCATCTTAGGGGTCGCCTTGATGCTGGTGGGCATCGTGCTTTGTGCCGTGGCGGGAAGACATAAAGAGAAGGCCATGCAGAGTTCAGTTCAGGACCAGCAAGAAGGGGCAGGGAAGAGGATGAGTTTCAAGGCCGGATTGATCATCTGCATTCTGGCCGGGGTTGGTTCTCCTCTGATCAACTTTGGTTTGGCGTTCGGAGCCCCGCTCATTTCCCGTGCCGCCCAACTGGGTGTCAGTCCCAGAAGTCAGACCAATGTAATATGGGCCCCCTTGGTGACGGCCGCACTCGTGCCCTACCTGATTTACTGCGCCTACCTGTGGAAAAAGAACAAAACGGCAGGCCTCTTTTTCCGCCCTGGAACGGCCATTAACTGGCTACTGGGCGCGATGATGGGAGTGCTCTGGTTCGGAAGCACACTCATCTACGGTGCGTCCACGGCTGAGCTAGCGGGCCTGGGTCCCGTATTGGGTTGGCCGCTTTTCATGTCGTCCATTATCATTACCTCCAATGTTTGGGGATTTGTCACAGGCGAATGGAAGACAGCCGGGAAGAAAGCGCTGACCACAATGCTGGCGGGGATTCTGTTTCTTATCCTGGGGTTCGTCGCGTTGGCCGTCAGCGGGCGCTTGGCAGGGTGATGAATAATCTTCTCTGCATGCTATTCCGAGCCGGCCAATCTTTTCGCCGGGCGAAAAATCTCGTCATTTATAGGAGGAAGCATGTTTGGAGCGCTGCTGTTTGCTGTGTGTGTCGTCCTACAGTTTCACTATCACGACTCGATTCCGTGGTACATCTGGGTGCCTGCACTGATTGGACTCTGCGTCTCGTTCGGCGAACCAGCTATGAAGTTGAAAAAGGAATGACTGCCTTGTAGGAGGGCCACACAGGCTGCGGAAAAACCCGTTTGGCCTGTCATTCCGAGGAGTCCCGATCTGATCGGGACGACGAGGAATCTCGCACTGCATTGAAAATACTCAGAGCGAGATTCCTCGCTCCGCTCGGAATGACAGCTTGGAGGGGTTTTTCCGCAGCCTGTACAGCCGTCCGTCACGCGAACAGAAAAGCACGGGGTTCCGAGTGGGCGTTTCGGGTTCGGGCGCGAGTTGGACTGCCTCACAACCGCGCCAGGCAGCCTTTGCCGCATGCAACCGGAGCATTTCGAAACAGCGAGCAATCTCTCACTCCCACCACCTGGAGGCAGCCGAATTCGGCCTCGCGTTGGTCAGCCAAGACTTTGGCGCCAACCCTCTTCTCCGGGCATCGAACAGACCTCCTCCTTAAGCCCGGCCCCCACTTCCAAATCGCATGGGCAAGAACCACCCAGCAAACCACCACCCCCGATATTTCAAGTGCAATTATGCTGTTCATGACCGAGTTCCTCCTTGGCGAGGGAAAAGGCTCTTGGCCTTTCTAGCAACTGTCAATCACCGCTTGGGCGCACCGGTTTGGTGAAGCTGGCCAACGCTTCTTTTTCGGTTGGATAAATGTCGAACGCCTGCAGTAAGCGATGGGTGGAAAGGATGTTATGAATCAGCCGCGGAACATTCACAAGTTTCAGTTGTCCTCCCTCCTTGGTAGTTACTATTACCGACTCCACCAACATGCCGATCCCAGTGCTGTCAATGCGCGTCACATTCGCGAGGTCCAGTAGAATGTTGCTCCAATGATTGGCCAGGAACTCCTTTATGAAACTGCGCACGCTATCGCACTCAGGGCCGGCGACGATTCTGCCGCTAAGATTCAACACGCGGACACCCTGTACTTCCCTGTGCTCGATTGTCAGTTGCATGAGGGCTGTCTCCTTTGCCCTGTATCTTAGGATTTGCCAAGGGATATGTCAACGCGAAGAGCCTGCCCTTTCTCGAGCAGGATACGGCTTAGCCGTCGATGACACCCGGACAGGTTGAAGCAGGCTGCGGAAAAACTCGTTTGGCGTGTCATTCCGAGGAGCCGCAGGCGACGAGGAATCTCGCATTGTCTTGAAAACACTCAGGGCGAGATTCCTCGCTCCGCTCGGAATGACAGCTTGGAAGGGTTTTTCCGCACCCTGTCAAGCCCTTGCCAATGAATGCTCAAACACGTTGCTGTAAAAAGCCATCCTGCTGTCATCCTCCGGAGTCTGCCGCGCCTTGACGAAGGATATAGTAGTGGCGGTTCGCGAAGCGCCTCTTGACCGTTACCAAAACTCTCAAAGGAATATTCGCCGTCTTTGACTGTCGCGCCGCGGCCGGTCAACTTTCGACCTCCCTCCTTGTAACACTGCTGTAACATTTCATAACAGGCAATTAATTATTGACAGAATTCGCGTCGCCCTCTATATTACACAATCATGTGGGACGAGAAGCTTACGATCACAGATACACAGGGCGCGCACGAGGGGGAACGAATCCTCCAACTTAATGGTCCACTAACTATCTCCACTCTGTTTGGCCTGCGGGATACTCTGCGGGCTGAAAAGGCGGCCAGAACGGTGATTCTCGATTTCAGCCAGGTTCCCTACGTGGATTCGGCAGGAGTGGGGGCCATTGTCAACGCGCACGTTTCCCTTCTCAATTCCGGACGCCGCCTGGTGTTGGTGGCAGTGCAAGACCGGATCACGACGCTGATGAAAGTGACCAGGGTGGACGAGGTCCTAACAATATACCCGACCCTCCAGGAAGCCCAAGCCGCCGCTCAATGAGAAGCGGGGGTTAAGGCAATTATGAATAGTGAATTATGATAAGTGAATTGGTCACTGCGTTTTGCTTACTTCCATCTGCGTGCTGCCTTCTGCAATGAATCAATGACTCAATGAGTCAATAAACCAATTTAGTTAGGCCATCGGCCTTCTGCCCTGGGTGTCAGACCCGATGCGAAGACGCATCACGGAGACTTAGTCCGGCATCCGTAGCCCGGATTTCTCACCACGTTTCGACGCTGTTAATGGGTTGCCGGAAGGGCGGGGCTTCAGCCCCGCCGTTACAAGGCCTTCCTGATTATTTGTGCGTCCCGTGCCCCGCGCAGTCCCGCAAGCGCGGGACTGCGCGGGGCACGGGACCAACAGAGGGCGGGAGCCGCGATTCCGGCGGGGCTGAAGCCCCGCCCTTTCAGACCCGTGGTGAGAAACGCGGGCTAGAAGCGCAAGGTTGCTCGAAGCCTGGTCGGCTCAAGCAACAGGTCGAAGGCGTTCACCGCACCGACCACAAAAATGTTTGCAGCCAGAATCGCGTCCAGCGCGCAACCCTCTCCGTTCTCAACCGCAATTGCCACCCCTCCGGCTTCTTTCACGACTTTCAAGTGCAGCCTGTCGTTATTCCCGTTGCCGAAGGATGCGACGTATCGGGGATTCAGCCCCACGGCATAGCACCGCTTCTGGACGTCCTCGTTCTCTCCCTCCAGCCTTCTCCAAACAATCGGCAGGCCTTTCAGCTCTTCTTGCGCTGTCCCGAAGGAATCCGCAGTGACAACGTGAATATCCACGAGCTCCGCCAGCCGCAGCAGCCGATCTTTGACACCGGTCACAAGCTTTCCGCTGAAGGCCAAGGTCCCTGTGTAATCGCTCAGGATGGCGTCGATTTGCACCTTGCCGAATCCGGGAATGTCGACTGTGATGCCAGGTTTTTTCATAGGATAAGTCTCTGGGGATTCTGTCATTCCGAGCGCAGCGAGGAATCTCGCTCGGATTTCTTCCACCTACGCCCCAGCCACGCCACCTTGAGTTTTGCACCAAGCGTCGCTTAGGTCTTTCCAATCACGATTCACGGATTCAATTAGGGCAATCTTCTTCTTTCGGCTCCGCTTTTGATCTGCTTTTCACGCGCGATGGCGGCTAAGATTTCCCCAGACACCTCATAGTACACCAGGCGGTTAATGTTGTAGCGCGCAGTGAACTCCCCCAGCAGCTTACGGCGGTGTTGGAGCACCCTACGTCCCAAGTTGTTGGTTACCCCCGTGTACAAGGTGCGGGAGGTGCTCGCCATGATGTCGACGTAGTAATTCTTCAACGCTCGCACTCCGAACTTCGTCCCTTGGCCCGAAAGCAGGGCGAGATTCCTCGCGGAGTTTACCCTGAGCGGCCAGAGCGAGATCCTTCGCTGCGCTCAGGATGACAGCGAAGGGCTCGGAATGACACAGTTCTACAATCCAAAATCTAAAATCCAAAATCCAAAATGCTCCACATGCCGTCCACCTTTTTCTTCACCGCCGGGTCCATCTTGATCTCGTCGGGCCAGGGGCGGGTGAAGCCCTCGGACGGCCATTTTGCGGTCGCATCCACACCCATCTTGGAGCCGAAACTAGGGAGGCGGGAGGCGTGCTCGAGCTGGTCCACCGGGCCGAGAGTGAACTGAATATCGCGCTCCGGGTCGATATGGTTGAAAGCTTTCCAGGCCACCTCGCGCAGGTTGTGAACGTCCACATCGTGGTCTACCACCACGATGCACTTGCTGAACATCGCTCCCGGCAGACCCCAAATGGCGTTCATCACTTTCCGCGCATGTCCTGGATAGCTTTTGCGAATCGCGATAAGCAAGAGATTATGAAACACCCCTTCTGCGGGCATGTGCATATCGACAACTTCAGGCATCTGCTTGCGAAACAGGGGAAGAAAGATGCGTTCCACGGCATAGCCCATCCAATAGTCTTCCATGGGTGGAGGGCCAACGATGGTAGAGACGTAGATGGGGTCGCGGCGTCGCGTCAGGCAGGTAAGATGAAAGGCCGGGAACCTGTCTTCCAACGAATAGTACCCGGTGTGGTCGCCGAACGGCCCCTCGACACGAATGTCGTCGAGATCCACAAAGCCTTCCAGCACGATTTCCGAGTTGGCAGGCACCTCCAAGTCAACGGTTTGGCATTTGACCAGTTCGACCGGTTCCTTGCGCAGGAAACCCGCGAAGAGGAATTCATCCAAGTCTTCGGGCAGTGGCAGAATGCCGGAAATCATCGCGACCGGGTCGGCCCCGATCGCCACCGCAACTTCCATGCGACGCCCTTTGCCCTGGCGCTCCAGCCAGCGGAAATGTTCAGCCCCGCCCTTGTGGATCTGCCAGTGCATGCCGGTGGTCCGGGAATCGTAAACCTGCATGCGGTAGCAGCCCACGTTGCGGCGGCCGTTCTTGGGACTTTTCGTGATCACCAGCGGGAAGGTGATGAAATGCCCGCCATCCTGCGGCCAGCACTTCATGATCGGCAGACCAGCCAGCGACATTGTGTCCGTCTCGACGATCTCCTGCGCGGGGCCGGACTTCACGCTCTTCGGGAAGAACGATCCAAGCTCGGATAGCTTGGGGAGCATGCGCACCTTGTCGAGGAAACCCTCGGGCGGTTTCATGTCCAACAGGTCTTCGATACGCCGGGCCACGTCCTCAAGCGAGCTGACCTCCAGCGCCAGCTCCATTCTCCTCTTGGACCCAAGCATGTTGATGAGAAGTGGCATGGAGTATGCGCTGCTGTTCTCTGCCGAGCGCGGCTTCTCGAATAAGAGTGCGGGTCCTCCAGCCTTGGATACTCGGTCCGTAATTTCGGTGATCTCCAAATCCACATCCGCTTCCACGGAAATGCGCTTCAGCTCTCCCTCGCGCTCCAAGCGCCTCACGAACTCGTGCAAGTCTTTGTAAGCCACAGGGACTCCTCAACTGGAAATGAAATCGCTTCGTCGTGGAAGCATTACAGATTGCACGGACCAAATCAAGGTGTGCTTTGGGGGAGGGTGGGGAACACGAAGGACAGGAGTCAGGATTCAGGAGTCAGGATTCAGGAAAAGAACAAGACGGACCTCTTCAGGGGATCGACTTTCCCCCGTCCACAACCAACACCTGCCCGGTGATGAAATCGCTCCGGGTGGCGAGAAAAAGCACCATCTCCGCAATGTCTTCGGGGCGGCCGGCCTTCCTGAGCGGAGTACCACGGATTATCTTCTCCATCCTTGCATCGCGCCTTTCGCCCGGGAAGAGAATCGTCCCCGGAGCCACGCTGTTCACCTGAATGTGCGGTGCCAGTGCCTTTGCCAGGGAGCGCGTGAGCGAAATGACGCCCGCCTTTGAGGCGCAGTAGTGGATGTAATCCGGCCATGCCTGAAGCCCGCCGAGAGAAGATATGATAACGATCCGGCCGTGGCCCTGGCGCTGCATGATCCGGGCTGCTGCCTGAGCGCAGAAAAACGCCCCCTTCAGGTTGATGCCCAGGATCTTGTCCCAATCGTCTTCGGAGAGCTTGTCCCACTTGACGGGAAAGAAGATGCCCGCGTTGTTGACCAATAAATCGAGGCGCCCGAAACGTTTCTCGACCGCTCGGAACATCGCCGCCACCTGTTTGGGCCGGGAAACGTCCGCGCGGGCGGCGATGGCCTGGACCCCCAAACTCTCAATCTCGCGCACGCTGGCTTGTGCGCCTTCCTTCGATTCGTTGTAATGCACCACAACATTGGCCCCGGCGCGCGCTAGGGTCAACGCGATGGCACGACCCATGCGCCTTCCCGCGCCGGTCACTACGGCGACTTGGTCTTGAAGTGGACGATTGTTCATCACGCCTGCATTGATATCACGCCCCAGCGGAATGTCAAGCCTGTTTGTTTCCGTTATACTCCGCAGATTCCGCCGATGACACAGATTAACACCAGTCTTGACTCATCTGCGTCATCGGCGCAATCTGCGGATTTGTCTTTGATCGTCCACCGTATGGGCTCAACCGTCTTGATCTTGAACGGCTCGATAATCGTTCGAACCGGCATGATGGCCCCCCCTGACAAAGAATTTGTACTTAGCTTAACCCATGCAGGGTAGCACTGACTAGCGCCTGACCCCAGCGCACTCCTACTTAAGATTCCCATCTGGCAGCGCAATTCCTTGACGCTCCCCCGCCCATCCCCTAGAATCGCAATTTAGGCCATGAATGACGTGGTGGTTTATTCCAAGCCCGGCTGCTGCCTGTGCGACGAGGTTAAAGAGAATCTTAAAAGGCTGAAGGCAAGCTACGCTTTCAACTTGCGCGAGGTAGATATCCTCGAAGATCCCGAAGCTCACGAGAGATTCAAAGAAGAGATTCCCGTAGTCTTCATTAACGGCAAAAAGGCGTTCAAGTACCGCTTAGATGAAAAGCAGTTCCTGAAGAAACTGGAGAGCGACAGGGGATGAATCACAAATGAAAACTCCTCCATCAACCGCTCGAAATCCCAAACCCATGAGACTCGACATTCTCGCCATCGCCGCGCATCCGGACGATGTCGAGCTAACCTGTGGAGGCGCCCTCATCAAGATGGTCGAAGCCGGCTACAAGGTGGGGATCGTTGACCTGACGGTCGGCGAATCGGGTACGCGGGGGAGCGTTGCGCTGCGCAAGAGAGAATCCGATCGCGCTTCCCTGGTGATGGGCATTGTTCACCGGGAAAACCTGGGCCTGCCCGATGCCGGAGTCGAGGACCGGCGCGATTATAAGCTGAAGATTGCGCAGCGCATTCGCGCCCTCCAGCCGCGCACAGTGATCTTACCCTACTGGGAAGGGCGCCATCCCGATCATTACATTGCCGGGCAAATCGGCTATGAAGCCTGCTTCCTTGCCGGTCTTGCCAAGTTGCCGCTCGAGGGCCCTCCGCACCGCCCGCACAAGATCATTTACGCCTCACTTTATGTGCCCGCATTGCCCCCCACCTTCGTGGTTGACATCACCGACCAGTTCGAAAAAAAACTCAAGGCCGTCCTTTGCTACGCCTCGCAATTCTCGCCTCGCCAGGATTGGCGGAACTTGTTTCCCTCCCGCGTGGACTGCCGCGAGCGGCTGGCCTCCCAGGCTCGCCATTTCGGGGACATGATCGGCGTGCGCTACGGCGAGCCGTTCGTTACCCGAGAGATTGCGGCCGTGGACGATCTCGTCCACATGCCCGTAGGCTCAATTTAGAGCGATCACATACCGTCAACGGTAGTGGGTCAATTTGATGTAGAGGCGGCTTTACGCCGCCATTTGGCGATCCCGCCTTGCGGGATCGCCGCTACAGCATCAAATTGACCCACTTCCGTCGAGTTGACAGCGAAGAGTTGGGGCCAGTAATGTTGTGTTAATCCGCAATCTAAGATGTGCGAACGCGGTTTCTCCACCGGTCGCGGATGAACCAGACGGCGGCGAGAACAATGAGAACTGCCAGGACGGTGTCGAAGCGGCGGAAGTAATGCCGCAGGGTTTCCCAACGCTCGCCGAGCTTCACACCGGCATAGGCAAGCGCCAGACACCAGGGAAGTGAACCCAGGAAGGTAAAAAGATTAAAGCGCAGAAGATCCATGCGGGCCACTCCCGCTGGAAAGGCAATGAAGGTCCGGACCACGGGCAGCAGACGTGCCAGGAAAACTGCCCAATCACCGTAGCGCCGAAAGAAGCGGTCCGCCAATTCCAAGTCATGGTGTGTCACCAGAACGTAGCGGCCATATTTCTCGACCAGTGGCCGGCCTCCCAGCGAACCCACGTAATAGGCTACCAGCGAGCCGACGTTGCAGCCAAAAGCACCGGCAATCGCCACCCACAGCAGTTTGAATCGACCCACGGAGACGAGGTATCCCGAAAACGGCATGATGACTTCCGAAGGCAAGGGGATGCACGCCGATTCAATCCCCATCAGCAGCACTATGCCCGGGTAGCCCGAGTGCGAGATTACAGAGATGATGAAACCAGCCAGAAACTCAAAGAAGGTTGTAACCATGAATTGATCGTGCCCACGCGCGGCAGGAATGCAAAATTCAACGATAGCCGGTAAGCGGCAGGAATCTCCGAGCCAGAGCAAACCGTGAATTCGCTAGAGAGATTCCGACTCCGGAGTTAAAACGAAACCGGGAAGCGCAACTCCCTCGGCCGATTTCTCGACCTTTACGCGGCGAACGTCCTGGTCTAATCCATCCACCTTTCTTAGCACGGCGTAAGAGGCGAAGACCTCTGAGTATAGCTTGGTGACCAGCCAGCAGTCGCCGGTCTCATTCAGACGCCAGAGTTGCCCCAACTGGATGCTCGCCACAGCCACAGGTTAGCACTCCTCGGTTGAAGACATTCCGAATTCCCTGTCATGCTGATCCCGCCCTGCGGGAGAAGCATCTCCGCAGTTCCTTCCCAGGGCTAAGCGGCCAATTCGGCATGCGAACCGCCGAGATCCTTCGTCGTCCCGATCAGATCGGGACTCCTCAGGATGACAGGCACCTTGCGATTTAAGATTCGGTGCTGTGGGCATTAATCTAACCTCTCCAAGCCCCGGAGTCAATAGCCCGGGCCACAGTTCGGGCCACAGCAACCTCTGCGCGCAGAATGATGGGGTCCTCATTCAGGAAGCCAGTTCCAACACCCGGTCAATCTCCTCCTCGGTGTTATAAAAATGAGGGGCGATTCGAACCATCCCGCATCGCGCAGCTACCTGCACACGGTGGGCGAGAAAGCATTCCAGGAGACGCTCCGCCCCAGCTTGACGCGGCACAAAAGAGACAATCCCCGAGGCTTCTTCGCGGGCGCGAGGACCGAACACAGAGTGGCCTTGTGCAAGCAGTCCGCCGCGCAACCGATCAGTCAAATCCAGGACGCGCTCGGCAATACTCGCAATTCCAACCTCGAGAAGGAGATTCACCGCGGCGCCCAGTCCGTAGACCCCCACTGTATTGAGCGTGCCGCATTCATATCGGCGGGCGTCCTCCCGCCAGGAAAGGTCTCGCCGGGAGAAATCGCTCCAATGGCGAACTGTCATCCACCCGATTTCCGGGGGGGTGATCTTTTCCATCACCTGGCGATTCACGTAGAGCAACGCCGAACCCTCCGGTCCCAGCATCCACTTGTGGCTGTCTGCGGCAAGGCCCGCAATGTTGGCTCTCCTTACGTCCACCGGAAACGCCCCCAGTCCCTGGATGGCATCCACAAAGAGCAGACAGCCATGTGCAGCGCAAGCCTTACCCAACTTTTCGAGGTCCAGACGGAACCCGCTAAGGTATTGCACGAAGCTTACCGTCACCACGCGCGTGCGCGGCGTCAGTGCCCTTAGGATCGACTCCTGACTCACCCGGCCTTCTTCTGCCGGCACCAGCCGCAAAACCACTCCTCGCTTCTGCAACGCCTTCCAGGGATAAAAATTGGCCGGAAACTCGCCTTCAATGGAAACAACTTCATCTCCCGGCTGCCAATCCAGGCCGTTCGCGAAAGACGAGATACCCTCCGAAGTGTTCTTGGCGAAGGCAATTTCATCCGGTTCCGCATTGATCAACTGCGCCAGGGATCGCCGCACCCCCGCGTAGGTTTCCACCCAACGTTGCCAGTGTTCGGCGCCGAAATGCTGGACATCGTCAAGCAGGCCGACCATGGCGTCACGGACTCGTTGCGAGATCGGCGCCACCGCCGCGTGATTCATGTAAATCGACGAAGCAGTGACTGGAAACTGTGAACGGTAATGCTGAACATCAAGAGGCATGTGAGAGTATCCGGTCCATGGCAACGTTCTGAGAACCATTCAGTATACATGCGCCGCGCTGAGGCGACCAGGGCAGAGAAGACCCCGCTATGGCCCAGTTTGGATTGTTCGATTCCTGCGCTGTAGAATCGAGTGAGCCGCACGCCGCCCACGCCAGAGAGACCTGCGCCCCAGGCCGAAGGGAGAGCGTCTGTTTCCTGGTTGAAGACGAAACTGGCGTGCCGCCTCGACCAAACCAGAGCCCACCCAGCGCCCCAGGTGCTCGCTTAGCCGCCATTGCCTCACGTATCGGTGAGCCACGCGAATAGAAGGGCATGTCAAAACTTCAGGTGATTCCTAAGAACAATTGGCTATCTATAATAAACAGAGTGAGTTAGATGTCAGTAGATCCCGAGGCAAGGATTTTGGTTGGGCTAGGTTGTTGAACCCACTAAATCCTTTCAAGAGGGAAGCCTCCGGCTGGCCTAAAGATCGCGAAAGGATTTGCCATCCTCTCCACCGCATTGCATGGGCCGTCGCAGCCCACGGTCCCCGATCTTAATGGTGGGAGACCCTTGTAGCGTGGGAGCGCGTCATCCCCGCCAAAGCGACGACCCCGCTTTGTAGCGCCGATGCCCAGTTTGCCTAGCCGGATCCTGTCGGCGTGGCGTGCCTTCGGGGCGGCGGCGCTACTGTCAGAAAAGTAGAGAAGAGTGCAGCCAGACATCGCCCCCCTTTGGCGAGGCTCCGGTTCAGCGCCAGACGCTGAGCGCGAGTGCCGTCATGCTGAGCGCGAAAGACAACTGTAGTCCCGCTCCAGCGGGATCGCCCGCCAAAACGCGGCGGACTCAGGATGACAGTTGGCTCCAACTTCGGAATTCAGGTTTTTGATCTGCGACATCTATGTTCTGGGCGCCAGCCCACTTTATTCGCACGGGCTTTCTCGACCGCGCGCTTTCGGGCGGGGTGAGAGGGGGAATCTCGTTCACAGATGTGGCGAGACACCCGGGGAAGAGCGGCAGACAGGCGCGGAAATCGAATTGTGGGGCAGTTCCAAGCAGGAGCGCTACGTCTGATAAGGTATGTTATGTTAACTTAAGAGAGGGGCGAGCTTTGAAGTCGCCGACCGCACCCGATGCGAGAATTGGGGCCATTGCCTTGGTGATGATGGCGTCGGGGAGGCTTAGCAGAATGCCAAGAAACAATCCGACAGCCCAGCCGGGCCAAGGCAGTCGTATGTTGCAGATTACGAATCCGAGGGCGAAACGAGCGATGAACGCGCCGAGCATGGCAGCGCGCTTGTCCGGATAGCTCATAGGAATCATTAACGCAACATCAATGCCACCGAAGATGAGCCCACAAAGTACACCTAGATATATTCTTGACGTTGTTCCCTCCTCAGACCGTTGTCGAAAAAGTGCGGCCGGGCCCAAGTCCTCAGGCTCGTATTGCTCCCTTGAGCACTTCGCGAAGGCGTCGCGCCACGATCAGGTCCTCAGATGATTGCAGCATCCACACGCCCACAACGATGGTATTGGGCCCGGAGGGCAATCCCCCCATGGCAGGCCCCGCCCCGGTCGCGGGATTCAACTCAATGCGCGGACTTCCCTGCCGCAGCTTCTCCATTACTTGCTGCCCGGTGATGGGGATGCGATTCTGGTCGTAAGTAATCAGCAAATGCGGGACGTGGTTGGCAACGGGAGGAAGAAAGATCTTGGTCTCCACGGTGGGAATACCCTTCACATGGTCGGCGATTCTTTCGGCACGTTTCCGGAACCCCGCCTGCATAGCCTCCTCGTCCTGGCTCAAGAGCCAATCCACTGCGGCGACCAAGCCAATGATCTCTTCCTTTCCGACCTTCATGCCGCGACCAATTGTGTTCGAGTAAGGAGAGTTGTTTTTTAGCGCAAACTCAATCAGGTCCTTCCTTCCCAGCAATAGGCCGGTGCATTGCGGCCCCCGAATTCCCTTCCCCCCGGAAAAAGTCACGAGATCAAATCCCATTTGCACGTAATTCCAGAGATTCGCGATGGGCGGAATATCTGCCGCAGCATCGTTGAAACAGGGCACTCCATGCTTGTGGGCCACCCGCACCCAGTCCTCGCGGCTGATCTGGCCACCCTCGGCGGCGTTGAAGAAGTTGGTCATCACGGTCCGTTCGTTGAATGCCGCCTCGTATTCTTGCAATGTTTCAATCTCGACGAACCTGATCCCACAGTTACGGAGGGCGTGGTCGTACCCGTAGCGATGGGTTTTCTGGACGATGACTTCGTTCTTCAGCCCTGACATGTCGACCGGTACATTCACGATGGCCTGCTCGTTCCCGAGAGTGATACAAGCGGCGGTCCCCAGCGTCAGGGCTGAGGCTGCACCGGCCGTCACCAGAGCAGCTTCACAGTGCAGACGACGCGCCAGGTACTCTCCTGCCGCTCGGTGCAACTCTTCGATGTTGACGGGCTGCTGCGCGGCTCGAGTCATCGCGGCCTGCACTTCGGGAGGCAGAACTGACGCCGAAAGAATGGTGAAGGTTCCAGCCGCGTTGATGAACGGAGTGACACCTAGTTTGCTATAGTAATCCACTCCTTTTTCCGAGGGATGTCCCTTGGCTCGAGCCTCGCCGGCTGCACTTCCATACGCCACAGCCCCGCTCACCATCAGCGTTTGGCCTGTTTTGCGAAAGAACTTTCTTCGGGTAATGGCGCTAGGCATGGGATGCTCCTCCAGTCTCCTTTAGCGTGTCTTTACCGCGATTGCGGTAATCTCAACACGAGCCTTGCTGACCAACGCCGCCACCTGCACCGTTGCGCGCGCCGGCCTCGGCTCAGGGAAAAAGGTCTTGTAGACCTTGTTCATTTCCCCGAATTCAGCGATGTCCGCGAGATAGACGTTCACAGACACCACATCTGTCATCTGCAGGCCGGCAGCTTCCACGATTTTCTTGATGTTCTCCAGTGCTGCCTGGGTTTCGGGCCCAATTCCTCCCGGGCGCAGCTTACCCTCGTCCAATCCCTCCTGCCCGGCGACGTAGAGGGTGTTGCCCACCAGGATGCCGTTGCTAAAGGGCAGTCCTTCTGCAGTTCCAGGCGGATTAATGGCGCGTTTTGCCGAGTTGAGGGGCTGGCCAGCAGCCATAAGCATGGCTGCCGCCCAGAAGGTAATTCCCAAAACTACCAACTTCGTCACTGTTTTGATCACCGGGACAAGTCCTCCTTCCTCCTGATGTCATTCCGAGCGCAGCGAGGAATCTGGCTCTGATTCCTTTTTTCACTGGAGCGATGGGGGGATTTCGCTAATCCTGGAGTTCCAGAGCGAGATTCCTCGCTGCGCTCGGAATGACACCTTTCACATAGGAATGACAGCTTTCACATTCACTCGGAATGGCAGCTTTCATGCTAATTTCTCGGGTAGTCGTCCGCCCGCGCCGGAGGGGAGCTGCCCGATTCCGGCGTGGTGAAGTACTGCTTGGGGGCCTTCTCCCACTCGACCATGCTCAGACCCGAGGGATCGTACAGGATTCGCCCGGCCCGAATGGTCATGCGGGCAACTACCTTTACCCTTCCATCCATCCTGGCATATCCGTCGTCGATGAAACCGAAGTGACCGTGGAGTACTTCGAGTACAGCGACATCCGCTTCGTGTCCGACTGACAAGGTTCCTAGATCCGGGCGGCGGATTTCACTCGCCGGGTTGACCGTGGACCTTCGAATGGTGTCCTCCAGCGGCACGCCCATAGCGAGGAACTTCGACATCACTTCGGTCATACTAAGAACAGTGAAATCTCCCAGGTGCAGGTCCGTCGATATGGAATCCGGAATGAATCCTTGCTTTACTGCGGGCACGGCGTTCCGGAACCAGAAACTGCCCGCCCCATGCCCTACGTCAAAGACCACTCCGCGCCGCCGCGCCTCTCCTAGGATAGGATTAAGCTTGCCGTCGGCAAGCAGGATGGGAAATTGCTGCGCAAACACGTGCGTGTGAATATCACCCGGCCGCATCTTCTTCAAGATGAGGTCGGCGTAGGTCCGCTCCGGGCGGGGCCAGAAATCGAACATTACCGGCACATTGGCTAACCTGCCACATTCTTCGGCCTGATCCACGGCGGCCCAGGGTGTATGCACCGCGTCCCAGGGTTTCTCTGTCCAGTAGTGCGCCGTCTTCACTCCGACAATGACATCCTGGAATTTCTTGATAGTCTGGGCACAGAGTTGGGGATCCATCTGCTCGATGGTTTGCTCGAGGCCGCCGTTCATACCATTAGCGACGATATTAAGGAAAGCCAGCACCCGCACTTTGGCGTGGTCGATGACTTCCTCCTTTTCTTGCAGGAAGGTATCGGCCCCGGCGGTTCCCGCGTCCACAACCGTGGTCACTCCTGCCGTAAGCGCCACGTCCGCCGGGATACCCAAGGGGGCGGTGCGTGAGCGTGCTTCCGGCGCAAACCAGTTAAGGGGAGCTCCCCCGTGGCCCACATGAAAGTGAATATCGATAAGGCCGGGAGTTACGTACAGGCCGGATACATCGACCACTTTCTCCGCCTCGCTTGCCGGAATGCTCTCGGCCACTGCCGCTATCTTCCCCCCTGAAATCGCCACATCGGCGATTTTATCGACGTCGTTGGCGGGGTCAATTACATGGCCGCCTTTCAAGAGAAGGTCATAATGCGACGCCTGTGCCGCGGCGGGAAGTTGCGACCCGAGCGCAATTGTGAATGCCCAGCTAAGGGCGAAGAATCCCGCTTTCCCCCACGTCCACATTATGCGCCCCCCTTTTTTCGGAAGAATCCGTTTCGCAGTCTTAAGGCCAACCTCGAAGAGATTGCTCGGAACGGATGGGTGTGCTTGGTGGAGCCCCGGAATGGATTCACTGAGCGTGAAAAGCCGATCCCGTCATATCCGGCCCCTAGCTTATCCCTCACCACGTGCTATTTCAAGCCCGTGGTCGCGAGTAAAGCGTTCGTCGTACGCCATTCAGTCAAAATGGTGGGACGGTGCGGCATGTGACGCTGCCCTACGAGGCCCATGGCTACGTGGGGCTGGAATCGGTGGAGCACACGCTGTGGGAGATGCTCACCTGGTACGACTGTTGGGTGAAAAATGCCCCCGCATCCGCCAGCGTAACGGCGAAATAAGAATCACAGCGCGGCATAGCCGCAACCAAAACCAGATTCTTCGCTACGCTGCGCTCCGCTTCCGCCGCGGCGGGACATGTCATCCTGATCCCGCCTTACGGGAGAAGGATCTGCTTTTCTTCGCGCCTCGCGATGAAGTTGGCGCCTACTGGCGGTCCCTTTCAACTCCTAAGCTTGGGGCCGGAGCTTCAGGCGGCTCTTGCTCGCTTCCAGGAAAGCCCGCAGGTCCTCTGCGGCATCGAGCAGCCTGATCCACTGTTCGTAATAGAGGGTCACCGGAAAGCGCCCCAATCCGTAGACGCTCACGCCCCCCTTGTCGCCGACCTTGAACTCCAGCTTCCCACTTTGTTTCGATCCCAGTTGCTTCTCAAGCTGGGCAATCCGGGCCATCAAATCTTCTTTGGTTGCCTCTGACATCGGACGCATCCTCCTGCCGTAGACCGATTGTCGCGCTACTCTTGTTCAGTCCCCGGCTCCGTTCCCGACAACGCGGGTCGATGCGTAGCACAAACGCGTTGCCAGTTTCGCGAACCCGCTATGATAACCGATTTTGCCCTAACGAAACAGCCGGGCCAAATCCTCACTCTCGTGTCGCACACCACGGTAGGGCTTTTACGGCAATGGTAGTGCCCTAGTATGGGACGTAGGGCCGGGTCCCGCCTTGCGGGACCGGCCCAGGCCGCCCCGTCCCGCCATGGCGGGAGAGGAGGCGGCCCTACGTTCGAATTGGGGCACCACCAGGGTCGCGTCAAAGTCCCCGAAAGGTAACATCCCAAAGCGGCTCTGCCGCGACCCTGGGGACACCACCACGGCGATTGATTTCGGGTTTCCAAAATGGTAAATTATTACAAGGGAATCGCCCGCCGGCAAGGGGGGACGGAACCATGAAGTGTCCAATCGCAAGAGTTTTGACCATGGCCCTGGTTTTGGGTCTGGGGAGTGGCATAGCCCCGGCACAGAATTCGACGAGTTCAGTGCCGCTTGGTGATCTTGCACGCCAACTCAAAGCACAGCGCGCAAAGTCCGGAGAAAAGTCCAAGGTCTTCACCAACGACGACCTCGCCACCCTGTCGCCGTCCACAACCGCCAAGGAGACAAGCGGGAATGAAGCCGGGAAGGAATCCGCGAAAGCGCCCCCGGCTGAAACGGAGGAGCAAACGCACGGGGAAAAGTATTACCGCGAGCGCATGAGCAAACTACAAGATCGGTTGCAAATCGACCAGCGAGAACTCAGTGTGCTCGAGCAAAAACTGGGCCAAAATCAGATGCAATACTATCCCGATCCTAACAAGGGCCTGCTCCAGGAAAGCGGTCCCGCCGCTCTGTCGGATATTCACAAACTGCAAGACCAGATCGACAAGAAAAAGGCAGAGATTGCCGCAGATCAGGAGGCTATCGATGACCTCCGAGAGCAACTGCGGCGCGAAGGCGGTGACGCGGGGTGGCTTCGTGCGGAGGCCTCGGCGGGACAAACCAGGGAGGCACAGGAGAGGGGCCAAGCCGCTAATGAACCGGAGAAGCCGGAAAACAAGAAAGGCACTAAGCAATACTGGCAAAGCAGGTTCAAATCTGCGCGCGCCCGACTAGCCGACGCCGAAGAACGGCAACAGCTCGCAGAAGACGAATTAAACCTCCTCCAGATTCAGGATGTACGCGAGCTGAATCCCAATGTAAAGGCTGAAATTGCCGCCAAGATCAAGGCCAAAGAGGATGAGGTGTCAGGGACGCGAGCGGCGACTGAGGAGGCCCGGAAAACTCTTGAGAACCTGGAGAACGAATTCAAGGCGAGCGGCGCGCCGGATGAATGGAGTGAAACAGAAGCAGTGACAGAGACCTCCAAGTGAGTTCTCCGGTTGTCAGCCATCAGCGGTCAGCTATCAGCTCCAGCCTTTATGCGGCTCAAATCCCACCCTCCTCACTGCCAACTTCCTTCTGCTTTTGGAGAGCCGCCCCGACAGGCCGGGGCGCTACGCCTACTGCCCAGCTTCGGTCTCCCGACTTCTGACTCCTGACTCCCTCGCGGCAAACAACATGCCAGGAGCTTGCCTCAGCAGCCGGTCAAGCCTTTTCCGCCAGATGGAGTGCCGCAACCCCGCCCGTAAAATTAGCGTAACGGACGTTTTGAAAACCCTCCGCGCACAGTAATTCTGATAACGCCTGCTGGTTGGGGAACTTTGACACCGAATCGTGAAGGTACTGGTATGGCCCCCGAACGCCGGAGATCCAGGTCCCAATCTTCGGCAGCATATGGCGGAAATAGAACCGAAAGAAGAGTCCAAAAACGGGCCAACGAACCTCTGAAAACTCGAGAATGGCAAGGATGCCCTGGGGCTTGAGAACCCGCCGTATCTCCCTGAGGCCTCTCCCGTAGCTGGCCAGGTTCCGAAAACCGAAAGCCATGGTTGCAACATCCAGAAATTCGTCAGGAAATGGCAAAGCTAGAGTATCCGCCTCGAGGAACAGCGTTGAGTGACGGCGGGCCTTCGTCTTGGCGAGCAGGAGCATGGGGTGGCAGAAATCCGTCCCGAACACTCTGCCGGCCGAATACAGTTCCAGCTCGAAGGCAAGGTCACCCGTGCCGCAACAAAGGTCCGCCACCTTGGAATCCGGACGCTCCAGGACGCGGCGCAAAGCCTTCGCAGTGGCCTTCCGCCAGGCGATGTCCCGACCCGCAGAAAGGAAATGGTTCAGGAAATCATAACGCGGCGCGACCGCCGAAAACATCTTCCGGACCACGCGGGGGGTGGGGTCAATGGCGTCCGGAGAACCCGGTGGGCTTTCCCCGAGAGGAGCGTTTGCAGCATCACTCATGCCAGCCGCCCCGCTGCACGTCCCGGAAAGCGGCTTCGACGAGGTTCATAGGGACTTGATCTGAAATCCGGACTTTGCCGATCCGTTCCGGAATAACCCAGTGAATTCGGCCTCGGACAGCCTTCTTATCCTGCGGCAAAAGCTCTAAGATTCGGTGCACTCGAAGGCCATGTAGGGTGGGCAGGGGGCTGACCTGCCGCACTAAGCGCGCAATTCGCTCGCCCTCCGCAGGCTCGAGCACTCCCAACAACTCTGCCAGGCGTGAGACTATGAGAATTCCCCAACCCACCGCCTCCCCATGCAAAAAACGCCTGTAGCCGCTCGCTTCCTCAAGCGCATGGCCGAAGGTGTGGCCCAGGTTAAGAACACGCCGCAGACCGGCTTCGCGCTCATCGCGGCTCACGACCTCCACTTTGACTTTAGCCGCACGCGCCAGGATTTCCTCCAAATCCCTGGCCTGCTTCGGAAGAAACCTCGACGCCTTCGCTTCCAACTCTTTGAATAAGCCCGGCCCCGAAAGGATGGCGTGTTTTGCAACTTCAAAGAAGCCGGACCGGAACGATCGCTCGTCAAGCGAAGCAAGAACCATAGGCTCCGCGAGCACCATGCGCGGGGGGTAAAACGTCCCGAGTAGATTCTTCATGGCACGCACGTTGACCGCCGTTTTCCCGCCGATGGAGCTGTCCACCTGGGCCAGGACCGTGGTGGGCACCTGCAGGCAGTCAATGCCGCGCATGTAAGTGGAGGCGACAAACCCACCCAGGTCGCCAACCACGCCCCCACCAAACGCCACAAGTAGTGAGCGCCGGTCTGCCCCTTTTTCCAGCAACTCAGCCCCAACCTCCTCCACCATCTTGACGCTTTTCGAATTCTCGCCGGGCGGGACGAACAAGGGCTGGGCGCTTTTCACCCCGCCTTCGCGGAGAAGCTTCTCCCCCCAACGCTCCCACAAATGTCTTTCGGTGAGGATGAAAATCGATGAGTAGCGATCTTGTGGGAAGTCGGCGAGGGCCCGCCAAGCCCCGCAACCCACGTTGACGCTGTACTTGAAACCTTTAGACCTCACCCAGAAACGTTGCATATGTAATCCGTCACCATAGTCAGCCGTCAGCTTTCAGCGGTCAGCTATCAGCTTCCCATTCTACTTGCAAGTCTTGGGGTTTGGAACCTACCCCCACCTACTACGTACCACCTACCACCTGCCTTCTTCTCGTTGAACCTGTTGCAGGCGCGTGATGCCAAGGCTATCATTGAAGTGCCATGTCAGGAAAGAGAGAGCTGCAGGTTGATTTCCTTATCCTCGGCGGAGGAATTGCCGGCACGCGGGCCGCCCTTGAACTCGCCCGAGCCGGTCAGGTTTTGGTTCTGACCAAAGACGAACTGTACGAATCCAGTACGGAATACGCCCAGGGAGGAATCGCCGCGGCCCTGGGTGAGGACGATGAAGTAAGACTGCACCTCCATGATACCTTACGTGCCGGCGACGGGTTGTGCCGGGAAAAAGCCGTGCAAATCCTGGTGAGCGAAGGGCCACAGCAGATTGAGCAGTTAATCGCCTGGGGGATGCGCTTCGACCGCGACGGAAACAAGCTGGCCTTCACGCGCGAGGGGGCGCACAGCCGTTCGCGCGTCCTGCACGCGCATGGCGATTCCACCGGCAGCGAAATCCTGCGGGCCTTGATGGCGAAGGCAAAGTCCCGCCGTGCCATCCAGTTCCTGCCTCGCGCCTTTGCGGTCGACCTATTGGTGGACGTGAATCGGGTTGGCGGAGTGACCTTTCTCGATGAAAAGACATCCTCGCTCAAGACACTGTACGCCAAAGCGGTGCTGCTGGCGACGGGCGGGCTCGGGCAGGTTTACAGGGAAACTACAAATCCTCCGATCGCCACGGGTGACGGCGTGGCCATGGCGCACCGCGCGGGCGCGCTGAGCAGCGACATGGAGTTTGTGCAGTTCCATCCCACGGCCTTGTACGTCAAGGAAGCCCCACGTTTCCTTCTCTCCGAGGCCTTGCGCGGCGAAGGCGCTTATCTTCGCAACATTCTCCTGGAACGGTTCATGCCCCGCTATCACGAGGCGGCGGAATTGGCGCCACGCGACATCGTTTCGCGCGCCATTATCATGGAGATGCAAAGGACCAAGAGCGAATGCGTTTACTTGGACCTCACGGAACTTGAACCCAAGCATGTTATGCAACGCTTTCCAAGAATCTACTCGACTTGCCTGCACTACAACATCGACATCACCGCCGACCTCGTCCCCATTCGCCCAGCCGCTCACTACGCTATGGGAGGTGTCGCAACGGACTTGCACGGCGCCACTTCCTTGAAGGGCTTGTACGCAGCCGGTGAGGTCGCGACCACAGGCGTCCACGGCGCCAACCGTCTGGCCAGCAATTCCCTTCTGGAAGGCTTGGTGTTTGGCGCCAGGGCGGCCTCCGCCATGATCGACCAAAGGCGAGAATTCAAGCCACCCCTGCCGCGCAAGGCTCCAAACCCCATAGCAGCCCGCGCTACCCCCGGGCCGGACTTGAATACGCAGGACGCTGAGCCGGCGCGCCTGTCGCCGCAAGAAACCGTGAACGAGGTCCGGTGCATTTTGTGGAATAAGGTGGGTATTATCCGCACCGGCAAGGACCTTTGCAACGCCATCAAGCGGCTCGATTCGGTTGTGCTGGCGGGTCCGCCTGCACCATCCCGTCAGTTTTACGAAGCCCGCAATATTCTACAGGTCGGCAGGATAATCACTCGATGTGCCCTGGCGCGGGAGGAGAGCCGCGGCGCCCACTACCGGTCAGATTTCCCCTTGAAGGACGAAGCCACACCAGCGAAGCACTCGTTTGCAGCAAGACACGCACCCGTCTTCTTCGCCTAGGAAAGCCAGGTTCCAGGTGTCAGGGTGCCTGGCAAACTACTTCGGTCAGTTGTCAGTTGACCCGAGTTCGCACTGCGGCGATGCTTCGCTGCGCTCTCCTGAAAATCAGCCCCCCGGACACTCATTTTCTCGCGTGGGCCGCCGGCCCGTGGATATTCCGTCCTGCCGGTCAACCCGCGAAAGCGGGAATCCAGCCAAAGGCCGGTCCGGGGCCGCACAGTTTTGTGCCGTCTTGTCAGCTGCCTGCGCGTCGAGGGGCGCTTACCAGAACCTACACCCTGACACCCGACACCTGGAACCTGCTCTCCCGCCCGTCGCGGGAGCTAATGCTTATGAGGGGATTTCTCCAGCTCGATGAGCGTGGCCGTCACTACGCGGCCCACTATGGTCAGGCTCTGAGGACTGCAATGATCGAGCGTGTCCCGGGCCGAATGCCAGTAGCTGTTATTGGGTCCGTAATCAAAATCGATCAAATCCACTGCCGAGACGCCCGCATTAATGAATGGCATGTGGTCATCGTCGATAGCATTCTGGCTGTTCACAAAATACCTGCCGTAGCCCAGGCGCTGGGCAACGTTGAAGACCAAGTCACTCAACCAGGGCGTGGAGCTGCTTTCGCGGGGTATGCGGAGCTGCGCATCACCAATCATGTCAACCAGGATAAGAGCCTGAATGCGGCTGAGTTCACCGCTCGCGGAAAGCTTCTCGACCAGGTGCCGGCTTCCGTAAAGGCTGTCTGTAGCGGACCAATGCCGCACGGCTTCTTCCCCGTCAAAGAAGACCAGCCAGTAATCCAGCGCATTGCGTCTTGTCCCCAGGACTCGAGCAAGTTCAACCAGGAGAGCAGCGCTGGAGCCGCCGTCATTGGCGCCCAGGAAACGGAATTCGTCGAAACGTTTTGTATCGTAATGACCGGCCACGATCACCGTCTCGCGACCCGAACCGCGAAACTTGGCGATCAGGTTGTTCATGGGGATCGGCCCGATGGGGGTATTCGCCACAAAAGGATCTTCTTCCACCTGTGCCCCCGTGCCTCGAAGTTCTTGAATTAACCATTGGCGGGTTTGGGTCAAAGCCGGGGAGCCCGAAGGTCGGGGGCCGAAACCCACAAGGTGCTTGAGATCCTCAAAGGCACGCGCCCCACTGAAGCTCGGTGGCTCGGCTCCAGGCGAGAGTGAAGCAAGCGCGAGGCACACCCACCCTACCATCAAGGCCAGGGGACGCCGCCGCTTCGCACGTTTACGTCTGAGCACGCTTTTGCTTCCACTTCTTGCGCAGATAGACAAGCCAGGAGAGCCCGATGCTGAGGATGTAGAGCCCCACCATGGGAATCCAGAGCATGAACAGGGTGGCCAAGTCCGGGGTAGGAGCAATGACCGCGGCAGCTACCGCCGTCACCAGCACCGCGTATCGCATTTGCCGAAGCAGGAATTTGGGCGTCACGATCCCGAACAGAGACAGGACCAGAATAATAACCGGTAGCTCAAAGACCAGTCCCACGCCGACGATGATGGTCATCGCAATACTGAAATACTCGTTGATAGTCACCATCGGTTGGAATCTGTGGCCGAACTCCAGCAAGAATCGCAAAGCCGGGGGGAAAGCCAGCTTGTAAGCAAAGAGCCCGCCCGAAATAAACAGGCCACTCGTCAGGAGCACAAACGGCCATATGTAGCGCTTTTCATGGCGGTAAAGCCCCGGGGAAATGAAAAGCCAAAGCTGGTAGAGAATGTAAGGCGACGCCATAAAAATCCCAGCCATGGCGGCAAGCTTGATGTAGAGATTAAATGGGTCAATGGGATTCGTAAAAACCAACTTGTCCGACATGTGAAGGGCACGAAGGGTGTCAGTGAGGGGTTTGGCCAGGTAACCATAAATGTTATCAGCAAAGTAAAAGGAAATGCCGAATCCGATAATAATCGAAAGGACGGACCGGAGCAGCCGCTGGCGAAGCTCCTCGAGATGCTCGAGGAACGACATTTGCTTGCCAGTCAGTTCTTCATCCTCAGGATCATTGCCCGGGTTCTTTGGGGGTGGGTTCTGGATCGTTGTGGCCATACGTGGGGCTTGAGTCGGGCGGGCCCTCAGGGTAGCGGTCCAAGTTCTTGATTTCCTCTTCCAGAGAACTCTTCAATTCGTTGGACGCGCGGCGCAATTCGCCCAGACCCTTGCCAAGTGTCCGCGCGATCTCCGGGAGTTTCTTGGGCCCAAACAGTAGGAAAGCAATAAAGAGTATGAACCCGATTTCGCCAAACCCGCCACTGAACAAGGTCAACCTCTCCCACAAATCATAGGTGACACGAGCGGCGTTGTCAAGATAAACCGCAGGGCCAAGACACAGAAGTCAGGATTCAGGGCCGGGAGTCAGAAGACAGTCAATATCGAAGCCCCTTGGGTCCCCTCGGCCCGGGGGAGGAGCCCTAATATTATGGAGAACCTGTGGGCAAGTCCAAGCATCCAATGATATGTGGGAAAAGGGCAGGGACCCAGGCTGCGCTTTAAGCCGGAGAATCCCTATGTTATACTCAAGCATGCAGGCTGAGGAGCTGCATTGAACATGAAACAGGCGCCACGGTGGTTGTGGTTCATTCTTTCCACGGTTCTGCTTTGCACACTGCTGGGAGGGCTGTACGGCCGGCAAGTCGAAGCCACGACGGGCGCGGACGACTCGGATGTAAAGAGCAGTCTCACCGAGCTTACCCGTGTCTACAACTTGGTTGAGCAGAACTACGCAGATGTGGTGGACCCGGACAAGGCCATCTACGGCCCCAGCGAAACCAATGTCGGCGCCATCCCCGGCGCTCTCCGAAGCCTGGACCCTCACTCTAATTTCTACGATCCGCTCGCCTTTTCGCGGCTCCGCGAAGACCAGGAGGGCAAGTACTACGGCGTCGGAATGCAAATCGGGCAGCGCCCTGGGAAGTTGGGCAAGCTCGTCGTTGTCGTAGTAAGTCCGATCCCCGGCTCGCCTGCGTTTCGGGCCGGTCTGCGGCCCGGCGATGTCATCGCCAAGGTCAACGGGCAGTCAACTGAAGGAATGAATACCATCCAGGTTGCGGAGAAGTTGAAGGGGCCCAAAGGAACCCAGGTACACATCACCGTCACGCGCGAAGGGTACGATCAACCTCTCGAATTTGACATCACGCGCGACGAGATTTCGCAGCTCAGCGTGGATGACGTGTTTATGCTCAAGCCTGGGATTGCTTACATCCACATCAACAGGTTCAACGAGAACACGAATGACGAACTCTCCGAGGCGCTGAAAAATCTGCTGGAGAAGAACCTGCAGGGACTGGTTCTCGACCTTCGTGGAAACCCCGGCGGCCTGCTTCAGGAAGCGGTTGAAGTATCCGACCATTTCCTCGAAAAGAGCCAGTTGATCGTCTATCACTACGGTCGCCACTCGCAGGAAAAACGCTACTACACGACAAAGGGAGACAGCGGCAAAGAGTATCCCATCGTGGTGCTCATCAACCGCATGACAGCGAGTGCGGCGGAGATCGTCACGGGAGCTTTACAGGATCACGATCGCGCCCTGGTGATGGGCCAGCCCAGCTTCGGCAAGGGCCTTGTTCAAACTGTCTTCCCGCTCAGCGAGCACACGGGCTTGGCGCTGACCACCGCCCGCTACTACACCCCGAGCGGCAGGCTGATTCAGCGCGACTATGACAACGTTTCTCTTTACGATTATTACTATCATCCGGAGGATTCCCCCACGCCGCACACGGATGTGCGCCTCACCGACGGCGGTCGTGAGGTTTATGGCGGTGGTGGCATCACGCCTGATATCAAGTACGAAGACCCCAAGCTCACTCCCACTCAGGAAGCGCTCTTGCAGCATGGCGCTTTCTCCGAGTTCGGCCTGCATTACCTTGGAATTCACAAGACCATTCCGAGCGACTTTCAAGTAACGGACGCTGTTCTTCAGGAATTCCGGCAGTTTCTTGCCGAGCAGAAAATCCCGATATCCGATCAAGGCCTGAAAGACAATTCGGATTTCATCCGGACGCGTATCCGCCTCCAGTTGGTTGGCTCCATTTTCGGCGAAACAGTAGCCAGCCGGATCGACATTGAAAACGATCCGTTGGTGCAGAAAGCTCTCGACAGCATGCCACAGGCCAGCGAACTGCTTGCCAAAGCCAAGCGCTACATCGCCAGCAAGACTCAAAGGTAAGACGTTGGCCGTACCGTAGGGCCGCCTCTCCCGCAAGGCGGGACCCGGCCCTACGTCGCGGTTTCCGGGGTCTCCCCCCCCCAGCGGCAGCCCATCCCCCCACGCTACGAGCGCAAATCCTTTTCTCAGTCTCGGCGAAGTCGCGAGAAGACGTACTTCAGAAGCGAAAGGCCGCCCGTCAAAGGGATCAAAAGGATCTGCTTGGCAAGCGAGGCCTTCTCCTTGCTGTGCCTGCGCTTCTCCTGCGCTCCTTCTCTTGCCTGGAAGACTAACATCGCTGCGTATTTCGCGAAGTCCACGCCACATTGGTCGCATTTCCCGCCGTGGTCTTGAACGTGCCGGCAGGCGGGACAGGTAAAGCGGAGAGGCGTGTGGCAGCGCGTGCAGAACAGCGCGCTTTCGGGGTTTTCATGACGGCATTTAGGGCATCGCATAGGTAACCATAATCGGCCAAGGCTTTCTCTCTGGCAAGCGGGGGTAAGCTGGGCAAAAGGGGAAATGTTCTCCTGGTAGCAAGAAAATGAAATGGTGGACGCGAAGGGATTCGAACCCTCGGCCTCAGCGTTGCGAACGCCGCGCTCTCCCAACTGAGCTACGCGCCCACGCCTCTCGCTGCAACCTGCAAATATAGCACGCGGGCAGCACCGTGTACAATTATCCGGGTGGTAGGCAGTGACTCACTTTGCCTTTTTCCAGCGAATGAAGGCGATCGCCGCCCAAACCAGTTCCACCATGCCGAAGGGCCATGCTCCCTGCAAGAATCCATATACCGAACCCAAGATGCAAGCGGCGGAAAAGGCCAGGATAAAGGCCCGGTGTCGGCGTTCTAGTGCGTAGCAGACTACCATTGCTGTCACTGAGAACAATCCGAAAAGGCTTAGTTCGCTCACGCGGCTCTCTCCCCTTGAGAATCGAGTAGCCCGGCCACTTCCTCAATAGACCAAACATGGCCGCTAATTTCCGCTTCCGTCGCAGGTGTAACCGTCAAAGTCTGTTGAATCCGCCAGAAGTTATAGTACATGTAGTGCAGAGAAAAGGCCCTTTCCTTTTAGTTCCCAGGGCCTCTGTGTCTCCGTGGTGAGAAGTTTGTTTCATAATTCTTTCACGGCTTCAGACGCCCCTACTACAAGGGTTTGGGCGTAAGCCAGAGCCTCCTCCAAGCGACTTTCTTCCAGGCCCCCGCCCTGGGCAAAGTCACGCCCTCCACCTCCCTTGCCACCGAACTTCGTAACGGTCTGTTTGAGGATGGTGCCCATCTCTGAAGGTCCGCCCGAGGTCTGCGCGAAGAAGAGAGTGGTCGGCTTTCCCTTTACCCCGAGCAGGGCCACTGCTAAGGGCAACTTCGCCAAGGCATGCGCCAGCATCTTGGCCTGCGCGGATTCTTCTGCTAGGAAGACCTGCCGAACTACGCGGCGACCGTCGATTACAGGCGCAGCCTGCCACAATTCTCTGGCTTGATATTCGGCCAGGCGCTCGAGCAGCTTTTCCCTTCCCCGAATCCCTTCGCGCAGTTCCTGGCTTTGTTTTGCAATCAGTTCTGGCACCGTGTCCAGAGCGGCGGAAAACAGACGCGCTGCTTCGCTTAATACCCTGAAATCCCGCCGCGCCTGTCGGTGGGCGCGGCCCCCGCACATGAACTCCACGCGGGTCAAGCCCTTCATGCGCTCCACCTTGCGCACCAGAATCAAGCCGATGGCTCCCGTACGGCTGACGTGAGTTCCTCCGCAGGCTGATAGATCAAATCCCTCAACCTCCACCAGCCGGACCTCGCCCTCGCGAGACGTCGGCTTGCGCAATTCCAATCGGCTTGCCTCCCCCGCCGGCTGAAATGAAATTCGCACCGCGCGATTCTCAAAGACCACCTGGTTTGCGGCCTCCTCGGCTTCCTCCAGTTGCCTGGAACCGAGGCGGTCAGAATCCAGATCAATGGTTGAACTCTCCTCCCCTAAGTGGAACGAGACGGTCTTATATTCACCAATCCTTTCGAAGGCCGCCGATAAGACATGCTGGCCGGTATGTTGCTGCATGTGGTCAAACCGCCTCGCCCAATCGATTTTCCCACGCACGCCTTCTGCCTCCGGCGCTTGGCGGAGGATGTGCGCAATTTCGTCTCCTTCGTCAACAGCTTCGAGGACTTGGATGCCCGCGATTGTGCCGGAATCCGTCGGCTGCCCACCCGAGGCGGGGTAAAAGGCCGTGCGGTCGAGGTAAACTTTGAAACCGTTTGGCGCGGGTTCCGAACGAAGGACACGTGCCTCAAATTCACGCAAATAGCCATCGGTGTAATAGAGCCTCTCGGTCTTTGTCATAGGATTGAATTACTGTGGCTTACGGTCATTGTCTCAAGCACTTCTTGATATTTGTATGCACTGGCAGTGAGGAACAAAATGATGCTCTCAGGACCTGCCAGAAAGCCGTCCCATAACAGCTTCTTGAGTGCCGCGAGAGTTGCTCCTCCTTCCGGCGAGGTGAGCACACCCTCCGTTTCCGCAAGTTCCCGCATGGCAACAAGCATTTCAGAATCGGATACGGCCAGAGCGGCCCCGCGGCTTTCGCGGAGGACCCGCAACATCATGAAGTCGCCGATTGCCGATGGCACTCGCAGACCGGAGGCGATCGTCTGCGGACTCTCCCACTCCTCGGCCCGGTCGCCACCCTTGGCGAAAGCTCGAACGATGGGAGCGCAGCCCTGCGCCTGCACTGAGAACATTCGTGGCCAAGGCCCGCTGGTCCAGCCAAGTTCCTCCATCTCCGCAAAGGCTTTCCACATACCAATGAGCCCCGTCCCACCCCCGGTTGGGTAGATCATGGCATTGGGAACTCGCCCGCCTAGCTGCTCCACAACTTCATACGCCATGGTCTTCTTCCCTTCCAGCCTGTAGGGTTCGCGAAGAGTTGAGACGTCGAACCACTCGCCGTCCTTCAGGTGCTCCTTCATTTCTCGACCGCAGTCTTTGATGCTTCCTGAGACGAGCACGACCTTCGCCCCCAGCAAGGCACACTCCTGCCGATTCGCTGCGGGCGTTTCATTGGGCATATAAACCGCCGGTTCCATGCCCGCCTTGGCGGCATACGCGGCCAATGCCCCGCCGGCATTTCCCGCCGACGGCATCGCCAGCTTTCGAATGCCCAATTCGTTGGCCATGCTCGTTGCCACAGCAAGCCCACGTGCCTTGAAAGAGCCGGTGGGATTCTGGGATTCATCTTTCAAGTACAAATTGGGCAGTCCGAGCTTCTTGCCGAGACGCCGGGCATGTATCAGCGGCGTGAATCCCTCACCCAAACACAGGATTGATGAATCCTGTGTTACCGGGAGAACTTCCCGATACCGCCACAGTGTAGGTTCACGCGAGGCCATGCGGTCAAGTACCAATGTCTCCGCCGCCCGGCGAAGGTCGTACCGTACCAGAAGGGGTGCTCCACAACTACACAGGTTGTAGACCCGGCCGGGCTCGTGGTGTTTTCCGCAGCGGGCACACTCGAGGTGAGTAACAAGGGACATGGGATTTGAAGTCTAACATGCTAAAATCCTGATTGCATGCCGATTCGTCTAGTTGCCATTGATCTTGACGGCACTCTCCTTAACAGCCGTCGGGAAATATCGGAAGGTAACCGCCGGGCGCTGCTCGAGGCGGTTGAGCGCGAAGTCCAGGTGGTCATTGTCACCGGGCGCAGGTTTCATTCTGCCCTCCCGCTGGTCAGCCAAATCCCCTGCCCCGTCACTCTGATTACCTCCAATGGCGCCCTGATCGCAAACTCCTCGGAAGAGGTTCTCTATCGGGATTTCCTTCCCCGAGATGTGGCACAGCAGGTTCTGGAGTTTGCGCGCAAATATCGTCCTTACTCCGTGGCCATCTTCCACACGCCCGGCTATGGCCAGGTCACCATGCAGGATAACGCCGTGGATGAAGGGCCTCTCGGTTGGTATGTCCAGACCAGCGCTCATTGCCTGCGACTCGTCCCGGACCTGGAAGCGGCTCTTGACAGGGATCCTATCCAGGTAATGATCGGAGGCCCCCCCGCACAAATCGAACCGGCGGAGATGCTACTGGCAGAATCCCCCATCCGTTCCAGCATTCATCTCACCTGGACCAAGTACCTGACCACGAATATTTCCATCCTCGACGTCATGAACCGGGGCTGCTCGAAAGGACGCGCGCTGAAGATTTGGGCCGAGCAGTGTGGAATCCAACCCGGCGAAGTGATGGCTGTTGGAGACAATTTCAACGACCTGGAGATGCTTCAGTACGCGGGACTACCGGTCCTCATGGGAAATCACTGCCCCGAGCTGCACCGGCCTGATTGGACCCTGACTCTCCCCAACGACGAAGATGGCGTCGCCGAAGCCATCCGTAGGTACGTTCTGGCATGTGGCTGAAAAAAGAAGTTTACAGTCGACCCGCCGCGGCGGGAGAGTTAACAGTCAAAGCCGCCGAATGACCCTTTGCCGTCCTGCGTAGCATTGCCGTGGCATGCCGAGCAGAAATCAGAAACCAGAAGCAGGAACGAGCGAAGTATTTCACACTTCTGAAATCTGCAATCCTCAATCTACCGTTTGCTCTGTCCCGCTCGCCTCTTCAATCTGAACAAAAGCCGCAGAGTTACAGAACAACTCTGCGCTTGTATCTACCTGCTGCATGCACCGGTACCGGCTCGGGTTCTCAAAAGGCGTGTTCAGGATCGGGTCTGACACTTCGAAGGCGTATTCAACATCTTTTGGCCGGGTTTACTCACTCTGCTAGCAGGCCCTGTTTATGCCGTTGCGCGTGACTTCCCTGTTTCGAGCCGAGCTCGGCAGACTCCCTGAGAACTGTGAACCAAAATGGAACCAACTGTTGGTCCCTAGAAAACGGAGGGAGCCCGCCCCCTCAGCGCAGGGGGGTACCGTTTTCTGGCCGGAATGAGGACGCCCCTAACTCAGTTTGTCGGCGCACTTGAATCCATGAGGCTTTGGGGATCGAGGAAGGAGGACAGGAAAACCGCTTCGACCGTGTCGAAACCAACCAGCAATGATTTACAGTTTGCCATCACTGGACAGTACTTTAGTGCTTACTTTAGTGCTATACCAGGTAATACGGCGGAGAGATAGTGTGCCCTATGGAGACATACACGCCGAGGAAAACTCGATGACCGTACTCGTGATTTGCTGGATAGCGGTTTGGGTCGCAATAGGCATTTATATAGCTCACAAGAAGGGCTTTCCGAAGGCACGAACAATAGCCGACGCGTTGCTTTTGGGGCCGTTCATCCTCTTACTGTTTCTTGCGAAAGAGACAAAGGAGGGATGAGCACATTGCGCGGAGTGGGTCAAGCCTGAAGCCACGGTTTGCAGGCGTTGCCATATTGACGGCAGGAATCCACGACGATCAGTTTGGTTTACGGGCCGGCGGTGGGGATCAATGCTGGTCGATGACTTCGGTTCGGGGCGGGGGCGTGAAGCGAAACAAAGAGCGGCTTAGCGGCACATTCCGCCCAATGTGGTCAAAGGAAAACTCCATGGTGCTCTGGTCGGGAAGGATCACGAGCAAACGCCGGATATCAAATTGGGGACTCACCACCATGAGCACCTGGTGATAATCCCCTTCGTATCCCTTCTTGGGGTATGCGCGCAGGACGCGGTCAGCGGGCTGGTGCTCGAGGGCGTCCGGCGCAAACTCAATCCGAGAAAAGACACGACGCAAGTCGAGCCTTGAAAGTAAGAGGCGAAACGGAATACGAATATCGTCGCTCGCTTTGAGGGGTGAGCGCGTGAGTTGTTTCTCCTCCGGGATGTAAAGCATCAGAGTCTTCCCATCGGAGAGAAACAGCTTGGGTTGAGGCCGCTCGTAATCCCACCGCATCAAGCCACCGCGCGCGAAATAAACCACGCCGGACTCGACGCGTGTCCGGCCTCCGCTAACGTAGGTCTGCGTGAAGTCTGCACGGATAGTCTTGACCGCATGATAGCTCGACTCGAATTGACCCACGTACTCTTCCAGGGAATCCGTGCTTCCATTTCCAACTGGAGCGCCAGTTCCCCCCGTGCAGCCGAGTAACAAGAACACCACGATGAAGCACGACACGCCAATCGGATGATCGGGAGATCGGGTGATCGGGAGAACAACAGACCGCCAATCGGGTGATCGGGTAATCGGATGATGGGGTGATCCGGAGATCGGGTGAACGAGAGCGCGCCAATCGGGTGATCGGGTGATCCGGAGTTCGGGTGAACAAGAGCCCGCCACTCGGGTGCAAGGGTGAACAATATCCCTGTTCTCCCGATCGCCCGATCTTCCGATCACCCGATCACCTGTTCTCCCGATCACCCGATCTCCCGACCTGCCGATCTGCTGTTCTCCCGATCTCCCGATCACCCGATCTCCTATTCTCCCGATCTCCCGATCATTTAGAAGTATGTAACAATTTCTCCAAGCGTTCCACGGATTCAAGTGCAACAGGATTCCTGGGATCAGTTTGGAGGCCTGCCTCATACTGATTCAGCGCTTCGTTGGTCCGGCCCTGCGCTTCCAAGACAGCTCCCAGACCGAAGTGTGCCCGGCTGTCGAAAGGGTCCAAGGCCACCGCCTGTCTGAAGGCGTGCTCGGCGTCCTGCCTGCGGTTCCAGCGACTGTAGATCTCACCCAACGAATTCCAGGCCTGAGTCGTACCTCCACTCGATACGGAGCTGCGAAACTGCTGCTCCGCCTCCGCGAACCGCCCGGTATCCAAATAAAACTTTGCCAGTTCGTTCCTGGCCTGAACGTAAAGGGGAGCAAGGGCAATGGCCGCCCTCAACTGCACCTCCGCCTTTTCTCCGGCCCCAGTTTCGGCATAGGTTCGCCCCAGGTTCATGTGGGAGTCCGCATAATTTGGGCGAAGCCGTATGGAGCGCTGAAAATCCTCGATTGCTTCGTCGTAGCGCTTCTTCCTGGCACAGGCAAGTCCCAGGTTGTTCAGAATCAACCAGTGATTGGGGGCTCGGCGTAGCGCCTCGCGCCACTCCGCCTCAGCTTGATCTGGAGAACCCAAATTCCAGTAAACCGCGCCCAAGTTGATCCGAAGAGCGATGGCGTCCGGCTGCGCTGCCAACGTGCTCCTGTAAAAGGTCGGGTCATCATGCCAAATGCGGTTTCGCGTGACAATCCTAACCAGGCAAAGGATGGCCACCATTGCCAGCCCTACTGCGTAGAACTTGCGAGTCCTGGGACGTCCTGCCAACCTCATCCACAACAGCCGCACTCCCCATGCCGCGATCCAGCAGAAGCCCAGAGAAGGAAGGTAAAGGTACCGCTCCGTAAAGACGTTAGCACCCAGCCAGCGCGCATTGAGGACCGGCGCGATATTCACGAAAAACCACAAAAGGCCGAAGGAAATAAGGCGCTCCCTCCTCCAGGAATAAGCAAACGCGACTAGGGCTAGTCCCAGAACAAGGAACCCGACGACCACTCGAGGGTCAGACAGCGCAACGCATTTGTGGAAAGCGTAAAAGGCGCAAGGATTCACAGGCCAGAGGAGTTTCCAAACGTATCGTGCGACTAAGGCGAATGACGAGTAGAACGCCTCGCGCCGGCTAATCTGCGACAACTGTAGTACCGGCGCCAGTCCGCCAAAGATTCGGGTTCTGAACAACAGGTAGGCGATGTCGAGCAGCCACAAGGTGACGTACCGGGAAAGCTTCTGCCCCAGACTTGTTTGGGCCCGGTCGTCGCGCAGAAAGTGCTCATAAAAGGTTGGCAGGAAAGGTAACATCGCTGCCGGTTCTTTGGCCAACAGCGCCAGTGTGAAGCTCAGGACCATTCCAAGTTCTGCTGCGCCAGAGCGCTTTCCGCCTGGTTTCGCAACCCGGAGGAAACACCAGAAGGTAAGCAAGTAGAACAACGTGAGCTGGAGGTCTGTTACGGCGGCGATCCAGTCAACGGACTCGCTATGGATCGGATGCAGCGCGAATATGACCGCCGCCACAAAGCCCACCGTTCGGTCCCGGAAAATCCGTTCGGTAACGAGGAAAACCAAGCAGACCGCTCCTGCATTCAGGACCACGTTGGCCAAATGAAACCCGTAGGCCAAGGGTCCAAGGAATTGGTAGCAGAGGAGGTACCCAAACGTCATCAGCGGGCGGTAGTAATTAGTCGCGCCTTGCGCGCCAACGTACGACCACACATTGGTGGCAAAGATTTCCCGTAAGTGAGAAAAGCTGCGCAGGTAGGGGTTGGACAGGACCTGACGGTTATCGTCTTGTACAAAGCCATTTAACAGCGAGTTAAGGTAGGGCAAGACCGCAATGAGGATAAGAACCACGAGCAATTGGTGAGTAGCAAATCGGACGAGGCCGCGAGGGGCTGAGGCCCCAGAGGCCTGCTCCGCTTGAGCATCTTCCCTGCTGAGGCGATCCGCGCTCATGGTTGTTCCTCAGTCTTGCCTGACGGCTTATTGGCTTTCCCCGTGCCGGTGACCCCCAATCGAGCTAATCCATCAGCCCATGCGGCCGGGATTGGGATTGAGAGCGCCATGTTGCCGAAGCGCCCAAATAGCCAGTTGGCGAGCAGGAAACTCGCGGGAGCCAGGACGAAACCCGCCGCGACATCAACGAGGTAATGGTAGCGCAGGTAAATTGTGGAGACCCAAAGGCTCAAGATAAGCGGGGACAACACCCAGAAAAGAGGCCGCGAGTTGCGAAAGGCATAAAGCCACACGAGAAAGGAAATCGCCACGTGCATGCTGGGAAAAACGTCACGATGGATGCGAGCAAAATCCATGAATTCGAGTTGCTGGTTGAAGAGGGAAATCGGCTGGCTGAGTGGAACGGTGTAGAGGTCGTGCAAGGTGTACATCGGACCGATCGCGGGAACCAGAAGGTAGCCGAGAAGTCCCAGGAAAGTGACCACCATGAGCCCGCTCATCATTTCCCGGAAGCGCGGGCGAGGGCGGTACAGATATACAAAGCAGGCGACAATGGGGATGTTCAAGACGTGAAAGAAATAAGAAAACTCCATCCAGGCCGTCAGCGGCGGGGTAATGAAACGCTGGACCGCCAAGCTTGCCTGAAAACCAAACAATCTCTGATCCAGGATAATCAATTCCAGGTCACGGTCCTGTGGGACCAGGAGATGCGTAGCGTCACCCCAAAGTGAGTAGTACATGAGCAGGATCACCAGAAACGGGAACCAGTCTCGGACGATTTCCCAATAGGGCCGGACGAACGATCGCGGGTCAGCGGAGGAACCGGAAGACTCCTTCTTCCCGAAGACGAAATAATGGACCAATTCCTTTGCCAGCAGCAAAGTCACGGCGGGAATAATGATCAGGACGTCCGCCGGGCCACGGCTCGTATGGTCCGCCCCGCGGAACACGACACGCAAAGCCAAGTTGATCAAAAAAAAGGCTAGAGCCACCAAGTCTTCCAGACGCGGACGAATAATCAGCCGGCGGTTACTGGCCATACAGGCCTTTCAGCGCCTCGAATCTTTTTTGCGCCTCGGCTGAAAAGGGGAGCTTGGATGTTTCATTCAGAACTTTGAGAGCCTGCTGGCGGTTCCCTTCCAGGAAGTAGGCGTGCGCCAAGCCTTCAACCGCCGCCTGGTCAGTGGGAAGGATTCGGAGCACCGCCACAAAGGCCTGCTGGGCTTCGCTATACTTCCGTTGGGCAGTCAGGACATTCCCTTGAAGAATGTAGGGAGGCATATAAAAACGATTTTGACTGATAACTCGCTTGGTGATGCTCAGCGCCTCATCGTATCGTCCCAAGAGAAACAGACAGACCGCAAACCGATATGAATCCACTTCGTCCAAATCTCCGCCCGTGAGGCGCTGGATGGCCGGCAAGTCGTCAACTACGGAGGCAAACTGGCGCAAACTGAATTTTGCCGCCTCGAGGGCTTGCCAATAACGTGGAACCCCCGGACGCAACACGACCGCCTGAAGAGCGTTGACGTACGCGTTGGAAAGTCGGGAGTTCTGTGCATCGCTCAAACTGGCCCCGTAGTACACCTCCGCCGCTATATCGTAACCCAGGTTCCAGGCGCCGAAGCCGACCAGCGCCAGAATAACAGCATACAGCCACGGCTTGGCGCGAGCCAACCGGCTCGCCAGGCTCTTGTCTTCTGTCGCCTTCCGGCTCGCCACTGCCTTGGCCGCCAGCAGGCTGGTAAACGCCACCCCCAGGATTTTCAATAATTCCCAAAAAATGAAACGCAATTGCTCCACTTCGCCACTCCCGGCTTGCAGGCTGGAGGCCTACTCGAGCAAGCTCAATTCAACCGAGCTTCGAGGATTCAATCGGACACGCCCGCCGGCATCAAGGATGTAAGGAACCCCCGAAGGATCGCGCGGCAGAGCGCGCAGGTAACCTGCGACAACCAGTGCCTGGAAGGAGCGCGCGGGTCGTCCTTGCCGCGAGTTGTAGAGGGCGATCAACTCGTTCAGTTTGGTTATCTCTTCCTCCGCCTCGATGGCCATCAGGTGGTCCTCAGCGTTCTTGCGTATCTGCTCGTTGCCAGCCTGGCGGGCGATTTCGGACCAGAGGAATCTGGAAGTGGCGAGTTGGCCGCCCTGCGCCGCCACCTTCGCTGCCATAACCCGCATCCACACCATGGCTCCCGGCCTCTCGCTCCCGGCTTGAAACGCTCGCGCCGCAGCAGGGTAGTCTTTCAAATCCCAGTAGTAAATGAAGCCAACATCTTCCCATAGCCGCCAGCGGTCTGGATTGGCAACGATGCCACGATGCAAAAGCGCCAGTGCTTCCAGGGGTTGACCCGCTCCCCGAGGTGGCTTCTCCGCAAGGAAAATCGAGCCGAAACGGTAAGCAACGAGCAAGTGGGGATCCAGGTCGGTAGTGATCTGAAGCAAAGGCCCCAAAAGGTTGAACTCTGTGGAATGGGCCAGTCGTTTTCCACCAAAATATTGCACTACTCGCGTCCAATAAATGTCTGCGAGTAACCCCTCGTATCCCAAGCTGAGTTGACGCAGAAACTTGCCCGAGGGCAGAAATAAGACGTCGGCGGCTCCCCGGTCACTTCCCCTTCGGAGGTCAATGCTCCGTTGGATTGGGATCAATCCTAAAAGGCACAGCAAAAGCAAAAGCCAGCAGACATGCCGGCGGAGGCGAGGTTGAGAGAGGGACTCAGAGGAAGTTGTCATCGGAATTCCCGTTCCTCGAAGATAAGGACTGCCATGCCCAGAAGGGCTGCTATGTATAGAAGAGCGTAAAGAGAGTTTCCAAGCCACAGGTAACCCGGGATCTTCTCCGCGTGGGCTACCTGACTGATAACATTAAAATCCCCGAAATTGGGCAGCAAGTAATAAAGGACGTCACACAACGTCCCGAGCAGCGCGCTCTGGGTTTCCTGGCCGAAGGCGCGTAAGTCGGCCGAGAAATTTCCGATTACATAAAGGCAAAAAGTGTAAACGGCGGATAGCACCGGGGTGGATATACAGGAAAAGACCACAGCGATCCCCACCACTATGGCCAGTTCGAGCAGGATGAAATAGACAGCACCGAGAAACCTAAGGTCGTCCAGCAGCAGGGCGCGCTTTTGATAGAACAAAGCCGCGTAGAAGCCCGCCGTCATGATCGCCGTGTTCACAAAGAGGGTGAGCAGAAGTCCCAAGTATTTCCCGAGAATGAATTCCGGGCGGGAGACGGGCTTGGAAAGGATATTGTAGATCGTCCGGCGTTCGATCTCTTTCGAGACGAGGTCGATTCCAATGAAAATGGCAATCAGCAGGCCGAAAACCGAAATCGAGGTGAGCCCCAGAGTTATCAGGATAATCTGTTCCACACCCACCGAAATGCTTCCGAACAGGATCGCGGCCCCGATCAGCAGGAGTGCAAAGGCTACCAGATTGTACAGAACTTTTTCGCGAACCGATTCCTTAAATGTATGAAGGGCAATTGTGGCCACGCGCATGCTCGCTCCCGTGATTAACTCGGGTCATAAACACTCGCCACTTCTTGGGAAGACTCCGAGGCGCCGACTTTCTGAAGGAAGTAATCCTCCAACGACCTCCTTACCGGATTTACGGAGATCAACTTCGCTCGGCTGCGCAGGATAACCTCAAGGGTTCGTTGAACTTGGCTTTCCTCCGGTATCTCAAGGCGCACTCGTTCTCCTGTCCGAACGAGCGACGACGAATAAGGCATGAGCTCTGCCAGGACCTCTGCGGACGGGCCTTCGAGCACCAACTCGGTGGTGGACACTCCCAGGCAAAGGATTGTGTTCAACTCTCCACAACCCTGCAGCCGGCCGTGGTGGAGAACCGCGACTCGGCCGCAAAGCGTCTCAGCATCCGCGAGAATATGGGTGGAGAAGAATACTGTCTTCTGCCGCTCCTTCAACCGCAATATGACCTCACGGACTTCCCTTCTGCCCAGCGGGTCCAGGCCGGACATGGGCTCGTCCAAAAACACCAAGTCAGGGTCATTGATCAAGGCCTGGGCAATTCCTAAACGCTGTATCATGCCCTTGGAAAACCTGCGTAGCGGAACGTGGCGGGAGGCGGAGAGACCCAACTGGTCGATGAGCTCGCCGGCGCGGCGGCGGCGTTCAGTAGCCGACAAACCAAACAGGGATGCTACGTAGTTTAAGAACTCCTCCGCCGTCAGATGCTCATAGAAGCTGGGATTCTCTGGCAAGTAGGCGACGCGGGACCGAACTGCGATGTCTTCGAGTGGCTTCCCCAGGATGCGAGCCGTTCCTGAGGTGGGGAGAATCAAGCGAAAGAGCAACTTCAGCGTAGTTGTCTTGCCGGCGCCGTTCGGTCCGAGCAGCCCGAAAACCTCGCCGGCCTCCACCCTGAGATTAAGCCGGTCGAGCGCTCGCTTAACCCGGTTGCGCCAGAAACCCTGACGGTAGTCTTTGGTCAGCTCGATGGTTTCAAGGGCCAGCATGCTCAACGCACCGTATCTGGGCGGCTACCTCCCTCCTGTGGCGCGGTCGCATGCCGTCGCCACGCACCCGAGACTAATATACCTGATGACAACAACTCCAGGGAAGTCTAACCATACATATTTGAAATTCTCCGTGCTGGGCGACACAAGTCAAGGGTCGAAGGTCAAAGGTCAAAAGCAGACCAAGCGCAAATGGACGCGGCAAATTATAGGCCCCCTTGTGGGTGCCCATCGCCTGAGGGCAGGCATCCCGGCCTGTCGGGACCTGCCCCTACGTCCAATACACCGCCTCGAAAGATCGACCCGCCATTGTCATTGGCGGGCCGATGGCATCCGACAAGCGTCTTTCATAGCAGACAACTGCATCCGCCTCAATTCGGGTGACTGGAATTCAAGTTTCGGATTCGGAAAGCTTCGGCGGAGCGACTGCCCCCCAGCGCCAGTGCGCTTCTCAATTGGCAGCTCGAAGGTGATTTCATCCTGAGAGTTTATTCTGCAATTGCAAAGCGAAACTGGAGGTCAGCGGATGCTTCGTTCCAAGGCGCCTACAAAAACAAAGGGAGGGCCCCCTGCCCTCCCCCTGCGTGTAATTTCGTTGTTTCCAATGTCTAACCAGCCAGAGGCGAGTCGGTCGAACCGGCCACCGCTGTGCTGTTTTGACGGATTACGCCGGACTGATCGGTGTAGTAGAAGTTGGTCCCAGTCGATGCCACAGTGACCGGCGTGGCGGTGATCGAGTAAGTGTTATATCTGCCAGTCGTATCAACGGCGCCCGCCGAGTAGACAAACGTATAACCACTCTTCGAACTCGTTGTGGCCGCTGAGCCTGCCGTACCTGAGGTTCCTGCGAGAACACTGTCAATTAATCCCGAGGCAGTAGCAACAGGGTTCTGTCCGGCAGCCGGTGGGCCCAAGTAGCCCAAGGTCGGAGTGTAGCCGGTGTTGTAAGTAACAGAGTAGGTGACCTCCGCTGTGTTGAGGGTGCGGAGTGATCCCACCGCAGAAGCCTGATTGGCTGCAATACGCGAACGCAGGAGATTCGGGATGGCGATTGCCGCAATGATTAGAATGATCGCGACAACGATCAGCAACTCAATCAGTGAAAAACCTCGTGAACTTTTCTTCATTCATCCTCCTTCATAAACTCAACTCCCATGAATCCATGCCGCTTATGATATGGCACTTTTCCTGCCAATGCAGCATTCCAGGACCTTTTTCCATCAAGGCCAACCATCTTGTATTCAGATACTTAGCGTAGCAATTGAAAACCCTTCCAGGTTCTGCGCCTTCCGGCACATTTTCTTTGCCGCTTTTTGTCCAAACGGCGCGACGGATTTTGTCACTCCGATAATATTTATAACATTTTCAAGGCAGTAAGTAAGACGGTGCCCGAGCGTTCTATTTGTGGCTCTCTTTGCGAATCTGCGGACAAGACGGAGCTCAAGGCTTTAGCTTTCGCAGGGCCATCTTTACCGTATCCTCATGGGGGTCAAGGAGCTTGGCAGCCTGGATTTCCCGCCTCGCGCTTGTGGCGTCGCCCAAATCGAGGTAAGCCAGACCAAGCTGCGCGTGAGCTAGGGCTGACTTCGGCTGAGCCGCGACCGCTTTCCCAAGTGCACTGATCGCCTCATCGCCTTTCCCCATTTTTAGCGCGAGGACGCCAAGCCGAAACTGTGCGTTTCCAGAGTTGGGGGCGGCCCTCACAATCTGCCGATAGATGTCGAGTGCCGCCACCAGCTTGCCTTGATCTTCGTAAACACCGGCAAGCGCCAGGAAAGGCGCCTCGCTGTCTGGAGCGAGCTGGATGGCGCGCCGGAACTCGGCTTCCGCGTCCCCGAATTTCTTTTCGCGGCAGAAAACGGCCCCCAGGTTCAGGTGAACCAGGGCAGAAGAAGGCTCTACCGTTGCGGCCCGGCTGAGGAGTTTCTCTGCCTCGTCGAGACGCCCTTCCTGCAACGACAAAAGCCCGAGCGCGAAGAGGGACTCGGAATCATTCGGGTCATCAGACAACGCTCTGGCAAACAAATCACGAGCTTCTTCCCGGTCACCTCGCCCGAGCGCAATCTTACCCAAGGCGAAGAGTGGCTTCGAAAAAGTGGGGTTCATCTGAGCGCCGCGCCTCAGGACTTGCTCGGCGGCACTCGCGTTCCCGTCGTCCAAAAAGACACCCGCCAGGTTCACGAAAGCTTCGCCGGCAAGGGGGTCCGAGGCTATCGCCGCCACGTACTCGATACGTGCGAGCCCACGGTTGCCCTCCCATCTGTAATTGTTCCCCAAGTAGATATGGAACGTGGCGGCGTTGGGGTCATCACGTACAGTGGCCAGACCCAGGGTGAAATTGTTCCGCCATGCCGGCAGTCTCACAAAGGTCCGTAAAGCCGCCGCCAGCAACAGAATCAAGCCGAGCGCCCCGCCCGCAACTCTCAACCATGCGCGGCGGCCTGGGCCCTTGCTGACCATGCTTCCCAGGCCTTCGCCTAACAGCCAGCAGATTCCCACCGAGGGGATGTAAAGGTATCTCTCCCCATAAGCGGAAACACCCACTCCGGCGATGTTGAGGACAGGAGCAAGAGTCAAGAAGAACCAAATTATGGCGAAACTGACAGGCCGGTCCTGCCTCCACCAAGCCACCACCACTCCTGCCGCCCAAAGTGCAAACAACATTCCCAGGAGCACTGCCGGCTCCCGCCAAGTAAGGGGGGGATGGAACTTCCAGGAATAGGAAAGGTGTTGAGGCCAGAGAAGCTTGCCGGTATATTCACCGAGCTGCGTAAAGCCGAAGATGAGGGATTCCCTCAGACGCATGCGACCGGGTGGCCCGACGCCGGAAATATCCCCGATCACGGCCAGATGAACGACGATATAGAATGCCGACACCAGGAAGGTGGGCATGTAGCGGCTCAGGCGCTCGCCGAATCGCGCTGCTTCGTCGCCGCGCATGAAATGCTCGAAGAAGACCATGAGCACAGGGATAGCCAGCGCAACCTCTTTGCACAGCGCCGCCAGGAGAAACATTACCGCGCTCATCCACGCTCGGACCCGCGAAAAGCCTCCTCCGCTGGCGGGCTTGGTGTAGATCAGAAGCGCTGGCAAGAAGAATGCTGCGCATTCGAGATCAGAAATCCCTGAGACGGTCGCCACATCCTCGGTGTGAACAGGCAGGGCGGCGAACAGTAAGGCACCCCACAAGGCTCCGCTCCCTTTGGGCCAGAACCTTTTGCCGAGTTGATAGACCATCACTACTACCCAAGCATTCAGGAGGACATTGAAGAGATGAAAGGGGCCGGGTCGAGGACCAAACAACATCGCCTGCACCAGAAAAGTGAACATGACCAACGGCCGGTAGTAGATACTATCCCCACGCGCGCCGCGAAAGCTCCAGAAGTTTTGCGTGAAGATCTCGCGCAGAAAATGGAAGCTTCTCACGTAGGGATTGCCCCCAATCAAGATGGCGTCATCCCCAACCAAGTCGTAGCCGGTGGTTGCGATATACAGGGCGAGGGAAAAGAGAATCAGGAGCGGGATGGCCAACCGGTCAATGTTTTGGCCGAAAAAAAAGGCTCCACGGCTCGCGGGTTCTTCAGAAAGAGGGGTGGGTTGGAGGTGAGACGCTGCATCCAATTCACCGGCCTCAGATGTTGTATTTCTTGGCATAATGTCGAAACGATCGGTAGGACATGTGAAGAAGTTCCGCAGCATGAGTTCGAACGCCTTCCGCGGCACGCAAAGCAGCAAGCAGGTACTGCTTTTCGATTTGCGATAGACGGGTCTCGAAATCCAACCCTCCTTGGGGAATTTGAATTGTGGTCTCACCGCTCAGAGTGATACCAGTCACTGATTGAGGCAGGTGTTCCAGGCATACCCGGCCATCGCGTTCCCCACACACCGCCACCGCGTATTCGACCGCATTTTCGAGTTCCCGGATATTTCCCGGCCAGGGATAATGTTCGAGAACATCCAGGATCTCTCGATCGAAATCCAGCACCCCCTTCCCCATCTGCAAGCCAAATTTCCGCAGAAAGTTGCGTGCCAGAGGCCCAATGTCGTCAGGTCGCTCCCGCAAGGGAGGGACGTGGATAGGTATGACACTGATGCGGTAGTAGAAGTCCTCCCGAAACTGTCCCCCTGCCACCATGCGTTTTAAATCGCGGTTCGTGGAGGCAATCAATCTCACGTCGATCGAAATATCGGCGCTTCCTCCCAGCGGTCGTACCTTTCTCTCCTGCAGGACGCGCAGAAGCTTGACTTGCATCGTGGGGCTTGTCTCCCCGATTTCGTCCAGGAATAACGTGCCCCCGTGGGCGGATTCGATGATGCCCTTACGGTTGGCATCCGCTCCGGTGAAGGCCCCCTTGAGATATCCAAACAGCTCGCTTTCCAGCAGGGTTTCCGGAAAGGCCCCACAGTTGATGGAAACGAAGGGCCTTTCGCGGCGCAAGCTGGCCTCATGAATGGCCCGCGCTACCAACTCTTTGCCGGTCCCGCTCTCGCCCGTAATCAAGACCGTACTGGCGGTGGGGGCCACGGTCCGCACCATTTCGAGGATGCTCTGAATCTGCCGGCTTTGGCCAATAATGTTGTTATGCGCAAAGACGCGGAGCAATTCCCGGCGCAGGCGCACATTCTCTTCACGCAACGCCAACTCTTGCAGCGCCCGATTAACGGTGAGTTTCAGCTCCTCAACCAGTTTATCCGTCTTGATGACGTACTGATAGGCTCCCAGGTTGAGAGCGTCGATGGCCGTGGACATCGTGGGGACAGCCGTAATCAAAATGAAACCCGCGGGATTGCGACTTTCGCGGAAGAACTCGAGCAGTTCAATGCCCGTCAGGTCCGGCATACGGATGTCGCAGATAATAAGATCGTAAACTTGGGATTCGATCTTCTTTTTCGCCGCTTGGCCGCTGGACACCGTCTCGACAAGGTGGCCGTCCTTGCGGAAGACAATCTCCAACATTTGGCACAACGACTTTTCGTCGTCCACAATCAGCAGCCGAGCCATTTACCTTCCCCTAAGCACAATTTCTCTGCAAAACCTCATCACCGACTGGCAACAGCCGACGTGAAACGCATTTGCTCTGCAACCACTGGAGTAGGCTTCTTGGGTAATTCAAGCACAAACCTTGCACCCTTGCCAGCTTTCGATTCCACCCTGATCGTGCCCTGGAGTCCCTGCATAATCTGGTAAACGATCGCCAGTCCGAGGCCTGTGCCACCGCTGAATCCCGGTTGAAAGGGCTCAAAGACTTTTTCGAGCTGCAGCTCCGTAAATCCCACTCCAGTGTCACTCAGGGTCACTCGGACGGTCTTTTCGCTGGCTTCCTCCACTTGCACCGTCAACTGCCCCCCATCCGGCATGGCTTTGAGCGCATTGTCCGATATATTCCAGAATACCTGACGCAACTTGTCGGCATCCGCCCAGATCAGGAGGGGCTTGGCAGGAACCCGCTTCTCCACGCGGACATTGGCTCCGAACAGCGGATGGTGCGAAAGCAAAACCAGAGTCTCTCCGATCAGATTGACCAGGTCAACTTCCTGGAGTTCATGGTGCTGCTCCCGACAATAGAGAAGAAAATCAGACACCAGTTTATTGAGTCGCTCAGACTCACTGCTCACAATCTCGATTAACTTGGATTGGTCCTCATCCAAACTCGAAATTGACTGCAACAGCTTGACGGAGCCGGCAATAGACGCCAACGGATTCCTGATCTCGTGCGCGATGCCGGCTGCCATGCGGCCCAGTGTTGCCATGCGGTCCTTGGTGCGGTACTCGGCTTCCCGGCGTTTTTCCTCCGTGAGGTCCTGGAAATTGTGTACGTAACCGACCGCACCGATTTCCGGGACAATCAGTGGAGAAACAGAAATACCGAGGATGCGGCGCTCGCCGCGCGGATGCAGATACGTTATTTCCTGCCGCGTAGGGAAGGCGTTTCCGTTAGGGACTGAAGGCGCCTCGGCCTGCAAGTCGGGGAAAAGAGATTGAATCGGTTTTCCACGCAGCTCTTCAGGCTTCCGGCCCAATATGGTGGCGCCCGAGCTATTCAGCTCGCTGACGAAACCTTCCAAATCCGTGCTCATCAGCCCATCGCGCATGCTCTCCAGGATGTTCTCGGTTTTTGCTTGCAGGCTGACGACCTGCCCGCTCTTGTCCCTGAGTTCTTCTCCGACTTTTCGGAGACTCTCCGCCAGATGACTGGAGAGGTAGGCGACAGCGAAGAAACCGAAAAGGCTCCCCCCGATCTTGACCTGCAGGGTGCGCAAGTCCACCGCATAGGGCGAGGAGGTCACGAGAAAGCGGAGGGCCGGATAATGGTCCGCGAAGTCGGGATAGATACTTGGGAGATATGCCAATTCCAGCACTCCGCCCATGCAAACGAAGCATACCGCCGCCACCAGGAACACCCGTCCCCGAGGAAGGAGGATAGTGGAAAGAATGATCACCACCAGGTAAAGCGAGAAGTAATTGCTTTCCAAGTCTCCCGTGAGGTGCAAAATGGCGGTGATGATGAGGATGTCGGAGAAGATCTGCAGGTATGCTTGCAAGAGGTATTCCCGACTTAACTGATTGTAAATAAGATAATACAAGCCAACGACGTACCAGAGAATAATGACGATGCCGAAGTATTTGAAGGATGCAGGGTTGGGAGGGTTGGCGACAAGGGTTCGAATGGCGTAATCGATGGCGAAAACAAAGCTGATAATGACGAAGCGGATTTTGGTCACCCAGGGGAGCCACGTCTTTAACTGGTCAGGCAACCCGGCGGAGACGGTGGTCGAATTAAGGGAAGAGCGTTCTTCCATGAAGAAGCCTACCAGCCCACAATTCTATGCGCTTCAGCGGAGCCGTCAATACCCTTTCGCGCGCCAAAGGAATTGTCATCATCCCTGGTCCGGCTTCGGATGCCGCCACTAAACCCTGAGCAGTCCTGGGCAGGATTGGGTCCAGCCAGCGGAAAGGACAAGCCTGCGCCCCCTCTTCAGGAGCCCTGGACGGAATCGTGGGCGAGTTGCGGAAACTAACCTGCCAGTTTTGAGATCAAGCTGAACAAGGGAAGATACATCGAAATTACCACCCCTCCCACGACCACACCCAGGAAAAGAATGATCATCGGTTCCATCGCCGTTAAGAGATCGCCGACTGCCGCATCCACCTCATCTTCGTAAAAGTCGGCAATCTTCTGGAGCATGGCGTCCAGTGATCCGGTCTGCTCGCCCACCCCGATCATCTGCACCACGATGTTGGGGAAAACGCCGGTTTCGCGCAGGGGATCCACGATGGTCCGGCCTGTTTCGATGGCCGTCCGAACCTCCAGGATGGCCTTCTCAATCACCGCATTGCCCGCCGTGCGCGCTGTAATACTCATGGCCTCCAGCATTGGAACGCCGCTCGCAATCAGGGTACCCAGCGTACGAGTAAACATCGCCACCGAGATCTTGCGCATCAGGCCGCCCAGGATGGGGAGCTTGAGGATGAAAGTATCAATGACCGTGCGTCCCTGGGGCGTGGCGTAGTAAACCTTCAGGCCGTATCCGACCAGGCCCAGCAGAACCACTAAGGGCAAAGCAAAGCTTGCGATGGCGTTGCTGAGACCAATAACTATGCGGGTCGGCAAAGGCAAGTCCACACCCAGACCGGCGAAAAGGGTGGCAAAAATGGGTACGACCTTCCACAGGAGGAGGAAGATCACGCCCCCCGCGATGAGCACTACGGCCGAGGGATATATCAAGGCTGAGGTCACCGCCCTCCGCAACTTGACGGCTTTTTCAATATGCCCGGAGAGTCGCTGCAAAACGCCGTCCAGCATACCCCCGGTCTCGCCCGCCTCGACCATGTTGGTATAGAGATCGTCAAATACCTTGGGATATTCGCGCAGCGCATTGGCGAGAGTCGAGCCGCCTTCAACCGTCCTGCGAACCCCGGCCAGCACCTTGGCAAAAGCCTTGTTCTCCTGTTGGCAGGAGAGGATTTCAAGGCACTGAACCAGCGGAAGACCGGCATCAATCATGACCGAGAACTGGCGGGTGAAAATCGCCAGTTCTTTGGCGCTCACTCTCCCCCGCACTTTCGGTTTGGGGATGGCGATGACGCGCTTCGCTACGATGCGGGCCGGTGTGACCTGCTCCCGGCGCAGTGCCGCGTCCAGGGCCTCGCGGTTCGGCGCCGCCCGCACCCCGCTGACCAGCGTGCCTGTACGTGACGTTCCTCGATATTCAAACTGCGGCATCAGTCCACCTCACGGTTCCTTGCGCTGCCCCCACGCTTGAGGACCGCGGCAAGCAATTCTTGCGGGTCCAGTATTAGCCACCGCCACTACCTGCGGATAGGACCATGGGAGGCCAGCAGTTGTTGCCCTGCTCCGCCTGCGGCGCTGCCACGGTCGATCATATCTTTGAGTTCGTCCACGTTGCTCGAACGCGACAAGGCTGTCTCCAGGGTAATCAGCCTTTGCGAGTATAGAGAATTAAGCGCCTGATTGAAAGTCTGCATGCCGAACTTTTCTTGCCCCAACTGCATGGCAGAATAAATCTGGTGAACCTTGTCTTCCCGGATGAGGTTCCGGATGGCGGGGTTTGGAATCAGAATCTCTGCCGCCAAGATTCGGCCCTTCCCGTCCGCCCTGGGCAGAAGCGCTTGGCACAGAATGCCTTCCAGCACCATCGAGAGTTGAGCGCGAATCTGCGCCTGCTGGTGCGCAGGGAAGACATCAATAATGCGGTTAATGGTGGAAGAAGCAGAGTTGGTGTGCAATGTCGCAAAGGTAAGATGCCCGGTCTCTGCTATTCGCAGCGCTGACTCGATGGTTTCCAGATCACGCATTTCGCCGATCAGCACAATGTCAGGGTCTTCGCGTAGCGCGGCACGCAACGCGTTCGCAAAGGAATGGGTGTCCGAGTGAACCTCGCGCTGGTTCACCAGGCACTTTTTGTGGGAATGGATAAACTCGATAGGATCTTCGATGGTAAGCATGTGCTCGTGGCGTGCTTGGTTGATCAGGTCGAGCATGGTCGCCAGGGTGGTTGACTTCCCACTCCCTGTCGGCCCGGTCACCAGAACCAACCCGCGTGGCTTCTCACAGAGACTCGCCAGCAGGGGAGGCAACTGCAACTGTTCAAAGGTCTTGATTTCAAAAGGGATCATCCGGAATACTCCGGCCACGGCGCCACGCTGATTGAACAGGTTGCCCCGGAATCTCGCCATATTCTTGATCCCAAAGGAAAAGTCGAGCTCAAGATTCTCTTCAAAACGGTGCTTTTGCCCGTCGGTCAAGATGCTATAGGCCAGTTGCTTGGTATCCGCCGGACCGAGAGGTGGCACACCCTCCAGCGGTTTCAGCTCGCCATGAAGGCGAATTCTGGGAGGGGAGTTCGTGGTAATATGCAGGTCGGAACCTCCCGTATCGACCATCCGCTTCAGAAGATCGTTAAGACTCGGCACTGGCATAAATTCGCTCTCCCCGCCCCCGCCAGAAAACCCCCCATTCGCGAAGACACCCTATAGAACGCTCTCCCGCATCACCTCTTCAAGAGTCGTCACCCCAGCGGCGGCTTTGATCAGCCCGCTGCGGCGAAGGGTCATCATACCTTGCTCGATGGCCTTCTTCCTGAGTTCAAGCGCCGAAGCTCCCACAAGGATCAGTTCGCGCATCTCGTCGGTGATTTCTACCACTTCATACAGACCAATACGGCCCTTGTAGCCCTTGTTGCCGCAAGTTGGGCAGCCCTGCCGCTTCCAGACTTTGACGGTACGGGCCTCATCCGGCGTATAGCCGGCGTCCATCAGAACCTGCGGGGAGACATTATCCTGTATCTTGCACTCCGCACAGAGGCGGCGCACGAGGCGTTGCGCGCAGATAAGATTCACCGAGGTCGCTACCAGGAAGGGCTCGATCCCCATGTTCATCAAGCGCGATATGGTTGAAGGGGCGTCGTTGGTGTGAACTGTTGAAAAAACCAGGTGGCCTGTAAGCGCCGCCTTGATGGCTATTTCCGCCGTCTCAAAGTCGCGGATCTCTCCCACCAGAATGATATTGGGATCCTGGCGGAGGAACGACCGCAAGGCCGTAGCAAAGTTCAGGCCGATCTGCTCTTTCATCTGAACCTGGTTGATCCCGGGCAACTGGAATTCCACCGGATCTTCAGCGGTCAAGATATTAGTATCAGGGCTGTTCAACTGGGCAATGGAGGAATAAAGGGTGTTGGTCTTGCCGCTGCCCGTTGGACCGGTGACCAAAACCATTCCATAAGGCTTGAATATGGCCCTCTGGAACTTTGCCAGGGATTCCGGTTCGAACCCCAGCTTGGTCATGTCCAGATGCAGGTTCTCTTTATCCAGCAGCCGCATGACAATCTTTTCCCCGTGCAGGGTGGGAAGAACCGAAACGCGAAAATCGAGTGCCTTCTTCTTCCCATCCCTTAACATCTTGATCATGATGCGGCCATCCTGCGGAAGCCGCTTCTCGGAAATATCCAGCCTGGACATGATCTTGACGCGGCTGGTGATCGCGTCCTTGAGCTTATTGGGCGGGCTCATGATGGTCTGCAGGACGCCATCAATCCGGTACCGAACACGGTATTCCTTGTCGAACGGTTCCATGTGAATGTCGCTGGCACCCCGCTTCACGGCATCGGTCAGGAAATAGTTCACGAGCTTGATGACGGGCGCTTCCTCCGCGGCCTTTTCGAGTTGCTCCAGGTTTAATGCCGCTTCATCCTCTGCCTCGAGCTCAAGCGTCTCATGTTGCCCCTCGTCGATGAAGCTAACCATTTCTTCCAGTTCTCTCGCCCGTTCCTGCTCCTCGACGCTCCCGTAATTCTTCCTAATCGCTTCGGCAATGGCCGTTTCCGACGCCACCACAGGCTCAATGTTGAAGCCCGTCATGAACTTGATGTCGTCCATGGCAAAAACGTTGGTAGGGTCAACCATAGCCAACGTCAAGGACGACCCCACTCGGCTCAGCGGCAGCACTTGAAACTTCAGCGCTGTTTCCATGGGGATCAATTTGGTGACGCCCGGATCAACTTCAAAATAGTCCAGATTAATGGAGGGGACACCATATTGGCGAGAAAGGACCGCCATGACCTCCTCATCACTCATGAAACCGAGTCTCACCAGCGAGTTACCAAGCCGCCCTCCGTTCGCCTTTTGGTGTTCGAGAGCCTGCTTGAGTTGATCGGGGGTGATGAGGTTCTCTTTTAGAAGGACTTCACCGAGCTTTCCAGCCATTTCCCCAACCCTCACCTGACTTTGGATGAAGCGCCATCAATGGGCATTGTTCCACCGCTGCCTGTGGTCATAGCAAGTCTTTTGCATTCACGCAGGAATGCGCATCCCACGAAAACTCCCGTGGTCTTGTCAAGGTTATGATCAAACATGGTTATCCGGCAATTGCACCTTCGTACTATGCGCAAGGCGTGTCATCCCAGGCCTGTGGCGCTACACGAGTTCGCCCTCCAATCCATCATGATATTGTCCGGGTTGCACCTCTGGCACCCCCAGTTCTCCCATTCGGCCGCCGGTAGTGTCCTAGTTTGAATTTGGGGCATGGAGGTTTGGCAAGGGAATTGCCCCTAGCACTGGAAAAGTGAGTTGATGGATTTATGCCTTCATTTCGCCTTTGAATCAGGCGTGCAAGTGCTCGTTTTGGCTGTCTTAATGCCTTCCTTAGTGAGCTCCCCTCCGAAGTACCAGTCGGCCTCAACAGCGCATGGGAATATCGCAGTCTCCCAGTATTTCTCTTCACCCTTTCCAAGCCGGTCGCGGCCCCAGGTTTGACGCTGAGTAAGTAAGCCTTGAAGGAAATTGTTTAGCACATCGGTGACATGCTTATCCTCGGCAGTCTTGGCTTTTCGTCTAGCCTCTGAGACAGCCTTTTCAGCGTCCAAGCGCCTAGGCTCATAAGAAACGCTTGATTCCTCACCAGTTTCATCGAGTCTTTTGATAGCTTCGAGTGCTAGCTGACCCGCTGTTTGAAATTCCTTGGAAAGGGCTGGCGGCCTGTCGCTATTCGCAGTTCGCTTGGACGGTTTTGTCTGCGCGCCAACTGATTGCAGAGCGATGAGGGCGATAATCGCCAAGACTGCTTTCATGGTTCTCCTCCTCACGTGCAACCCAATCTCTTTGCGATTTCGGAATCAAAGCGCATCGTTTATTTTGCGCAGGAGAATTACTGATTCCCTAACAGTTCTTCAATCGCTGATTTAGCACCTAGAGCAATTTGACGGACAACCTCATATCCGCCCGGCGCTAAACGGGTCTCCGATGTAACGAGATTATCGGTCACTAGTTTGTCCAACACGGATGCAGCAGCTTCCTCGCTGCATCCGCCCGGAAGTGGAGAGAGTTTCCCCATGACATGCTTTATCATTTTTCCATGTCTTAATAGGTTCCGTAAGATGGATTTTTCAATCTCTCCATAATTCTCAAAGAGGCTTCTTATATCTTGGTATTCTTTTTCTTGAAGTGCTGTGCGCTCACATTTCTTGCTTAAAGTGCGCATCTCCTCAAACGTCTTCTTGTAGAGTTCGAAGTGAGCACCTATCAGCGACACAATAATAAGTGAGAAGATTGCCCAGTGGGGAACTAGAAATGGCATGGCCCGCCATCTTTCTAGCAGTCCAATCAAACCGAGGCTCACGCTAATGTAGAACCATACCGATCTTAGGGCTGCTCCGATGTAGGTTCTGTCTGCCTCGCCGATAGACATCGTGGGCGCGCTCCGTCGAATAGGTATTTGGCTCTTGCGGCGGACACACCTATATGCTATCGTTCGAGTGTCGCGCCCGAACTAAAGATTCCAGGAGAGGCCCGATTCGCGGTCGGGCCTTTTTCGTTACCGCCCAATCTTACTCAGCATTTCTTCGATTGTCCAGACATGATCGGTAAGGCCCGCTTCCATCGCAGGTGTCACACGCAAGGTTTGATGAACTCGGCAGAAGTTGTAGTGCATGTAGTAGAGTGCCACGGCTGCCGCATGGTTCTCGACTTTCTTGCTGAAGCCATTCGTTAAGCGCGTGAACCGTCGAATCCCCATTCTCATGCTGAGGTTCTGGCGCTCTACATAACTGGTGGAAATGTATTGAGGAGCGGGGTTGCCCATGATCGGTTTTGCCTCAGCACTTGTGCAAACCGCAGGACTGTAGCGCGTCTCTTCTTGGCTAGACTCGTAGGTTTTAATGAGCATCGCATAGTCAATCTCAGACCCAAACGCACCTTCGACTGCTTCGAGATAAACCTTGAGTCCATCCGTGGTGAGTTGAATCCGGCTCTTGAGTCTCCCTTTCAGATCGTCAATCAACTGACAGGCGGCTCTCGCGTCCCGGTTTCCAACCGTGAAAGAAGGAATCAGTTTGGTGTCCGCGTCAATTGCGGCCCAGGTCCAAATATCTCCGAAACCAAATTTCCCTTGTTTGTCGGCGGGAACATTCTTTTGCTTAGCGTAACAGAAAGCCCAGATTTCATCCACTTGAATGCGTTTGCAGGAAAGATTGCGAAACACTTTGTCCTGATAGTCGGCGCAAGCGTAACCGGCTTCGACTTGAAGCTTTACCACCGTGTCTTTCGAGACGTTCATCATGCGTGCGGTGGCTCGAATTGAGTTCCCTTCTACCAGCGCCGCGATGATCTGCGCTTGTTTTTCCCGCTTCAGTCTGTTCATGGCATCTCCTCACTTACACGCCTATTATACGTGACCCCGTCGCGAATGTCAAGCATTATTTTCAAAATATTTTACTTGACTACGTGAGGGGGTTCTGTAATAATCGTGGCATGGCAAAGAAACTACCACCTGATATCCGCGAGTATTTTGTGAAGAAAGGCCGACAGGGAGGCAAGCTGGGAGGCCCCGCCAGGGCTGCGGCTATGACTCCAGAGCAAAGGTCTGAAAGTGCCAGGAAGGCTGTATTGGCGAGATGGGCAAAGGCCAAGATCAAGAAAGATTAGATTTGGGGGCTTTTTCAGCCGCCCGCTTCTTCGCTTCCTCAGCTCTTGCAATTTGCTCTCTGCGATCGCTTCTCCATTTAATTATTGTATCTTTGAGGAAATCCACCAGTGGCGGTATGCCATTATCGTCCTCCGCAAGATTAGCCGATGGAATCATAATCATGTCTACAGTCTCTTCGAAAATGGAAAGCCAAGTCTCGGTAATAGCGGGAGTATTCCGTTCAATGCGTCCGTCTCTGTGCAACGTAACTAACCTTGTGTCCCCTCCACAGTAATTGTCATATCTCTTGGCCACTGCAATCACATAGGTCGCTAAGATTTCGATGGTGGGTATGTCATATCCTTGGCCCTTTAACCTGTCTAAAACATAAGAAGCAATCTCCACCCCACTACCCAAGACTTGGTGATCGATTACATTGAAAACAGCGGTAGAGTTGGATGCTAAAAGTTTCAAGCCTTCGGGAGAGTGGATGGCAACAAGCAATTGAACTTGAGGTTTATTGCCGTATTGGTCTGGTGGATGAGGAAAGATGTGCTTCTTATGCACCCATTCAACCGTCGAGCCGATCACACCAACCAGATCAGATACCGAATGCAAAGTTTTGCTGACTAGGTTGGAAATGAGTTTGTCGGCAGTCATTCTGATGTACGGTACATCTCCAGCTCCGGCCAGGATAAGACGGTAATCGCCGTCCCCAATAACATCATATATTTTGTCGCCATTCGTCTTTGTGGAACCGACTGTATATTGGGTGTCGGCAGCAAGAATAATCCCGTCCGCACAAATGAACCCAGCGGCAATTGTCATAGGATGTCTCCCAAGCAAAGGCTTTGGCTTGGGAGGATATTGCGGCCTGCGAGGCGTGTCAAGCGGCGGGGGATAGTGGCATAGCCCTGGTACATCGTATCCCCCCTGTGGGATTGAAGTGTGTGAGTGAGTGGAGGAGGAGAGAGATGGCTGCCTTGGTGGGGGGGGGACCAAGGCAGCCGCCGGTCGGGGTAAAATCAGCGCCCTATGCCGGCTCCGGTCCCCTACTTCGATGTGGTCCGTCACATGAAGAACGCTTTTAATTATCGCCTCCAACTGGTCACCCACGCCCGCCAGCACGGCATCAAGGCGGCCGCCCGGGCCTACCGCACCACCCTGCCCACGGCCCGCAAGTGGCTGCGGCGCTATGAGCAGCAGGGGCTGAAAGGCTTACAGGAACTCTCGCGCGCCCC
>Ga0208937_1000076_pt1 | contig 93241 bp, 81 predicted proteins | sample June2015DPH_11_5_FD_184705 | JGI IMG/M metagenome (GOLD analysis project Ga0208937, IMG submission 184705) | Peatland microbial communities from SPRUCE experiment site at the Marcell Experimental Forest, Minnesota, USA - June2015DPH_11_40... | ecosystem: Environmental > Terrestrial > Soil >... | reverse complement strand
TGCACCACCCTCGGTGGTTAACCAATCCCCCGCGAACTGCGCCACCACTTGCCGTGAAAAATGTGCTTCAAACGGGAAGAGAGTCTCGCTACACTCTGTCATTGAAAAGGCCGCCTTTCCTGGGACTTTAACTACGCTCAGACAACGCAGTTATGCCCGAGAAAGCGGCCTTTTTCCACTTCTATTTAACGTTTTGTTCTTATCCCTTGTGAGATTTCCGGGCTAGCTCCCGTTTTCATCCCAGCCGTTTTCTTGACGGGGTAGCTTATGGGGAGGGGAAAAGTGATACACCCCTCACTTGTCAACGCGAGTCTTTCAGCGCAGAATTCACTAAGTAATTCCGGGAGCAACACGGATGCTTTCGCTCAGCAATGTCGTTGTCTGGCTTGCGACTTCGGCCAGTAATTCTCCGCCTGCTCCGACATACCCAGGTGGAATTATCGTTGCTTGGCTCATTTGCAACGGTGCAAAACGAAATCCGATCGGAGGCTGGCTGCTGTTCTTTTATTGGCAGTTGTATGGCGGTCTGCTGATGACGTCAATTTTCTTCGCTATGAACATTCAGAGCTACGTGCCAGAAAATTTCGACAGTAGTGAAAAATCTGCTTTGTTCCTTATTAGCGTTGTGCCTGTGCTCATCCTGTATTTGGCTCAACTGGCAGTTGGAACGATCTTGTTATCAGTGCGAACTTGGGATCTCTTGAAGCTTCTTCGTTGGTTGATAGCCGCATCAATTGTCGCGGCAATCGTCTCAACGGTCATTGACCAGTTTTATTTTCCTGACAACGTTGCACTGAATTTCCTGACTATAGTCCCGGAATCTTTGTGGTTAGCCTACCTCTTCCGATCCGTGCGAGTGAAACATGTCTTTAGAACTCATGACTGGGAAATAGCGGTAAACTCCATATATCCCGTGAAACCAAAAGTGGCTACTTAGATTCGTCAAGCGCATCCTCTTCTTTTAGCAACGGGATCATGTCACTTTTCCACGCTGCCCCCTGCTGATACTCATCAAGTAGTGCAATTTGTTTCGCTGCCTCGATCTGTTTGGTTAATAGACCACTTCGCCGGTTTTCCCTCTCAATCGTACCCATAAACTTGTGCGTCGTATCACTCTGGGCAGGAAATTTACTGTCGTATTTGGGCAATTCTTCCCTGAGCCTCAAGAGAGTTGACGAATAGTCCTTTACGTCTGATTCGATTCCCGCGTACATCGCGACATAGGATGATATGGAGTTAGAAACGGTATTTCGAGCCTTTGATATGTGGTCAGCCAGCTCCTTCTGGCGGCTAATATCAGAGTTAAGCTGTATAGCTTCAGCACGATTTTGGCCGATTAGTGATCCCAGGAAAGCGGCTAGTCCCAGATACAAGAGAATAAAAATGACGCTCGTCACTAATGCGTTCCTAACACGGCGCCTGGACTTCACTTCATGTCTTGGTTCGCTCTCCAATATGTTTTTCCAGTTCTTCCATCCAAGCCAACCGAAAAGGAGGGCAGGCAAAACCGACAGCGCCTCAACGGCAAAAGCGGTGGTATTCCGCGCGAATGCGTCGAAGAGGGCAAAGACGCCAATGGAGGCGCACAAACAACATAGCAAGAGGAGGACCACAAACTTTGCATATGGCGCTGGCGTTCTTTTTTGCGAGCTAACGTCCACCGGAACCGCGACTTGAGCGCTCGCAGTATCTTGAGTTGTTGGCGCAATTTGAGTCGTGGGCGATGAATGAGTGGAAACGACTGGTGACTCCTCAGCCAGAGGCTGTTTCGTCTGGGGTTCCTCAAGTTTCGCCTGTTCGAGCACCTCCGAGGTGTCCTTTATGCCTCTCTTTGCAATCTCCAAGATCAAGGCCTTTTGTGCAACAGGAGTAAGTTGGCCTAATTCTGCTGAAAGACGGACCAAATCATCACTTGACATTTGAGAGTAATGCTTAGCATGCTTCTCAAGATTTTTCGCCGCAATATCACTCGCCATCCGTTCAACTTGGGCTTGGGGAGGTATTACCTTATGGCCACAGTAACTGCAGAATTTGTCTGATGGATCGAGCGGTTTGGCACAATTCATACAGGAGGATCCCAGCGCCCGAGGGGCAGTTGTCGGAATCTCTACCCGTGAGCCACATTTGACGCAGAACTTTGCAACAGCCGGGAGTTCGCAGGAACAGTTAGGACAGAACATGGCAGGGCAATCTCCAGACGAACGCAGTGTAATACTAGATTCGAGTCTACGAAAGCGTTATCGTTATCTGAGATTCTAGTGGCTTTCTGTATAAACTGTGGTGCGCATAATCCAGAGGACGCTGTCTTCTGCCTGTCGTGTGGCCAGACGCTCTACCGCCCGCCCCAAGAAACAGTTTGGCAAAAAGTAGTAAATTGGCGACGCGTTCGTGTGCCGTTTTTAGTCCTCCTAGTCGTCTTGCTGGGAATATTTGCTGTCATTGTTTCACTGAAAGAAACTGGAAATTCTCAGCAAAACGTCAGTAATATGAAGCCACCTGATGATCACTCGCAAAAAACGACTCCGTTTGATGAAGCAGTTCTTATGATCGTGGGAATGAATGCTAAAGGCTCACCGGTGTCACAAGGAAGTGGGTTCATCGTACGTCCCGACGGGCTCGCTGGAAGCAATTACCACGTCCTGCGAGGGGTATCACAGGCTTTCGCTGAATGCTGCAACGGCCGCAAGTTCGAGATACTTTCCGTTGAAGGGGCTGATTTGGAGAAGGACCTCTTGGTGTTCCAGCTTTATGAGCTCGGAAGTATCGAGAAACCGCGAAACCTCCCTCACGTTACATTTGCGCCTTCAGAAAGCCTAAAAGTCGGACAAAAGGTCATAGCTATTGGCAGTCCACAGGGGCTCGAGAACACCGTGAGCGATGGGATTTTGAGTGCAATTCGTGAGTATGACTCGGTTCGCTATTTGCAGATCACTGCTCCAATTTCACCTGGGTCTTCTGGTGGACCTGTACTTAATTCTGACGGACGCATGATCGGTGTTGCTACTTTTCAATTTGAAAGAGGCCAGAATCTTAATTTTGCCGTTTCAGCAGACTATATTCAGCCTCTTCTCGACCAGCATTTTCAGGTTTCGATCAAACAATTCCAGGCTGCTGTACGTCATGCTCAAAGTCAGGGGCGTGAGGCTACCACTTCAACCGCCGCTGATGCTCTTCAACAAGAGCACAAATCGGATAAATCACCTTTAACCGGACAGTTTGGAGGAATTGTCCACAACCAAACGGTAGACACCTCTGCTGACTTTGGGATCGTAGTCTTGGATAACCAAGGCGCCCTCACGGGATGTATGGGCGTCCAAAAGCCGCTCTTCGGCAGTGGTCCTCTCGAAGGCTTCATTTTGGACTCAGAAGTAACTTTCGTGGTAAGGAGTGCAATCGGAAAGATCACATTCCGGGGCAAGAGAATGAATGCGGCCATCAACGGAACCTATTCCGTTGAGCATCCAGATGGGACTGAGCAACAAGGAGCCTTTACGCTGAAACGTACTAGCTCGAAAGGCCCAGATGAAGATTTCAGTCCTTCAAGTTGTCCGACTGACGCTGAATTGCATAACTAGATGGGAATCTCGGCGTGCGCCAGACTGGACATGCCCACTACCATACCCCCGCCCTTTTCTTGACCCTGTGCGCGCCGCGCAAGTACACTAGTGAATTCAGAAAGCTGCCTGGATTGCGGCAGTAAGGCTTGACGGAGCTACCCCGGGGCCATCTTGTTTGATCGTTTGAACCCACAGCAAATTGCTGGCAGGGGATGGCGCTTGGGAATTTCGCCGGCCGTTTTCCGAAACAAGGGGGAGTGCTTTGCCAAAGCGTACATTTCAACCGCGGAAACGCCGCCGCGCCAAAACGCACGGATTTCGTTCGCGCATGAAGACCAAGGGTGGCCGCAAAGTCCTTGCGGCACGCCGCAAGAAGGGACGTCATCGCCTTACTCCCGAGTAATGGGGCAGCTCCGGCATCGCCACCGGCGAGGCAGGGTCAGACGTTTCCGCGCGAGGCGCGTTTGGTCCGCAAGAGCGAATTTGACGCGGTCTATAGCACCGGCAAGCGCCGCTCCAATGCTCACTTCACCGTGTTCCTTCGTGCCAATGAACTGCCACTGAGCCGCTTCGGTTTCAGCATCAAGAAGGCACTCGGCGGTGCCGTGGTACGCAACCGCATGCGCAGAAGGTTGCGCGAGATGGTCCGCTGCCACCGCGAGGAGATACCAGCAGGATGGGACATCGTCATTCACCCGAAGCGTTCCGTCGCAAAGGCGCCTTTTGCGGCGCTGACGGCGGAGTTCCTGCGCCTGTTGAAGAGCCCGTGAACGCCTCGGCAAATGTGGCGCAGGATGCTGCGCCACTACAAGAAGAAATGCGGCAGACGCCGAAATCGGCGGGGGTGCGCGCGGCACTCTTTGCGCTCGATTTTTATAAGCTTTATCTCTCGCCGCTCTTGGCCGGCACTTGCCGCTACGAGCCTACGTGTTCCCGCTACGCCCACGAAGCGATTAAACGATTCGGAGTGTGGCGCGGCATCTGGCTAGGGACGAAGCGCCTGTCGCGTTGCCATCCTTTATCCCGCAAGTTTGGATTCGACCCGGTTCCGGAGAAATGGCAAGAGAAACAAGCGAATTCCACGATGACAGCTGAAACGCATGAGGTCCGCCCGTGAGCACCCCGCCAGTGAACCAATTCCCGCCGATCGGGCCCAAGAAGGATAAGTTCACGCCGGAGCTGCGTATCCTCGTCGCCTCGCTGCTTTCCATAGCCGTCATTATTCTGTGGACGAAGTACTTCGGGCCAAAGCCTCCCGCGCATGTGCCACAACAGAACCAGCCGGGCGTCAGCGCTCCAGCTACCACTGGAACTTCTGCACCGACTTCTGCACCGGACGAGCTTATTCCTTCTACGACGCCTTCAACCGTCTCCACACCTGCACCGCCGGCGGCCTTGCGCACCGAAGATACCCAGGAGCGCACCATCGTCGTTGAGAACGCACTGTACCGCGTGGAGTTTTCCAATCGCGGTGCGGTCGTCAAGAGCTGGCAGCTGAAAAAATACAAGGACGACGCGAAACCGCAGCGCACGTTGGACCTGGTGCACGCGGAATCGGCGGCAAAGACGGGCGGCTGGCCATTCTCGCTGGTTTTTGAAGACCCGCGACTCGAAAAGGCGGCAAACACCGGTTTGTACAAGATTTCTAGCGACAGTGCTTCCCTGGAGGCGCCCACGGACCTGACGTTCAAGTGGAGCGATGGCCACCTGGAGGTGATCAAGAAATTTCACTTCGATCATTCCTATATCGTGGGCGTGGAAGCCACCACGAGCTACAACGGCGCGCACGTGCTGGCGGGGTTGGCCTGGCGTGGCGGCTTCGGCGACATGACGGTCACGAACCCCGCGCCGATCACCACGGTCATGACGTTTTACAGCGAAGGCGGAAAGCTGACCACCGTTGGCTACAAGAAACTCGATAGCCCGGAAAAGTGGGGAAACGTCTGGCAAGGCGGGAAGACATTTTCGGGGATCGAGGACCGCTATTTCGCGGTGACGTTTCTTCCCCCGAGCGATGCTCTTTCCACTACCCAGGAGACGCGCTACTGGAAGGTTTGGGATATGACCACGGTGGACGGCAAGGAAGAGTCCGAAGCAGTGCCTGAGGTTGCGACGGCAACTTCGGCGCAACCCATGAGCCTGCGCGTTTTCGTCGGCCCCAAAGACTACGATCTGCTGAAAAAGTTGAACCCGCCGTTGCACGCGCTAGTGAATTTCGGGTGGCTGGAGGTCATCGCCGACCCGCTGTTCCACGGGCTGAAGTGGCTGCACGAATACATTCCGAACTGGGGCTGGTCCATTGTGGTGCTCACCCTGGTTATCAATATGGTGTTCTTCCCCCTGCGCATCTCGAGCTACAAGACCACGCTGAAGATGCAGCGCGTTGGACCGGTGATCAAGCAGATCCAGGAGAAGTACAAGAAGTACAAGATGAATGACCCGCGCAAGGCTGAGATGAACAAGGAAATCATGGCCATCTACTCGCGCGAGGGGATTAACCCCGTGGGCGGATGCATCCCGCAACTTCTGCAGATGCCCATCTGGTTCGGGCTGTGGCGCGCCCTGCAGGGCACCATCGAATTGCGGCATGCGCCGTGGTTCGGCTGGATCACCGATTTATCGGCCAAGGATCCTTACTACATCCTGCCGGTGTTGATGGGCGTGTCGATGTATCTGGCGTCAAAGATGACGCCGATGCCCACGGCCGATGCACAACAGGCGCAAATGATGAAATTCATGCCCATCGCCATGGCAGGAATGTTTATGATTGTCCCGTACCCTAGCGGGGTGGCGGTGTATATTCTTACCAGCGGCCTGATCAATATCCTGCAACAGTGGTACCTGAACCGGACGCACCCTCTTCCTGCCCCGGTCAAACCCGTCCGCGCCAAGAAGTAAGGGACGGTGTGATGGCACCGTCCGTTGGGGTATAACCAGTAGTTTCGAGAGACTTATGACGAAGGAATTCTTACGCGATGGCAAGCTGGACCGCGTCGCCGCAGCCGACGCCCTGCGCGATTTTCTGCCGAGGATTGTGCGCGCTGCTGGCTTGGAACTCTCCGTGAACGTGCGCGTCGCCGAAGCAGGCGCCGCCTCAGAGGAAGGCGCGGCGGAGATTTTCGCCGACCTCGATGGCAAAGACAATGAACTCCTCATGGCGCGAAGTGGAGAAGTTTTGAAGGCTCTGGAACACATCGCATTTCGTGCGCTTGGCCTTGAGCCGATCTTCCATGAAAAGATTCACCTCGATTGCGGCGGCTTCCGCGCTTTGCGTTTCGAGGAACTGCGCATGACCGCCCGCGTGGCCGCGGAAAGGGTTCAGGCTACGCATCAGCCCTTCCGGCTCAATCCCATGTCTTCGCGGGAGCGGCGCATTGTGCATCTCGCGCTGAAGGATCTGCCCGGCGTCCGCACCGAAAGCGTCGGCACGGGCGAAGAGCGTCAGGTGGTTATTCACCCCGCTAAACCTTAGCGCTGTAGCTCAAGCCTTTAGGCCTGAGGCTTTTCACGCGGCCGGAAAAAATTCAACAACGGATCCACGTCCGGGATTTGGCAGCTTGCCTGCGCTCGGGAATTCCTCACCCCTCAAGGGGTGAGCTACAGACTGATCCACCGGAACTGCTTTACCGGCGCACCCAACCCTGCGCGATCACGCTTCCGTCACCCGAAAACCGCACGCGATATGTGAACGACGCCGGCCGGTCTGGCCGTATGTGCGGGAAACGCAAATCCGAAAACTCCACCACCGCTTCATCGCCTTCCTTGTGAAAGCGGGTCACTGGAAACCGCACGAACCATAAAACTTTCTGAACTTCCGGCAAATGCCGTGCCTGTTCAATCCAGGGATTCGGAAACGCGTCAGGATAGTACGTGTGCTCAATCACGTCGGAGTTGGAATAGCTGGCCTTTTGCGCGTTTTTCTGAAATAAGCCTTCGCTTAAATCCATGCGCATCTCGTAGACTCCGCGCGGCGCTCGTACCAGCCCATCCCAGTGCCACAACGATGGCGGCAAGGGCAGCGCGCCAATCGCTTCAACCTGCAGGTTCTCTTGCGCGGCGAACTGCTGGACGCGCCCGAACGCCACGTGGTGCGCATAGGTGGCTGCAACGAGATAGCCCACCGCCAGAATCAGGCCAGCGCGATTCCAGTTGGCGTAGGCCACGCGCAAGCCCCAGCCCCGCACTGCCGGGAGCAGGAAGAGCACCGCAAACAGGACGGTGGCCACAAGAATCGTGACATTGGAAATCGGCGCGCCGACAATTTGGCCAAATTTGGCAATCAGGAACGGCGCCGGCGTGAACACCAGCCACATCAGAACGGCTCGCCACTGGATATGCGCCCGGTCTTCGTAAGTCCAGGAGAGAAGTTGCGGAATCAGCAGGATGGCCGTGAAGCTGAAATCCACGATGAAAATAATGTCCCAGGCGGGGCGCGACCATGCGAGCGGCGACCAGATCATTGTGCCAAAGGTGGTCACCAGATCTAGGAAAATGTGGCTCAAGATTCCGATTGCCCAGATACCGCATAGCGCAAGGAAGGAGGGCGCTTCCCATTTTTTCCACTTCGCCACCACGCGCGTCAGCCCCGCCAGGATCACCGTCCAGATTGGCAGGCAGAGCAACGAATGCGTGATGCTACGATGCCAAGTGAGCATCAGTAATTCATTGTGCGAAAAAAGGTCTCGCAAGACATCGCTGTCCGGGAAAATCGCGCCCAGCATCAAGGACCAGGTGATGAGGCGCTGCTTGCTCAGCGACCGCGGCGAAAACAGGTCTCGCCCACCAAACGCTGCTTTGCTGATCAACGCTCCTGCGATGCCGTGTGTGATTGTGTCCACTGTGTGCTCGTCGTCTTCGCTCTCAGACCACCATCAGCAGCCCGGATGTCTTCGGCACGACGCGGCCGACCCGCTTGGCGCTCACGCCATGACGCTTGAGACTTTCCCGCGCCGGTTCCTCATGTTCCGGAGCGAGCGCGATCAAGAGACCGCCGGACGTCTGCGGATCGAAAAGTAACGCGCGATTCTCTTCCGCCACGTTTGTTGCGAAGACAACGCAGTCGCTTAGAAACTCACGATTATTTTTCAGTCCCCCAGAAATCATCCCCTGGCGCGCGGCGTCAAGCGCACCGGGAAGCAACGGCACATCCGCGGCAACAATTTCGAGCGCCACCCGCCCAATCCCCGAAGCCAAGTCTCCCAACGCCATTTCCCGCGCGTGCCCCAGCAATCCGAATCCCGTAATGTCTGTTACGGCGTGCACGCAGCGCATCCCCGCTTGCACTTCCAGTTCGCGCAAAGCTTCGGCCGCCGCGCGATTCAATTGCGTCATCGAAGCGATGGCCGCATCCAGTGAAGCTCTTTCCGAGCGCTCTTTTTTGAGTGCCGTGGAGATCACCCCGGTGCCCAAAGCTTTTGTCAGCAGAAGGACGTCATTTGTCTGCGCGCCGACATTTCGCCAAACTTGCAACGGATTGATGACGCCTGTGACGGCATAGCCAAACACGATATCGTCGATACGAATCGAATGCCCGCCAATCACGCTGCATTTCGCTTCGCTCATCTTATCGAGGCCGCCGCGCAAAATCTGCTCCAGAATTGCAGGATCGCCTTTTTCGGGAAATCCCACGATCGACAGCGCGGATACCGGCCGCCCGCCCATCGCGTACACGTCGCTCAGCGAATTGGCCGCCGCGATTCGCCCGAATGTAAACGGGTCGTCCGCAATCGGCGTGAAGAAATCGACCGTCTGTACCAACGCCAATCCTTCAGCGAGCAGATACACCCCTGCGTCGTCGTTGGTGCTGAACCCAACGAGCACGTTCGGATCCGTTGGCAGTGGCAGGCGTCGAAGTATTGCGTCCAGCATTCCGGGACTCAGCTTGGCCGCACAACCCGCCGCCTTGACCATCGCCGTGAGTTTCACGGAATCGGTCAAGTCACACCTCGCTGTACTGCGCTTTGATTATAACGATGCCGCGCCGTTCCTGCTCGCCGCCGGATAAAAACACCGCCTTCAACACAACTTGCGCGGGTTGCCCGGAAAGTGTTCTCATCAATCAATGCCTTGGGACTTCTGGTTGATCTTTCTTTTTCTTGGAATTGTCGTGCCCTGGCGCGGTGCCGTGCGGCTGAAGAAACTCCTCGCGCTCCCTTCCGTCAGCACGAAGGAAAAGCTCGTCCTCTATGGCTTGACCATCGCCGGTCAGTGGGTGATTACGGGTCTTGTCGCTTGGCGTGCTCTTGCACGGGGATTGTCTGCGGGTACCTTGGGCTTGGCCAACTACGGCGGCCCAAGCGCGATCCTGGGGAGCTTGGCCCTGGCTGCGATCATTGGCGCTTTGCACTGGCTGAATCTTCGGCGAGTCGGCAGGTCTCCGGGTAAGGCCCTGGAGTTGATGCGCTTGCTTGCGCGACGGATTCTTCCCGCTAATTCCGTGGAACTGCTCCCCTACTGTGCACTCGCCATGACCGCCGGTGTCTGTGAGGAATTCCTTTATCGGGGATTTGCCATGGCCGCGCTCTCTCGCGTGGGATTCCCCGCATGGTCCGTTGTGATTCTGACCGCAGTCCTCTTCGGCTTAGCCCATGTCTATCAGGGCCGTAGCGGAATCCTGGGCACTTTTGTGATGGGCATCCTTTTCGGCGGCATCCGTCTGGCCTACGATACGCTAGTACCGGTGATGATGGTGCACATAGTGGTGGATCTTGTAGCGGGAATCGCGGGCCCGCGGTACCTGTTGCCGAAGCTCATAGAAGAGCAGAAGTGATTTAAAGTCAGAGCGTCACTGGATAATTACTGTTATGTTAACAGAGGTTGGAAAGCCTATTTCAGAAGAAACGATCCGGCGCGCGCTGGGTGAATTCCAGGTCGCCTTAAATGAACAACAAGTCACTTGTATTCAACAATATATAAGGATTTTGCGGCACTGGAATGAGAAGCTGAATTTGACCGCCATCCGTGACCCGCTGGAGATACTATATCGTCATTTCTGCGAGTCCATGTTTGCGGCCGTTGCTGTTCCTGTGGAAAACGGTCGGCTCGCCGACATCGGCTCCGGCCCCGGATTCCCTGGCATTCCACTGAAGATCTTGCGTCCGGAGTTGGAGCTCTTCTTGGTGGAATCAAACATCAAGAAGGGCACATTTCTAGCAGAAGTCATCCGTGAACTGGGACTTGGGAACACCCATGTGCTGATCAACCGCTATGAAGAATTGGGCGAGGAACTTGCGCCGCTGGACTTTGTCTGTTCCCGCGCCCTCGGAGAGTTCGGCTCATTCCTCGAGTGGGCCGCGTCGGACAATGTCGCCGCCTCGCGCGCGATTCTGTGGATCGGCGGCCGCGACCTCGAGGAAGTTCGCAAGTCGGACCGGTGGGAGTGGCAAGAACCGATCCCCATGCCGCAGTCGTTGCAGCGGTATCTTCTCGTCGGCAAGAAAATGGCCCCTTTGTCGGCGTAACGACATCATAAGAAAGGACTTTTTTGCTATTTCCCGCAGTGTGTTCTGATTTGTGCGGTATTTTTTCTCTCGCGGCGTTCCACGTGAAACATCCGGTCCATCGCTCGAATTCCCTGCCACTTTGTTCCATGTGAAACTCTTCGTCCCGCGCACATCGCGATGTGTCTCACGAGCCATTTCTTGGGCTTGTTCAAGATTCCTGTTCCACGTGGAACAGCAACTGACCCAGGGCCTCATGTCACAACCAGTCCGAACTGGTATCGCTCATCCAACAAACTCGACCCAAGACTGTTCCACGTGAAACATCCACTTTCCAACAGAATTTCCGCAGATCACTTCCTGTTCCACGTGAAACATCTTGCGCCCAGCGGGCGGCTCTGCTAGTTTCCCTACGTTGGGGAGACCGTCTTGGCCCGGGTCATTGCTGTTGCTAACCAAAAGGGTGGGGTAGGTAAGACCACAACCGCAGTTAACCTCGCAGCCTGCCTCGCGGTTGCTGAGCAGTCAACTCTCCTTATTGATTGCGATTCCCAGGCCAATGCAACGGCCGCCATCGGATTTCAGAAGGATCCTGCCCGCCGTACCATCTATCACGCCCTGATCTTGAACGAATCTTTTGAGAAGTTGGTGCAAAAGTCCCAAGTGCAGGGCTTAGATGTCGTCCCCGCCGACAAAAACCTTGCAGGAGCTGCGGTAGAACTCGTCCTTGCTGAAAGCCGTGAGTACAAACTGCAATCCTTCCTGCAAAATGTGCGGCCAAATTACAAATTTATTGTGCTGGATTGTCCGCCTGCCCTGGATCTGCTTACTCTGAATGCGCTGGTTGCGGCTGATGCGGTGATGATACCCATCCAGTGCGAATACCTGGCCTTGGAAGGCGTGTCGGAATTGTTGGATACCCTGATGCGTATTCGCCGCACTCTCAATCCCAGCCTCGAAATCGAAGGTATTCTACTGACGATGTACGATGAGCGCACTACTCTTTCAAGGCAAGTGGCCACCGACCTACGCAGTTTCTTCGGCACTCAGGTCTTCCAGAGCCTGATCCCGCGCAACGTCCGCCTTGCCGAAGCACCGAGTTTTGGTAAGCCTATTATTTTCTATGATATACATAGCAAGGGCGCAGAGGGCTATACGCAGCTCGCCCAGGAGGTTATTGGCAATGCCGAGAAACGCGTTGGGGCGGGGGCTCGGAGCGCTCATTCGGGAGCCTGAACCGACAGCTCCAGCAACGCCAGTCGCACCGCCAACTGCGCAAGCAACTCCCATCGCGCGCAGCTCTGGAGGAGCTGCTGCAGCTGCGGCCCCGGCCTTGAGTCCCGCACCGTCGGGCCCGCTGCAGATCGACATTGATCTGATTGACCCCAGTCCCTATCAGCCACGCACCCGGTTCCGTGAAGAAGCACTCGATGAGCTGGCCCGCTCAATTCGGACCAGCGGCATTATCCAGCCGCTCGTCGTGCGGCAGATCGGCCAACGCTTCCAACTGATCGCCGGCGAACGCCGGTGGCGTGCTGCACACCGTGCCGGCCTCGACAAGGTCTCTTCCATCATTCGCCAGGTTCCCGACGAACTGGCGCTGGAAATGACGCTGGTCGAGAACATCCAGCGCGAAGATCTCAACGCCATGGAAGCAGCGCGCGCGTTTGAGCGATTGATGGATGAATTCCAGCTTACTCAGGAATCGGTGGCCGAGCGTACGGGCAAGGATCGCGCGACGGTCGCCAACGCCATCCGGTTGCTGAAGCTTGAGCCGACCATTCAGGAATGGATTGAAGAGGGGAAGCTGAGTGCGGGGCATGGGCGGGCGCTGCTGGCTGTTGCCGAGCCGCAACTGCGCATGCGTTATGCGCAACGCGCCGCTCGCGGTGGGCTCACCGTGCGCCAGATTGAACGACTGGCTTCGCGGCGTGCTCGTGGGGCAAAACTCCCCACGGAAGTCCATCTCGATCCCAACATCCGCGAGGCCGTGGATGAACTTCAGCGGCATCTCGGCACAAAGGTGCTCCTGCGGCAGAAAACAAAATCACGGCCGGGCCAACTCGTTCTGGAGTATTACGACGACGCGCAACTCATGGGCATTTACGACCGGCTGATGAAGTAGCGCCGTAGCAACGGCGCGCTGCAACTGCACCATCGTTCAGGCATTTCATTCGACAACTCCCTCTCCAACGTGCGTTGACTTCTCGCCGCTTCACGTTACATTGGAATCAGCACACACAGGGAGTCTATCTATGGCTTGGAAGTGGCCCGGTACGTCGAAGGATGATGGCGGTGAGGAGTGGACCGGTTTCATTGATGAAGGCGTGTCGCTCGAAGGCACGCTGACGCTGACCGGAACGTTTCGCATTGACGGACACATCAAGGGCAACATCATCTCGGAGCAAACTGTGATCCTCGGCGAAAACGCGAAAGTCGAAGGACAGATTGAAGGAAATCGCGTGGTGATTGCTGGCCGGTTTGATGGCGTCATTTTCGCTAGAGGCCGCGTGGAGATTCAGCCCAAGGGAGTCGTGACGGGCGAAGTTCACTCACCCTGCATGGTCATCGATCCCGGGGGCATTTTCGACGGCCGTTGCCACATGCTGGCGTCCTCGGAAGCGGCAGCGGGTGTGACGATTCCAATCCGGGCCGTAAGCCAGACGTAAAGCTGCGAGAGTTGCCGAGAAAACAGACTTGCCTTACTAACCATTAAAGCATAATAAAGAGGTTAAGCAGCGCTGTGTTTTTTCGCTGCGCGTCGCGTTTCAATAAGGGAAGGCGTTTCCTCAACGGGGTGCCCCAGCGGGGACCGAGGTCAAAGCCCGTTCGGCATCCTGCAGGCCAGCCTGGATGTTTGCCTCCCAATCCAAATGAGGGACTTTGGAAGCTACTGCAGCCTTGTAGAACTTCAACGCATCTTCGGGGTGATTCAGCTTTTTCAAGCACAGACGCCCCGCCGCCAATAACGCCAGCAGCGATTGTTTTTCTGTAGGGTAGTTTTCAGCAAGGCGCTCGTATTCGGAAAACGGCGCGATCGAAATGCTGCTGCGATTCAATGGAGCGGATGATCTCCAGCCAGGTTGCCGCGGGCATCTTGTCACCACCGGCATTGTGGTATTCCTCAAAGGCACGCCAGGCAGCATCCACGTCCTGATTCTTGAGATAGGCCTGGCAGAGCTGAATCGTAACCTGTTGGTAGGCCGGCATGTCGCTACGGCGCCAGTGCGCTTGTTGCAAGAGATTCAGGGCGTCAGCAGAGTTCGGATTTGCGGCAACATGCTTCTGGAGAATTGACGCAGCTTCATCCAGCTTGTTTTGGTCCATGGCTTCGGAAGTGCGGACGACTTCCGGATCGCCGCTCCAGCTCAATTTGGATTCGATGGCATCATTGGCTTTCTGCTCCAGGCCCGATTGCTGCAACGCAAACGCTCCGGCCATGCCGAAGAGGAACCCGCCGACGTGGGCCCAATGAGCGACTGGGGAAGAGGTGCCGAAAGCCGAGCCATAGAAAAATTCCATGGCCAGCCACAAGGGAAGCAGCCAGTACGCGGCAGCTTTGAAGCGGCGACGATAGAAAATGGTGAAGAACATCATCTCAATCTTCATCTTTGGGAAGCGCACGAGAAACGCGCCCATCAGCGCGGCCACGGCGCCGGGAGCGCCGATGAGTGGAACATAGCTCCCATGGGCGCACCAGCCGTAAAACTGCAGCGCCGCGGCTCCCGCGACCAGGTAGAAAATCGGATAAATCACGCGGCCCCAGGTATCTTCCAGAATGAACTCCGCGAGCCACAGGAACCACATATTGCCGATCAGGTGGATCCAGCCGCTTTGCAGGAAATTCGCGCTGAAGTACGAAAGTAGCCGGGGATGCGCGGGGACGTAAGCGTACTTATCCAGGATCGAGGCCTGCTCCACGGTGCCAAATTCCTGACAAAGGTTATCCAGCTCCTGCTGCAATTCGGTGGGGTCCTGGACTTGGCGAATCTGGGCGTCCCAGGCATCTTCAGCTTTCCGCGAAGGCGCTGCCCATTGATCCCACGCGTCCCCGACAGATTTCTTGATGGTGTCCACAAACTCCGTAGCGGAGCCAGAGGGTTTGAGTTCGGGGTGCATGGCGGCAAGGAGGATCAGGTGGACGCGGACTTCCGCGCGCTGCGGGGCTTGGTCTTCGATCGGTCCGTGGGAGATCAGGAAAATCAGGATGTTCAGGCCGATAGGAGCAAACGTGATCACGGGCCATCGTCGGCCGCGCATACTCTCGTGACGTATAGGGGTCAGCATCGTGTTCTCCGGAAGGCCAGCCTCCGCTCCAATCGTCAGGAATCTGTTGTTTCAGGTTGAGGGTGCACCGGGCAGAGCAAAGAAAACCGAAGTACAGGTGAAGCTAAGTAGTTAGCTTGACGGATACGTTACGCGGTGACGCGTGCAATCAGCCTTGGTGCAGCGCCATTTTGAAAGGAAGCGCCAGCTATCATTGCAGGCCCAATTGACACACCCTGACCAGCAGACTATCGTTCGGAAAGCGTGCTTATGAGGCGAAATTCATGAAGGTTTTGGTGATTGGTGGTGGCGGCCGCGAACATGCGCTTGTATGGAAACTCCGGCAAAGCGCGGGTGTCGAAAAGGTCTGGTGTGCGCCGGGCAACGGCGGAATTTCTGGCGAGGCGGAATGCGTGGCCGCCGACGCAGGGGATGTCTCGGCACTGGTGGCGGTGGCGGAGCATATCTCGCCGGATTTGACAGTGATCGGTCCGGAACTTCCGTTGGTAAACGGCCTGACTGACGCCTTCCGGCAACGCAAGTACGCGGTGGTTGGCCCGTCGCAACAGGCGGCACAACTCGAAGGCAGCAAAATCTTCGCAAAGGAGTTCCTACAGCGGCACAACATTCCCACGGCGGCGATGTATGGCTCTTACGATTCACCCGGGGCCGCGTATTCGGCGCTCTGCTCTGTGGATTGGCCCGTGGTTATCAAGGCTGACGGGCTTTGTGCGGGGAAAGGCGTGTTTTTGGCGGACGATCCCGACGCCGCGACGGGATTCATCGAGCGCGTCATGGAAAAGGATGAATTAGGCGCTGGAGGCAGGCGCATTCTCCTGGAAGAAACGCTGGAAGGCGATGAGCTATCGTTTATCCTGCTGACCGATGGTGAACGTTCCGCTTCGCTTGTGCCCACACGGGACCACAAGCGCGCCTTCGACAATAACGAGGGGCCGAACACAGGCGGCATGGGCGCGTATTCCTCGGACGAGCTTTTGCCCGAGGCTTTGCGCCAGACGATTCAGACCACCATCGTGGAGCCGACCTTGCGCGGTCTGGCCAAAGACGGCCTGCGCTATCAAGGGTTCCTCTACGTCGGCCTAATGCTGACCAAACAGGGGCCCAAGGTGTTGGAGTTCAATTGCCGCTTGGGCGACCCTGAAACACAGGCGATTGCCGCGCGCATGGATTTTCGCTTGGCCGAGGTGCTTGCTGATGTTGCGGCGGAGAGACTGGAGCCCGCAAAGCTGAAGTGGAAGCGGGGCGCCAGTGCTTGCGTGGTGTTGGCATCCGGCGGGTATCCGGGGAAGTTTGAAAGCGGCAAAGAAATCAAGGGGCTTGCCGAGGCGGGGCAAATTCCCGATGTGAAGGTATTGCACGCGGGAACGCGCCGAAAAGGCGACGCCATCGTCACGAGTGGCGGGCGAGTCCTGGGCGTCACGGCAACCGGCGATTCCCTTGCCATGGCTCTCCAGAAATCCTACCAGGCCGCCGGAAAGATTCATTTTGATGGCATGCACTACCGCAAAGACATCGGCAGGCACCCTCTACAAAGCACGGCTGCGGGAGACTGACGCCTTTGGCTAAGATCCTGCACCTTTTCCGGGCGCCAAAACGCCACACGCCCATGGAAGCACTCGCCACCGCCCGTGCCGTCGAGAATTCGGGACTGGAGGGTTGTGCCCACGCGCGTCCGGGCGGCAAGCGCCAGGTGCTGCTGGTGGATGCGGAAACGCTCGGAAGCTTGCAACTGGCGCCAGGAATTATTCGCGAAAACATGACCACCGAGGGCCTGGACGTGAACGCCTTGCAGGTGGGGCAGAAGCTGCGCATAGGCAGCGTGCTTCTGGAAGTCAGCGCCGTCTGCGAACCTTGCGAGCAGATGGAAGCGATCCGCCCCGGCTTGCAGCAAGAACTGCAGGGACGGCGCGGAATGCTGTGCCGAGTCTTGAGTGGTGGCACGTTGAATCGAGGGGATGCGATCGTTTTGCAAGCAACGCCAAGTGCACGGCAATCCGATTTGGAATCTTAAGGCGTCGGCTTGCGCCGCAGTGTGGGCGCGTCTGGAGGCCGGTTTTTGTCCTCGGCTTGCTTTTCCTTCTCGACCGGCTCCTCCGGCGGAACGATCCACTCGAATCGGCTGTTCTCGCCCATGGTTCCCTCGAAGAAGTCAGCTCCGCCTGCCAGGAGCGGCAAAAGCACCCGCATGAAATCAGCGGCATCCTTGCTGTCGGCCTTTTGCGCCTGGCCACGCTCGATCAACTCGATCAATTTCGCAAAACGCGGCTCGGCGGACTTCAAGCGCGCGATGCGGGGATCGTTCTGCTGGATTAGCCCCAAGAGAGGTATATCCTGGGAGTCGTTCGGAAACTGCACTTCAACCAGCGTATGTGCTTCGTGCTTTTCCGGTGGATAGAGTTGTGTAAACCGCGGGCGTAACGGGCGCGTCTGCAGGTAATCGGCTTGAGAGCCGATCGATTCCTGTTCTACGCGATATTCAATCAGCCAGACTTCCGGACCGTACTGCTTTGGCGCGTAGCCAATCAACACGATTTCCAAGAGCGGTTCGTCGGGTTTCAAATCGATTTTGTGGTGGAGCTGAGAAACGAGCGGCCGCAGCTTTTCGAGGAATATCACGCCAAGTTGTTCCAGATCGCTTTCGCTGCCGGTGGGCTGCTGGTAGTGCGGGTCAGGCCGGGCCACACTCTCGATGTCGTGATCCAGGCGAATGGCCCGCGGCTGGGCGGGCACCTGCCACTCCTCGGCGCCGAAGAGAATACCGATGTGCCCGGTGTCAATCGCGGCCACGCGCGGGGGGACGCCTTTGGCTTCCAACGGGCCATTGATCGCGCCAAAGATGATGGAGTCGCGGGCCACGTGGACAATGACGCGCCCGCCGGACAGGTCGGCGACAATCTCGTCCTCCTGTGCCCAAGCGGGCGCAGTGGCCAGAAGCATTGCGCCAAAGAGCAACAACCCTCGCATCGCTTTCCTTTCCATCGCAGGCCAGGCGCCTGCTGCCCCTAGCATACTCCGCGACCCGTTGAGGCGTTCAAGCAAACCTGGCTGCCTGCGCATCAGCGTTTACCGCTCGGTGTTCCTTCCGGTAAAATAGAAGAACACTCACAAGACAAGAGAAGACAACAGCCTATGGGACTTCGGAAGCTCAAAAGCATTCAGCATAACGGTAAGAGCGTGGCAGCCATCCTGGAGGCGCACGAACACTTCTTCAGTGGGAAAGCTGGCGGAGCGCGGGCCGATCTCACCGGTGCGGACCTTTCCCGCGCGGATTTGGCGAAGATTAATCTTGCGGGGGCCATTCTGCGCAATGCCAATTTTGAGGGCAGCGACCTTCGCGGCGCGCGCCTGCCGGGAGCGGACCTCAGCGGGGCGCGGCTGCGCAAAGCCGATTTGCGCAACACGGACATGACGGAGGCGGTGCTTCCGGGGACGGACCTGAGCGAAGCCCAGGCCAGCGGCGTGGAGTTTTTCCGCTGCGACCTGACCGGCGCTAATTTCCAGAATGCCTTGCTGCGGAACGCCAACTTCCGCGATGCGCGCGTGGATGGCGCGAAGTTTTCCGGTGCGGATATGGGCATCACCATCCTGCGCGAGACGGATCTGAGCAAGGTGGATTTGACCGGCGTCGATCTGTCCACGGCGCTGCTGCCCCCAGGGTACGCGGCGAAGTCACGCGGGGCATAAAAGAAGAGCCGCGGGGCCTGCAAACTCGCCTTACACTCGGGGCGGAACCCGCAGGGATGGCAAATCGCCGGAGTGCGTGCTAGCCTCTCGCGAAGCCCACAATTCAGGGGAAACCTTGGCGACTACCTCCGCACAATTGGACCTGCCGGGCGTACGCGAGCGCGTGCTGGAGGTGCTGCGCGCGCTCCTCGAAGAACTCGGCAGCCACGGGGCCGTTGCGGAACTCTCCATCACCTCCAATCTCGATCGTGATTTGGGACTCGGCAGCCTGGAGCGCGTGGAACTCCTCACGCGACTGGAGAACGCCTTCGACGTGCGCCTTCCTGACACGCTCGCGGCGGAAGCGAGCACACCCGAAGAACTCATCCGGGCCATCCTGACGACTCCAGGCACGCCTGCAAGCGAGGAAGAAGAGACCTCCGCGTTGCGCGCTTCCGTGGCGGCACAGAGATTACATGAAGGAGCCGCGGAATCTATCGTCGAGAAGGCGGAGACCCTAATCGATGTGATCCGCTACCGCGGAATTCACGACGCCGACCGCGCGCACCTGCTGATCACCGAGGACGACGAGCACGGCGAACATCACTACACGCTGACGTTCGGCGAGCTCTACACTGCCGCACAAAGGTGCGCCGAAGAACTGGCGCGGCGAGGCGTTCCCGCAGGAGGGCGCGTGTCGCTGATGCTGCCCACTTCGCGGCAGTTTTTCATTTGTTACACCGGCATTTTGCTGGCGGGCGCCATTCCTGTGCCCATCTACCCGCCTTTCCGCGCGGACCGCATCGAGGAATACGCGCAGCGGCAGTCGGCTATTCTGAACAACGCGCGAGTGTGCCTGCTGCTGACGTTTCGCCGCGCGGAAGCCGTCGCCAAACTGCTGAAGCCGCGCGTGAAATCTCTGCGGGGAGTTGTGGACGCGCGGAAGTTACTGGAAGCCGCCGAAAAAGAGCCGCCGTCGGCACCTGGCGCTTTGCCCGCGTTCCTGTCGGGCAGTCGCATACGCAAGGGCAGCGACATCGCGCTGCTACAGTACACGTCGGGTTCGACGGGCAATCCGAAGGGCGTAGTGCTGACCCACGCGAACCTTCTGGCAAATATGCGCGCTCTTGCGGAAGCGGTGCGGATGGGGCCGGGAGACGTCGCCGTAAGCTGGTTGCCGCTCTATCACGACATGGGATTGATTGGCGCGTGGCTCACGCTGTATTTATACGGCGCTCCGCTGGTGGTGATGTCGCCCCTCGCCTTTCTGACACGCCCGGAGCGCTGGTTTCAGGCATTCAGCAAACATAAAGGTACGATCGCCGCCGCGCCGAATTTTGCCTACGAATTGTGCGTGCGCAAGATTTCCGATAAGGCGATGGAAGGGATTGACCTTAGCTCCTGGCGCGCGGCGCTGAATGGCGCGGAGCCTGTCAACCCGGAAACGCTGGAGCGCTTTGTCCAGCGTTTCGGGAAGTACGGCTTCCGGCGGGAATCGTTGTTGCCGGTTTATGGTCTCGCGGAGGCGTCTTTGGGCGTAACCGTGCCGCCGCTCGATCGCGTGCCGCTGGTGGATTGCGTGGGGCGCGATGCTTTCACGACGCAGGGGCGCGCCGTTCCCGCGTCATCGGACGATGAGGGGAGCATCTCGTTTGTCTCGGCGGGGAAGCCGCTGGCGGGCCATGATGTGCTCATCGTGGACGCCGAGGGAAACGAACTGCCGGACCGCACGGAAGGTTTTCTGTGGTTCCGCGGACCTTCGGCGACAAGCGGCTATTACAGCAATCCGGAAGAGACCGCGAAGCTCTTTCCGCGCGGCTCGGCAACCACGCCGGGCGAGTATCCGTGGCTGAATTCCGGTGACCGCGCCTATCGCGCCGATGGCGAGATCTACGTCACCGGCCGCGTGAAAGACATCATCATCAAAGGTGGACGGAATCTTTACCCGCACGAAGTGGAAGAGCTGGCATCAAACGTCGAGGGAATCCGCAGAGGTTGCGTGGTGGCGTTTGGATTGAAGGATGAGGATAGCGGGACGGAGAAGCTGGTGATCGTTGCGGAATCGCGCGAAACGCAAACGTCCGGCCGCGCCGCGATTGCCGCGAAGATTACGGACCAGGTTTCGCGCGGCTTGGGCCTTCCGCCCGATCGCGTGGAGTTGATTCCTCCCGGAAGCATCCCGAAAACGTCCAGTGGCAAATTGCGCCGCGATGAAACGAAACAACTTTACCTGGCGGGCACGCTAACGGCGGCGAAGCCTCCGGCATGGCTGCAGATCGCACGATTCGGCCTGGGTTCCTCCGTGAAAGGGGCGTTGCGCACTATTGGGGGCGGCCTGCGCAAGGCATTTGAGAAGGTCTACGGCGTCTATTTCATTGTCGTGTTTATCCTGTGGATTGTGCCGGCGTGGCTGATGGTAAGGCAATTCAAGGATCACAAGGCGGCGGGGCGCTTTACTTCGGCGGCGCTGAAGGTGCTGTTTGTGCTGGCGGGAATTCGCGTGAAGGTCGTCGGGAAAGAGTATATGGATACGCCGGGGGCAAAGGTGTATGCCTCGAATCACGCCAGCTACTTCGACGTGCTGCCGCTGATGATGGGCCTGGGCGTGCCGTATCGCTTCGTTGCCAAAGGCGAAGTGAGCGCAATGCCACTCATCGGAACTTTTCTCAACAAGATGGGGCATCTTTCGTTCGATCGCCATGACGCGGGCTCGCGGCTGCGCCAGGTGCATGAGATCGAGCAGTACTTGCGGCAGGGCGATTCTGTGTTTGTTTTTCCCGAGGGCACCTTCGTGCCGGAAGAAGGCGTGCGGCCATTTCAGCTCGGAGCGTTCCGCGGAGCCGTAGCCACGGGTGCGCCGGTTGTGCCGGTATCGCTGGCCGGCACGCGGAGGTTTCTGCGTGACCGCACATTTCTGCCGCGCCCCACGAGCGTCACGATTACGCTTTCACCGCCGATTTATCCTTCGGCAGCGATGCCCAGCGGCGGTCCTCGCCATTTGCCGGAGATTGTTCGGCTCCGCGATCTTTCCCGCGAAGCGATCGCGCGCCACTCCGGCGAGCCAATTACTTGAGCTGCGTTTCCGCGCGATCCTGCAATCATTGCCCAATCCGAACGAATTCCAGCCCGAGTCCCACTCGCATTTGAATGGGGCCCGGGCTGTCGATGCGTTGCCGTTTCTCCGCTACCTGCTACACAGGGTTGTGAGGACAGGCACTCAGCGATTCAGCGTATAGATCACACTGATTTGCGTGTCGACCTCGACGGCCTGTCCATCCAGGAAAGTGGGCCGGTAGCGCCACTCGCGAACCGCAGCGAGCGCGGAAGCATAGAAGAGCGGATCGCCGGACTCAACTTCCAGCGCTTGGATCGAGCCATCCGTTGCAATGATGGCGTGAAGCTCCACACGGCCTTCGCGGTGCATCTGCAAAGGCAGCGTCGGATAGACCGGCTCCACGCGATGAACCAATGAGGCTGCCTCGATATGGCCGAGACTGATGCGCTTCTTTTGTGGGGGATTCTCTACTGGACCTGGCACCACTGGGCCTTTAGCGGGCCCGGTGGCGGGCTGAGCCCCTGGGATGTAGATTCCCGGCATCACACCGGGAATCATTGGCCCACTGGGCTCATTCGGGTCACTCGTTGGATTTCCGTGGTCAACGGGCGCGATTGTCGTCGGGATGCTAGGAGACTCGCAGAACCTGCAGACCATTGAAGTCTTCCCCGGGTGCGTGTTGTTAGCCGTCGGGCGTGCGGGCCCTCCGGAATATGAGTAGGGTGTGACAGGAGTGAAGACGGTAAACGCGAGGCGTTCGCCGTGGCTTAGCAGCGGGTACATCACCAGCGTGGCGAGTACGAGTATCTGCACGATGATGGACGCAATCAGTGCCTGGCGGCGAGCTTTGCGTGCGCCTTTCTCCTCCTCTGCGTTGCCTTCCATCAGGCAACTTCTCAGGGAACCCAGACCTTCTTTGGAGACACTCGTTCGGTCTTGACTCATCACACACCTCCGTAGACTGACTCGCGAGCGGCGGGGAAGTTTTGCGGCACCAGCCTCCTGTGGTTGTCTACAGGAGGCCAGCACCGCGCTCGCAGGGATGTGAGGTGCGCGCGTCCTCTATTCCATTGGACACCGTGGCGCGACACAAGTTCCCCGGGGAAGCCAGGTCCTTCGCTGCTTTTTGCCAAGGGCCGCTTTCACAGGCGCCGAATTCTTCAAACGATTCGCTAGCCAGCGGGATGTTCCGGGGTGCATCTAGCCTTGTTCCCCAAGCATCTAACTTGTTGGACGTGGATCCGAGGAGAAACCCAATGGACAGGCGTATTCCCGAGGTAGTCGGTGTGCGCCGCACGGGCTGGGCGGCTCTGGACCGCGATCCGCAGTTGGACCTTATTGAATTCATCTGTCCTCATTGCGGCGCGGAAAGCCAGAAGAATGCGCGGCGCGAGCGCGCCGAGTATCACTTCACGGATGGCTTCATGCAGGATCTGCAGGGCGAAGGGGTGCAGTGCCACCACTGCCGGCAGTCCTTGCGGGTCGTGCCGGTGGTGATGCTGCACGATCAGGAAGAGATCAAGCGGTTTGAGGCGATGCGCGCGGAAGAGCACGTACCCAGGCAATAATTCGCTCCAAGAAGGAAAGGGCGCTCCGATCAGGTCGGGGTGCCCTTTTTGTTTTTCCTCGTGAGTATCAACTCGTAGACTGTGAGCTAGACAAACCAGCGGCGATCCCCATTGCGATCCTGGCGGCCGTCGCGGCCACGGTAATGTTAGCGCCACTCGTGGCGGAGACGTTCGCATGAACGCTCCGTTGCTTCGTAGCGTTCATGCGCCCAATGGCGCGCCGGACCGCTGTAAGGCCCGTAATGGGCGACGGCCTGGCGATAGCGCAACTCGGTATAAGCAGCGCGGCGATTACGGTCGTCCCACGCATTGGCCTGGGCACCCGGTGCTCCGGCGAAAAGCAGAAAGCCCCCAAGAACCGCCGATGCGAGCGCCGCCTTGCGGAAAAAGGACTTGGAAAACAGGGCTTGAAGTTTCATGAGATCCTCCAGGACCTGGCCCGGGCTGGTCTCGGGAAGCCTTTCTGGGAAATTAATCCCTCGTTTGGCGGAGATGTTGCACGGGATGAGGAATCAGTAGGCTTGCAGAAATGGGTCAACCGGCAAGTGGTATTTTTCCAGGCGGTCGCGAACCGTTTCAAACGCCTCGTCAACGGTGTCGGCAAACCGCAACTGGCCGAACTCCTCCTGGTTGATGGTGCCCCAGCGCACCATGCCCTTCAGGTTCAGCACGTCATCCCAATATTTGCGCCCGTAGATCAGGATCAGCGTGTTCTTGTGCATTTTCCCGGTTTGCGAAAGGGTCATCATCTCCCACATTTCGTCCATGGTGCCGAAGCCGCCGGGAAAAACGATGAGGGCTTTGGCAATCTGCGCAAACCACAATTTGCGCATAAAGAAATAATGGAAATTAAGGCTCAGCTCAGGGCTGATGTAGGGATTGGCGAATTGCTCGTGAGGGAGCTCGATGGACAATCCGATGGATTTTCCTCCGGCTTCGTAGGCCCCGCGATTCGCCGCTTCCATGATGCCGGGGCCGCCGCCGGAGCAAATCACAAAGCGCCGCGGCTTGGGCCCCAAGGAAAGCGCCCAGGTGGTGATTCTGTGCGAGAGCTGGCGCGCCTCTTCGTAATAGCGGGACATCTCCAGGGCGCTTTTGGCGTCGCGCAATGCCATGCGGTGCTGCTTCAAGTGCTTTTCGCTAAAGCTGCCGGTATTCTCCCTTTTCAGGCGGGTGTAGCGCGCTGCCGCGGTTTCGTGCGATTCGATGCGCGCCGAACCGAACATCACGATGGTGTCGCCGATGCCTTCCTTCTTAAGCTGCGCCAGGGGATGAATGTATTCCGCGAGGATGCGGATGGGCCGCGCGGGTGTGCTGGCCATGAAATGGCGATCTTCGTGCGGGGCTTTGGGGGCGTGTTGGGGCTTCAGGCGTTTACCGTCGGGCATGAGCGTTTCTCCAGTTCAGACGAGCTTTTATTGTAGGCAGCGCGCGACCCCTCCGGCAACGTCTTTGGCTGTCGGTGCGTCGAAACAAGTACGCGGGGAACCCCGGAGGCAATCTGTCTGCATGCAGGTTTTCCGAACGGACTGTGCTAGCGTGAACCCCTAACATGGGAAAATCACATCACTTCTTGAGGCTTTCATTCATTGCCGTGCTGGGCTGCTGCGCCGCGACGCTCCATGCCCAGGCGCCCGAGGGCCCCATGACGCCGCAGCCGGGTGTTGAAATTCAGCAGGCGCCGCCGCAGACAAAATTTAAGCTGCAAAGCATTCTGGTGAACACCCCGGTAACCGTGCGCGATGCCAAGGGAGAAATGGTCCACGACCTGGAGAGCAGGAATTTTCGCCTCACGGATAACGGCGTCGAACAGAAAATCACGCACTTCGATTTGGGCAGTGATCCCCTTTCCCTGGTGGTGGTTGTCGAAACCAGCTCGCGCCTGGACGCCATTCTTCCCGAAGTCCGCAAAACGGGCATCCTGCTGACGCAAACGGTCATGGGCCCGAGTGGCGAGGCGGCACTCGTGGGCTTTAACGATTCCGTGGACAAATTGCAGGACTTCACGGTGAACGCCGACGCCATCGAAACGGCGATGACGCGCCTCAAGGAAGGAACGTCCGGGGCGAAGCTTTACGATGCCATGGGGCTTGGCGTGGAGATGCTCAGCGGCAGGCCGATGGCCACGCCCACGCAACCCGGGCGGCGCCGCGTGATGCTTGTGCTCGCGGAAGCCCACGATGAAGGAAGCAATGCGAAGCTCGGTGAGGTCCTGCGTCGCGCACAGCTAGCCAACGTGACGATTTACAGTGTGGGGATTTCCTCGACGCGCGCGGCGTTGCAGAAGAAGGCGGAGTACAAGCGCCCGCCCAATCCCGCGCCGGATGGCACTTTTGGCTTGCCGCCCATTCCCGGCACCGTGCAGACCCCCACGACGGAAAACGACCGCTACGGGAACATTGACCTGATGGCGCTGGCAGTGTGGGCCGTGCAGCACATCAAGGATCAGATCACCGATCACGCTCTGGAAATCGCCGCCACCGCCACCGGCGGCGCACACATGGCCACGTGGAAAGACCGCTCGATTGAAAGCGCGATTGACGAAATCGGTGGGGAGCTTCACTCGCAGTATTCCCTGACGTACACACCCAGCGACACGCAAGCCAGCGGCTATCACGAGATCAAAGTGGATGTGGATCGCGCGGGCCTGAAGGTGCGCGCCCGGCCAGGGTATTACCTCGCCGGCCCGGAGAGCTGAGGGAATCTGCTCAGCCTCTTAAGCACAACGAAGAGCTCCCTCAGGGGCTGAAGCCCAAATTATTGCGAGCCAATATGTCGGAGCTAAAACTCCGACCCCCAAAAACAAAATTCAAAATCGAAACCTAGGCGATCTGCTGCCAGAAGGTGGCTTCACGCGCGGCCAGGAGCGCATCTTGGCGGGCGTTCCAGCGGAGAAAATGCGGCGTTCTTGTGTGCGCGGTGTGATGCTCGCGCGATTCCCAGACTTCATGCAGGAAAAACTGACCCACCAGATCCGTCGATCGGTGCAAATTGTATTGCAGGCAGCCTTCTTCCCGGCGGGTCGGCGCCACAAGCGCGCGCAACTCCGCTTCCAAGAGCAGTTCCTGGCCTTCCTTGGCCCGGACAATCACGGCGAGCGTCACCGCGTGCTTGGGGAGTTTCACGACCTTCGCACCTTTGGGCCTTCTGCAGCTGGGACGGCGCCGCGCGCTTTTCTTCGCTTTTCGTTTGGCCATATCGGCGGGGATTGTACTCCATCTAGCGCCAAGAGCAACGGGGATTTGTGAGCTGAGAATTGTGAGTGGAATTGGAAGGGTTCATCCTCGCCCCCTGGTGGACTCGAGATGTGCCCAGGCTTGCCTAACCCTGTCCTCCGCTAAGCAAAGGCGGTTTCAGCTCCCTTCCTATCGATGCCAATGCCCCAATTCGCGCTGCAAGATCCAGCTCAATCCATCGCTCGCTAGCCTTTCAGAATCGCCTTGATATAGTCCGTCTCCTCCACGCTGTACGGCTTCCCGTCCGCTTGAAAGATGTCGTGGTGCCACTGCGCGGGCAGGTGATCCGTGTACGGCTTCTGCCAGGAATCCCAGGGGAAATACGTCTGAGTCTTCCCGGCCACCAGCCCCCAGTTGTACGCCGCCACATGATATTTTTTCGCCAGCGGCAGAATCCCCTGGAACGTGCTCCCATTCCCCCGCGCCATGTATTCCGTGCAAAGAATCGGCCGGTGATACGTCTGCAGCCACTTCACGCGTTTCTCGAACTCCTCCGGCTTGTCGTAATTGTGAAAGGAAATCACGTCCGAGAGCTCCAATTGTATCTTCGTCATCGCCCCCAGCTTCTCCGGCTCTGACCAGTCTCCCTCCCAAACCGCGCTGGTGAGCGGCTGCGTTGCCCCCGCCGCCCGGGCCCACGAAAAAACTTTGGGCAGTAGCGCCTCAACCAGATCCTTCTTGTTGGCCGCCTCTCCCTTTTCGTAGCTTCCCTGATTCGTGTTGCTCGGCTCATTCCACACATCCCAGCCCAGCACCCGTTCGTCCCGGCCAAACGCCCCGACCACTCTCTTCACATACGCTTCCAGCCGCGGGTATTGCGCTGCGTCCTTCAGCGCCGCCGCTCCCGGACTTTGCACCCAGCCGGAATTGTGCACGCCGGGGGTCGGTGCATGTTGTTTTCCGAGTTTAGGATGGGGATCCCAGCACGAATCAAACAGCACAAACAGCGGCCGGATGTGGTGCTTCTTCGCGATGTTCAGAAATATGTCCAGACGCTTCTTGAAGCCCTCGGGATCCTGTTGCCACAGCAGATCGTGGAGGAACACCCGCATGGTGTTGAATCCCAGCGATTCCGCCCAGCCCAACTCCAGATCGATGCGCTTCGGATCAAACGTCTCTGCCTGCCACATTTCCAGCTCGTTGATGGACGTCGCTGGAATGTAGTTGCTGCCCACCATCCACGGCTGCTTCGCATACCACTCCTGGGCCTTGTCTTCGCTCCACCGCGTCGTCTGTGCCGCGCACGCCACCGCCGCCCACAGCAAAACAATCGCGCCAATTCCTATCCTCAGCATCGCTACCCCGTTTCCTAAGCTAATACCTCGCCAATTCCTTCGCCGTCGCAAACACCTTTTGCGCGTTCGGCAGAAACGCTTCTTCCAGCGTCGGCGCGTACGGCACCGGCGTATCCAACGATGTCACCCGCAGCACCGGCCCATCCAGTTCCTGAAAGGCCTTTTCGCACAGCAGTGCGGTAATTTCCCCGGCGATACCGCCTGTCTTTGTGTCTTCGTGCACCACCAGGCACTTGTTCGTCTTTTTCACCGACTGCAGAATCGTCTCTTCGTCCAGCGGCAACAGCGTCCGCAAGTCGATCACTTCCGCCTCGATCCCTTCTTTTGCCAGCGCCTCCGCGGCTTCCAGCGACGTGTGCATCATGGCCGCGTACGAAAGGATCGTCAGGTGCTCCCCCTCGCGCCGCACCACGGCCTTTCCGAGCGGCACCGTGTAATCCCCCGCGGGAATTTCCTCCTTGATCCGGCGGTACAGGAATTTGTGCTCGAAAAACAGCACCGGATTGTTATCGCGGATGCTCGCCTTCAGCAGTCCCTTCGCATCGTACGGCGTCGAGGGGTACACCACCTTCAGCCCTGGCGTGTGCACGAAGTACATCTCCGGATTCGCCGAGTGAAATGGTCCGCCATGCACTCCGCCGCCCGACGGGCCGCGAATCACCATCGGCGTCGGCGCGTTCCACAAATAATGCCCCTTGGCCACGAAATTCGTGATCTGGTTGAACGCGCACACAATGAAATCGATGAATTGCATCTCCGCGATCGGCCGCAGGCCCAGGTAACTCATTCCGCAGGCCGCGCCGATGATCGCGCTTTCGCTGATTGGCGTATCGATCACGCGCTCCCAGCCGAATTTCTCCAGCAATCCTTCGCTGGTCTTGAACGCCCCGCCGTAAACCCCTACGTCCTCTCCGATCAGCACCACGCTCGGGTCCGCGGCCATCTCTTCAAACATGGCCTGCTTGATCGCTTCCAGGAATGTGATCGCGGCCATGGTCAGCGCCCTCCCTTCTTTGCGCTCTTTGTTGCAGGCTTCCTGTCGGACTTCTTTACGGCCCGTCCCTTAGGCTCCTGTGCCCTGTGTTCCGGTTGCACATCGCCAAAATGAATCGGCGCATTCTTGCCGGAGGAACTCTTCCCCTTCCCAAATCCTTCCACCTTCCACACGGGTTCGACGCTGCTCTGCGGCGGCATCACTTCCGCAATCGGCCGCTCCCATTTCGGGCGAATCTTGTGGCAATCATCCCCGCCGCAGTAAACACCTCCGTGGACGGTCTCTTCCGGCGGCATCGGCGAATTCTCCGCAAACTCACGCTCCTTCTCCAGCAGGCTCGCCAGCTTCTCCTCCATTTCCTTTTTGCCCTTCGCGTCCAGCAGCTTTTCCTTCAACAAAAAGGCTTCGCACAGCGCAATCGGGTCGCGCTTTTCCCAGAATTCGCGCTGCTCTTTGGGAATGTATTCCGCGGGATCGTGCTGCGCATGCCCGCGCCGCCGGAAAGTTTTTGCCTCAATCAGGATTGGCCCTTCGCCCGCCCGCGCCCGTTCCACCGCCTCTTTCGCCGTGGTGTACACCTCCACCACGTCGTTCCCATCCACAATGTAACTGGCGATGCCGTACGCCTTCGCGCGGTCCGCCAGATTCTCCAGCGGCACCTGCCGCCGCACCGGCGTGGAGTACGCCCATTGGTTGTTCTCCAGGATCAGCACAAATGCCGCCCGCTGGGATGCCGCCAGATTCAGCCCCTCGTGAAAAACGCCCGTGGAGCTGCCCCCATCCCCGATCCACGTCATGGTCACAATCTTTTGCCCAAGGTATCTTCCCCCCATGGCCACGCCGGTCATCACCGGGATCAGGTCGCCGAGCATGGAGATCGGCGAAACGATGTGCAGATTTTCCAGGTCCCCGAAGTGGCTCGTGCCGTCTCTCCCCTTCGTCGGCGACGTGTATTTCGCCATGTGTTGCGTGAAAATATCCCGCGGCGGCACACCCTTCACCAGCAGCGCTCCGATGTTGCGGATCATCGGCGCCAGCCAATCGCGCTTTTCCAGCGCGTACGCCGTCCCCACGGAAATTGCTTCCTGGCCCAGGCTGGAATATAGCCCGCCGACAATCTTATTCTGCCGGAACAGCCGCGTCATGGTCTCTTCAACCTCGCGGTTCAGGCGCATGTAGTAGTAGAGATCGAGGTATTGCTGGCGCGAGAGTTTGGCTTTGCGGCGCGATTCGGTGACAGGCATGGTCGGGGTTTCTCCGGATGGCAGTCCGGTCACCTATGATAAATCGGAAGGGGCGCAGCGCCTAATGCCGGGCGCCGGAGCTTTACGGGAGGATGCGGCAAATGGGAGGGCCGCACGTCGCGCGGGAAAAGCCAACAGGTTCTTCTGAAATGGGCAGGTTCGGGGAGCGAGTTTGCACGAAGCAACCCGCTCCCCGTCAGCCAATTGAGGAGGTTTTGCAGGTCCGTTGGTTCAGGGTCTCTTCCCGCCGTTCGGGGCATACTTCTGGACGAGAACGAGGACCAGATTCCAAACCAGTATTGCGATCAAGAGGGAGAGCAACGTCGAAGAAAGTTGTTCCTGGTTCTTCTCTACAAGGTATTCCCGGTTCTGCACAATTTTTTCATAGGTTTCGTGATTGCAGCTTGAGTAGGAGACGGAAATGAATCCCATCAGGGCCGGAAAAACCAACCCGAAAGGAAAGAGTTTTTTCAAGATGGCTGGGAACTGCCTTCCCGAGGCAGTCTCCGCAATCTCGCCGAACGAACGCCGCAGATAGAAATACACCAGCGTACCCAGCGCGATGGAAATGACCGCGCTTGCGAAATAGGAGGTGATCAGATATTGCTCATTGGTCATCTTTAATCTTCAGCGTGGCAATGAGGATAGTGACCACCACCACGTAGATGCCGACAAACAGGAGTGTCGCTTGCATGGTTGATGACACGCCCTCGGCACCCTTCCAAACATATTGCATGAAGCGAGAGCCCGCTGGCAGGTCGAAGGAAGTTCCCACCGCTACCGAGAGCGCGGAGAGATAGAGAACAAGTAGGAACGATCGCAAATAAAAGGTGACCCCTCCGGGAAGCTTGACGGTGTGTTTCAGCAGTTCGCGAAGGCTGTCACGCAGAACAAGAAACAAGATGGTTGGCACAACGAGCGACAGAACCAGTAAAATCAGAAAAGTGCCTACGCCAGGGCTCATTCTTTCCTCCTTGCGGCTTGCGCAGAGCGCTCCGCCGAATCCGCTGCCGCTTCTTCCTCGAGATCAGTTCATTGCGCGAGCATATCACGTCCTCTTTGCGTCAACACGGAAAGGTCTTACAAACTACCTAAAGCGAAGTGGGAACTTTCTCCTCGAACCCGGAGAGAAAGGAAGCGAGTTCTTCGCTGGAGATGGGGCGAGGCGCAAAGGAGAAGAGTTCGGAGAAGTGGTAGCCCAGACGGGGCTTCACTTCGTCGAGAGCGACATTGCGGGATAGGAGCTTTTCAAGCGACGTGGCTTTGCGCTCGGCGATACCGCAGGGAATGATGAGATCGAAAAAGCGCAAGTCGGTGGAGACGTTGTAGGCGAAGCCGTGGGAGGTGACCCACCGGCTGATGTGCACGCCGATGGCAGCGAGTTTTTCCTCGGCGGTGCCCGGCTTCGCGACGGGATTGACCCAGATGCCCGTTTTCCCCGGAATGCGGAAGGCCGCGAGGCCAAAATCGGCGGTGGCGCGGATCATCGTTTCTTCCAACGTACGCACATACCAGGCCACATCGCGCTTGATGGCTCCGAGATTCAGGATCGGGTAGCCCACAATCTGCCCTGGACCGTGATAGGTGATGTCTCCGCCGCGATTGGTCGCGTGCAACTCAACGCCCTTCTGGCGCAGCACGTGTTCCGAGACGAGCAGATTTTCCCGCTTCGCGTTCCGCCCCAGAGTGACGACGTGCGGGTGTTCGCACAGCAGCAGCACATCCTCCATCGCTCCAGCCTTCCGCGCCGCTGCCAGGCGCTGCTGCAGAGCATAGGCTTCGGTGTACGAGATGAGGCCCAGGTCGCTGATAAAGAGAGGATTCATAGGTGAGGCAGCGGAGATGGTCTAAAGTTGAAAGTTCAAAGTGAATCCAAAAGAAGCGCACCGGCCCGCCAGCCAGTACTACTTCCCACTCTCGATCCTTGACTTTCGACTTTCAACTTTCAACCCTCTTCAGACGTTGATTTGCAAACCGCGGACCGACGCGAATGCATCCCCCATCGCTTCCCACACCGTCGGGTGCGCGTGAATCATGTTCATCATGTCGTCGATGGTGCCCTCGAGATGCAGCACCGTGGTGGCCTCCGCAAGAATCTCCGTCGCCAGCGGCCCAATGATGTGAATTCCCAGCACTTCGCCATAGGTCTCGTCGGAAACCACTTTGACGAAGCCGCCATGATTTCCCAGGATCGTCGCCTTGCTGTTGCCGACGAACGGGAATTTCCCGATTTTCACCTTGTAACCGGCTTCCCGCGCCTGATTTTCCGTCAGCCCGATGGAGCCAATCTGCGGCTCGCAATACGTGGCATTGGGTATGCGCGTCTTCACGATCGGCTGCGTCGGCTTCCCCGCGATGTGCGTAACCGCGACGATGCCCTCCATCATCGCCGCGTGCGCCAGTTGCGGCAATCCTGCGACGATGTCGCCTACCGCATACAGATTCGGCTCAGCGGTCTGCATGAATTCATCCACCTGCACAAACCCGCGCTCCAACTTTGCTTTCGACTTTTCCAGCCCGCAATTTTCCGTCATCGGCTTGCGCCCGACCGCCAGCAACAGCTTTTCCGCCTGCAGCGTCTGTGCTTTCCCCTCTTTATCCTTGAACGACACGGTCACGCCCTTGGCGTCTTTCTTCACGCCATCCACGGTGCATCCGGTTTGAATGTTGATGCCCTTCTTCCGGTAGGTCTTGTCCAGTTCCGCGGAAATCTCCTCGTCTTCCACCGGCACAACGCGTGGCAGAGCTTCCAGAATCGTCACTTGCGAGCCAAAAGAATTGAAAATCGACGCAAACTCCACGCCTACCGCCCCCGCTCCAATCACAATCAGCGTCTTGGGAATTCCCGGCAACTGCAGGATCGAGCGGTTGGTCAGAATCGTCTTATGGTCAGGCTCGATTCCCGGCAGCGCCTTCGCTTCCGAACCGCTCACCATCAGGATGTTGTTCGCTTCGATCGTCGATTTCTTGCCGTCCTTCTCGACGCTCACCTTGCCCGGGCCTTCATACTTTCCCCAGCCCTGCACCCATTCCACCTTGTTTTTCTTGAACAGAAACTCGATGCCCTTCGAGTGCTTCGTGACAATCTTCGATTTGCGCGCCAGCACGTTGGCCCAGTTGATCTTCAGCCCGCTTACCTCAAACCCCAGCTCCGCCGCGTTCTTCATGTGGTCATAAACATCGGCGTGATGCAGAAGCACTTTCGTCGGAATGCATCCCACGTGCAGGCAAGTTCCGCCCAGGAAAGGATCCTTCTCCACGACCACGGTTTTCAGACCGAGTTCGCCCGCGCGAATCGCCGCCACATAGCCGCCCGGTCCGCTGCCGATAATTGCGATGTCGTATTTAGCCACGCGAATTCTCCCATCTGAAGGGCCAAGGCCGATTTTGTGTTGTGGGCCGGGCCGGAATGCCGCTTTCGCCGGAATTGCCGCGTCTGCAGCGGAAAGTCACGCAGGGATGCCGGTATGACGTCTGCAGATCACAGCCTGTGTCACGTCAAAAAGCAACCGACAATTTTGCAGTGTAGCAGCCCGTTGCAAAAGTTAGCAACTTGGCGCTCCTCGGCTCCGGCCCGCCCGTTTGAGCCCAAAGTGCCGCGTTGGCGTTCCGAAATGGAACCCCTTCACACTCTTTTTTGGCATCCCTAGCGAAGGAAACGGGAAACTTCGCAGTTTTCCCAAATTGGAAACTCTCTTTCCTCCGCAACCGCTTTTATTTTAATTTTTCCTCTTGCTTCTATTACTGCATAGGTATATGAAGCACAATATCCATTCCCAGGAAGTACCATCGTTTACTGTGGACGTTTTAATAACCGTGGGGTCCGTTGTGGTGAAAACGGAAAAAGCAAAATGGTTTTGCGAAAATCGTGATTGCCGTTGGTCCGTGACCTTGTCGCTGTCGCCAAGGGAAGAGGCCAGCCCCCGCTGCGTCTGCGGTTGGCCTTTGAAGCGTGCTAACACACCCGTCGCTTCTACCTACCTGGAGTTTCTCCACAACGACGAATCGTCAGGGAAGCAACGGCAAACCCGGAAGGAGTAGTTTTTCATGCGCATCTTTCGAATTAATTCTGCATCGGCCCACTACAAAACACCGTTGGTGGTTCGCGCCAGCCTGCCACGCACATTTTGGAGCCTCGGCGCGTTTGTCGAGTTCGGCCTCCTCTTCTGCGGAATTTATTTGCTCGCGGAGGCTAGCCTCAAGCCCCTCGAAGCCGATCTAGCTTCTATACTGTCCGCGAGCGTGATCCTCGCGTTGGCCAGTGTTCTGCTCTTCTATATGGTTCGTCCGCGGCGCAAGCAGGTTCTCCCCAGACCTGATGCGTCCCGCCTTTCACGCGATTGGTCCGGAGAGTTGATCCTCCCCGCGCATGGAATTGCCGTGCCGGCTCGGCGGGAAGCCGGACGCGCGCTGCAAAAAAACCAGGATCTGCCCGGCCCCATGTGATGGATAGTCAGCCTCGCGGCAACGCCGGAAAGTACCGCTCCTGCAGCACCACGCGATGGTGACGCTCGTGCCCCGCAATGATGAACGCCTGCGCTCTCACGCTGATCTCTTTCTGATTGGCCACGCCCCGCCGCAACCACGCCGCCTCATCCAGCGACTGCACTAACGCGATCGTCGTCCGCCGCGCAGCCGTAAACTCTTCCAGAAGTTCCGCCAGCGGCCGCGCCGAAAAATTCCCCGTCTTCACGTAATCATCCTGCTCAAATCCCGCCAGCGGCGTCTGGTCTCCGCGCGCAATCCGCAACAGCCGGTAGGCAAAAATCCGTTCCGTATCGCTGATGTGCCCCAGCACCTCTTTGATCGACCATTTCCCCACGGCGTAGCGAAACTCCGCCCCTTTCTCGCTTAGAGCCCCCAGCAGCAGTTTCATTTCCCTTAACTGCGCCTCCAGCGTTTCCACAATCTCCCCATCGGGTACCTGCGCCACGTACTTTTCGTAATAGGGCGCGTATTCGCTCGCTTGCGGACGATTCTGTGTCATGATGCATTTGCCTCCCAAACAGCTACAGACCGCCAATTATAGCTGGCCATGGCGCGCAGGAGACAACATGCCGGCCGACGGAAGCCAAACATGGGTGAACTAAACTTCAAGACCATGCGCGTTGCCTTTCAGGGCGAACCCGGCGCTTTCAGCGAAGCCGCCGCCGTGCAATTGCTTGGCGAATCCATCCACACGATTCCTCGCCCCACCTTCGACGCTACCTTCCGCGCCATCGCCGAGAGCGCCGCCGATGCTCTGCTTTTGCCGCTCGAAAACACCCTGGCGGGCTCCGTCGTCCGCGTTTATGACCTCATGCTGGAAAGCCCACTCGAAATTTGCGGCGAAACCATTCTCCCCATCGAGCATCACCTCATCGCCTGCCCCGGCTCGACCCTCGATCTGCTTCGCTCCGTCGCTTCCCATCCCATGGCTCTTGCTCAGTGCGAGCGCTTCTTTGAGTCATCCCCCCACTTCAAGCGCGTCCCCGCCGAAGACACTGCCGGCAGCGTCCGCGAAATGATGGCCCGCAGGGACAAATCCTGCGCCGCCATCGCTGGACGCCGTGCCGCGGAACATTACGGCGCGGTCATCCTCCGCGAAAGCATTCAGGACAACGCCGAAAACTTCACCCGCTTCGTCCTGCTTCTCCCGCCCGGCCAGGCCATGCATTTTCGCCAACCCGGCGCCACAAAAGTCTCTCTGGCCATGCGCCTCGCTCACAAGCCCGGCGCCCTGCTTGCTTCCCTCGAGCCCTTCGCCAAACACGGCGTCAATCTCCTCAAAATCGAGAGCCGCCCCATCCATGGCAAGCCCTTCGAGTATCAGTTCTATCTGGACGTCGAAGCCGATCACCAGGATGCGCTCGAACAAGCCTTGAAGGAGGCGCGCCGGGCCACCAGCGAGTTGCGCGTTCTGGGCCGCTTTGCGCCCGCTCGTCGCTAGCCGCCACTCCATGAGCGCAAGAAAATCCAAGGCGGCCAGTTTCTCTGCTACATTTACCACATGCTGACGGCCATCACGCGCGAAGTAAGTTCCTCGCTCCCAAACTGCGAACTGAGTTTTATTCCCCGTCAACCCATCGATCTGGCGAAGGCCCGCGCTCAGCATCATGCCTACGAAGAACTCCTTCGCAAACTCGGCGCGCGGGTAATTTCTCTGCCCGAGGAGCCGGATCTCCCGGACTCCATGTTCGTCGAAGATCCCGCCATCGTCCTCGATGAACTGGCGGTGATCTGTTCGCTGGGCACGGAGACGCGCAGGAAAGAAGCACCTTCCCTGGCGGCCGCCCTGGAGAAGTACCGCAAATTGGCATTCGTGAAATTGCCGGGTCTTTTGGAGGGTGGGGATGTATTGCGGGTGGGGAAAAGAATATTCGTGGGCCTCACACGCCGCACCAATGCGGAAGGCATTCGCCAACTTGCGGTTATCGTTTCACAGTTTGGCTATGACCTCACGGCCGTGCCCGTCTCGGGTTGCCTGCACCTGAAATCGGCGGTCACCTACCTGGGCCGGAATACCCTTTTGGGAAATCGCGCGTGGTTTCAGTGGTCACGAGTGGATGGCTTCGAGTGGGTTGACGTGGACCCCGCCGAGCCGCATGCCGGGAATGCGCTGGTCATTGGCGATACCGTCGTTTTTCCCGCTTCGTTTCCGCGTACGCGGCAGCGCATTGAGGCGAAGGGCTTCCATGTTACCTCGATCGAAATCGGTGAACTCCAGAAGGCGGAATCGGGATTGACCTGTTCCAGCCTGCTGTTCGATGCCCAGAAATGACCCCGCGAAACCTGCGTGAAGAGTGGAGGGTTACTGTACTCTTGGAAACACCCGCCTGCGCGCCGCCACTTTTCGTTTGGATTTCTATACTGGTGTGCTACTCTTTCAAGGATGTCGGCTAACCTCACGAAGCGAAAGCCCTCCCGGATCACGCGGTCGATCATTTCGACTACGACTATTACTACGATTATGTGCACTACCACCGCTTCGGGCGACGGGAGAAACAGGTAGCCACCAAAAAGTTTCCAACCCACCGCCAGAAGCGAAACTGGCGGTGGGTTTTTTAGTTTCTGCCCTCCCCAAGAATCGCTTCCGCGGTACACAACTAAGGAGCATTTGCCATGTGCCCGGAACAGCAGGAAGTATCTCTCGCAGCAGGAGACCATTTAGCTCCGCCCAAAGCAAACGCACGCTTCCCGCGGGATGTAACCGCCACAGCGGCAACCCGTTGCCCAGAGCGCGGCATCGCCTTCAAGTTCGGTGGCTCTTCTTTGCTCGGGGCCGATCGTATATTGCATGCCGCCGCGCTGGTTCGGGCAGCGGCCGCTGCCTCGCCGGTGACCGTGGTTGTCTCCGCGATGAAGGGAGTTACGGATACGCTCTTGGAAATCGCCGGAAAACTCACGCGCAACGAGTTCGCAAAAGCACTTGAAGCGGCGGAGCACCTCGTCGTGCTTCACCTCGGCGTCCTCAATGGCTTGCAACTTCCCTAACATGACCATGCGCAGGTCCTGCACGAATTGCAACTTCTCGCCCGCGACCTGCTCCATGAAACGCCGAAGCGCGGGCCCGTGACAGTCGATCCCGCTCTCTTTGACCGGCTGGCCTCCTTTGGCGAACGCTTCTGTGCCCGCTTGTTCGCTGCTGCTCTGAACAAGCTCGGCATCGTGGCGGTTCCCGTGGTTTCCTCGGACTTCGTCCTGACCTGCGACACTTTCCAGAAGGCGAAACCCCATCTCGGGCATACCAGAGAGCGCGGCCGCGAGGTTCTTGTGCCCTTGCTGGAATCGGGCATCGTGCCGGTCGTTACCGGTTTCATCGGCGCGACCCTCGACGGCCGCATCACCACCCTCGGTCGCAACAGCTCCGATTTCTCCGGAGCCCTCATCGCCCACGTCGTGGACGCCGAAGAACTCGTCATCTGGACCGACGTGGACGGCATCTTCACCGCCAGCCCGCACGAAATCGCCGAGGCTAAACTCCTCCACGAATTGAGTTACGATGAAGCCCACGCTTTGGCCGCAAGCGGGGCGAAGGTGCTTCACCCGCACGTCTTGCCACTTGCGGCAGAGCACGAAATGACTGTGTGGGTCAGGAATACATTCAAGCCGCACCTGCGCGGAACGCGCATTGGGCCGGCGCAGAACGGGGGTGCAGCATGAGCGCTCTTGCAAATGGAAAGAAATGGCGCGCGGGAGTTTTGGGTGCAACGGGAATGGTGGGGCAGCGCCTGGTGAAGCTCCTCGCTGATCACCCGTGGTTCACTTTGACCGAGGTGGCCGCATCGGAGCGTTCCTCCGGTAAACGCTACGCCGAAGCCGTGCGCTGGCATCTCGAAGGACCGGTGCCGGAAGTCGCTCGCGGCCTCGTTGTGAAAGAACTTGAACCCAACCTGGATTGCGATTTCCTCTTTTCGGCGCTCGATTCTTCGGTAGCCGGCCCCGCGGAAGAGGAGTATGCGCGGCGCGGCTACCCCGTCGTAAGCAATTCAAGGAATCACCGCCAGGACCCGGACGTTCCTCTGCTCATTCCGGAAGTGAATGCAGCGCACCTGAACGCCATCCCCGTTCAGCAGAAAAACCACGGCTACGACTCGGGATTCATCGTGACCAACCCCAACTGCTCCACGGCCGGGCTTGTTGTCGTCCTGAAACCTCTTGCGGATGCCTTTGGACTGGAGAAAGTGTTCGTCGTCACCCTGCAAGCCATTTCTGGTGCTGGCTATCCCGGCGTGCCCGCACTGGACATCCAGGGAAACGTCGTTCCCTTCATCAGCGGCGAGGAAGAAAAGATGGAAGCGGAGCCGCAGAAGCTGCTTGGCAAATGGGATGGCAACCGTTTCATCGAAGCGGGGCTGGGCATCAGTGCCCATTGCAACCGCGTCCCCGTGGTCGATGGCCACCTGGAATGCGTTTCCTTGCGTCTGAAGAAAACCGCTACGCTCGACGAAGTCCGCGAAGCGCTACGCTCTTACCAGGTTTCAGACCAGTTGGCCTCTCTGCCCACTGCGTTGAAACATCCTGTCGTCGTCCTCGACGAACCCGATCGTCCGCAGCCCCGCAAGGATGTCAACGCGGGCCACGGCATGGCCGCCGTCGTCGGGCGCATTCGTGAGTGCCCGCTGTTCGACGTCAAGCTCACCTTGCTTTCGCACAATCTGGTCCGCGGCGCGGCCGGCGCTGCATTGCTCAACGCCGAACTTCTGGCGGCGCAAGGCTTCCTGAAATCGCGCAATCAAGCGCGCGCGCAGAGCGTGGAGCCTGTTTCCCGCTGATCGCGTTCCGTGCCATTGGTAGGGGCGCAGCACCCGCCGAAGGCGGGCGCCCCATGTACGCACAGTCTCTGCGTCAGAACTCCCCGGTCATTTTGGAGTGCAGCGGCTCACCGCCGCTTTTACGGCTGCAAGCGTTACCATCAAACTGCATTCCCTCCCTGCCCGCCTCCTTCCCCGAGGCACAATTCTGTCGTGGCGCAGGGCGAGTCTGCGCTTCACCAGCCCGCCGTCTTCTGGCGGGAGCCCTGCGGCCCTTCTCTTTCTGCGACTCGCTGAAAGATATGGATTAAGGAACGAAGTAGTACCGCACCAGGTGGAAAAAAATCGGCGCGGCAAAGCACAGCGAGTCAATGCGATCCAGGATTCCGCCGTGTCCCTCGATCACTCTGCCGAAATCCTTGATCCCGATGTCCCGCTTGATCGCGCTCATCACTAGGCCCCCGCAAAATCCCAATATGCAAATGGTGAACGACATTCCCGCGGACTGCAGCGGCGTAAACGGCGTGGCCCACCAGAGCGCCGCGCCCAGCGCCGTCGCGCTCAAAACCCCGCCGAAAAACCCTTCCCAGGTTTTGTTGGGACTCACGCGCCACGCGATTTTGTTCCGCCCGATCAGTTTGCCCCACACAAATTGCAGGACATCGCTCATCTGATCCACGATCACCAGATAGAGCAGCAGCCGCGCATCCTGCCCTTCGTAGCCTGGAATCTTCAGTAGTAGCAATGCCGGTGCATGGCTCAGGCAGTACGCACACACCATGATCCCAAACTGAATTTTCGCGGCGCGCTCCAGAAAGTGCGCCGTGTCTCCCGCAATCGCGATGCTTGTCGGGACGAAAACAAACGCCAGCACCGGAATCATGATGGCGAAAAACCCGTACCACTGGATCCCAATGAGGAAATATTGCAGCGGCATAATCACAAAGAAGCTCCAGAAGAGCGTCCGGTGATCTCCACGCCGCGTGGGCACCAGGGTCATGTACTCGCGCAGCGCCAGAAACGATATCAAGCCGAACAGGATCAGCGAACCCACGCGTCCAAGGAGGATGGCCGCGGCAAAAATCGCGCACATCTTCCACCAGGCCCGGATGCGCGCATTCACATTCTCGATCGTGGCCCGGCTTGCTTCGCTCTTCCGGCGGCGCTTCAGCCATCGGCCAATCAGGGTGGAAACGACCAGCAGGAACAGCACGCCGCCGTATAGCCACGCCAGCTTCGCATCGTGAATCGCTGGCAGCATCACGCCGATCCAATCCGCCGCAGGCTGCTGACGGCTTCGCGCGCGCGCTCCAGAAACATTTCTTTTTCTTCTCCTGGCTCCACTTGCAGCGGCTTGCCGAAGGTCAAAAGGCTTAGCATGGGCACGGGCAAAACTTCTCCTTTCGGCAAAATACGGTTCATATTTTCAAGATACGCCGGAACGAGTTCCACATCCGGCCGGCGCAACGCCAGGTGATACAACCCCGCTCGGAACGATCCGACCTTTTCGCCGTTGCCCCGCGTGCCCTCGGGAAAAAGAATCAGCGAGTATTGGTCGCCCAGCGCCGCGGCCATTTGCTCGATCAGTGCTCGTCCGGCATAGCGCGCCTCTTCGGGGCTTTTGGCCTGCGCCATCACGCCACGCTGCACCAGCACGGCGTTGAACACATTCATCACCACGTAACGTCGCAGCGCCGAGCTTTCCCAATAGTCCTGCGCGGCCACGGGTCGCGTATGTGCCCGCAAATCCGGAGGCAGCCCCGACCACAACACCACAAAATCCAGATGACTGGTGTGGTTTGCGAAGTAGATGCGCTGTTTTTCGTCGGGTTCGCAGCCCGCCCACTGCACCTGCACCCCAGTAACTCCGCGGGCAACCGCCGCCAGAAGATTCGCGAACGGATGAATGCGATCGTTCATCAGGAGGTGCAACCTCGAATTTCCCGCAGCGCACCACGCGCTCGGTTCACGATCGTCACGAGCAGGAGCACGAGCACAATCCACTGGACGGGGATGACTACTCGAAAGATAGGCAATTGCAACCCCAGAAGCAATCCCAGTGTCCCAAAAACAAACGCGCGGTCGCTTTTCCCCATCGGCCCGTCGTACCGCCGCGAAGCCCCAATCTGCACCGCCACCACTCCCGTCATCTCGCTGACCACGGCGAGCAGAACGATCAGCACCATCAGCGCGGCATCGAACGGAAGAAAAGTGGCCAGCGGCAGGTAAAGCGCTGCATCGGAAAAAACATCGCCCAGCTCATTCAGAATCGCGCCCAAGGCGCTTTTCTGATTGTGTTCGCGCGCCAACATCCCGTCGATCGCGTTCAACGCCATGCGCAGAAAGAGCGTGGCCGGCAGCAATAACAAGACGCGCATGCTATGAAAATGGAGAACCGCAAAGCCCGTCGCGAAGGAAAGCAGCATCGCGCTGACTGTGACCTGATTGGCGGTCATGCCTGCGTGGGCCAACGCGTTGGTGACGGGCCGCAGGAACCCCTGAAATTTCGGTTTCAGGCCATAGATGCTGGGCATGGCGGTTAACCTCATCCTACCCGCAAGGCTTCAGCGGTAAACGATGCGTCCCCAATAAAATGCGTAAGAGACAATCCAGAGCACGGCGTGAATATATGCGAGCTTTCGTGTTGCAAGCGCGTATCTTCTCCGCAGCCAGCCGGCCGCGGCCCCGAAAATCATCCACACCAGGGTGAATCGCACCGCGCGCGCCGCCGGGGTGGCCAGCAGAAAGGCAAACTGCGTCGAAACCCTCGGTGCTTCGACCGCGTAGAGTTTGTAAGGTATACCGGAAACAGAACCAGCCAGCACGGCCCGCAAGCCCATCTTGCCGAAGCCAGAATTCACTTTGGCGAACATTTCTGGAGTAATGAATGGAACGCGTGCAACCGCAGCGTGTGCCGCTTTGGGATCTGCCTGCGCCCAGTGGAATAGCAGCGCTCCCCCGAGGAGAGCTCCCGCAAGCGCGGCAACGATATGCTTCCACGTCGAACGCCAGTCGAGCACCGCGACGAACGAGAGAAAAACGTCCGGGATAATAAAGAAAAAAGTCGCTTCCGCCAATCCCCACAAAAACGCCGCGGCCAGGCCTGGGCGGCCAAGCATTCGCCGCTCCCAGAGAGGGCGCGGAGGATTCAGCCGCGAAGCAGCGGCCACGATCACGAAACGACCTTTGACTCAATGGCGTGGCCTTGCGCGTATTGCTGCAGCAGCGTGGTCATTCGCTGGCACCAGCGCTCCAGCCCTTCGCTGCCTCCAAATCCCACCAGAATCGCGGCAATGCGTTTCGTCGCTGGCGTCACCATGGTGCGCTCGGAATCGCTCGTAGGACTTCCGTGCGGCCCCAGCGCGTCGCAAAACACCGGCAGCCCTTCCAGATTCAGGTCGTACTTCCCGATCCCTTTGTAGGTTTCCCCGGCGCGGCCTGCGCGAAACACGATATCGCCCTGTAAGTTGGCCAGATCGTAGAGCCCGATGGGCAATCGGCTTTCCACCGAAACCAAATTGATGACGTCCACAACCGCGCCAATCTGCGGAAAACTCTTCCCGCTCAGGATGCGCCGCAGCAGCGCTTCGGCTGAGCCACGGTAGCGCGCCGGATCCTTGCCCAGCGCCTTATATCCGGCGCGCGTCGCCAAAATTTGCGGTCCCTCCAGCACAACCCGCGGCTCCGGCAGCCCAAGAATTTTCGTCTCGCACGCTTTCATCTCCGCAAGCAGCGCCGCCGGCGTTTCCACCACCTCTACATTGCCCATGACGCAGCCGAGCGCCACCCGTGGGCACTTCGCCTTCAGTGCCGTATCAATGGTCACAGTAATCATGCCGCTCCAGAATACCTCCGACCCGTCCCCAGCGCACAGAGAAGAGGAATCCAGCCGCTCTTCTCACTGTTTCGTCTGTACCTTTTTCTCCGAGAGTTGTTTGATGGTGTCCTCCCTCACGAAATTGCGTGTTCCTTCATCGTAACGAACGAAAATGAGTCTGATTGCCTCATTCTGACTCAGACCCAACAGCACGCAGCGTGCCGCTTCACGACTGTCCGCGTTTTTGCATTTGCGATATCCGGGTTTTGCGAGCACATGTTCCGTGACATCTTTGACTTCGGCACGGTCGCGCCATTCCGGAAGTTCAACGTAGCCCGAAAAAAAGTAGATATATAGATAAGCGAAGTCTTTGAGCGTGGAAAAAGAGACATTCTGCGACGCCACAAACCCATCGCACGTGTTGTCCGGACAAAATTCCAGCACCCGCTGTTTTGCTTTGAGTGTGATGCTCCCTGGAAAGCTCTTTGTGACCGCTTTCAGCGGATCCGCTGGGGTTTCTTTGGGATGAGCGACAGTACTTTGCCGCGGAGGATCGAAGCTCGCCCCGACTGAACCAGCAACTCTCCCCGCGGCGCAAAACTGGACTGCCACGAAAACGAAGCATGCACCAATCAAGCTGTTTTTCATTTGTCGCGCCTCATATTCGGTGTGCTACAGCAATGGTATCCTGTTAGTCATTCGCCAGAGTGAATTTCTCCGTCGCGTGACCAGCGCGGCAAGCCGCGCTAGCAATGAACATCCTTGACGGAAGCATGTGGGAAGGGAGAGCGAGTATGGGCAGGAAAAAGAGTTCCTCTGCAACGTGGTTGGACAGTAATGCCCAAAAGGGATTTCGCGGCTATCCAGTTGCCACCATTGCCCTCTACGGTCCTACCGCCGATTTCGCCAGCAAGATCGTCGTCGCCATCGTGCGCGACGAAGGCAGCGACCCTGACCCACTCGAGCGATGGTTCTCGGAGGATGTCGATGTACGCCATAACCCCACTGTTGGCGAAAAGGTCTTCGCCTTTCTGAAGGAGCACGCGGTCATTTCCGTGATTGTCACCGACGGCCTCATCGGATGCCCTCACGAAGAAGGCATTGACTACCCCGAAGGAAAATCCTGCCCGAAGTGCCCCTACTGGGCTGGCCGCGATCGCTTCACCCGAGAACGCATCCAATGAGCTGGCGCTGATCACGCCTCACGCTACCGGCTCGATGGATCCTTGAGAGTCTGGCTTCGCACGGAAGCTGGGTCGGCAAGAAATTGCGCCACGATAGGACCCACCGAGATGCACGAAAGGCTCAGGTGGCCGCAGAGCGAGTCCAGACTCACGACCGGCGCATCGATTGCACTCGCAAACTCTACTGCAGGACTCGGGTTCACCATGTGATCTTCAAGGGAAACGATTACTAGCATCCGGGACCGAATCTTCTTCGCGGCCTGCTCAAGAGTCACGCCGAATTCCCGAGGAATATCCAGCGCCATGATGGCCTCTCTCTGGCGGACTTGATCGCTCACCGCGCCTGCATTGCTCCTGCTGTTCTTCCGCATCTCTCCGAGGAAATTCTCAAAGCTTTCGGTCTTCGTATGTGTCACACGATACGCGGGCGAAGTGACGTTCATGGAATCGATTTCCTCCTCAAGCGCGATCCCGCGAGTCAGCGGCCCCGTGGGATTTCCGGTATTCCACGCCGGATCCATCTCGATCGCATCGATCTCCGAGGTCCACAGCAGCTTGTCATACGAAGTGGATTGCGGCGAGCCCTCCATGGGAATCGTTACGTCCATGAAATCCGGATACGCCACAGCCCATTCAAAGGTTTGCATGCCGCCCATCGAAAGCCCCATGACGGCGTGAAGATGCGTCAGCCGCAGCACTTCGGTCGCGAGTCGGTGCTCGGATTCCACCATGTCGCGAATCGTGAATTTTGGAAACTTCATCCGCAGTCGCGCCTCACTGTTGGAGGGCGACGTGGAAACCCCATCGCTGATCGCATCCACCAGAATGACAAAGTACTTGCTGCTATCCACGACTTTCCCCGGCCCAATGAACTCCAGCAGGTCCTCGGTTCTTCCACCCAGCCAGGTCGGCCAAAGCACCGCATTCGATTTCTCCACATTCAATTTGCCCAGCGTGCGGTATCCAAGGCGGAAATCATGCACTACCGCCCCGCCTTGCAGTTTGAATTCCCCAAGCGTGGCGAATTGTTGCGCGCCTCCTTCAGCCTGCGCTGGAGATTGGCTGTGGGCTCGTTCACAAGCGCAAACAACCAACAGCCATACAACCGCTACGAAGAGTATTTTCATTCGCGTATTGCGGCCAATTTGCTTTTGCAATGGAATCCCTCAATTTGCGGGTGCAACCTTACCGCGCAAGCGGCTTCAGCTTCGCCGTGAAGTGCCGCAAGAAAGGCGCCTGATGCACCAGCTCGTACCCCGGAATCTTTTCGCGCCGCCGCCACACGTCCAGGATCACTTCCACGACGTACTCGATGTGGCTCTGCGTGTACACTCGCCGCGGAATGGCCAGCCGCACCAGGTCCATCTGCGCGTGCTCCCCGAACATCAGCGAACCAATTTCAACGGACCGGATCCCTCCCTCGAGATAAAGCTCCACCGCCAGCGCCACGCCGGGAAATTGCGCCGTGGGAATGTGCGGCAGAAACGCCCGCGCATCCAAATAAATTGCGTGTCCGCCCGGAGGCTGCACAATCGGCACGCCTTCGCTGGCGATGTGGTTGCCCAAAAACGCCGTCGAGGCGATGCGGTACTTCAAATACTCTTCCTCCAGCGCCTCATTCAAGCCCACGGCGATGGCTTCCAGGTCGCGCCCTGCAAGCCCGCCGTACGTCGGAAATCCTTCGGTCAAAATCAGCAAATCCTTTTCTTGCTGCGCCAGGGTGTCCTCGTTGGTGCAAAGAAAGCCTCCAATATTCGCCAGGCCATCTTTCTTCGCGGACATCGTGCACCCATCGGCATGGGCGAACATCTCCCGCGCGATGTTGCGCGGCGTTTTGTCGGCATACCCCTCTTCGCGAAGCTTGATGAAGTACGCGTTTTCCGCGAACCGGCACGCGTCAATGTACAGCGGGATGCCATGCTTCCGGCAGACCTGCTTCACTTCCCGGATATTGGCCATGGAAACCGGCTGGCCCCCGCCGGAATTGTTCGTGATCGTCAGCATCACCAGCGGAATTTTCTTCGCCCCTTCCCGCGCGATCACCTCGGCAAGCCGCGCCACGTCCATGTTCCCCTTGAACGGGTGCAGGTGGCTCGGCTGCTTCGCCTCGAGGATGGGTATATCCAGCGCCGTAGCACCTACAAATTCGCAGTTGGCGCGCGTCGTGTCGAAGTGCGTGTTGTTCGGCACGATGTCGCCCTTCTTGCACATCACGTTGAACAGGATGCGTTCCGCCGCGCGCCCCTGGTGCGTCGGAATCACGTGCCGAAATCCGAATATCGCCTGCACCGATTCACGAAACCTCGTGAAGCTCGGCGACCCCGCGTACGATTCGTCCCCGCGCATCATCGCCGCCCACTGCTCCGTGGACATTGCCGACGTGCCCGAATCCGTCAGCAGGTCTATCAGGATCGCTTCCGACGCGACGAGAAAAAGATTGTAGCCCGCGGCTTCGATCAGTTTTTGCCGCTCTTCCCGCGATGTCCTGCGGATGGGTTCAACGCTCTTGATACGGAATGGTTCAATGATGGTGCGGATCGCCATGACGGGAATGGGCTCCTCTTCGTGACACTACCACAGAATCCGCAATCGCTTCCGTGAGGGCGATTTTCCCACCCTCGCCGAGTCCCCAGGCGGCTCTCCGGACTTCTCTGCGGCCCTCCGCCACACTTTCACGCCTCTCTGTTTCCATCGTAGTACCCAAGTACTATAGGCCCCCATCCCCACCCACCCCACCATAAAGAAGTAGATCAGTGGAGCTCTGTCTTCGCAGGGCTGCCATTCCAAATTCCTTTTTGAGCGAGCGCGCTATGCTACCCATTGTGAAAGATTCGGAAACTGCGGTTGCGACGCCCACCTCTGCTGCTCCGGCCACCACCGTCTCGAAAGCCAGAGACGAATCCCCCGCCCGCCCTCAGCCTGTCGCTCTGGAAATCCCGGTTACCGTGAACGGCGCCCGCACCGTTGAAGGCTCGGACAAGCGCGAGCCTTTTTCCGAAAATACCAAGACCGTCCTGGTCTTCAGCCACGGCGCCGTCATCCGCCTCGCTTCTTCCCTCGCGCCCGGCCAGCTCGTTTTCCTCACCAACGAAAAAACCAAAAAGGAAGTCGTCTGCCAGGTCATTAAATCGAAAAATTATCGCAGCGTCACAGGATACGTGGAACTCGAATTCACCGAGCCTGCCGTCGGTTTCTGGGGCATGCGTTTTCCCTCCGATCGCCCCGTTTCCGCCGCACCCGCTCCTGTAAGCGCGCACCCCGCGCCGCGCGCGGCTGTTCCCGCCGTCCCTGTTCCACCCAAGGCCGTTCCACCTCCTCCGGCCGCTCCTCCGGTTGCCGCAAAGCCTGCGGCGCCAGTTTCCTCCGTGCCTGCGATTCCTGCCCCCGTGAAGTCCGCTGTTGAGCTTCCACCTCCTCCGGCTCCAAAACCCGCGTCCCTGATTTCTCCCGCGCCCGTGAACATTGTCGCGCCGCCTCCTGCTCCCCCTGTCATAGCCCCCGTGGCCGAGCAAGCTGTCACCGTCGCCCCTGTTATTCCTCCGCCTCCGCTACCGGTAGCCGCAAGACCGGTACCCGTCGCCACTAAGCGTGTACCTCTTTCCCTCCCGTCGCCAGATTTCGCGGCGGCCATCTCTTCGCTCTTCGAATCTCCGGCCGTTTCCGAAGCCAAGCCCGCACCCACCGAATCTCCCAAAATCGAAGCCGCTCCAGCACCCGCCGAACCCTCCACCGAGCAGCTCAAGCTGCAAACCGCGCGCCTTCAGGAGCAGCTCAGCTCTCTTCTCTTCACGGAGACTCCCGTAAAGCCGCCGTCTTCCCCGGTTCCTGCAGGTATTGCGAAAACAGAATCTCCTATGCCGGAAGTTGCCGATAAGCTCCTGCAATTCGCACAAGCAGGCCTGAAGCCTGCTGCACCTGCCGAGATCAAGCCGGCTGCCCCAGTTCGCAATTTCGTGCCTCCCTCGCTTGCTGCCGAACAGGTCAAGGTTCCTGCCTGGCTCGTTCCTCTGGCGCGTGAATCGGAATCCACCACCGCCGAACCCCTCGCTGTCCCCGAGCTTCCCGCACTTTCCGATACTCTTCCGGCTTCGCTCTCTGCTTCTGAGGAATCTCCTGCGGATGGCGTCACCGAGTTCCACCGCCGCCCGCATTCCGCCACCTTCGGGGGACAGTTACTCGGCGAATCCAGCACCCCCACGCCAGCCGTTGCCTCCCGCTCAAAGAAGGGCCTCTTGATCGCCATTGCCGCCACGCTTCTTCTTGCTGCCGGTGTTGTGTGGTACATGCGCCAGCCGGGCAATCTGATCTCGAGCCTGCTCGCTTCAAAGCCAGCGCCCGCGCAAGCCGCAAATTTCTTTCCCGCGGCCGTGTCCACTTATGCGTCGCAACCCGCGGCTCCCACTGTTAGCCTAACCAAGGCGGCTCCCGCACCCACAAGCTCACCTGTAATTCACAGCGAGTCTCCTGCGAACGCCGCTACAACCGCCGTGCTGGCCGCTTCGCCCGCCGCCAAGAATCCCATAACGACTGCCCGCAATACTCCTCCCGTTGAGGAACCCAAAAAGCCTGCTGTCGGCGAAGTCCACCTCGCCACTCCCGTTGTCAATCGTGCCGGTGATTCTCAGACGGGCAACGAATCCGAGCCCTCCATTGACGCCAATCAATCTTCCATTGCGGATCCCATCGCCGGTCTGGCCGCTGGCCGTCCCAAGGAACCCACCGCTCCTCTTCCCGTCGGCGGAGACCTCAAGCAAGCCCGCTTGCTCAAATCGGTTCCTCCCATCTATCCGGCAACCGCCAGAGCCGAGAACGTCTCGGGTGACGTCAACATCGACGCCCTCATCGACGTAACCGGCAATGTCAGCTCCGTCAAAATCATCTCAGGCCCCGCTTTGCTCCATCAGGCGGCTCTGAACGCCGTCAAGCAATGGAAATACGAGCCGGCGCAGTTGAACGGCAAAGCCACTCCGGTCCACGTCGCTGTCACCGTTCATTTCCGCGGCCGATAACGCGCCACTCCCTTGCGCATTACAGACTGCTCTTCACCCAATTTCTCCTGCTCGAAGCCCCCTACCGGATCACTCTATTTAACCGCCGCGCATTGCCCGCTTCTCTCCCAGCCGCGCGGCCGTCTCCCTCCTCTCTTTGGACTCACACACTTCAACTCCACTGGGGTGTAACGATGTACCCTTTCAATTCATATCTGTACCTCTGCCTTGCGATTGGCCATTCCCCTTCGTATACTGGCCCCCCGGCCAATTGGCAGGTCCAGCGGGTAGGTAGCCCGCCTCCATTCTTCCCACTTGGCCCTTCTTTTCGCGCCTGCGCGTCTCTCACAGGCCGAATTTCGCAGCCCCGTTGATAGCAGGGCGGTCCGACTGGGCAGAGGAGACTTTTGCATGCCCCAAACGCTTGTGCCTGAAGAAATGAATGTCTACCAAAACGCCGAAGCGCGTTTTGAAGTGGCCGCGAACAAACTTGGTCTCGAGCAAGGCGTCTATCGTTACCTTAAATATCCCGACAAGGAAATTACCCTCTACATTCCCGTTGGCATGGACAATGGCCAGCTCGAAGTCTTCACCGGTTATCGCGTCCTTCACTCCACCGTACGCGGCCCCGGCAAGGGCGGCATCCGTTTTGCCCCCGACGTCAGCCTCGATGAAGTCCGTGCCCTTGCTGCCTGGATGACCTGGAAATGCGCCGTGGTCGACATTCCCTTTGGTGGCGCCAAGGGCGGCATCATCTGCGATCCCCGCAAAATGTCCCGCGGCGAACTCGAGCGCCTCACCCGCCGCTACACTGCCGAACTTTCGGACTGGCTTGGCCCGGAGCGCGATGTTCCCGCTCCGGACGTCGGCACCAATGAGCAGACCATGGCTTGGGTCATGGACACCTACTCCATGCACACCCGCCAGGCCACCACCGCCGTCGTTACCGGCAAGCCCATCGAACTGGGCGGCTCGCGCGGCCGCCGGGAAGCCACCGGCCGCGGTGTCATGATCTGCGTTGATAAAGCCATGGCCAAGCTCGGCATGAAAAAAGAAAGCACCCGCGTCATCATTCAGGGATTCGGTAACGTTGGCTCTCTTGCTGCCGAGTTGATGCAAAAGGCCGGCTACAAAATCATCGGCCTCGCCGATATCGGCGGCGGCCTTTACAACGAGAAAGGTTTTGACGTTCCCAAAGTTATTGACTGGGTCTATACCCAGAAAAGACCCTTGCAGGAACTTCCCGTCGGCGGCGTCAAGATGAGCGCCCGCGACGTTCTCTTCCAGCCTTGCGACGTTCTTATCCCCGCCGCCATCGAAAACCAGATCACCGAGCAGAACGCTCATCAGGTCCAGACCAAAGTCCTCTGCGAAGGCGCCAACGGCCCCACCACCTGGCAGGCCGACGCCATCATCGACGCCAAGGGTATTTTCACCGTCCCCGATATTCTCGGGAATGCCGGCGGCGTCACGGTCAGCTACTTCGAGTGGGTGCAGGACCGCCAGGGCTTCTTCTGGCGCGAGAGCGAAGTCAATGAGCGCCTTTTTGACGTTATGGATCGCGCCTTCGACGAAGTGGTTCGCTACGCCGAACTCCACCGCGTCAACAACCGCATTGCCGCCTACATGGTGGCGATCAACCGTGTGGCTACGGCTCTGAAACTGCGCGGCATCTACGCCTGATTTTTTCTTGGTTTTCGGCGCCACGCGGCGTACTCTTTGTCCCACTTGGCGTGCGCGGTCGCATGATTTAAACTGAATCGTACCGCTTTACGGTCGAGGAAGGAGTCCTTACCGTGCCCTCGGACTCATCGCCTGGAACTTCCGCACTCTTGGAAGATCAGTATCGTCGCGAGATTTGCCGCGTTGGCCGCTGGTTGTACGAACGCGGCTATATCGTCGCCGGAGAAGGCAATCTCTCCGTTCGTTTGGATGCCGAACGCATTCTCACCACGCCCACCTGTGTCAACAAAGGCATGATGGCGCCCGAGGACCTCGTCATCATGGATATGGAGGGCACGCATCTTCAGGGTGACCGCAAAATCTCTTCCGAAGCCGCCATGCATCTTCTTTTTTATCGCATGCGCCCCGATGTCAACGCGATTTGCCATAGCCATCCGCCGACCGCCACGGGTTTCGCCGTCGCGGGCCTTGGCCTCGACCAGGCGCTTCTTCCCGAAGTAATCGTCGGCCTCGGCAAAGTTCCTCTCGTTCGTTACGCCACTCCTGGCACGCCAGATCTGTGCGCGGTACTCGAACCTTACGTGCCTCACTACGACGCGCTCCTTCTTGCCAATCATGGGGCCACCACCTGCGGGCCCGATCTGCTCACCGCCTTCTTCCGCATGGAAACGCTCGAGCACTTCGCAAGAATCACCCTTGCCGCCAAGCTCGTCGGCGAGCCCCAACTGCTCTCCACGCGCGAAGTCGCCAAGCTCATGGCCGCCCGCGCCAGGTATTTCGTCACCCCTCCTCCGGGCGGCGGCGCCGAGTTGCCGGAAACTTGCGACACCGGCGAATCCAACGCCGATGAAGTCACGCTCAGCCGCGCGGAACTCGACGCCCTCATCGACGAAGCCGTCCGCAAGGACCGCTCCCGCCGCTAACCTGAATTTTTCACATGAAAAGGTGCTGGGCGGGTTTGCGCAGCTAACGGCAGTAGGTGGCCGCGGTCAAGCATCTTGGAGTGCGGCGGCTTGCCGCCGTTTTGGCGCCGTGAGCAACTCCGTCAGAGTGTCTTTCTCCTGAGGAAGTGGCGGCCGCCACAAGGGTGGTCGCATTTCTCTTGGGTTTGTAGTGGCCGATCTTCAGATCGGCTCCTTTCCGTGCGCCATTTCCTGCTGGCTTTCCTCTGAATCCGGCTCTTCCGGGGTTTCCAGCAAACCCGCGCGCCCCAACTCCCGGTAATAACCGAGCCGCGTATGCCGGTAGTGGTCCGCGGGTATTTTCCCGTTGAGCCAGGCTGTGTCCATCGGATAGACCACAGGGTCGAAGATCACCAGGTAAAAGTGCCAGATCAGGATCGAGAAGGTCGCCAGCAGCGCTTCGTACCAGTGCACGGCGGTCGCGGCGTCCGCCACCCACTTCGGGAAATTCCGCAACGTGAAATTATTGAACCACAGTAGAAAGCCGGTGAGGCCCATCACCACCGTGCCCCACAGAAAGGCCCAATACTCCATTTTTTCCGCATAGTTGAACTTCGCGAATTTTGGCTCTTCCTTGGTGAGCCCCAGGTTGTAACGGAAGACATCCAACATGTCCGTCGCGTCTTTGATCGTGGGGATCATCGCCGTAAGGAATCTGCGGTCGCGCTTCTTCAGCACCAAATGGATGAAATGGTAGAGCGTCGCCGCAATCAGCACGATCGCGGCCGTGCGATGCAGTCCGCCTCGCAATCCCGCGTTCGATTCCCACATCATCAGTGGGCGCGCCCACCAACTCTCTGGGTACTTCAGCGCAAACCCCGTCACCACCAGCGTGGGGAAGCTCGCCATCACCCCCCAGTGCGCGATCCGGAATCCCAGATTCATCCGCACCGCAACTTCGCTGGTTTCCTGACGCGGCCGCCGCCGAATCAGTTTCGCCAGCAGGTCCAGCAGGTTGTGCAGCAGCATGAATCCCAGAGTGAACGGGATCAGCACCCAGTACGTCCAGCGGATCCATTTCACCACCGGATGATTGGGGCCGGCATTCGTCTGCACGTGCACGGGCCCGATGGCATAGCGCGTCTCAGCCGCTCCCTTGTGGCACTGGCCGCACGTTTTCGGCAGATTTGCGGCATTGACGGTCGAGCGAGGATCGCTCGAAGGGAGAATGTCGTGCACGCCATGGCACGAAGCGCAATTTGCTGCGGTCAGTTTCCCGCCTTCGAGAGCCAGCCCGTGATAGCTGCCGGCATAGGATGGCAGGCGATCCGCTGGCAGATTATAGCGCAGGGCCAAGCGGGGATCGCCATGGCAACGCCCGCAGGTTTCCGCGGAAATATTGGCGGCACTTAAGGGCGAAGCCGGGTTGCTCGGGTCCATGATCAGGTGCTCGCCGTGGCAGTCGGTGCAAACGGGTGCATCCCGCACGCCGGCCTTGACCGCTTCTCCGTGGACACTCTCATTGAACTGCCGGGCGATTTCCTTGTGGCATTGCCCGCAGGTCTCCGGCACTTTCCAGTGATTCACGTTGGAACGTGCATCGCGGGCAGGGTAGATGTCGTGGCTGCCATGGCAACTACTACAGTCCGCCGCTTTTTCGTTGCCCGAAGCCACCGCGCGGCCGTGAACGCTCTGTTTGTAAGACTCGACGGGATGAGCGATAGGAATCTTGTGCCGCGACAAAAATCCGGCATCGCTGTGGCATTTTGCGCAAGTGTCCGCCAGGTTCTTGCGAGCAACCGTGGAGTCCGGCTCGCTCGCGGCCTTCACGGTATGAATGGCGCCATGGCATGAGGTGCATTTAGGCGCATCGGGGTCGTCATTCTTTGCCGCCTGGCCGTGGATGCTCTCCGCAAGACTCTTCACTTCGTCTGCATGGCATTCCGCGCATTTGCCGGGTAGGAGTGCGGCGGCGGAAGTCAATTCATGCACGCTGCCATGGCACGTGGCACACGCCGTTTCACCCAAAATCGCGTGCACGCTCCCAGCGTAAGCCTTCGCTTCGTCCGCGTGGCACGTCGTGCACTGCACCTTGGTAATCTTGGCGGGGTGCGGGAAATCCTTGATGGCGGTGTGGCAATCGGAGCAGCCCAGGATCGCATGCGCGCTGGCTGCATGTTTCGCAGGATTCACGTAGATGTCCTTGCCCTTGTCGGACTTCATCCCCGCTTGCCCATGACACGCCAGACATTCCTGGTCGGCGGCCGGCGCGGGCAAAGCCAGAGTCAGATAAACCAGTGCAACCAGCGTCGCGAGCATCTCAACACCCTTCTCCACAATTCGACCGCAATTCGACTCTAGCGGTACGCGAATAACATCGCATAAATGATCCACAGCACAATGCAGAACCCCACCGCTAGCGCAACCCAGGCGAAGGCTCGAATCGCACGGATAACGATCTGTGGATAAGCCTCCTCCATTTTTCCCTCCAGCTTCCCGTTAGCCACCAGCGCTTCATACTCCCTTGGCTTGTCCCTTTTTAACTCTTCCAGCGGCATGCGCCCGGTGAATATGGTGACGTCCATGGGAAACTTTTCGGGCCGCAAGTGGGTATTGAAGAAATGCACGGTAAAGATGAAGCCGGTGGCGAGCAGGGCCTCGTCGCTGTGAATGATGGTGGCGACGTTGAGGAACCACCCCGGCAAGAAGCGCGTGAAGAACACCGGGAACCACAGCGTGAGTCCGGTAGAGCCGATCACTGTGATCCCCCAAAACACCGCGAAATAGTCGAATTTTTCCCAGTACGTCCAGCGGCCATAGGCAGGCCGTTCGCCTTGGCCTACAAACCACTTCAGCGTGGCCACAAACTCAGCCAAGTCTCTTCGGGTGGGGAGCATGCTGCTGGGTCCCAGCAGCAGCGCGCGCCACGAACCGTGCTCCCTTTTCTTCAACTGGTACAGGTCCACCAGATGGGTGATGAAAACTCCGAACATCACTACCGCAGCACTCCGGTGAATGTAGCCCGCGCTCTCGAATCCCCCGAGCAGATGAGAAAGCACCGCCGCCCATTTGGTGTAGGAGAACTTCAGGGTCAATCCCGTCAGCGCCAGGCTCATGAAGCTCACGATCATGCAGATGTGCAGGATCCGCTGCAGGCGGGTGAAGCGGATGAACTGGCGTTCTGCCGTTCCGCCGTTAGACATCGGGGCTCTCCTTACTTGCGGGAGTTTCAGGCGCGGCGGCGGGTTGCGCTGCGGCGGCGCGCAATTCCCGGCGCATCTGGAATGCCCGGGGCAGCCAGAGCAGGGTGTGGACGCCTCCCAGGACAAACGTTCCCAACAACAATGTGGTCATCCCCCAAAATGTGTAGAACAAGAGGGGGTATTTGCGCGGGTCGTGGTGAGTGGCGTGTGTCAGGTACCCGGCAAAGCGGCGCGTCGCGCCCGCATGGCATTTCTGGCAGGTTGCCGCCACGTTTGCCCGGCTGAGGTGCGAGCGTGGATCCGTCACCGCAAGCACGTCGTGAGCTCCATGGCAGTCATAGCACTTTGCCGTTTTCGTGTACCCCAGTCGCGAGACCTTCCCATGATAGGTATCAAAATAGGTCTTGGCGATCTCCGCGTGGCAGCGTCCGCACTCGTCCATGATGTCCAGCCGGAATCTGTCTTCATCCGTGCGGCGGATGGCGTGAGCGGTGTGGCAGTCGTTGCAAACGGGAAGTTCCTTGGCGGACCCGCTCGCCCGCTTGGCATGGATGCTGTTCTCAAACTGCTCCTCAATGCCGTGGTGGCACCGGCCGCAGGTGACCGGCACGTTGGCTGGGTTGACACTCGATTCCGGATCGGTTCGGGGAAGGACATGGTGAGCGGTGTGGCAGCTCGTGCAGGTCGCGGTGACGGTCAGACCACCCTTCAGTAAACCCTTTCCGTGAATGCTCTCCGTATAGTTCGCCACGATTTCGTGCTGCCGCCCGGTGTAGCGCACCGCGGCCTTCTGGCCCTCCCGGTGACACCGCGCGCAAAGTTCAGGAACATTGGTCGCAAAAGTCGGCGACTGTGGGTCCTGTCTGCCAAGTACACCATGCGTACCATGGCATTCCTTGCAGCTCGGTGCATTCGGATCATTCTTGCTGACAAGCTGTCCATGGGTGCTGCCCGTGTACTGCCTGCCAATTTCATCGTGGCAAGAGGTGCAGTCCACTTTTCGGGAAATCGTCTCGCAAGGTCGCACGCGGGAGGCGTTTACTTCCGAGTGGCACTGGCTGCAGGCAATTTTGCTGTGCCGCGAATGGCTCAACTCGCCCAAGTTGACGTACATGGATTGCCCGTCGCGCGCGCGGCGCAGCTTCTCGTCTGCGTGGCAATGCAGGCAGTCCGCATCGGCCATGCCCTGCGAATAGAAGACATTCCTTATCTTATGCGGCTGATGGCAATCCACGCACGCGGGCAGGACATTTGCTTCCTTTTCCCATAGCTCTCCACGAATGATCTTCCGGTGCACCGCTTCGATTAGCGAGTGGCATTTCGTGCAGGTGGCGGCAATGTTCCGGCGGGCGATCGACGAAGCGGGGTCGGTGTGGGGCAAGATCAAATGCGGTGTGTGGCAAGTCGCGCAGTTGGGAGCCACCGACAGCCCCTTTTTCAACAACGCCTCTCCGTGGATGCTCTCGGAGTAGTTCTCCAAAATATTATCCTGGTGAATGGGGCGGTTGCGTTGAACAGGAGTTCCTTCGCGATGGCACTGGCCGCAAACAAATGGCACTTTCAGCGACGCCACCGCTGACCGCGGGTCCTTTACCGGATAGATTTCGTGGTTCCCGTGGCAATTCACACAGCGGGGCGCCAGCGGGTCGCCGTGCGCAATGGCCTTCCCGTGGACCGACCGAGCATGTTGCTCCCGCTCCGTCTCGTGGCACGTGCCACAATTTACCCGCGCCAGCGGCGTTTCGTGTGGCAACTCTTTTCCTTCCAGGTCGGCGTGGCAGCCTGTGCACCCGAAGCTGCCATGAACAGACGTCGCAAATTTCTTCCCGTCCACGTACCGCGAAACCGTTTTGCCGCCTCGTGTCGTGCTCATGCTCTTCTCGCCGTGGCAGGCGAGACATTGCGCCCCCGGTTGGTCAGTTTCGGGCCGCGCCGCGCGGCCGAGGCATTCCGAAAACAGGAGGGAGAAAACTGTCGCGAGGAGCGTCGCAACGGTAATTCCCAGCCCTGCACACCACTTCCTTCGCACAACTTTTGTTTCGGCCATGTCAAACTCTCGGCAATGCTTACTTCATGCCCAGTTCCGTAAGCACTTTCGGGTTTTCCTCCTGAACCGCCAGCAGGTTGTGGCACGCACTGCAATCATTGGAAATCGTCTGGCCGTCCGCGCTCGTATGCGACCCATCGTGGCAGCGGAAGCAACCCGGAAAATCATTGTGGCCCAGATTGTTGGGATGCACGCCCCAGGTCACCTTCATATCGGGGAAAATGTTCTGCATGTAGATCCTGGCGACATTTACTGCGGACTGCTCCACCAACGCGCGTTTCGTGTTGTAAATATCCGGATAAATACTGCGGTAGTAGCTCGTGACCCCTTCCACGATCTTCTTCTGCGCCGTCTCTCGGTCCGGATAGTCTGCTTTGAGCAATTCCACAGCTTTTTTCTTGATGTACGGCAGATCCGCGCTGATCAGGCCGCGGGAGATGCGCAGATCCACGGCGCTCTCCGGCAACTCAAAAGTGTGTGTCGGCCGGTTGTGGCAATCGATGCAGTCCATCACGCGCTTTTCGCTTTTTGCCAGTTGCTCTTTGCTAACCTTGACGTCCGTTGACACGTATTCGACCGTATTGCCCTTGTCATCTGTGTAGTACACCACCGGGATCACCTGCCGCTGCTCGTCCGTTGAAATGTACCGGATGCGCGAACCCTCATCCAGATGCCGCCCGTGGATTCCCACCGAACCCTGCCACGTTCTTCCGCCGATCTTCAGCACCAGCGCGGTGGTCTCCGGAGTGTTCTTCTCGTCATCCTTGTAATCCCTCTTCACGATGAATTTGTCCCCGGAGAAGCGCTGCGGCCAGTGGCACTGCTCGCACGTTTCGCGAGCGGGGCGCAGGTACTTCACCGGAGAAGGGATGGGCCGAGAGTAGGTTTTGAAGGTTACGGCAAAAACTTGGCGCACGCCTGACAACTTCGATTTGACGAACCAACCGGCGCCCGGACCGATGTGGCACTCCACGCAGTTCACCCGCGCATGCGGCGAATTCTGATACGCCGTGAACTCCGGCTGCATCACCGTGTGGCACGTCTGCCCGCAGAACGTCGTCGTGTCCATGTATGCCACGCCCTGGTACGAAGCGAACGTGAAAATCAGTACATTCAGAACCGTCGCTATACCGATGAACAAAAGGCCGCTGCGCACCATCGGTACCCGCAGATCTACTTCCGGGTATGCGATCGGCAATTCGCCCGTGCCGCGCAGTTTTTTCCGCCGCAACAGGATCCCCAGCGGAATTAACAACAGTCCGAGGACGAACAGCCCGGGAAGGATCAGAAAAATCAGTATCCCGACATACGGGTGCGGCGGACCCTGCAGCATGAAATCGTAAATCCAGAAGGCAATCATCGTGATTGCCGTGCTCGTCGTCAGAACCACGCCAATCAGGCTCGTGACGTTCTGGCTCAGGAAGTAGAGCAGTCGTGCCCAATTTCGAACAGTATTCTGCGGACTCATGAGGTGGATGCTCCCACATCGCCTGCTTCATGCGGTTCCAAACGCGCCATTACAAAAAAGAGCCCCAGCGAAGGATCCGCCGGGGCCCTGAGACCTTCTGATTTTTCGTGTACCTGCAGTCGCGGGCTCACCGGCGCTCTTACTTGCACAAACTCCGCATGTAAGCGATGACGTCCTTGACTTCGGCGTCGGTGATCTTCTTGTCGTAGCTGGGCATCTTGTTCTGGCCCTTCACGATGATGTCCGTCCAAGCCGCGTCCGTCTCCTTCTTCACTTCGGCGGAGCAGAGATCCCTCGCCTTGGTAGTCTTACCCGTAGCCGTTTCTCCCTTGCCATCAGGTCCGTGGCATATGGCGCACTTCGCCTTGTACACTTTCTCTCCGCTGGCCTTATCTTGCGCACTTACCACCGCACCCGCCAAACACAGTACAGCTACCGCCACGATCCCTGACAGTACCTTCTTCATTGTTTCCTCCTGGTTTTTTCTGATAGCACGAAGCGCGTAGGAGCGAACGCGCCTCATGCCGCAATCCATCTCTACAACCCTTCGTGTCTTACTTCTTCAGCGACCGGATGAAGGCCACCAGATCCTTCACCTGCTCGGGGGTCAGAGTCTTGTAGGCGGGCATTTTGCCCTTCCCATTCGTAATCATCCCCGACAGATCCGCATCGCTCATCTTTTGAACGTCGGCCGAGGCCAGGTCGCCTGTTTTCATTGCTTCCTTGCCCTTGCCATCCGCCCCGTGGCACATGGCGCACTTGGCCTTGAACGTCGCTTCGCCCGCCGCGACATCCGCTCTCGCCGCCGTGCTAACCAGGCATGCGCCTGCCAGCAGGGCCGCGACCAGCGTCGCTGTCCCGAAGTTCTTCCTTGTTGTTTCCATGTTTTGCTCCCTGTCTAGATTTTGGCGCGGACAAACCCAGCTTGCCCCCGCGTCGTCTTCCTAGAGTGCATATCGTATCGAAAGTGTGACCACATTTCCTCGGAAATTCCGGGGTAGGGTGGGACCTACAACCGAATTCTCTTTGTAATCATAATAGTTCCAATTGGTCTTAAATGTGAAGCCCTTGCTCACTCCATACGCTATCCCCGCCACCGCCAGGTGCTACCGGAACATCGGCGGGCCCGTCGGCAAGTTCAGATTCAAGATGAGCGTACTGCCTTCAGCGCTTGTCAGCGTGTAGCCGACCGTGGCTGTCAGCTTCCGCATCAGTTGCACAAACACTGACCCCGATCCGAAGTGCGATTTCTTTACTTACAGAGGAATCTGGTTCTGACTTCGCCAATCACCAGCAGGGAAGGACGCAAGAATCCTCCCAACGTACAACGCTTGCTTAACCAGTCAAACCAAATCTGAGTGAATCAAAATTTCCTTCAGAAAACAAAACATGGTGGAAGTGTTAGCGTTTTCATGGACCAGAGCCCCCGCTTGAACCTGCCTCACCGACCTTCTGGTACTAGACCTATTCCCAGTTGTTCTACCTTTCCGTTCCCTTCTATCCTATAATTCATCCGTTAGGCCCCCGCCCACTACTCAAAACCAACTCGTTTAGCGCTTTTTATTCCTTCAAGGAGTCGCGTCATGAAAAAAATCTGGATTTCGCTTGTGGCCATGGCCTTTGTGGCTTCGGCCAGCTCTGCGGACAATAAGAAAGAAGTGGATCGCGTGGAAAATTCGGGAACCGTGATCACGGAAATTCTCAACATCCCCGATAACATTCCTCAGGATCTGCTCGACAAAGCCGAGTGTGTCGTCGTATTGCCGTCCGTCGTGAAGTTCGCCATCGGCATTGGTGGCAGCTATGGCCGCGGCGTCATGACCTGCCGTAGCGGCGAGAAGTTCAATGGGCCGTGGGGCGCGCCTACCATGATCGCACTCGAGGGCGGCAGCTTCGGTTTGCAGCTCGGCGGTCAGGCCACGGATTTTGTCCTTTTGCTGATGAATGCGCGCAGCGCCGAAGGTGTCCTTACCAGCAAGGTGAAGCTGGGCGGCGATGCCGCCGCTGCGGCTGGTCCCAAGGGCCGCGACGCCTCGGCGGAAACGGATGCCACCCTCCGCGCGGAGATTCTCAGCTATTCGCGCTCCCGTGGCTTGTTTGCCGGCATCTCCCTCGAAGGCTCCACGCTCCGCCCGGACAACGACGCCAACATGCATTTGTATGGCAAGGACATCCCAGCCAAGGATATCGTGCTGAAGGGTGTTGTCCCCGCGCCGCCCAGCGCTAGGCAGCTTCTGGCCACCTTGGACAAGCACTCGCCAAAGAACAAGTCCAACTAACCAGTTCACCGCCGCATCGTTCGCAGTTTCATCCCCGGACGGCCAGCATTCTCCTCGCCGTCCGGGCCTTTTTTTTGCCCGCAACTCCCCTTGCTTTCTGCAGACACCTTTTGGGCGTTCGCTCTATTGCTGAGAATTGGGCGCGGAAGAGTCGCTTGCAGTGTTGCCGATGGCGCTGCCATTAACCACCAGTTCAACGCGGCGATTGCGCTGTCGGCCTTCCGGCGTGTCGTTGGTGGCGACCGGCTGGGTTTTGCCGAACCCGCGGGCGGTGATGGAGGAGACGGGGACTCCCTGCTCGGCAAGAAAATCGCGCACGGCGTCGGCGCGGCGTTCGGAGAGCTGTTGATTGAATTCGTCGCTGCCGACGCTGTCGGTGTGACCTTCGATTTGCAGCGTGAGGCCAGGATGCGCTAGAAGAATCCCCGAAATCTTGGCGAGTTTTTCGCGAGCGCCGGGTTTAAGCGTGTGGCTGCCGGTATCGAAAAGGACGTCCGCCATGTTGACGATGAGGCCGCGGGCGGAATCGCGCGTCTGCAAAATGGAGTTCAACTGTGCGAGAAGCTGCGCGCGAAGTTGGGCCTTCTCCGCTTCGGCTTGCGCGGCCGCCTGGCGCGCTTTTTCGGTTTCGGCTTGCGCGGCTTGTTGCTGGGCTAACGCTGCGGCGCTGGCTTTCTCGGCTTCCGCTTTCTGGCGCGACGCTTCCTGCGCGGCCTGCTCCGCTTCCTGCTTCATGCGCACGGCTTCGGCTTGCGCGGCTTCGGCCTGTTTGCGGGCCTCCTCAGCTTCCAGGCGGCGCCGGGCTTCTGCCGCGGCATCGGCGCGGGCCTTGGCTTCGCGCTCCTCGGCGGCTTTCTTGTCGCCGGCGATTTTGGCCTGAGCGTCTTCCTCGGCTTTTTGTTTCACCGCCATGACGCGGGCTTCTTCGGCGGTTCCCACGGTTTCACGGGCGGCGGCTTCGACGGATTTCTTGTCGCTCTTGCGTGCGTAAACTTCTTCGGCGTTGTGGAGTTGCTGTTCGGCTTTGGCAAGCGTGGCGGCGGCATATTTGTCAGCCAGAGCGATGTGTGCGATGCGCACGGCATTGCGCGCCTCGAAAAGTTCCAGCGGCGTCTTGCGATCGATGCCGAAGATGGCGTTTTCGATTTTGGTGTTGGAGGAGGAGTAAATGCCGCGTCCCAGCAGTTCGTAGCTTGCGTCGATGTTTTCGACTTTGCCGAGCGTGGCAGGGCCAAAAACGTTTTCCAGGACCACGGTGTTACCGGGTTGCGTGACCGCGAAATACGGCTCGGCGGTGACGATCATGCCAAACGTTTGCATGTCGGTGATGGCCTTGACCTCGCCGCTCCCGCTCTTCAGCACAATTTCACCCAGGTTCACCGCGCGGCCCTGCGGAGAAACGGCCCATAAAACGTACGTCAGATATTCCAGGCCGAATTTAGTGGCCTCGTCCAGACCCATGAGTTTTGCGTCAATCTCGATACGGTTGCCCTTGTTCTGGACCTTGGCTTCGCCATTGGCCGAGGTCATTAATTCCGTGCCTTGAAAGTCGATCTTCGTCGAGCCTCCGGCGCGGCGATAGTTCACCGCTTTGGTGGTGCGGGAGACATTTTGCGCCGGACTGCCGGATGGCGGCGCTTGGCCGAGCGCGGGAGCAGCCAGGATGCCGAGCATCCCGGTTAGCGCGAGAGATAGCGATGCGATTTTCACTTCAGCCCCCTGATCGCCGGACTTGGCGATGGAATTCCAACGGCCCCCAAGCTGTTATGCCTCTGGAAAAGTGATCCGCCCCGAACCAAAGAGTCTTGGAAGAACCGTGATCCGGGGGATGTTGTTTCGTATTTACAGGTTAGCAAAGAACCAGGCGGACAAAGCCGCCAGCCTGCGGGGCCTTGTGCAAATAATCATCACCAAGAAACGCTGGAGGAGAAGCCCGGACGCTCGAACTGCGACTCCCCGGCTACCGGGATGCAGTTCTCTGAACTTGCGCGACTTCCATCACGCGAATGGTAGGCCCGTGGGGACTCGAACCCCAGACCTCTACCGTGTCAAAGGCCAACTAACCAATACGCTGAACAACTTACATCACGACGGAGAACCTCGAAGTACGCCGAAATACGCGTAAGACGAAGTTTCAACGGTACGGAGAACGGTACGGGATTTTCCTATTTCGGACGAATCTATATCGTACTTTTACTCGAAGGCGACGCGCCCCCTGGTCCGGTCGAAACAGCTGCTTTATTCGAAGCCGATGCGCCACCGCCCCCCGATACGATAGAAGCAGCTGTGTTTGATGTGGTAGTCGAAGCTGAGATAAGCAAGAATGTGACAGCCTTGGGATCCGACTTTAGCCAGGTGATGACACTAGGATGCAGTTTCTTGCTTGAAGCCCCAGCAGCAAATTTCTGAGCAACTGAGTGGACCTCCTTGAACAAATCACCTACAGGCCAGGGCTTGGTTGGGTCTGTTGCCGTCTTCCTCTTGTAGGTGACATGACTGATTTCCTTGTTGGCTCGCTCTCGGGCGTCCTCTAATGATTTTGGAATCGCGCCTGGATCCCAAGCACCGGGAGAGTCGAAGAAGTCGGCTGCAACCAAGTCATCGTTCCGCGCTTTTCCCGGCTGGGTGTAGAAGAAGTCGATCAGATTGCGCAGATGGATTGCAAAAGACTCGAGCAAAGCCGAGAGCAGAAATCCCTTTTCCGGTGGGAGATTCTCCGCAACCCAACGGAAAATGTGTAACTCGTACAGCAGATGCTCTTCGGAGTAATCGAGGAGTTGCTGGTCAGTATAGGCAATTCGTGTCGGCATGGTATTAGAAACGATCCCACTCGCCATGGATTATTGTCAACGGCTTACCACGAATCTACGGAATCGTTTCCTAGGAACTGAAGTCTGCCCGGCTACTTGTGGTGCTCGCCACAGAAAACTGAAGTACCCAATAAATTAGCACTAGCTTTCTCTCTCGATACGCGTATGGTGAGCGGCGTTCCAAAGGAGGAACGCTGCCATGGAGACCAAGAAGAAAAGCGGCCTCGATGATTTTGAGAGATTTGCGCCCGCCACTGTAATGGCTCGCCAAGTGGATAGCGGGACGACTGAAGTCGTGCCTTTTCCCAGAGTGATTTGCCAGAGCAGTCCCAGTATAATCCAGGCGAACTGGTGCTGACGTCTGGGATTCCAGCTGAAGCTCCTCCGGGAGTGTCACGCATGGGCGTTTACGACATTAGAGATAAACCTGCATATGGAACTTCTCGCCCGAATCCCCACTACTGCGAGAACCCCTTGATTCTAAAGTGGTGGTCAGCATCACATGATACCCTCTTGTCACAGGCAATCAGTAAGGAGCAGTGGGCTTGGAAGAGGCGTATTACAGACAAGATTATTGCAGTCACTCCACCCGAGATCATTGAGGGGTGGAAAGCGGAAGACCCTCTGTGCTCGAGGTACGCTTGGTACAACATCCTGATGAACTTTGCGGAGTCGCGGGCTGACACGCTGGGGCTTTTGACAGCTATCAGAACACCTGTATGGAGGACTTGCCCTCTTTGTGACCAAACATTTGTAGAAAATTCTCTCCCGTATCCTTTAGTCGAGAGACTCGGGATCGACCAATTGGATTTCTGTGCTCCATGTCTTTCGGCGACACTTTTTAGTTCTGGTAGCGGCACTTCATCGAGAAAAGAGGTCTGCGCTTACCTACGACGACTTTCCGACGCGCTCCAACGCGTACCGTCGCAAGACTTTGGGGCAGGCATGTATGACCTCCAAGGGATGGATACGACAGAGCGACTTTCGGTCCTGCGGGTGCTCAAGGATAAACCCGCCGAAGAACGCGTAAAAGAACTGTTCGGTTCGTGGTTTCACGCTCTTTTGGAAGCGGGACTCCTAGATGATGGGGCACGCAGGACAACTCGTGGAACTCAATGTCTGGCCAAGGATGGCCACATTTGTTTTTCGCTGGGTGAGAAAACCATCGACGACCTTCTCCACGCTTCTCGAATCAGCCATGATAGAGAACCCCGATATCCGGACGGAAACCTCAGGGCCGACTTTGTCGTCAACGGCGTCTTCATAGAGTATTTCGGCCTTGCGGGAGACCCTGATTACGATTTGAAGACCAAACAGAAACAGGAGCATTGCAAGAAACATCGGATCAACTTAATTTCGGTTTATCCGAAGGACTTGGTCAGTTCGAAGAAACTGGAAAAAATAATCGTGGCAGGACTCACAGGAGCAACACCAACCCTGTGATGAGAAAAACCATCGCGAGACGAGGCAAGTCAACGAACGGAACTCACCACATCTGCGAACTCTAGCGGTACGGAGAGCGGTGCGGAATGGCCAAAAACAGCGTGGCGAAAACGCGGCCCAACCCTTTGAAATGAAATGGTAGGCCCGTGGGGACTCGCTTGCCCTGAGTTTTCGAAGGGAACCCCAGACCTCTGCCGTGTCAAAAAAGAGGTCAGAAAGCTGAATCTCTTTCCCGCTGCCAGCTTCGCGCTGCTCGTTGCGAGTTTCTCAGAACCAGACTTAGAAAGGCTTCCAGTTATTGACCTCTCGGCTGCTGAACGGAAACCAGGGCGCCGTCGATGATCGAGTCAGAGGGATTTTCGATCACAGAGTCGCCCGGCGTGAGACCGGAGAGCACTTCGACGCTGTTGCCGAAGTCGCGGCCGAGTCCGACATTTTGGATGTGAACGCTGCCGTTATTCTGCACCAGCGCCACCTGAGTGCCTTGTGCGCGGAAGAGCACAGTGCTGGCAGGAATGATCAGCGTGGTCTTGCTGTTATGGAGATGGAAGGTGACCTCTCCGAATTCTCCAGGTACCAATGCAAGTTTTGGATTGCGTATGCGAATCTCGGTGAGCAGGGTTCGAGAAACGGGATCGATCGCGCCAGCGGTGCGGACAACCTGGCCACTAAATTTGTCTCCGTGCACCTCTGGGGTTTCAAGATCGACCGAAACCCCCGGCGCGATGTCCTTGCTGTCGGCCTCGGGGACGTTGGCGTAAACGCGCAAAGTTGAGGTGTCCGCTAGCCGGAACAGAATTGTGTTGGTGCCGGAGGCAATCAAGGCGCCGGTATCGATGTAGCGCGCTGTAATCGTGCCCGCGAAAGGAGCCGTGACTTTCTCGAAGGACTGCAATTCTTTCAGCTGACCCACGTTCGCGATCGCAGCTTTTAGATTAGCCTCAAGGGCATGCAGAGTGCTGATAGCCTGATCCGTGTCTTGCTTCGAGACAGCATCGGCTTTCAACAGGTCCTGATAGCGAGCAGCGGTGGTACGGGCCAGATCCAGGTTGGCTTGGGCTTGAGCTTGCGCTGCCTCCGCCTGCCGCAAAGAGCGTGGCGACAGTGGCGATCAAGAGTCCGCCGATGACGGCGCGTCCCAGAGGAGCGTTTTGCTCTGCGCCCTCGCCGATACCCAACGCCATGGGCACCATTCCGATAATCATGGCTAGAGCGGTCATGATAACGGGGCGCAACCGCACGAGCCCGGCCCGCAACGCCGCGTCCAGCGAATTCTTCCCTTCCTTGAGTTCCCCGGTGGCAAAGGTCACCAGCAAAATGCTGTTTGAGGTGGCTACACCAATGCACATGATCGCACCCATCAAAGAAGGAACGTTGAGCGTCGTGCGCGTCATGAAGAGCATCCAGATAATTCCGGCCAACGCCGCCGGTAGGGCGGTAATGATGATGAAGGGATCCATCCAGGACTGGAAATTCACGACCATGAGAAAGTAAACCAGAATCACTGCAAACAGAATGCCGAACCCGAGACCCCTAAAAGCCGACTGCATGGTTTCCACTTGGCCGCGCTCAACCATAAAACTACCGCGAGGCAATTTCCCTCGATACTCGTCCATTACCTTGTTCACGTCCGATGCGATGCCGCCCAGATCCCTTCCCTGGCTCGCGGCGTAGATATCAATCACGCGTTGAATGTCGTAATGGCTGACTACGGCCGGCGCCTGGCCGCGCCGAATGCTCGCCAGATTGCCCAGAATTTCCGGTTGCGGAACGCTGCCGCCGGAGATTGGAGTGTTTTGGAGGGCTCCCAGAGTGTCCATCCGGTATTGCGGCGTCTGGGTAATCACAGAGTAGCTCACGCCCTGTGGGCTCAGCCAGAAACTCGGCGCAGTCTGGAAGCTGGTGGTAAGAGCGACGAGCGCATCACTGGCCACGTTCGCCTGCGTGAAACCCATCTCCTGCGCCTTGGTCCTGTCCACATCCACCTTGACCACAGGTTCGTCCAGCGCTTGCTGGATGTGCACGTCTGCCGCCCCGGGAATCTGCCGGATGCGCGAGACCATCTCATTGGCGATTTTGTAATTCCCGGCCATGTCCGCGCCGACGAGCTGAATGTCGATGGGCGACGGAAGTCCGAAGTTCAGAATCTGCCCGACAATGTCCGCAGGTTGGAAGAAAAACTGCGTACCAGGGAACTCCTTCGGCAGCTTGCCGCGGAGATCGCGGATGTATTCCGGCGACGGACGATGCTCCGGATTCAGCGAGACCAGAATCTCGGCATCCGACGTGCCGATGACTCCACTGTTGCTGTAGGTCAAGTTGATACCACTGTACGGCATTCCCAAATTGTCCAGGATCGTGTTCCGTTCGCTGCGCGGTATCTCCTCACGAATCGCCTCCTCCACTCGTTGGCAAAGCGCCGAAGTCTCTTCGATCCGCAATCCCGTCGGGGCCCGGAAGTGCAAACGGATCTGGCCGGCGTCAACGTAGGGAAACAAGTCCGACCCGAGCAGCGGAACCAGCGCCAGGCTGGCCACGCAGAAACCAAGAAAAACTGTGCCAAACAACATCCGGTGATGCAGACTCCATTCGAGCAAAACGCCGTATTGTTCGCGGAGCCGATTGAAACCCTCCTCGAACCTTTGGTGGAAACGGCGGAAGACACCGGGTCCCCGATGTGGCTTATATCGTTTCTTTGCCTCCAACAGGCGCTCGGCCCGGTAGAAGTAGAACATCATCGTGGGAACGAGCGTCCGCGAAAGCAGATAGGAGGCGAGCATGGCAAAGGCCACGGCTTCTGCCAAGGGCCGGAAAAGGAAGCCAGGGATCCCCGACAAAAACATGATGGGTACAAAGACGATGCAGATGGCGAGGGTGGCTACCAAGGCCGGAGTGGCAATTTGACTGGCGCTGGTGAGAATCGTTTCCCGTAACGACTTGCCTTCCGGCAGCAGGCGATTGGTGTTTTCTACTTCAACCGTGGCATCGTCCACCAGAATCCCGACCGCCAGTGCCAGCCCGCCCAGGGTCATCAGGTTGATGGTCTCGCCGAGCGAGGTGAACGTCAGCAACGAGGTCAAGATGGCAAGCGGAATCGAAATTGACACCACCAGGGTCATTCGCCAACTGCCCAGGAAAACAAGAATCATCAAGGCCGTCAGAAGGGCCGCAATGATGGCTTCGCGGAGCACTCCCTTGATAGCGGCGCGCACGAATAGCGACTGATCGGCGATGGGGTTGATTCTCAGGGCCGACGGAAGCCCCGCTTGAATTCGGGGCAGCTCCGCGTAGACCCTGGAAACGATATCCAGGGTGGATGCCTTACCCGTCTTGAAGATGCTCAACAGGGCAGAACGGTGACCATCCACGTGCACGATGTTGGTTTGGAACTGGAAGCCATCATGAGCATGAGCGACATCGCGAATGTACACCATGCTGCCGTTCACTACCTTGATGGGCAGATCGTTGAGTTCCGCCACCTGCACGGGACTGCTGTTGAGCGCGACGTCGTACTCGCGTGGCCCAAGTTTGATCGTGCCCTGCGGCAGGATAAGATTCTGGGCGCTGACCGCATTAACTACATCGGCCCCGGAAACGCCAAGCGCCGTCATCGCGCGGGGATCAAGATCAACGCTGATCTGCCGCGGCCTGCCCCCGTAGGGAGCCGGGATGGCCGCTCCTTCAATGTCGGCGAGTTGGACACGCAGGAAATTAACGCCCAAGTCGAAGAGTTGCCCCTCGGAGAGGCTTGGGCTGCTCAAGCCCAACTGTAGAATAGGGACACTCGAAGCCGTGTAAGCGATCACCAACGGAGGCGTGGTGCCGGGTGGCATCGACCTCAGAACCGCCTGGGCTATGGCCGTGGTCTGCGCAACGGCTCCGTTAATGTCTGCGCCCTGCTGGAAGAAGATCTTGACTACTCCGATGCCGTAATAGGATTGCGACTCAATGTGCTCGATATCGTTGACCGTGGTGGTGACGCCCCGCTCAAAGAGCGTGACCATGCGCCGCTCCATCTCTTCGGGCGCCAGGCCCGTGTAGCCCCACACCACGCTGACAACAGGGATGTTAATGTCGGGGAAAATGTCAGTGGGGGTACGGACAACGGCTACGACACTGAGGATCAGAATCAGTAGGGACGCCACTATGAACGTATAGGGGCGGTTCAGCGCGAGTCTTACGAGCCACATCATGGCGAGTTTCTCTCACGGAAAGAGGTCCACATTCCGTTAGAAGCCTTGAACTTGATTCTCGCACCTAGGCAGAGGGGTTCCGTGACCGGGGTCACAAGCCCTTCTGCCCCGCTCTGGGCCCGCCAATCCTGTCTGCCGGGCGCAGTCCTGGATGTGAGCGACCAGTCCAGAAATGAGGCAGAATCCATTCCCTGGGCAGCTCCGTGACCTGATTCCTTCTACGGTAACGCGCTTCGGATTGACCCAATCACACCCGGACGCTATAAACATTGCGTGAAGATTGGGATCCTCGGAAGCGGAAACGTCGGAAGATCGCTCGGCGCATGGGTTGCACAGGTCGGCTTTCCCGTTGGATTCACCTCTCGAACCTCAGCCCACGCCCAAGAAGCGGCGCAGCACGCGGGACACGGTTCAAAGGTCCTGGACTTAATTCCCCTCGTCGATGAGTCGGATCTCATCTTTTTGACCCTCCCGTTCTCCGAAATAAACACTGCCCTTCGCCCTCTCGCCGCCCATCTCACACAAAAAACACTCGTCGATCTAACGAATCCAATTACTCCTGATCATCGGGCTCTCACGATTGGGCACGCGAATTCAGGCGCCGAGGTGATCGCGCAGTCCTTTCCCAGCGCTCATGTCGTAAAGGCCTTCAACGCTGTGTTCGCCGAAGTTTACGCAAGTCAAAGCGCACAGATCGATGGCCGAATCATTAGCATCTTTTTTGCGGGTGATGACTCGAAATCCAAAGAGTGCGTTCGCCAAGTGATTGCCCGTCTCGGTTTCGATCCCGTTGACGCGGGTCCTCTTCGCAACTCTCGTTACCTCGAACCACTCTCCCTTCTCAATATTCACCTGGGCCGCGAGTTGGGTTTCGGCACGCGCATCGGCTTTGCTCTACTTCGCAATCGTTGACACAAGACTTGAACAGAGGCTCCCTGGAAACCGGTGACATTGTCTGTAGCCGATGAAGCAAAACGGGAAAACGTGTAAGCCGAAGTTTCAACGGTACGGAGAGCGGTACGGAATGGCTAAAAACAGGGTGGCGAAAATGTGGTTAAGCCCATTGAAATGAATGGTAGGCCCGTGGGGACTCGAACCCCAGACCTCTACCGTGTCAAAGGGCCGTGATCACGTACTTCCAACAATTTGATGGCTGACTCTCAACAGTGAGCGGGTTTTCACAATTTGCGGTGTAGATACCGCGGATCACTCTTTGGCGGTTTGGAACTCCGGCACGCCGAATTGCCACAGTGCAAAGCTCATCTCGTCTGTTAGCTCTTCTTCTCTCTGCGTTTTGGTTGATCCGATGCCGTGGCCGGCGTCGTAGTCGACCCGCAACAGAATCGGTTTTCCGCTGGACGAAGCCGCCTGCAGGCGCGCCGCCATCTTCCCGGGCTCCCAGGAGATCACTCGCGGATCATTGAACCCGGTGGTCACCATCACCGCCGGATACGCCACTTCATCCTTGATATGGTGATAGGCACTCATTTCATAAAGTGCCTTGAATCCGTCCGCTTCCTTCACCGTCCCGAACTCGGGAATATTCGGCGGACCATTCGGCGTAAACTCATCACGCACTGCGTCCGACATCGGCACCGCATCAATTGCCACCGCGAATAGGTCTGGGCGTTCCGTAATCGATCGTCCGATGGTGATCCCGCCGGCACTTCCTCCCTCGATCGCCAGCCGCGCTTTTGTCGTGTACTTCTGGTTGATCAGATACTCAGCGCACGCAATGAAATCTTTCCATGTATTTGGTTTCGTTAGCAGTTTTCCCGCCAGGTGCCAGTCTTCGCCGTATTCGCCTCCTCCACGAACATGCGCCACCGCGAATACCCCACCCCGCTCGAACCAGGCAATAAATTTCGGATCGAAATATGGATCAAACGTGATGCCGTAGGAACCATAGCCTTCCAACAGTGTTGGGTTCGTGCCATCCAGCTTCAGCCCTTTCTTGTAGACGATCGAAAGTGGCACCAGCGTGCCGTCGTAGCTCTTGGCTTTCACTTCTACCGACTCCAGATCCGCAGGTTCGTCGTACTTGCCCAACGGCTGCAGTTTGGTGTCGGTCACGGTCTTGCCTGTCGAACCATAGGCGTAAATTTTCCGGGCCTTTGTCCACGTGGTCAGTTCCAGCAGCGTTCCCGGTATCCGCTGGTCAGTTCCTGTGAGCGCGACAGACCCGTCGAACGGCAAGGGAATCCGTTCGGGCTTCACGTCGGAATAAGCCAGTCGGACCAATCTCCCAATTCCTCCGTCCAACTCCTGCACGTAGAGAGCATCGCTGGCGGCTGCAAGGTTTTGGATTACGGCCTCGCTTGGCGGCACAACTACTTCCGCTTGAGCCACGTCCGGATTGGAAAGCTTGGTTCGCAAGACCTTAAACCGCGACGCCTGGTGATGGGAGATCAGGTACAGATCGCTGCCATGAACGTCGAACCCCGTCACATCATCGTCCACGTCGCAAAAGAGTTTCCACGGCACACTTGCAGCGCTCAGTGCTTCCAGTGGTACGGCGTACATCGTGGCCTCAATGCGTACGCCGTGAGCCACGATCCCTATGGCATAGGGAGTACCCGGCGAAGTCATCACAAACGGAATATCCGCCGGGTCGAGTTTCACTGTTGATACGCCGCTGCCGAACACCAATCGGTCCTCATCCGGATTGGCGCCCAGCACGTGCAGATAAGCCCGACTGTTTAGGTACCTATCTGTAGGGGCCGAACTCGGCGTCAACTTCTGCAGGCGGTTATATAAAAACGATCGGCCGTCGGGCATCCAGCTGGGGCTCCCGAACTGAGCTCGGTCGATGACATCTCCCGTTTCTCGCCCCGTGTTTGTATCGAATACCCGTAGCACGGCATCCTCGGAGCCCGCTGCAGAGACGCCCACAGCCACGTAATGCCCGTCGAAGGAAGGTGCATAGTAGCTGATTACATAGTGAGGGCCGCCAGCCGTCGCATACTTTGTCGGGTCCACCAACAGGTGCTCCGCGCCGCTCAAGTCATCTTTCATGTACAGCTTTGATACGTCTTCGGCCGCGAGTCGCTTTTGATAGAAGTAGCGATCGTTCGGCAAGCGTCGCAGGTCAGTTACCCGCGCGGGGGCCGATTCATCGAGCGCCTTCACCCGCTCAAGCAAAGCGCGGCGCCCGGATATCCGCGCAAGGACAGCTCGTGTGTAATCATTCTGCCCCTTAAACCACGCAATGACCTCTGGATTCGATAGATCTTCCATGTAGCGGTAGGGATCGCTCACTTTAACGCCAAAGTATTCGTCTGTGACCATGCGCACCGGTGCTACGGGTGGTTGCCCTCCCGCCGATTCTGACTTCGTGGAGCGAGCTACTGTTGACAGGACAATGCTCACCATGAGAACTGCGAGTAATCCAAGGATTGGTTTGTACGCGAAGCGGTTTTTCGCCATTTTCGATCCTCCTCAAGCCGTGGGGCGCCTAATACTCGGTCGTAGGATCAGGCCGCGCTATCTTAGTGCAGGCCAAAAAGGCCGTCAATAAAACGAATCGGAAAATGTGCAGCTAACTCCTGAGAAGTCTTAGTACTGATGTATCGGAAGTGTGAGGAGGCAAGGGGAGTGCACGAACGTGTTGTGTTTGCGCGTTTCCGATACAGCGACTTGAAGCAAGCCGCTTGCGGTTGCAGGAAACAAGTCAACGAACGGAACTCACCGGATTCGCAAGTTTCAACGGTACGGAGAGCGGTACGGAATGGCCAAAAACCGGGTGGCGAAAACGTGGCTAAGTCCATCGAAATGATATGGTAGGCCCGTGGGGACTCGAACCCCAGACCTCTACCGTGTCAAGGTAGCGCTCTAACCAACTGAGCTACGGGCCTAGAACCTCATCAGAATATCATGCCTTGCCGCGCGTGAGAATTTCGTCCAAGCCCCGCAACTCCTCTTCCGACGCGGGTCGCCACGCGATCCCCAGCCGCACCAACGCCGCCTGTAGCTCCTTCAGCGGCCGCCCGGCAAACTGTTTGCGCAGCCGGCCCCACTCTTCGTGCACTTGTTGAATCTCTTCCGCGCTCGCTTCGTCCAGGAAGGCCTCCACCGCCTCCGCCACCGTGCCGGACGTCTCCTGAAAATCTTCGTGCAGGTAGCCCGGCAAGGATTCCCGCAAAGCCGGATAATTCGCCGGCACAAAGGCGCCGCTCTTTCTCTCGTTCTTCATTCGCGGGCCTCCGGGTACGCCGTCAGCACATAAAAACCATCTGGCCCATCGGCGCGCAGCACAATCACGGTGTCGCGGCAGCGCACCGCCTCCGTTTCTCCCTGGCGTAGGCTGCGCCCGATGTCGCGTCTTGCTTCGTAGTGCAGCGCCAGATTCGCGCGGGGATACCCGCGGCGCATCCAGCTCTCGATGCGCCCGCGTTCGGACCGCAGAGCCTCCGCAATGGTTTCCTCGGCGGTTTCCCGGTCCGTCCAGGTGGAGGCGGCCGAAATGTTGCCCTCGCGGTGTAGCCGTTCGCGAAGCTCATCGTCAGTCCGCGCCACATGCCGCGCCAGCGTGTGCCCGCCGCGCTTTTCGTCATCACTCAGATCATAGCGCTCCGCCGCACGCGCGCTGTTGGAAGCCGCGGCGCTGCGTCGCGCTTCCTCGGAATTGCCCGTCTGGGGCTGTGGCCCTTGCGTGCAGCCCCCTAAGCCAAAAACGGGAAGCACAAACAGCAGCACTAGCCATAGGACTGCGCCGATTTTTTCGCTCAGCTTCCTCACTCCAAAAATCTCCCTTGGCTCCCCAACACAACCTCTGCCGATGCGCTTTGAGTATACGCAAATGGCCCGCCCCGCTGCATGCCCTTCCCTTGGTTGTGAGCCCGCCAAACCGGATGCTATTCTCGTTTTATGGCGGAATCGCAAAATCCTGCCCGAACAGCGCGTCCTCCTTCGCCCCTCGATTCTTCCAGCCGGCAATTCGAGGCCCTGCTGGAAGTCAGCGAGACAATTGCGCAGCAGCACGATCTCAAGGCCCTCTTCCACGAACTCGCCGTGCGCCTCCACTCCGTCCTGCAATTCGATTTTCTCGGCCTCGTTCTTCACGACCCTTCGAAGAACACCATGCGCCTCCACGTCCTGGAAACCCGCGGAAACTTGGATCCGCCCCCCTCGGATGAACTTTCCGTCGAAGACTCCCCCGCCGGTTGGGTCTGGCAAAGCCAGCAACCCTTCGTCTCCCTCGACACCGCAAAGGACGCCCGCTATCCGCTCTTCATGCAGCGCCTGCAGGATGCCGGCGTCCACACCATTGCCATTGTGCCTCTCACCTCCGCGCAGCATCGCCTCGGCGCCATGGGTTTTGGGCGTTATGTGCCGCAAGGCATGACCGAAGTGGAAATCGCATTCATGAAGCGCGTGGCCGCGCAAGTCGCCGTCGCGGTGGACAACGTCATCAATCTGGAGGCCGCCCAGGCCTATCAGCAGCAACTCGCCCGCGAACGCGACCGCCTGCAAGCTCTCCTGTCCATCAACAACATCCTCCTCAGCACCCGCGACATCACGGCACTCTTCAATGGCATCGTCTCTTCGCTCAAGCCCGTCCTTCAGCACGATTACACCAGCCTGGCGCTCCTCGATCCGGTCACCGGGCTTCTGAAGATCCATGCCCTGGACATGCCCGCGACCCTTGCTCTGCCAAAGACCGAGTTCACCATCCCGGTGGAGAACTCGCCCGCAGGACAATGTTTCACCAGTGGGCAAGTGCTGATTGCCCGCGGCGAGCAGCTTGACCGCTACAACGTTGATGTCATCCGCATGCTGCGCCAAGAGGGCGTCGAAGTTATGTGCTGCGTGCCCCTGGCGACTCACGGCCGCGCGCTCGGTACCATCAATCTCGCCAGCCGCAATCCGCAGGCGTTCTCCACGCCGGATGTGGAACTCCTCCAACAAGTTGCCGCGCAAGTGGCGATCGCCCTGGAAAACGCCCTGGCCTTCAAGGAAATTGACGCGCTCAAGGATAAACTCGCCGTCGAAAAGCTCTACCTGGAAGAAGAGATTCGCACTGAACTCAATTTCGAGGAGATCATCGGCGATAGCCCCGCCCTGCGGAGCGCCCTGACGCAGGTGGAGTTGGCCGCGCCCGCGGGCACGACCGTCCTCATCCTCGGTGAAACCGGCACAGGTAAAGAGCTTATCGCCCGCGCCATCCACAATTTAAGCCCGCGGTGCGAGCGCACCTTCGTCAAGGTCAATTGCGCTTCCATTCCCGCCGGGCTTCTCGAATCCGAGCTCTTTGGCCACGAGCGCGGCGCCTTCACCGGCGCTCTCACGCAAAAGATCGGCCGCTTTGAGTTTGCCGATCGCGGCACTCTCTTCCTCGATGAAGTCGCCGATCTCCCCCTCGAGCTTCAGCCCAAATTGCTGCGTGTGTTGCAGGAACACGAGTTCGAGCGGCTCGGCAGTAACCGCACCCAGCGCGTGGATGTGCGCGTCGTGGCGGCCACCAATACCGACCTCGCACAACTCGTCGCCGAACGCAAATTCCGCAGCGACCTCTATTACCGCCTAAACGTTTTCCCGATTAACATTCCGCCGTTGCGCGAGCGGCCGGAGGATGTGCCTATTCTCGTGCGCTATTTCGTCCAGAAATTCAGCCGCCGCCAGAACAAAACCGTCGAGTATGTGCCTTCGGACGTAATGGAAGCGCTGGTGAACTATCCCTGGCCGGGCAACGTCCGCGAACTGGAGAACCTCGTGGAACGCGCGGTGCTCCTCTCCCCCGGTGAGGAGTTGCGCGTCCCACTCCCGGAATTGCGCGCGCTTTCACCCGCCTCGCTCATAACCTCCACGCAGGCGGAAACCCCGCGCTATGCTGCGCCGGCCTCGAATGCGCCACCAGCATCAGCATCCATCGCCACCTTGGAAGAAGCGGAACGTCAGCACATCCTCCGCGCCCTTCGCCAAACCCAGTGGCGTATTGCCGGCCCTCGCGGCGCCGCAAATCTTCTCGGCATGAAGCGCACCACCCTGCAAGCCCGCATCCGCAAACTCGGCATCCGCCGCCCCGTATGAAGCGGCAAAACCCGCCCCCAATGAGGATTCTGCCCACCAAAGCGGTAAAGCTCTGCCGTCTTGAGCAATTCCGTCGTCTTGCACTTTGCTTTTTCTGCTGCACTCTGGTCCCATTATTCTAGTGACCTTGCTATGAGCACGACGCACACAAACCGCCACGGCAAATTCCTCGGGATTCCCCTTTTTTGCTCCTTGGCTTTCCTGGGCCTCGGCCTTCTTCTCCCATCGCTCGCTTCCCCCCAGTTACCGGTCATTCGCTTTGTGCGAAATCCCGATCCTGCCCCAGATTTTCAGCTGAAAGATTTAGACGGCAAAGATCTTTCCTTGGCCGGCTTCCACGGCAAGTGGGGCGAGAAGGAATTCCACCTGGCCATCGCATCGCCGCGAGCTACGACAACGTAAGCTCCCTTGAGGCAATCATCCCATGAACTCACTTGAGCGTGTCCGGACCGTCCTGGCGGGGGGAATCCCCGACCGTGTTCCCGTGTGCCTGCACAATTTTATGCTGGCTGCGCGCGAGGCCGGCGTCAGCATAGAAGATTATCGCGTCAACCCCCAAGCCATTGCTCGCGTGCACCTTGAGGCCGTGGAGAAGTACGGACACGACTGCATCATGGTGGATACCGACACCACCATGCTTGCCGAAGCCATGGGTGCCCGCTCAAAATGCGCCCCCAATCAACCGGGCCGCATCGTGGAGCCTGCCATCCGCAGTCTGGATGAAGTTGATCGTTTAAAAGTGATTAACCCCGAGACGGATGGCCGCATTCCCGCGTTGCTGGAAGCTGTTCGCCTGATGAGGAAGCAAGTAGGAAATGAAGTTGCCATTCGCGGCAACGCCGATCAGGCCGCTTTCGCTCTCGCCTGCCTGGTGCGCGGTATCGAGGATTTCCTGATGGAACTCGCTGAACAGCCGGACAATCCCCGCCTCAGCGAACTCATGGAGATTTGCTACCAAAACCACTTAGCCGTCCATCGCGCGCTGGCGAAGGCGGGCGCGCACCTGACTTCTCTGGGCGATAGCCTGGCGGGGCCGGACGTCATTTCACCCCGCATGTTCACCCGCTTTGCCCGCCCCTACGAGAAACGTTTAGTCGATGACTTGGCCGCGGATGGCATCTTCGTGGTGATTCACATTTGCGGAAACACCAGCCGCATCCTCGACATGCTCGCAGAATACGGCCCCTGCGGCTTTGAGCTCGATTACAGAACCGACGTCGCGCGAGCCAAGCAAACCGTCGGCGCACGGCACGTGCTGTTCGGAAACATCGATCCCAGCGCTGTGCTCGCCCTGGGAACCGGGCAGAAGGTTCGGGAAGCAACGCGGCAGCTCATTTCCATGTGGAAATCCGGAGGGCGATTCATCCTGAACGCGGGCTGCGCCATCCCGCCGACTACGCCGCCGGAGAACATTCAGGCACTGATCGAGACAGCGAGGGAGTGTGGAGTTTATGACTAGCACAGAGTGGGCGAAGGCAAAGGGTCATCCCTCTCCCCGACCCGGCCGGGGTGGCGAATCCCTCGCACGGGCTTGGCTTGCTTGCTCGACTGTGCTCTCCTAGAACTGACGCCATGAAGGCCACTCTCCTCCACTTGCCCTGGTTTTTACGACGCGTTCTTACCGCCTGCCTGCTCGCCGCCTGCGGTCTCCTGCTGCTGCCCACGCAGAGTCGCGCGCAGTTGCCGGTCATCCGCTTTGTGCGCGATCCCGATCTTGCCCCGGATTTTCAGCTCAAGGATTTAGCGGGAAAGGATCTCTCGCTGGCCTCCGCGCGCGGCAAAGTCATCCTCCTGAATTTCTGGGCCACCTGGTGCGGGCCGTGCCGCGCGGAAATTCCCAGCCTCATCGAACTCCAGAATCGCTACAAGGATCGCCTGCTGATCATCGGCCTGGTGGTGGACGACGACGACCCGGATGCTGTGAAACAGGTTGTCGATTCCGAAGGCATCAATTACCCCGTGGCCCTCGCCACAGATAATATTCGTATTGCCTATGGCGGCATTCCCGCTCTACCCACCGTTTTCGTCATCAACACCGAAGGCCGCATTGTTCAGAAGCACGTCGGACTGTTCAATCCCGCCCTGTACGAAACCGAAGTCCGCGCCCTTCTGGACCTGCCCATTGCCGTCAAGGTCGAAACCTTCCAGGACAGCGGCGAAATCTTCCTGAGACACGCCGACCGCGCCACCCTGCTCCCCGGCGTCAACTTGACGAAGCTGACCCCCGAGCAGCGCCTCGTTGCCTTGCACAAATTCAACGCCGAAGAGTGCCCCTGTGGCTGCAAGCTCACTCTCGCCCAGTGCCGCATCTACGATCACGCGTGCACGCTCAGTAAGGATCGCACTGCCGCCATCGTCGAAGAGATCTTCGCCTCCGGCGAAAAAAGCAAGGCCGGGACGCCCGCCGCCACCCCCGCCTCTCTCGAACCATCGAAGCCCTGACAAGCGGTTCAAGAAAAAACCCCGAAATCCGAATTCGACCAACTACGGGCGAACACATCCTGTTTTTTTCATCGGTTGTCGCAGGAGGATGCAGCTTTGCCCAAGTCGCATATTCCCACCTCGTCCGCCACCCGAAACTTGTCATCCCGTCGCTTCGTATCCTCCTTTGTGGCACGAGCATCACCTGCTCTGTAATGACCATAAATGGGCATTTATGAATGGCTATATTGCGTCATGTGCCCATATAAGGTCTATTTCCTACGTCTTACAGCTCACCTTGAAAACGTAAGTTTATGAATAATAAGCATGTTACTTCAGATGTTTCGTCTACCTCTTTGGCCTTTCCCTTGCTCCTTACTCCACTTGAAGAGATAACCCACATGCTACGAATTACCACGGAAACTAAACGCGGCCACCTCACCCTGAGCATCGAGGGTCGCCTTGCCGGGCCCTGGGTCGCCGCTCTCGAACAGTGCTGGCGCGAACTCTTGGCCGCCTCGCCGCGCCAGAAGTTCAGCATCAATCTTTGCGGCGTGAGTTTCATCGATAACGCCGGAAAGGTCCTTCTGAAGGAGATGCACCGGCTTGGCGGCGAACTCATCGCGGAAGGCTGCCTCAACCAGGCCATCGTCAACGAGATTATCGAGGCCGACGCAAAACACGACTCCGGCGCCACAAAAGAGTCAGACTCCCGCAAGAAGTCGCCCATCATTTTCTATAGTGTCTTTTTCAGCTTATTGCTTCTCCCCGCCGGATTGCTCGCGCAAGGCAGCGCTTCGCAGCTCCCGGCGAATCTTCCAAGCGACACGCTCCGCGTCACTTTGGAGCAGTCTGTCGCTCTCGCTTTGAAGCAGAACCCCACCCAACAGATCGCGGTTCTGACCGCCGCGGAAAGTGTGCAGGACAAAAACATCACACGCTCCGAACTTCTGCCTCAAGCCGACATGAGGCTGGCGGACTCTGCCAATCGCGTGAACCTCAAGGCCCAATTCGGAGGTGAGTCGTTCCCGGGTTTGCCATTTCCAGGGCACCTGGGCCCCTACCAGATTTTTGCGGTTGGACCCAGCTTTAGCAGCCCTGTCTTGGATCTTTCTCTTTGGAAGCGGTACCAGGCGTCGCGTAGCGCCGTCGATGCCAGCAAGGCCGACAGCCTCTCCACCCGCGAGCAGGTCATCCTGCTCGTCGTATCGCAATACATCGGCACACTGCGCGCCGTAGCCAATGTCGAAGCTTCCAAATCGCGCGTGGAGCTGGCTCAGGCTCTCTACGATCAGGCCGCCGATTTGCAAAAAGAAGGCGTGGGCACGGGCATTGACACGCTCCGCGCCAACGTCGAGCTGCAAAACGAAAAACAGCGCCTGATTGAAGCGGAAAACGATCGCGATGCTTCCCTCTTTGGACTGAGCAGACTGCTGAACCTCGATCCGCGCCAGAAGGTCGCGCTGGCCGATTCGCTGAGCTTCTTTGAAACACCGCAGCCCGAAGTCGAAGCCAGCATTGACGCCGCCCTCGCCGATCGTCAGGAATGGAAGGCCATTCTCGCGGAGGAAAAAGTCGTTCGTTACCAAAAGCAGGCCTCGCAATTCTCCCGCCTGCCTTCCCTGCGTTTCGACGGCGACTGGGCCTATCTCGGCACCTCCATCAACAATAGCATTCCGACGTATCAGTATCAGGCCAGCGTGAACTTCCCGCTCTTCACCAGCGGCAGGATTCACGCGGAAATCGCCAAGGCCAACCTCGAAGTTCTGAAACTGGACCAGCAGAAAGCCGATTTACGCAATCAAATTGCCCTTGATGTGAAGACTTCGCTGCTAAACCTCGCTTCGGCGCGTACTGAAGTGCAGGTCGCCAATCTGGGCGTTGAGCTGGCAAGAGAAGAAGTCAGCCAGGCCCGCGATCGTTTCCGGGCCGGCGTGGCTAACAACATCGAAGTGATTTCCGCCCAGGATTCCCTGGCGCGCGCCAACGACAATCAGATCTTGGCGCTCTACCGCTTCAACCAGGCTCGCGCGGACCTTGCGCGCGCGGTTGGGCAGATGGAAAAGACTTACTCGAAGTGAGGACACGATGAGTGTTGAGATCGAAGTTGGATTGGAGAATGCGGCGAACGTCAAAGTGCCGCCTGCGGAGCCGCGCAAAACGGATCTGACGCCGCAGGGTCTTGTCAGCCCGAAAGTGCGCCGCTTGCTGACCATTGGCGGTGTGCTGCTGCTTGCCGCCCTGCTTGCACTCTTCCTCTATTTCCACAATCGCGAAACCACGGACGACGCCCAGGTTGACGGCCACATCACCCCCATCGCTGCTAAAATTTCGGGCCGCATCGGCAAAGTGCTCGTGGAGGACAATCAAGCCGTGAAGGCCGGCCAGGTGCTCGCCCTGATTGAGCCGGCAGATTATCAGGCCGCCGTCGATCAGGCCAAGGGCGCGCTGGCTCTGGCGGAAGGCGAAGCGCGTTCAGCGGGCGTGGATGTTCCGCGCACCAGCGAAAATGTCGCCAGTGGCCAATCCAGCGCGGACGCGCAACTCGCCGGCGCGCAAGCCGATCTCCTTCGCGCGCAGGCTTCCTACGAGCAGGCGCAAACCGCGGACCTCGCCTTTGCCCAGGCCAACGTGGACCGCAGCCGCGCCAACGCCCAGCTCGCTAAGTCCGATCTGGAGCGTTACACCCCTTTGATGGAAAAGGGCGAAATCTCCAAGCAGCAATTTGACGCCGCCAAAGCCAACGCCGATGCAAGTCTTAGCGGCTTGAACGCGGATGAGCAGCGCTTCGCTCAGGCCAAGCGCAACGTTGATATCTCCCGGGACCAGCTCGAAGCCGCGAAAGCGCGCGTCGAACAGGCCAAGGCGGGCGTTACTTCGGCCCACGCCGATCAGCGCCGCGTGGCCATGCGCTCGGACGACGCCCAAGCCAAGCTCGCGAAAGTGGATCAAACTCGCGCGGCACTCGACGCCGCGCTCCTTAGTTTGAGCTACTGCAACATCGTCGCTCCTGTCGATGGCGTCGCCACCCACAAGCAGGTCGAACCTGGACAGATCGTCCAGCCCGGCCAAGGCTTGCTTGTGGTTGTGCCACTCCGCGACGTCTGGGTCACCGCCAACTTCAAGGAAACCCAGCTCCAGAAAATGAAGCCCGGCCAAAAGGCCTATCTGAAGGTAGATACCTACGGCAAGACCTTCAGCGGACATGTCGATTCCATCTCGGGTGCTACCGGAGCGGTGCTGAGTCTGCTGCCCCCGGAAAACGCCACGGGCAATTACGTCAAAGTTGTTCAGCGTGTTCCCGTGAAAATTGTCCTGGACCCAATTTCGCCGGAAGTGGCAGTCCTCCGGCCGGGCATGAATGTGGAAGCAACGGTAATTACCGACTAAACGCAACGGGAAGACTCGCAAGCGATGCTGGGGAAAATCACATCGAAGTTGCGCATGCCGGATGGCTCGATCAACCCTTGGGTGATCGCCATTACCGTCACCTTGGCTACGTTCACGAAGGTACAGGGGAGGATACCTGTGCATTGAGGCTGCGATGTGTCTGTAACTTTCTTGTGCTGAACTACTCTTAGTAAGCTACATGGGGGGAGCAAATGGCAACGCAAGTGATGAGTACTCCGCAGTTTAGCGAACAAAAGCTGATCCGGGCCGGCCAGCGTGGCGATGCCCAGGCGATTGAGACCCTCTTTCGCCGCTACCATCGCCAACTGTTCCAGACCGCTCTTCGCGTCCTGGGTAATGCCGAGGACGCCGAAGACGCTTTGCAGGACGGTCTGCTTTCCGCGTATCGCAATCTGAAGCGCTTTGAGGGCCGCTCGCAGTTCTCCACTTGGCTCACGCGTATCGTCATCAACGCCGCACTGATGAAGCGCCGTAGCGCCAAAGCCCGCCCCGCGGTTTCTCTCGACGATTCGCAGCACGAGGACGAACTGCCCATCGCCGAGCGCTTTGCCGATGACGGGCCCAATCCAGAGCAGGTCTATGCCGGCACAGAAATCCGCGAAATGATCAACGAGAACCTGGACGACCTCTCGCCTCTTCTCCGGACCGCCTTCCTCTTACGCGAAGTGGAAGGCTACTCCACGGGCGAAGCGGCCAAGAAACTTGGTGTAACTGAAAACACCCTGAAGGCGCGGCTCTGGCGCGCACGCCATCAGCTTGCTGAGCGGCTCGGCCGGCGTCTGCGTCGTATGAAGGACGGCATGAGCAACGGCAACGGCATGGGCGACGAAGCCTGCAGCTATTGCTGAAGCTCCTGGTAACAATACCTGCCGCAGTTTGGTATAACCAAGAGCGGAGGGAATGGCGCTTGCCTCGTCCCCTCCCTTTTTGTGACCACTGCCCCATTACCCCGGGCTTCCCGAACCTTATCCTCGCCCCGATGTGTGCCCTCATGAAACCCGCCACCAAACTCACTCTCTTTGTCTTAGTGTTTCTGGGCCTCTTTCTCCTCGCCGCGCTCGCTTACCTTCCCGCTGCTAAGGCGCAGTCTTCGCCTTCCGCGATAACGCCCGTTGGAAAACCCGTGGAAATCAAAGCTCCTTTGGGATTGCCGCCGGTTCCGATTCCGCCAGACAATCCGCCGACGGAAGAAACCATCGCGCTCGGCCGCCGCTTGTATTACGATCCCCAGCTTTCCGTTGACGGCACAATCTCCTGCGCCTCCTGCCACGCCCCGCAATTCGCGTTTTCAGACAACCGCCCGTTTTCCCAGGGTGTCGGTGGCAAGCCGGGAACTCGCCATTCGCCCACGGTCATCAACTCCACCTACAACTCCCTGCAATTCTGGGATGGCCGGGCTCCCAGCCTCGAAGAACAGGCCAAAGGACCCATGGCCAATCCCGTGGAAATGGCTCATTCCCTCGAAGGTGTTGTAAAGCGTCTGCAAGCCGATCCGAAATACCCCGGCCTCTTCAAAATGGCCTGGGGCTCCGATCAGATCACGATTGACATGGTCGTGAAATCGATCGCCTCATTCGAGCGCACCGTCATCGCTGGCGATTCTCCCTTCGACCGTTTTTATTATGGCCATGACTCGAAGGCGCTTCCTTCCGCCGCCCAGCGCGGTTTGATAATTTTCATCAGCGCCAAGAAGGGCAATTGCGCCGTCTGCCACCCCATCGGAAAAGACTACGCGCTCTTCACCGACAACAAATTCCACAACCTGGGCGTTGGCGCCGATACGCGCGGCAACCTGAATGACCTGGGCCGCTACGCCGAAACCAAAAATGATGCCGACATGGGAGCCTTCAAAACGCCCTCGCTCCGCAATCTCGCCAACCGCGGCCCCTATATGCACGACGGCACTTTCCCCACCGTCAAGGACGCCCTCGCCCATTACATCGGCGGCGGCAACTGGAATCCTCATCTCGACAAAGAAATCCACTCCCTCGATGTCCTCACCTTCGACGAGCGCGACGATCTCCTGCAATTCCTCGACTCCCTCAACGGCAAGCTGCCCGATAACATTGGCCCGCCCCCCGATCTCGCGGCCCTCGCCAAGTCCGCATCTCCTGCAAAATAAAATGTAGCGCAGGGAGAGTCTTCGGTCTTGTGGCACAGTCACTCCTGACTGTGCTCTTGGGTTTGTCTCTGTAGGGGCGCAGCACTGCTGCGCCCCATTTTGGCAACGCATTCAACCCCCCTCATTCCGAACGGAGTCTGCGCAGTGAGGAATCTCCCTTCCCTCGCCCCGCACTCCACGGACGCTTCCGGCATGAACTCTCCACAGTCAGTAGTACACTATGGCCTGCCACATTTGCGCGAAGGAGGTTCTCGCCATGTCCGATGGAATTCGTCGCCTCGCCGCCGTCCTCATCCTCGTCGCTGGTGCGGCGCTCTTGTGGTTGGCTGGCCAACATTCCCATGATGCCGAAGCTGCCAAGAACGATCTCGATTCCACCGTCGCGTACGCTCGCGAACACGCCGCCTCCAGCGATCCCCGCCTGAAAGCCACCTACAGCTTCGAGCGCGGCGGTTGGGTTTACGTCCATCTCGAAGGCGACCCCGCCACCGTCGGCTTCCAGCATGGCTACCTGCTCGCCAAGGAAATCGAGGACGCCTTTCCCGCTGTCCAAGCCGGGATGGTGCGCTCCACGCGGCGCGATTGGGCCTTCTTTCGCCAGGTTGCCCGCGAAATGCTCTGGCCCAAAATCGATCCCGAATATCAGCAGGAACTCCAGGGCATCGCGGAAGGCTTGAACGCCCGCACCGGTTCGCAGCTCGACGTCTACGACATCGTGGCCCTCAACTCCTTCGAAGAAGTTCCCGACTATTACGTTCCCTGGCTCAACAAAAAAGAAAAACTTGCGGGCGCCCCCAATCTCAAGAGCCCCGGCAACTGTAGCGCCTTCGTTGCCACAGGCAGTTGGACCAAGAACGGCCAGATCGTCATCGCCCACAACAATTGGACCAGCTACATGAACGGCGAACGCTGGCGCATCATCTTTGATATTCAGCCCGCGCACGGCTACCGCATCCTGATGGACGGCTTCCCCGGCGTCATCGCCAGCGACGACGATTTCGGCATCAATTCCGACGGCCTCATGGTCACCGAAACCACCATCACCCAATTTGAAGGTTGGGATCCCAACGGCAAGCCCGAGTTCTTTCGCGCGCGCAAGGCGCTGCAATACGCTAGCTCCATCGACGATTACACGCGCATTATGCTCGACGGCAACAACGGCGGCTACGCCAACGATTGGCTCCTCGGCGACCGCAAGACCGGTGAAATCGCGCAACTTGAGCTTGGCCTCAAGGCTTACGAACTCTGGCGCACCAAAGATGGCGTCTTCGCTGGCTCCAACTGGGCCCGTGATCCCAAGGTCCTCAAGGAAGACACGCCCGAGTTCGACCCCAACGACATGACCTCATCTCCCAATGCCCGCCGCGTCCGTTGGGAACAACTCCTCAATGAAAACAAGGGCAAAATCGATGTTTCGCTGGCCCAGCAGATGCTTGCCGACCACGTCGATTCGTTCGAGAAAAAGACTGGGGCGAATGAGCGCACGCTTTGTGGCCACGTCGATACCACCACACGCGGCGTTTCCGTCTGGAACTGGGGAGCGTTCTATCCCGGTGGTGCCGTGCAGGGGAAGGCAGCGGACTCGACGATGGCCAAGGACATGCGCCTCGTCGCTCGCACCGGCCATCCCTGTGGAGAAGATTTCCTCGCCAAGCCCTTCCTCGCCGCTCATCCCGAGTTCGCCTGGCAGGAACCTTACTTGCGCGACATGAAAGCCGGCCCCTGGACCGAATTCCGTTCCGGCGAAATGCCCGCCGCCTCGAAATAACTCCGCTTCACCCAGGCTAATTTGGAGTGCGGCGGCTTGCTGCCGCTTTTACGACCGCAAACGCGCCGACAAACTTTAATTCATCTTCCGCCTATCTCCCCGCCCCCTCCGGCACCACCGATATCTCCACCCTCGACGGATACTCCTTTGACCGGTAGATTCTCTGCGTCGCCTTCTGGTAGTCCGGCTCCTTCGCCTCAAAAATGTTCCCCACAAACTTCTGTGGGTTCCGGTCATACAGCGGAAACCACGTGCTCTGCATCTGCACCATAATCCGGTGCCCCTTTAAAAACACATGGTCCGCCGTGTGCAAATCGATCGTGTACGGCGTCACTTCCCCCGCCACAATCGCTTCCGGCTTCTCATACGAATTCCGGTAACGCCCCCGGAAAATCTCGTCCGCGATCATCAGCTCAAATCCGGACAGCTTCCAATCGCTCTCCACCTTCTGCGGATACACATCGATCAGTTTCACCACCCAATCGCTGTCCGTTCCCGTCGTGGACGCATACAGCTTCGCCGTCACCTGCCCCGCCAGCGTCACATCTTCCTGCAATTCTTCCGTCTGCCACGTCGCCACATCCGGCCGGTCGTTCACGAACCGCTGGTCTTGCACCAGCCACGTGTACCAGCTTCCCGGATGATCTTCCGGATACGTCGTATCCACCGGCCGGTGCCGGTAAGGCACGGGATGCGCCGGATCGCTTTCGTACGCGTCAAACGCCTCCCGCGATTCCGTCTTCGGCGCGTCAAACGAAAGCGTTCCGTTCTCTCCAAAATACAAACCCTCCGTCTTCGCCTCGCGCGGCGGCCAGGCGTCAAAGCTCGTCCAGGTGTCGCTCCCCGTCTGGAAAAGCAACGCCTCTTTCAACGGCAAGCTCCCCTTGTCGTGCAGCCAATACGCAAACCACGGCGCTTCCACCTTTTGCCGGAAATACAATGCGGTGTCCGACCCAAACGGAATCTCCCCCAGCGCATTCCCCGCGCTTCTTGACCATCCTCCGTGATTCCACGGCCCCACCACCAGGTAGTTCAGGTGTTTCGCGTCTGTTTTCTCCAGGTTCGCGTACGTCCTCATCGGTCCGTAAAAATCTTCCTGATCCCACCAGCCCGCCACGTTCAGGTTGGGAACCTTCGCTTCTTTCAACCCCGCCTCGATCGCGTGGATCTTCCAGAATTCGTCGTACGCCGGATGCGCCACGAAATTGTTCCACGTCGGTATTTTCCCGTGCAGATACCGCTCGTTCGCGTGCGACAACACTCCCAGCCGCAGGAACCAGTCGAACATATCGAAGCGGTCGAACGAGAAATTGAAGTTTTCCCTCGGCGACTCCATCAGCTCCGCATATTCAAACCCGTAGCTCAGCCGGAATGCCCCATTGTGAAAAAAGTCGTCGCCCATCCACGCATCTCCCATGCACGCTTGCTCGGAAACCGCCTTCAGCGCCGGATGCGGGTTCACCATCGCCATCGCCGCCAGAAATCCGTCGTACGAAATTCCCCAGATCCCCACGCGCCCGTTGTTTTTCGCCACATTCTTGACCAGCCACTCGATCGTGTCGTAGGTGTCCGTGCTCTCATCCACACCCTTCGTATCTTTCGGATCGTGCAGCGGACGGTTCATCTCAAATTTTCCCTCTGAACCGTACCGCCCCCGAATATCCTGAAACACGAAAATATATCCGTCCGCGAACAGGTCCGCGTTTTCATACAGCATCCGGCTGTAGCCCTTGTCCCCCGCCGAAATTCCATACGGCGTCCGCATCATCACGATCGGCAACGCTTCTTTCGCGTCCCTTGGCGTGTAAATCTCCGTGTGCAGCTTCACGCCATCCCGCGCCGGAATCATCACCTCGCCCTTGTCAAACAATTTCGACAGGTCCGGCCGCGCCTCTTGCTGTTCCTGCGCCCTAGCCGCCACCGCCAGCAGCACCACCGCCGCCGCCAACACCCACATCGCTCTCCGTATTCTCTTCATCCGCATCCTCGCCCTTACTCCTGTATTTTCAGACGCCCTCAAAAATTCGCCGTGAGCATACCATACCAACCTCCGCGCCCTCAGTCAGGCGGGTCCATTCGCACGGACCCCCTTCCGGTGGCGCATTCTACATACCCACGCAGCGCGAAGAACTATCTTTGTTATATAAAGTACTTGACAAAAAGAAGCGGAGGCGTATCCTTGGCTTGTCCGTCTCTCCCATGCAATCTCCTCCTCCAACGCAATCACCGGCTCTTGCCAAGCCGCCACTTGGTTCGTTTTGCGTGCTCCTCGCCGATGACATCAGGTTTTGGGAGCCACGCCGCATTTTCTATAATTTTGCCCTCTCCGTGGTCGCTGTCGCCTGGCTTGTTGGGACTTGGCCCCACTTCCGCGTGGCATTGACACTCCCTTCGTTGCTTCTCCTTGTCATCCTGGCATTACTAGCGAACGCCTGTTACTGCGCCGCCTATCTCGTGGACCTTCCCATGCAGCACTTAGCCCTTTGCACCGTCTGGAGGCACTGGCGCTGGGGACTGTGGTTGATGGGAACGCTCTTCGCTATTCTTTTGGAGAATTATTGGATCGCTGACGAGATCTATCCCTCTGTCCGCTGATACAGTCAAGATCCCTGTGCCGTCCGACAGGTCGGCCACTCAAAAATTGCCCTCCCCACAGCCCAAATCCTCCATTGGCCCGCCCGCCCCGCCTCTGCTAAAATAGTAGTTTGTAACCGCACCTGTATCCGATGAAGAAAGGTTTCGTCCGGGCTGCTGGTTGTCTCAGCAGCTATTTTTGTCTTAAGCGCTTTTACGATAATGAACAAGAAAATTCGCAACATCGCCATCATCGCCCACGTGGACCACGGCAAAACCACCCTGGTGGACACCATGCTCCGCCAATCCGGCATCTTTCGCGCCAATGAAGCCGTCATCGAACGCGTGATGGACTCCAACGACCTCGAGCGCGAGCGCGGCATCACTATCCTCGCCAAGAATACCGCTCTCTTTTTCCACGACACCAAAATCAATATCGTGGACACCCCCGGCCACAGCGATTTTGGCGGTGAAGTCGAACGCGCCCTCCGCATGGTCGACGGCGTCGTTCTCCTCGTCGATGCCAGCGAAGGCCCGCTCCCGCAAACCCGCTACGTCCTTCAGAAAGCCCTCGCTGCCAAGCTTCCCCCGGTGGTTGTCCTCAATAAGATCGACCGCCCCGACGCGCGTCCCGAAGAGGTCCTGAACGAAATCTACGACCTCTTCATTGACCTGGACGCCACCGAAGACCAGCTCGATTTTCCCATCGTCTATACCAACGCCCGCGCCGGCGTCGCTCATCGCAAGATCGGTGATGATTCCCGCGATCTTCTCCCCCTCTTTGAAGCCATCGTCGCCAAAATCCCGCCTCCCACCGGCGATCCCGCCGGCGTCCTCCAGCTTCAAGTCACCAATCTGGATTACTCCGAATTCCTGGGCCGCCTGGCGATCTGTCGCGTCTTCAACGGCACGCTAAATCGTGGCGAGGAAGTGGGCATCAGCAAGCTTGACGGCAGCCTCATCTCGACCAAAATCACCAAGCTCTTTACCTTCCGTGGCCTCGAACGCGATGAAGCCGAAACAGTCGTTGCCGGTGACATCGTCGCCATCGCCGGCGTCGAAGGCATCCAGATCGGCGAAACCCTCACCAGTCTCGAAACTCCTGCTCCCCTCGAGCCGCTCATTATTGACGAGCCCACCCTCGCCATGGTTTTCAGCGTCAATTCCAGCCCGCTCTCCGGCCGCGAAGGCAATTACGTCACCTCGCGCGATCTCCGCGATCGCCTCGCCAAGGAGCTCCTCACCAACGTCTCTATTCGCGTTGAAGACGCCGACACGCCCGAATCCTTCCGCGTTCTCGGCCGCGGCGAACTTCAGCTTGCCATCCTCATTGAAACCATGCGCCGCGAAGGCTTTGAGCTCATGGTCGGCAAACCCGAAATCGTCGTGCGCACCGAAAACGGCAAAAAGCTCGAGCCCGTCGAGCGCCTCGTCATCGATATTCCCGAAAGCTTCATCGGCATCATCATGGAAACCATCGGCAGCCGCCGCGGCGAAATGCTCAAAATGAGCAATCACGGCTCCGGCCGCGTGCGCCTCGATTTCAAAATCCCCTCGCGCGGCTTGATCGGCCTCCGCAGCCAGCTCCTCACCGATACCCGCGGCACCGCGCTCATCCACTCCATCTTTGAAGGCTGGATGGAATACGGCGGCGACATGGCTCTTCGCCCCACCGGCGCGCTCGTCGCCGATCGCCCCGGTGTTTCCACGGCCTATGCACTCTGGGGCCTTCAGGAACGCGGCGAACTCTTCATCGGCCCGGTCATCGAAGTGTACGAAGGCATGATCGTCGGCGAAAATTCCCGCGAGCAGGACATGGAAGTCAATGTCACCAAGGAAAAGAAGCTCACCAACATGCGCTCTTCCTCCGCCGACGAAGCCATTCGCCTCATCCCCCATCGCCAGCTCAGCCTCGAGCAGGCCATCGAATTCATCGCCGACGACGAGTTCGTCGAAATCACCCCCAAATCCATCCGCCTCCGCAAAAAGGTTTTGCAGTACAACAAGCGCCCCCGCCGCTGGCAGGAAATCCGCGCCTCCCAAGAAGCCGCTAACTAATCCTAGGGAACCCCGTAGGGGCGCCGCACTCCCGCGCCCGTCATTCCTTTGCTGAAGGGTTTGTTTGGAGTGCGGCGGCTCGCCGCCTCTTTTGCGGCTGCATGCCCCGCCAACCAACCCCAATTCCTCTCTAACCCGCCGTCCCCAGAGGCACTACCACTTCGATTCCTCTCCGCACTGTGGCACAGTCACTCCTGACTGTGCTCTTGGGTTTCTCTTCTCCGCGAATCTCTGCATACTCAGCGTCGGCGTTTACCCCGACCCGGCCGGGGCGTTGTCTTTACTCTTCCCCCGCCTTGCTTCCCTCCCCATTTCATCGCACAATCTCCCCGTCGCGAGGTGCTCCCATGCGCGCTTTCCTTCTTCTCCCCATCGCCGCTCTCCTGGCCACTCTGCCCTTCGTCGAGTCCCACTCCTATCCCGCGCCCGACTCTCCTTCCATGCCGCTCCCGCAATTCGACGCCTCCGGAGCGCTCGTTCGCCCCATCAATTTCGAGCATTGGACCTTCGTCGGCTCCAACATCGGCATGACCTATTCCGACGAGCACCCCCAGGGTCCCGGCGAATTTCATAACGTCTACACCCAGCCCGAAGCCTTCGATACCTACCGCTCCACCGGCAAATTCCCTGAAAAAACCACCTTCCTGCTCGTCGTCTATCAACCCGCCCAAAAAGCCAGCATCAACAAGGGCGGCTATTTTGAAGGCGAAATGACCGGTCTCGCTGTCTCCGTCAAGGATTCCTCCCGCTTCAAGGAAGGCTGGGCCTACTTCTCTTTCGGCGAAGGCGGCGACCTCGCCGCAACCGCCAAAGCCCTCCCCGCCCCCATGTGTTTTTCCTGCCACAATCAGCACGCCGACGACGACCACGTCTTCGTCCAGTTCCACACCATCCTCCGCTCCGCCCGCCACAAATCCCTCCCCTAATCCTTTGCGCTACACCACTAACTCCACTTCTCCCATCAACCCCGCTCTTCGGACCAACTCAAACCACGTCATTCCCAACGGAGTCTTCGGAGTGAGGAATCTCTCTTCGATTCACGCTCGCACTAGGGCGACTTGTCATTCCGCCAGCCCCGCTTGTCGCGCTTCGGTTCTTTTGTAGGGCTCGCCTTCCGAGGCGGGCCGCTTTTCCCCGGTCAGTCATTCCGCTCAGCCCACCGCATCCGCCCATCATAATTCCCGCCATTTCAGCGCATACACACACCGTCATTCCGAGCGGAGTCTGTGTAGCGAGGAATCCCTCTTCGATTCATCCCAGCCCAGAATGAAGTGTCATTCCGCCTGCCCTGAGCGCAGTCGAAGGGACCGGAGGGCTGCGCCTTCTGCAGCCCGTAGTGGAGGAATCGCGGCACAATCCCTCGGCGTCATTCTTCTCTCGCCCAACGCAGTTTTCGGAATTAATGTAGTTTTTAACTGTCTTAGCTTCGAGGAATCATCGGCGGCTTGTTAGGGTGCATGCCACCGAGCGTATTGAACTCCCAGCTTGCGGCAGAAGTTTTGAAGACTCGCCTCGGTTATGGATTTGTCGATGAATAGGGGGTCGTCAAAAGCGTCGTACCACTGCATCAGGCCGTGGTTATCGTTGTAAGCATGAAAATGGTCGCAAACCTCTGGCCCCACATGTCTCCCCGCTAGTGTTGCCATTTCATGGATGAATTGCTCTGTCGCAAGCACATGAAACACACTCGGTTTCGGCCAGATTGTACCCGGCGGTATCCGTAGGGTTGCGGCAACGGCGCTGGACGCGAGCAATGTCCGAACGTCCGAGGAGATGCTCGTGCCCTCGAAACACAGGTGCACCGGCAACGCGAGAACTTCGGTCAATGCCGAGAAGAACTTTTCGGCATTCCTGATGCCCGCGACCTCCCAACCACTCACAAAAAGCGGTTTGCTGGACATGGCTCCATGTTAGCAATTTCTCCCGGCATTTTGGGCAGACAAAGCCATCTGAATGATTCCAGCGCGTCCGGCACAGGGTGTCGGGGATTGTGGAGGCGCTGGTGGACTATGACTTGCATAATCGCAGGCTGACTCATCTCCAAAATTTCCCTTGACTGTCTATTACCCTCCTGGATAATTATAGCTGAGTTAATTTGTGTCTTGCTCTTGCCAAATCCTCGCGCCGCTCGCCATCCACCTAACCGCCTTTTCTCACGAGGGGCAGGGTAAGTGAGCGATTCAGGCTTTGTGTTGGTCAGTTTTCTCTGCTGAGTGGCTTTTTGTCTATTTGTGGGGCTATTGGTCGTTCCGAGTCCTGTTGGAAACGTT
>Ga0208937_1000075_pt1 | contig 93687 bp, 99 predicted proteins | sample June2015DPH_11_5_FD_184705 | JGI IMG/M metagenome (GOLD analysis project Ga0208937, IMG submission 184705) | Peatland microbial communities from SPRUCE experiment site at the Marcell Experimental Forest, Minnesota, USA - June2015DPH_11_40... | ecosystem: Environmental > Terrestrial > Soil >... | reverse complement strand
CTTCATCGTCCGCTCCATCGCGGCCTGCGTGTAAGAAAACATGCCTTCCATGCTCTCCTACAACCGCCGCCTGCCAAGCGGACACTTCACTTGCTATCTCAACCGGACATATCATGTGCTAACGACAGCGCCGGCTATCTCGAACAACTGCAGCAGAAGATGCGCGAGTACAACTCCGGCAAGATCGCGACCGTCAACGGCCGCTACTATGCCATGGATCGAGACCGACGCTGGGAACGCATCGCCAAGGCCTACAACGCGATGGTCGGAGGCAAAGCCGAGGGCGGAACGTACTCCAATGCAGTGCAGGGCATGAAAGAGTCCTACAACAAAGGCGTAACCGACGAGTTCGTGATGCCCTTCGTTTGCACGGATACGCGCGGCGAACCGCTGGCGAAGATCGGCGACGATGATTCGTGCATCTGCTTTAATTTTCGCGCCGACCGCTTGCGCGAGATCACGCGCGCTCTGTGCCGCAACAGTGGGCTGAACGAGAAGGGCGGGAGCGACTTGCCGGGAGCGGTCGACCTGGATGCGGCCCTCCCGCGCGACCGCGCGCCTAAGAACCTAAGGTACGTTTGCATGACGCGGTACGACAAGAACTTCGACCTGCCGGTAGTGATTTCACCCGAGTCGCTGACGAATATTCTCGCGGATGTCATGGGCGGGTTGAACATGCGCAACTTGCGCGTGGCGGAGACAGAGAAATATGCGCACGTGACGTATTTTTTTAATGGCGGCGTGGAGCGGCCATTCCCGGGGGAAGAACGCGTTCTGGTGCAATCGCCGAAGGTTGCAACTTACGACCTGAAGCCGGAGATGAGCGCCGCCGGCGTTGCCGAGGCGGTGGTCAAGGCCACGAACAACGGCACGTTCGACGTGATGATCGTCAACTTCGCCAACGCCGACATGGTCGGGCACTCGGGCAAGATCGACCCGACGGTGCGGGCGACCGAGACGGTCGATGCCTGTCTGGGCGAGATCGAGAAAGCTGTACGCGCTAAAGGCGGAGCCATGCTGATCACCGCCGACCACGGCAACGCCGAAATGATGATCGATCCCGAAACCGGAGGTCCGCATACGGCGCACACGACGAATCCGGTGCCGTTCATCGTGGTTGCGGAAGATGCAAAGCAATTCACGCTCAACCCGAACGGTTCGCTGCGCGATATTTCGCCAACAATGCTCGGCATGTTAGGCATCACCGAGCCGAAAGAAATGACGGGGACGGATTTGCGGATACCGCGAAAATCTTGAACCGCCGAGACGTAGAGGACGCCGAGAACATTTCAGATCACCCGATGACCCGACCTCCCGATGACCCGATTCGCATTCTGATTTGCGCTAGCCATCCGTTTGACCAGTGGAACGCTCCCTCGTGGTTTCCGGAGCGCTTGCGGCGCGAGTTCCCGCGGGTCCACGTCGTCCATCTTCCCGACTACAAGCGCATGGATGAAGAAATTGTCGATGCTGAAGTCGTTGTCGCGTGGTCAATCCGTCCCGGGCAGATCGCGGCGGCAAAGAAGCTGCGATGGATTCACTCTCCGGCGGCAGCCGTTCATCAGCTAATATTTCCGGAACTCGTCAACAGCGAGATTGTTCTCACCAACGCGCGCGAAGTGCACGGGCCGGTTGTTGCCGAACACGTAATCGCGCTCATCTTGGCGCTGGCCAAGAAAATTCCGGGCTCGGTGCGCCTGCAGGAGAAGCACGTTTGGGGGCAGCAGATCCTGTGGGACGAACTGCCTCGAATCCGAGAAGTTGCAGGCGCAACCGTCGGCGTGGTCGGGCTCGGCAGTATCGGACGGCCGGTGGTGAAGAGCGCGAAAGCCCTGGGCATGCGGGCGATCGTTGTGCGCGAGCATCCAGAGAAGGGAAGTGAAGGCGCGGACGCCGTATTCGCTCCGGCACAAATCGACGAAGTCTTTCGGCAAGCGGATTACATTGTGCTGGCTGCGCCGGTCACGGATCGTACGCAGGCAATTGCGAACGCCGAACGGTTGGCGCTCATGAAGCCGGGCGCCTGCCTGATCAACGTCGGTCGCGGGCCGCTGGTGGATGAGCTCGCACTCGCGGCCGCTCTGCTGGAAGGAAAGATTGGAGGCGCGGCGCTCGATGTGTTTCCGGAAGAACCGCTGGCCGCCGATTCTCCGCTGTGGGACGTGCCCAATCTCCTGATTACTCCACACACGGCCGCGCTGACCGACAAGTTATGGGAGCGCCATTACGTGTTGTTCTCCGAGAATCTGCGGCGGTATTTGAGCGGCCGGCCGCTGCTGGCCGTAGTAGATAAACGGAAGGGATACTGAGTTGGTGACCTTGTGTCACGTTCCGGAAATTCGTGTTACAAAAACACGCTGTCATCCTGAGCGAAGCGAAGGACCTCTGCATCGCACATTCAAATCCATAGGTCCTTCGCTTCGCTCAGGATGACAACCTAAATTCATGTTGCGAATTTGCGGCTCCTAAGACGCCCTCAAAGCGCCAGACAACGGCTCCCGATCAAGCAGCCATACTTACTCTGCGTCCTCGGCGATCTCTGTGGTTGAATGATTTTCCCTACCGCGTATCCACTCCAAACCCCAAAATCGCATTTACTTCGACCGGCTCATTGCCGCGAAATGCCGGACGGAATTTCCAACTGTGCAGAGCAACCAGAATCTTTGAGGTCGTCTCGGCGGCGCCGGGCTCGAGTACTTTCAGGTCTTTGAGAACTCCGGAGCGGTCGAGGGTGCAGGCGATCACCACGCGCGTGGGGCGAAGACCATTGGGTAGATCTTTGCGCATGGCTTCGGGGTCGCTTAATTTTTCCGAAGAAGGATGCGTTGCCGACGCGGGGTCGGCGTACTCCATCACTGCCGTGCCGAGTGAGGTCTCGATGTAGATGGAGCGAGTTATGTCGCCTTTCAGGAAGCCGTAGTACGCGAACGCGCCACCGGAGCGAGGGGTCGCTTCGATCGTAATTCCCGATCCTTTGTGAGCGTTGGGGGAAGAACGTCCGGGGCCGGTCGATGGGGCGTCGCCGCCGGGAGATCCGAAACTGGGCAAGTTGATGGTGGTGGTGCCGCCCTCCACGGATACGCCAGGCATAGCGGGCGTGCCGCTGGTGCCGCTGCCCGCGCCACCAGGCCCGGGATACGGCGAAATCCCTCCGTGAGCGTTGGGATCAGAGCCGCGTCCTGTGCCTTCTCTACCCGCGCCTGAACCTTCTCCTTGCAACCCGCTGCCGGGGCCATTGCCTTTGCCGATGCCCGACCCGCCGCCGCTGCCGCCGAGACCGCTTTTTGCCGTGCCGCTCGGTGACATGGCGAGAGCGCCAGCACCGGACGAGTTCGGCAGTCCAGGTTTCGTTCCGGGTTGGCTGGAGACGACGACCCCAGAGCCGGTCGCGTTCCCGCCGGCATTACTCGGTGGAGCTACGGAAGAACCCAAGTCGAGCGGACCTCCGGCGCCGGCTCCTTTGTTGCCTCGTCCGCTGCCAGAGAGCCCTTTGCCGCCGCCCAGGCCCGGCGGAGGCGGTACGACGTCCGCGGAGCCGAGGAGCGAACCGGCGGATTGACCGGAGCGGCCGCCGCCGTTTTTCTGGAAGCCGTGGCCGTCGATGCTGGCGGGAGGTGGCACAACCTGGGGCGTAAGCGCGGCAGCGCCAGATCTTGCGAGTGACCCTCCGCCGGACGCAGTGGGTGGCGGAGGCACGGGTTTCGCGCGCAAGTCGCCCGTGGCAGAGCTTCCCCAGCTATTGAGATCGCGGCTGACCTGCGATGGCGGCGGCGCCACGACGGCCGGGGCGGGCAGCGACAGCTTGGGTGAGGACGACACGTCACGCTGAGGCGCGGAAACCGGCGGCGCAACCACGTCTAGAGTTTGTGTCAGCGGCGTGCGGGAACTGGCCAAGTCGCGCTGCGCATCGCGTGGAGCCGGTGCGATGACGGCCGGCGCGAGCGGGCTTGCGGTCCGCATTTTGTCTCGCGAGACATTCGGCGCGGGAGGGACGATGGCCGCGCTCAAGGCTGGCGAAGTGCGCGAGCTGCTGTGAGAAACTTCGGGCGCGGGTGGGATGATGTTGGCCGTCAGTGTGCTGGGAGTGCGGCTCGCCGATGAATTCAGTTCCGGCGAAGGCGGCACCGCGCGCATCGCAGGCAGAGTTGGCGCAGTGCGAGAAGAACGCAGGCCTTCGGCGGGAGGCGGTCCGGGATTCGGTTTGAACGCAAGCAGATTGGCAACCGCGGAATCGGAGTGCGGCAGATTCACCTTGGGAGCGTCCACAACTTTCTCGCTGGCCTTATCGCCGCGCGCTACGCGGATGGTCTGTGTGCGATGGTGGGCTTGCTGACCGCCGGCGCGTCCGGACTTGCCGGACTGCGCGCCGCCCCTGTCTTGGGTTTGCGGCAGTTCGTCGCCGGAGTAATAGATGACGTCCCACTGGAGGCGGGTTGGAGAAGCGGGGGGTTGAAGACTCTCAAAGCGCTCGGGGAGCACGATGACCGCGATTAGCAGAAGACACTCGAGTAGCCAGCAGACAATCATGCCGCGATACGGGAACATGCCGACGGGCGCTTCTCCGGCCAGGCGCCTCGGAGAGCGGGCGAGCGCCGGACGTAAAGCCGACTTGAACTCTTCCCATCGCGACGACCATTCCACCAGCAGGCGCGGCGGCTCGGGCCATTGCGTGGCGACTTCGGGAATGGCGGCAACTTCGGGCATTGTTTTGGACTGCGTTATTTTCTGGGGGAATTCGTACTAGTGTAGTGTGCCAGAAGGATGCTCTGATTATCGCGGTGACTTCAGTGTTTTTTGTGTCTTTTTTTTCTCTCGGACACTGGAACATTCTCGGATGCTTCGAGCCGTCGAAGCGATGTGTTTACCAGTTAGTACCCCTACCCCCCCCCCGGTCTATTGGAATCATTGACTTAGGGGGAAATTCCTGCCAGGTCTTTGGGGAATAAGGACTTATATGTAAAGTATTCCGGAATAAGGAGTTACGAGATCCATTCGCTTCGCTCAGGATTTCGGCAGCGGGCTCACCCCTTCGACTACGCTCAGGGTCACGCCCGCTAATCGCCTCAAGTTAGCTTGGTTTCCGGCCAATTCGACGCGCCCTCGCTGGTGCCCGCCACGGGGAATCAATCACTTAGCGTGGGTTTTTTGGTGCGAATTACCAGTTAGCTTTCAAAGTATTCAAAGAAATGGAGTTATTCGCTAGACGCCCGATAAACGGGTCGAAGAGGTGGGCCACTGAAAAATGAACGATGGCGGGTCGGATCAGTTGTCAAGGAGCAGGTTGTGCTGAGGCAAATGCTTGTTTGCTATGAATTTATTTTAACAGGTGAGTCAAGAGCGCTTGCGGGGGAAGTTATTGGTGCATTCACAATACCGGAATCTCTGCACAGCTACACCAAACGAATCCTGAAGAGTCGTTAGAAGCTACCGCGATTGCCAGCGCCTCGGATTGCGCCTGCCGTGGAAGCAGGCGATTACCATAATCCGATGCTCCTGAACCTCGAAGAATATTCCGTATGGGGAGCGCCGCACTCCCGCACGCCGACGGCCCCGGTGGACGACAGGGAACTGCAATGGATTTTCTGCGATTGCCGCAACCGCGGCTTCGACCGCCAGCGCGAAACGCTCCCCAAGCTGTGGGCGAATGTGGTCATACCAGGCCCGCGCTTCCAGCAAATCCTCATTTGCATCTGGTATCCAGACGACCGGGAGAGTCACGGTCCCTTAAACAGGCCCGCCCTGACCTGCTCCCAGGGGATGACAGCGGAAGGATCTTGCTCATGCCGAGCGATGCGGTAATCAAGCTCCGCCCGTTGCGCGTCCGTCAGCGATACTGCGTCCGCTTCCAGGCTTTCCCAGACCGTATCCAGCAGATCTGCCTTCTCCGCAGCGGAGAGGCTGTTGATCTGGTTTCGCAAATCGCTCATACGCCTATAACCCTAGCGCGGTTTCTTCGCACTGGCAAGCACGTGGCTAGTGACTCGATGCGTTATCATAGGTGCCCGCCAGACCTCCCAGGTTGGCGCCCAAAGAACGGGCGCGAACCCTTCGACAAGCTCAGGGCAGGCTCTGGGGCACCGTGCACCGTGCATCACCTCGGCGGCCAAAGGGTGTGATGAAAAAAGTCAGGGGTCAGATTGCGGAAGTGAGGACGCCCGCGGCGGGCCACTTCTCGAAAGGCGCGAGAAGTGGCGCACCCCCAGTTATTTCGGTCGACGTTTCAAGGGCCAACCTCGTTATACTTCCCACGTAATGTGGCCCACCCGCCCGAGATGCAGCCTGCCTGGAGTTCAGCACTGAACGCGGGAAAGGAACTATGAAACAGAAGAAGGCACAGGTCTGCGAGTGACGCGGGCTACTTCGGATTTATGTCAAGGACGGCAAAATTCAGATGAACCGAACGCAGAGAGTTGTTCTCATCGTCTACTGTGTGTTGCTCGCCTATTGCTGCGTCTGGGTGCCTTGGCATGTGGAGATGCACATATCACAAGACTTGAGTAGGCCGACATCGGTACGCATGGGCTACGGATGGCTTTGGGCTGGGCCGAGCGATAGTGACGTACAAAGACCTGCGTCCGCAACGCTAGATTTGCCTATCATCGGCTTGCGATTCTTAGCTGTCACTGCTATCGCAGGAGCGGCATTTTTCGCAGGCGGGTGGGCCACATTTACGTGGCAAGTATAACGCCGGTGTGTCTTTAGAACGTTTGCCGAAACAAATGGGGGTGCGCCACTTCTCGCGCTTTTCGAGAAGTGGCTTTGGCCGCGATTGCCGGGCAGAATCTTTCATCACCATTTGGTGGTGCGCCCCGTTCGGGGGGCGGGCGTCCGCGTTTCGGTCGTCCCTACGGGACTTGGGTCATCGTTGCACGCTACCCCGCGCTGAAGCGCGGGGCTAGGTTTGGACGCCCCTCCGGGGCTGCTCGGTAGAAGCGCGAGAAGTGGCGCCCCCCCGACGCGACCTCACCTCAGGCGCTAAAGCGCGGACACATTTTCAGACTTAACAGCACGAGCAAACTCGTGCCCTTCCCGCTCGTGGAGAGGTCAGCTCTTGTTATCGCAGCGGTGAACCGCTGCGCCACCTAAAAGCAGGAATAAAACCGAGTTTCTCCGCGCCGCAGCCTTACCTCGGCGGCTAAAGCCGGCATTGATTTGGCGGGACTTACGGCGCGGCTGAAGCCGCGCCCCTTCAAAACAAAATCAAAACCTGGGTTTTCCCGCAAGATGTGAAGTGCGCTTTCCACAAAGGCATTTATGTGGAGAGCTCTAATGGTCGATGCTGCGCGCTTCAGGCGGCCTCAGTGTGAATCGGACGTTCTTCGAAAGAAATATCCACCTGGTCGCCGACGACGGTCAGGGACTCGCGAACGGCGCCAGTGGGAAGCTCAAGCACGGAAGCGGCGTGGATGCGAACGGCAGCCAGTCGCCAAGGTTTGAGGTCCTCTTCAATGTGGATGACAATCCGTTCCCGGTCAAGGTAGACGGCGTCGATCGGGAAGCGCATGGCGAAGGTGTGGATGCCGTGGGAAGGGTTGATCCACAATCCCTGGCCGCGTGAGAAGCGGGACGAGTCGGTAGCCATGAGGCCGCGAAAGCGCGACCAGTGGGTGTGCGCGATCAGGAGATCGGTCGCGAGATAGGTGGTGCGTGTACGGTTAAACGCGTATCCCTTGGGCCCGCGAGGAGGCATAACAACTTGGCTCAGGTGTGGAACTCCTTAGAGCGTTCAGAGAACGAATCCCGGTTCCCCGTCTTGGCAAGCTGGGCATTTGCGCTCGTAAATGTCCGATCCGTTTGCACCGTAGTTATGACCGCATTTGCCACACGCAAGCTGATAGATGTATTGGGAGAGATCCACTCCACGGTGACCGGTATTCCGCACCACCACCTGCCCCTTCCTGTTCTTGAATCCAATTGCGGTGGTCACTACGCTTTGAGACCCCATAACTCGATTTTATCAGAGTCGTTTGCGCCTCGACCTCTCAATTCGGATGAAAGATTCACCGTTTCCCCCCGGCAGCCGGCATGAATATGTGCAACAACTGAATTACGGCCGGCCCGACGGTGACGAAAATCAGGGAGGGCATCACAAACAGGACGAGGGGAATGATCATTTTGACGGTAGTTTTGGCGGCCTGTTCTTCGGCGCGCTGGCGGCGCTCGGTGCGCAGGGAATCGGAATGGACGCGCAGGGCCTGGGCAACGCTGGTTCCGAAGCGGTCGGTCTGAATAAGGGTTGCGACCAGAGCGCGAATGTCATCGACGCCAGTGCGCTCGGCGAGATTGCGGAGCGCCTCGACGCGAGGCTTTCCAGCGCGAGTTTCGAGATCGAAGAGATGGAATTCAGCGCTCAGTTCCGGGTGCGCGTGGCGCAGGTCCTCGCCCACCCTCATCATAGCCTGATCGAGAGACAAGCCCGCTTCCACGCAGATCACGGTCAAATCCAGTCCATCGGGAAGGCCGAGGCGAATCCGGCGCTGCCGTTCCTGGAGCTTCTTCTTCAGCAAGAATCGCGGGAGAAAAAAGCCGAACGCCATCATGCCGAAAAGCAGCAAGGGCGAGTTGAATCCGGTAAACAGAAAAACCGAGAAGAACCCAATCGCGGCGAAGAGGACGCGCAAACCGCGATAGATGGTAACGTGTTGGGGGCTGCGATATCCCGCCTGAATCAGCCAGAGCCGGGTTTTCGAAACATCTGCGGGCGAGAGCGGCAAGGCGCGGCTGAGCGGATCGAGGGCCTGCTGCATGCGTTCGCGCATGACGGGTTTTGCCTGGGATTTGGGGCGCTGCCAGCCGATTTCGCGGAGGCGGGATCCGAGCACCGACGAAGGCGCAACTGCGGCCGCTCCAAAGGCGAACACGATCACCACGATGGTAAGAAAAACGACAATCGAGAGTGCCAGAGCCAGCGTCATAAATCAGACCTTGTTCATCAGACTTGGATCCTGATAATTTTGCGAATGAAAAAGTAGCCGATCGTCTGCAAAGTGATGCCGCCGACGATCAAAGCATGTCCCATCGGGTCGGTGAACAGCGGGCGAATGAATCCCGGGTTGAGGATCAGCATGATGACCACAATCGTGGGCGGCAGCGCCATGAGCAGAACCATGGTGAGACGACCTTGGGCGGTGTGGACGCGGACCTGGCGCAGGATTTTGAAGCGCTCGCGAATGACGTAAGAGAGGTTGTCAAGAATCTCGGCAAGATTGCCGCCGGTTTCGCGCTGCAACATCACTGCCGTCACGAAGAACTTGACGTCGACCAGAGGAACACGGTCGGCCAGGTTGAGCAGGGCGTCGCGTACCGGGAGCCCGAATTTCTGTTCTTCGTAGAGCTGGCGAAATTCTCCGGCAACGGGTTCGGAGACTTCGTTGGCAATCATTTCGAGCGCGGTGGTAAATGCGTGTCCGGCGCGAACGGCGCGGGCGAGCGTATCGATGGCCTCGGGAAACTTCTCCTCAAATTTCTGGAAGCGCTTCGTCCGCATGTGCGAGGCATAGGCGTAGGGGACAAAAAACCCGAGCAGAGCGCCGGCCCAGCCGAACGCCACGTTGCCGCCGGCGATGAAAGCGATGGCTGCGATTACCACGGACGACACGGCGCAAAGCATCAGGAAGTTTCCGGCGCGAACATCGACGTGTCCCTGAGCCAGCATTTTTTGCAGAACAGAGACGCGCTCCGAGCGGCGCAGAAAGGTGTCGAAAGCGGGTATCCGGCTGAGCACTTCGTCGCGAAGAAGGGCCAAGTCCGGCGTGGGTTGTTCGGCTGGTTTCTGAACGGTGGAGAGGCGATCGCGGAGAACGCGGGCCTGGGCCTTGCGCTGATCGAACAAAGACATGGCGGTAAAGACCGCCACCGTGACCACCACAAATACCAGCAAGGCGATAAAGAACGGCATCCGCTAGACCTCCATCCGGGACTTGAAGAGCGCGGGACTCAGGCGGCAACCGGCGGTGGCGAGGCGCTCCGCGAAATGCGGCGGTTGACCAGTGGAATGGAAGACGCCGCGCACCTTCCCGCTTTCGTCAATGCCGCTGCGGTCAAAGACGAAAATGTCCTGCAGCGTGATCATCTCTCCGTCCATTCCGGTGACCTCGGAAATCGTGACCACCTTGCGCGAACCGTCGGAGAGACGCGCGACCTGAACTACGGCGTGCACAGCGTTGGCGATCTGCTGGCGAATCGCACGCTCGGGAATATTCAGGTTGGCCATGGAAACCATATTTTCGATGCGGGCCAGGGCGTCACGCGGCGAGTTGGCGTGTACGGTGGTGAGCGAACCCTCGTGGCCGGTATTCATGGCCTGAAGCATGTCGAAGGCTTCTTCGCCGCGCACCTCGCCCACCACAATGCGATCGGGACGCATGCGCAGGCTGTTGATGACGAGCTGGCGCATGCGGACCGAGCCTTTGCCCTCGATGTTGGGAGGGCGGGTTTCCAGGCGAACCACGTGTTCCTGCTTGAGCTGCAATTCGGCCGCGTCTTCAATCGTTACGATGCGCTCCGAATTCGGAATGTAACCGGAAAGGACATTAAGAACCGTGGTCTTGCCGGCGCCTGTTCCTCCTGAAATGATCACGTTCAGGCGGCCCTTGACTATGGCCGAGAGCAGTTCGAGCATGGGCTCGGTCATGGTCTGGTTGTCGAGCATGTTGCGCCAGGTCACCGGGTCACGGCCAAAGCGGCGGATGGAGAGGCAGGCGCCGTCGAGCGCCAGTGGCGGAATGATGGCGTTGACGCGCGAGCCATCCTGCAAGCGCGCATCCACCATCGGCGAAGACTCATCGACGCGCCGCCCGATGCGGGACACGATGCGATCGATGATCTGCATTAGGTGCTGGTTGTCCTTGAACGACAAGCCGGTGATTTCAAGCTTGCCGGCGCGTTCGACGTACACGCGGTCGAAGCGGTTGACGAGAATGTCGGAAATCGTGGGGTCTTTGAGGAGCGGTTCGAGCGGGCCGAGGCCGAAGATTTCGTCGAGGATCTCGCGCGACAACTGCTCGCGTTCGGCGAAACTGAGCGGGACCGCCTCACTGTTCACCGAACTGCGGATCAGGACGAGAACTTCTTCGCGCGCCGAATCTCCGGTCGTGCGGCCGAGTTTTTCCAGGTCGAGGCGATCGAGAATCTTGCGGTGCAGGTCCGCCTTGACCTGTTGGTACTCGGTCCGCTCGAAGGCTTGCAAATTTGCCATAATTTCTAAACCGTCGGTCGTTCGCTATTCGCTATTCGCTTTTCGCTAAGACCGGCGAACCGTAAAGAGCTGGCGATTAGCGAACGACGAACAGCGAACGACGCGTCACTAGACCGTCTTAAACCTAGACCGTCTTAAACAGCGACCAGGCAGTGCGCTTCACTTCCAAATCGTCCTTGGTCAGATATTCCGCCAGACCGGAAATGGAGCGGGCAATTTCGGTGGTCCCCTGCTGCATCAAGGGAACGCCGCGATCAATCGCGGTCGAGACCGCGAAGTACTGATTGGGAATCCGCCAGAGCACCGGCGCGCCGATGGCGGCCTCGGCCTCCGCTTCATTGAAGCCCGCCACCTTGCGGTAACGGTTCAACACTAATGCAAAACGGTCCCGCGAGCCGCTCTCGCCGAGATACTGGGCCACTCTTCCTGCGCTAAACAGGGAAGCGACATCGGCGTGGGCGATCAGCAGAATTTTCGTTGACAGGTTGCTGACCAGGCGAGTCGCGCTGTCGAGGCGGGAGGAAGCGTCCACTACGATGTAGTGAAACAGGCCGGCGATCGAGTCAAAGAGGCGGGCAAAGTCGGAAGCCGGGGACTCGATGGCCGTGGGAGCCGTAGCCCCGGCCAGCACGTGCAAGCCTCGATCGTGACGCACCATGAAGCTATCGAGCAGCGACGAGTCCAGGCGGTGCAGATTCGTGACCGCATCCGAGACGGTGAACGTTGGCTTCAGATTGAGATGCAAGGCGCAGTGACCCATGGGCGCCAAGTCCACCAGCGCCGTGCTGTGGTGAATCGACTGCAAGGCCAAAGCCAGGTTGACGGCGACAGTAGTGGCGCCGCTGCCACCTTTGGCGTTCACGATCGTGAACACCTTTCCCCGTGAACTTTCGCGCCCAGGCTTGCGGCGAGTTGCCGTCAGCCGGACGAAGGCTTCCAGCAGATCGGTTGTGGTGGTTGGGCGCTCAATGTATTCGCGCACACCCGCCCGCATGGCGCTGACAATCAACTGGGGTTGAGTCATGGGGCCGACGGCGAACACGGCGGAATCGGGAAGTTCCTGGTGCAGCAACTCTATTGCCCGCAGCGCGGAAGTGATGCCATCGGCGGCAATATCCACCAGAATCACCTCGGGCGCAAAGGCTTGAGTTCTACGGATGACCGGGTCGTTGACAGCCAGAGGCATGGTTGCGTTGCTGTACACGGTGCGGGCAACGTTGGTGCCATCCACCAGAACCTGCAGCACCGCGCGCTGGTCATTGTCGGTGGCGAATACGGCTACTGACAATTCCGGCATGACTCGTTCCCCACCGCCCTTTCTAAAGCTCCCAACTTCCGTCCCTGCGTACGAGCCAGTTCCTACTTGCCGCCCTCAGGTTTCTTGCCATCGAACTTGCCCTTATCCAGATACGGCACCGGGTTCACAGGACCCGTCGGCGCCTGGACACTGGGCGAAACCCGGTGCACCGTGCACAGAACCATCAATTCCGAGTTGCTCTTTTGGTTGCTCTTGCTCTTGAAGAAATTGCCGAGGATCGGGATGTCGCCCAGTCCCGGAATCTTGTTCCCAACATTTGTGACCCGGTTATCCATCAGGCCGGCGATGACGAAGCTTTGGCCATCCTGCAGCTCGAACTCGGTCTCCGCCTTGCGCGTGCTGATGGCGGGTATGGTAGTTCCGGCAACCGTGACCGCGTCCGCGAAGTCCAGCGTACTCACCTCGGGAGCCACGTGCAGGTGGATGCTGCCGTTCGGCTGAATCACGGGCGTGAACTTCAGGCGCACGCCAAACTCGCGAAACTGAATGGTGACGGTTGCAATTCCGCTGGCGTTTTGCTGCGCGACGGGAAACGGAAATTCTCCTCCGGCCAGGAAACTGGCTTCCTTGCCATTGACCGCGACCAGGTTGGGCTCGGCCAGAATCTGCAAAAGATTTTGTGTCTTAAGGGCCTCGATCACTGCGCCCAGATGGACCTGAGGGTTAAAGAAGAACATGTTGAGTACGTTCGATACCGTCGCCGCACTGGGAAATGGGCTGTTCGATCCCGTATCGCTGATGGTCCCGAGGCCGGTGACTCCGCCGAACTGGCCGGTGGTCGTGCTGCCGATGGTATTTGCAGCGCCGGTCGAAAGCAGATTGATGCCCATTTGGGTCAGCGCGCTGCGATCGACTTCCGCGAACTTGACTTCGAGCAGCACTTCCTCTGCCCCGACTGGGCCGAACGTCAGCACGTTCACGACATTCTTGGAATACGCCGAGGCAAGCGCGCCAGCATGCTTGGAGACGTCTTCGGTGGTGACGTGTCCGGAAAGAACAATTGCGTTACGCGAAGGCGTCACGTTGATCTGCTCGTCCGGGAAAAGCCGGTGCATTTCTTCCGAGGCCGCGGTGATATCGACATCCACCCGAAGATCGAAGCTGCGAGAGCGCTCCAGTTCGTCCCAGATCAGCAGTGAAACCTCGCCCGGAGCCAGTCCATTGACCAGGACTTGCGTTGGTGTGACGACCAGCGCATCCGCCACCGCAGGGTCTGTTACCGAGACGCGCTTCAGTCGTTCGGTAGTGTTAATCAGAAGGGACTTACCCACCATCACGCGCAGCGGAGCCGCACCCGCGGTAACGCTCTGGTTGGGTGCAGACGCGGCCGTGGTGGAGGATTGCGCGGCGGGCGCATTGTCCTGGTTTTGAGGAGGAGCGTTCTGAGAAGAAGCCGAAGCCGTTGCCGAAGCGGCCGTTGCATTGCCGTCGGGAGCCACGGTGCGCGCGAACATCAGTGTCGCGCCGAGAATTGAAGCGGCTGCGATGAACGTAAGAGCTTTCATGAATTCGGACCTCTGCGAGGCTGCACGAGCAAATCCATCGAGGGCAGATCCATCATATGGAATGAGCGGCCGCGAACTATTGCGGTATTGCCGGCTCAAACTTGCTTTCTTCCCGTTTGCTGCCACGGATCATTTCTACCGCGTAGGGCGCTGGCGCAGGCGGCGGAACTTTCGCTGCCACCTTGCGGACTTTCGACTTGGGCTCGGTCGCCACGGGTGTCTCGCCCAGGTACAGCGAACTTGTCCGCGTCGCGCTGATGCCTCCCTTTTTTGTGTCCAGCGGATTGCGCAAAGACAGCTGAATCCGTCCTTCCTGCGAAACCAGCGCCAGCTTCTGCGCGTCGTCCGGAGAAACCAGCAGCGTAATCACCGAGGCGGTTTGCGCGTCTGCAGAAGCGTTCCGGTCCAGGCTCTTGCCGGCGGCGATAACGGCGACGTTTTCGAGGACGGTGGTGGTTTGGCGCTCGTTGCCGCCGCCTTGATTACCGGTAGCCAGCACATCCACGCGCGTGCCCGGTTGCACGAAGCCCGCCACCGAAACCACGTCGTTGACGCGCACGGAAACCGCGCGCATTCCCTGCGGGATCATCGATGGCAGGCCAGCTCCCGCGTTCAACGCCGCCAGCTTGTTCGACAGAATAAATTCACCCTTGCTTATCGGCAGAACTGCGCCGCCGCGCTCCAGGACCTGCGATGTTCGGGAGAAGGCCCCAGGGGGAACCGCCGATTGCGGCAAAGTGATCACCCGGATATCGCGAGCATCCAACTTGGCTCCGACCTGAATATCGTTGGCAGCCACCACGACCGGAACTACGCGCTCATTGCTGCTTGAGCCTGGAGAGGTCCGCAGCTGGTTATAGACGGTAAAGGCGACGAGCAGGCCGACAGCCAGCGCCAAGCCTCCGATCATCAACAAGCGGCTTCGGTTCATTCCTCTCCTTCCGGACAACGCCGGACTCATTCGTCGCCACGGCGAACTTGTCTCTCCGCGTGTGCGACGTACTTCTAAGGTTGCGGCGTCCTACTGTGCGATTTGGCTGGCCACCGACGAAAACACATTGTTCGCATTGCCGCCGATCAGGCGGATGGTGCCGATCACGATCACCAAAATCACGGCCAGCATCACGGCGTATTCCGCGATGTCCTGCCCTTCCTCATTACGCCACAAAACCTTAGCCAAATTAGTCATTCTAGACTCCTTCGGGCTTTGCGCTAGACACTCCCAATCTGGGACGAGCGTTGGAACCAGTTCCTATTCGCCTTAGTTTCGCAGATTCGGGATGGCTCTGGGAAACATTTTTTCACTTTCGTAACCCCCACGGGCAATGGGCCTCTGGAAAATGCCAGCATTTTCAACGGCGGACTGCGTCCGGAGCAGGAGGATCGCCTTCGAATCGCTCAATGCAGCATGCCAATTGGGATCGAGAAGGAGGGCTTGCGCCAGCGCGCAGGCAGGGGGAACAAGCACCGCCTCAACTTTCCAACTGTCAAGAACTTCTCGCCAGCCGGTCCGGAGCTGCACCGCAGTCGTAAACTGGCCCAGGAGATCGTCGCCATAGAGGTCCGCGCGGCCGTCCACAAATACGCGATATTCGGGATAAAGCTTCCAGATCGCATAGCCTCCCCAGTCATAGTAAACAAAGATTCTTCCGGGATGGTCGCCGGTCTGCAAGAGCGCGACCGCTTTTTGGGGATACTGCTCCGCCTCGCGAGCGTCTTGGCTGCGGGCAAGACTCACCCACTTCGCCAATGCAAACACTGCCATCAGAATGACAACCGCCCCGTTGAAAAGTCGCCGGAACCGCGAAGAGATGAGTGCCCCACGTCTCGCGTTTTCCGAAAGCCTGCCTGGAGCGCCAGTCGAAGGGTGGGTCTTTTCGCCGCAATCGCCTCTAGCCGCCGGGAGAGCCGCGGCGATCACCGGTATCGCCAGCAAAACGAAAATTGGAATGTGGCGGACGGCGTCCAAAGCCGCGAAAGAAGTAAGGATCAGGGGTACGATGACACGCCCCTTGGGCCGTGAGCGGGAACTGGCGAGTGCGGTCAGAACCAACAGCCATACCAATAAAAATGGGCGATAGAGCCATTCATGAAAATCCGGTGAGTGCCACTCGCCAATAAACGACCGCATCGCGGGCGAGCGCAAAGTATCGAACGGATAACGATAGAGTTGAGCGCCGCTGGGATTGAGAGGCACGAGCGCCAAACAAACCAGCAGAAGCAGTAACACTCGCAGGAGGACGGGCCGCGCCTGCCGCCAGGGCGTGTTGCCGACGGCTGTCTCCATAATTAGGCCGACACCATACGCCAACAACAGCGCCGGGCCGAGCGCGAATCCGGCGTGCAGGTTCACCCATAGGAGAAACAGCGGTGGTATCCAAAACAGGAGCGTGGGCCGATCCTCGCCACGTTCGACCAGCCATAGAAGCAGGCTAGCCAGCGTGAAGGTGAACATCTGCGGCCGCACGCCCCAGCAGGGAGCCGAAGCCAAAGCGCCGCAGACCGTCGCCGCGGCTGCCCACTGCCTCTTTCCGGGACAACGCAGATAGAGCAGCATAAAGCCAGCCGTCGTAACCATCGCGGAGAACACGATCAGCGCACGGGCGCCACCGTGTTTCCAGAGTTCGTAAAACACGACCTCCGACAACCACTCATGCGACACCCAGGCGTGCCCGGCACGAGTGAAGGAAAAAGGGTCGGAATGGGGAACGTAGCCGGTTTCCAATATCCACTGCCCGGTGCGCAGATGCCACCAGAGATCGGGAGCGACTGCCGGGCGCGCCGTCATGCCGAACAACCCGAGGAGTAACACGGCCGGGAAGACGTTTGATAGGGAAAGCTCGCGGGCTCTCACGTTGAGCGATCATACCCCAAACTCGAAAATGCTTCCGGTCGATCCCGAGATTTATTTTGTGCGTTTGCTGGCTGACGATAGAATCCAGGGTCAGCAATGATGGGAAGCAAACTCAAGGCTCGCTATCGCTTTGTCGCGGCTTTTCTGCTCGCCATGGTGGTCGCGAACGGAGTCGAATTCTGGCAACAGCGCGCCCGAATCGCGGCGGCGTACGGAGATTTTTCCGCCTTGTATACCTCTGGCTTAATGCTACGGCAGGGAAAGGGGAGGCTCCTCTACGACCGGCACGAACAGTGGAGGGTCCAGCAGGAGTTTGCCCCGAACGTTGACATTCGCCAAGGCCCGATGCCGTTCATCCGGCCTCCGTTTGAGGCGCTCGTCTTCCTTCCGTTGGCGTACTTTCCCTATCCCGTGGCGCTTGCGATCTGGTCGTTAGCCAAGTTCGTTCTATTGTGGCTCACCGCATGGGTATTGCCCCGCCAGCACCCCTTTACTCGAATCTATCCGTTATGGTTGGAAGTTGTGCTTTGTCTGGGATTCTTTCCCGTATTCCTCGATCTATTCCAGGGGCAGGACGCCATCCTCTTGCTGTTGATCGTTGCGGCAACCCTGAATCGCATGCAGTCCCGAAAAGACGTTGTTGCCGGCGTCATCCTTGCGTTAGGGCTCTTCAAATTTCACTTGGTGGTGCCGATCGCGATCATGCTTTGGCTTGCCGGACGAGCCCGCATCCTCGCCGGATTCCTGCCGGGGGCTGCCGCACTCGTGGCGCTTTCCTGCGTGATTTCGGGTGCGGATGTCCTGTCCGCCTACCCCGCGTACCTCCTCAACCTGAATCGCGCGACCGGCGTCGGAGTCGTGACGGCACAGAGTATGCCGAATCTCCGCGGCCTGCTCACCGCATTTCTCGGACGCGCGCCGTATCCCGGTCCGATCCACTGGCTGCTCTTGCCCGCCGCCGTTGCCGCCATCGTGCTCACGGCCCGCCTTTGGAGGCGCCTGATGAACACGGACTTTTCGGGTCTTGCGTTAGGTTACTGCCTGGCCTTGCTGATCGCTATCCTGACCAGCTATTACGCCTATACTTATGACATGACCTTACTGATAGTTCCGCTGCTTCTGCTCGGCGGCGGATTCCTCGATCAAGCCGGGTTGCCGCCCCTCCCGCGGCGCATGATCGCTGGTGGATTGCTGCTGGTGATCTTCACCCCCTTGTACTGGGCGCTGATCCTTCGACTCGATTGCCCCTATCTTCTCGTTGTTCCGATGTTCATTCTGGCGCTCGGAATCTGGAGTGTGATGCGGCAGTCTCTGCCCGCAACCACGTAGCTCAGAGCGGTCCCCGCTCCGCCGCAATGGCGAAATTTCCGATTGGACGAGAAATGTTTACGGGAGCGTTGTAATATCCAGATTCTCAGATTCCGCGATGAGACCAAACATTTCCCACAAGCCGCTCTGGCTGGCTCTCGCTGCCGCGCTCTGCGCGGCGGGTATGTGGACTTACGTCAACCGCGTGTTGATCCCGTATCAGATCTCCGATGCCGCTACGCGCGGCCGGCCGCGCGGCAATCTTTCTGATCTTTATCCTCGTTGGGTCGGCGCGAAGGAACTGCTCCTCCACGGACGCGATCCCTACAGCGCGGAAGTCACCTGCGAAATTCAAGCCGGCTACTACGGTCGTCCACTCGACCCGTCTCGTCCCAATGACCCGAGGGATGAGCAGGGGTTCGCCTATCCAGTCTATGTGGCTTTTTTCCTCGCCCCAACGATTGGATTGCCTTTCGCAATCGTCCAGAGAGCCTTCTTCTGGATACTGGTTGTTCTCACCGCCGCCAGCACACTGCTCTGGCTCCGAGTCTTGCGCTTCTCTGCGCCGCCCTGGACCCAAATCAGCCTGCTTGCGCTGACGTTGGGCAGTCTGGGCGTGGTGCAAGGGCTAAAGCTCCAACAGATGGGCCTTTTAGTCGCCGGCCTGATGGCCATCGCGATCGCGCTTCTCGTAACTGATCACGCGGTCGCCGCCGGAGTCCTACTGGCTTTGGCGAGCATGAAACCGCAATTCGTATTGCTGTTACTGTTGGGGCTCGCCGTCTGGACCGTCCGGGATTGGCGGCACCGTTATCGCTGGGCTGTTTCATTTCTGGTCCCTATGACCATCTTGACGGCGGCCTCGGAGTGGTACCTGCCGCATTGGATTCCCAGCTTCTGGCACGCGGTTCGCGAATACCAGGTTTACACCGGGGCAATATCGGTGCTGGACAGCTTGATTGGCACGCCCTGGAGCCGGGCTCTCGAACTTCTGGCGTTCGCAGCCATGATGGGAGTTTGCTGGAGAGAGCGTCGGCAAGGCGCGAGCACCGGCTCCTTTGCCTTCACGCTTAGCCTGGTGTTGGCCACGACCATCCTCCTGGTGCCCACCAGTTCCCCAAACTATCAGGTGCTCTTGATTCCGGCGTTGCTGGTACTGGCCAACGAGCGCCGGACGATTTGGCGGAGAGGTATCGCCAACCGCGTCCTCTTCGCGATCACGGCCGGCACGGTTCTCTGGCCGTGGCTCGCGAGCACAGCCTTGGCGGGCCTGTCCTTCGTTTTGCCGCAGCAGACGGTCGAGCGAGCCTGGGCAGTTCCTTTCTGGACGGTCATCCAGATCCCGGTTGGAGTGGTTGCCTTAATGCTGATCCATTATTACCAAACGACTTTTGCCACTCGCCCAAAGCCGGACACGTCGTAGAATGCTTTGGAGCCCGTGTCACGTGTGGGCACGATGGCCGCAGGAGAATCCAGAGTATATGTCGGCTTCGTCGCATACGGGCATATCGAGCGTCTTTCCCATCGCGATCTTCGTGACGGGGAACGATCAGCAGACGCTGTCGCTGAATCACACTCCTTACACCGTGGGCCGCAAGGTGGATCGCGACCTGGTGATCGCCGATCCGCGCGTGTCTCGCGAGCACGCTTCCATCGTTTCAGAAAACGGCGAGTTTTTTGTCGTAGACCTGGGCAGCAAACACGGCACCTTCGTCAATGGCGAGAAGGTTGACCGCCACAAGCTGCAACGCAACGACCGGCTGGAATTTGGCGCGCGCGATGGGGCTTACCTGGTCTTCCACCCGCTGCAGACGACCTCGAACACGGCGCGGGAGTTCCTGAGCCAGATCTCGGGCATCCAGATCGCGCCGGAAGCCAGCGACTTCGAGAAGCTCACGCTGTTCATGGACGCGGCGCGCAAGCTCAACACCATCGGCGTGCTCGATGAAATCCTGGTTACGCTGCTCGACGCCACGCTGAAGCTAACCCGCGCCGAACGCGGATACATCTTCCTGCGCGACATCGACGGAAACCTGACGCTCGCCGCCGGGCGTAACTCGAAGGGCGAGCCGCTGCTCGACGACAAAACGATTTCTCGATCCGTCCTTGAAGGCGCCTTGAGCTCGAACTCCGAATATCTGGTCACCGACACAAGTCAGATGCTCGATGTGAAGGAGCGGCAAAGCATCGTCGCTTTTGACCTGCGAACCGTGATCTGTATGCCGTTGCGCAAGCCGCTCGTGCAAGCCACCCGCGCCGAGCAACCGGCCGGTGGGGAAGTAATGGGCGCGCTTTATGTCGATTCGCGCTTCGCCTCGCGCGATATCGCCGGCGTAAGCAAAGATATTCTGCGAGCGATCGCGACGGAAGCGGCCCAGTTGGTCGAGAATGCGCGCCTCGTGCAGGCCGAAGAAGCCGGTCGCCGTTATCAGCAGGAACTGTCGATCGCAGCGTCCATACAGCAGCGTCTGTTAGCGGTAACTCTGCCCGAAGTTTCTTTTGCGCGGGTGAACGGACGCAACCTGTCTTGTAAAGAAATCGGAGGCGACTTCTTCGAAGCCGTGAACACGCCCGAAGGCTTGGCCGTCGTTCTCGCCGACGTCAGCGGCAAGGGAGTCTCGGCCGCTCTGCTGGCTTCCATTCTCCAGGGCATGGTTTACTCGCAGCTCATTTCGGGTATGCCGCTCACGGAAATCGTCGCGGCGGTCAATCGCTTCTTCACCTACAAACACATCGGTGAGAAATACGCGACCATGATCATTACGCGCCTGCGCAACGACGGCGATCTCGAATACGTCAACTGCGGACATATTCCGCCGGTGTGGATCTGCGGCAATAATAATGAAGTGCTGCGGCCATCCCACGGCAACCTACCTGTAGGTCTACTGGCGGACGCGACTTACTCGAGCGATCGTTGCCAGATGAGGCCGGGGGATAGGATGATCCTGGTGACCGACGGCGTTACCGAAGCCGAGAACGCCGGCGGAGATATGTTCGACAGCGAACGCCTCGAACTTGTGGCCGGCAAGAGCGCTTCGATGGAAGACGTCTTCACCGCCGTCGCCGATTTTTGCGGAGGCACTCCGCTAAACGACGATTGCACCGTAGTCGAACTCTGCTATACGGGCAGCTAAGGTTTTGCTTGTGTGGGGACGGGCGCCTCGCCCGTCCAAGCCGAGTGCAGCTCGGCGAGGTCTCGATCGCGTACAGCGATCTTAAGGTCGAGCGTTCGCGTGAATCTCAACCGTAGACCAAGTCTTGTCCGCCGCGTGACACAGCTTCTCCAGCGCACAATCGGCGCACTTCGGGCCGCGCGCTACGCAAAATGTCCGCCCATGCTGGATCACTTCGTGAGAAAAGTCCGTCCACCGCTCGCGAGGAATGATTCGCATCAGATCCTCTTCAATTTTCTTTGCGTCTTCCTGCTTGGTCAGCTCCAGACGCCGCGAAATCCGCGTAACGTGCGTGTCCACGACGATCCCTTCATTCTTCTTGAACCATGTTCCGAGCACGACGTTCGCCGTTTTGCGAGCCACTCCGGGGAGGCTCAGCAACTCCTCCATCGTCTGCGGAACATTCCCACCAAAGTCGGCGACCACCTTCCGCGCCGCGCCCACCACCGACTTCGACTTGTTGCGGAAGAAGCCGGTCGAGCGGATATCCGGCTCCAACTGTTCCGGTTCGAGCGCCGCGAAATCCTGGACGGTCGGATATTTCTCAAACAGCACGGGCGTGACCATGTTCACCCGCACGTCGGTACACTGGGCGGAAAGAATCGTCGCCACCAGCAATTCCCATGCGCTGCGGTGGGTGAGAGCACAGGTCGCTCCGGGATAGAGATGGTCAAGGCCCGCGATGATCTGACGCACACGCTCAGGGGCCAAAGGGTCATATCCAGATGCAGAGGTCTTTCTCAGAACCGCAGCCTTCGTTGACTTCCCGGCGTTGAGCGGCGCTCGACCGGCGGTGGGACGCGCGGCCGCATTTTTCGCTTGCGTACCCTTCAATGCTTGTGCACCCTTCAATTGTGCACCCTTCACCCGGCGCGCACCTTCCTGTCGTCCGCTGCGACTCGGTTGACGCGGCATATTTCCGCGGGGCATCGGTTTCCTCCTGGGCAGAGGTTCATGGTAACAAAGCGGCTGGCTTGCGGCAGCCACACGTCACTCAGCCCCACCTTACTCAGCACTCGCCAAAGGTAACTCCGCTGCGATTGACGGGTTGGCGGCCGGGTGAGTACTCTGGGAGCTAAAGGATAAACTTGTGGCAGTGAAGAGCATCAAACTCGGACAAGTCTGGCGCCAGGACGCAACCGGCCAGGATCACCTTGTCACCAAGGTGTACAGCGAAGTATTCACGCAATACGCGGTACTGCGGCCCGCCGAGGTCACCGCGCCCAACGCGCCCGTCGTGAAGGTGAAGGTCGCCAAATCGGCGGATGGCGTTACGTTGCCGGGCTTCAGCTTCACGCAGGAAGGGGCATTCTGACCCTGGTTGATAGGCTTCCCCTTTTTGCTTGTCATCCCGACCCTGAGCGAGCCGAAGGGGAGGAATCCGCAGTCCTTCAGCCCGGAACTCCGATCGCATGACCGAGAAAATCCTCACCCTGCTTTTCGTCTTCATCAATTCCCTCGTGGCGGCGACCGGCTATGCCGGCATCACGCTGCTCATGGCGATTGAATCCGCGTGCATCCCGCTGCCTTCCGAATTGATCATGCCCTTCGCCGGCTACCTCGTCTTTACCGGCAAGATGAAGCTGGTCTGGGCGGCTACGGCCGGCGCGATCGGATGCAATCTGGGCTCGCTTGTCGCCTACGAAATTGGCTGCTACGGCGGACGCCCGCTGGTCGAGCGTTACGGACGCTGGATCCTGATGGGCCGCCGCGAACTGGACTGGGCTGACCGATTCTTTCAGCGCTGGGGATATATGGCCGTCTTCATTGCGCGCCTGCTGCCCGTGATCCGCACATTTATCGCGCTGCCCGCCGGAATCGCCCGCATGCCGCGCGGCAAATTCCACGTCTATACCTTCCTCGGATCGTGGCCCTGGTGTTTTGCGCTGGCCTACTTCGGCATGAAACTCGGCGAGAACTGGCGCTCGCTCGGCAAGTACTTCCATAAATTCGATGCGGCCATCGGAATCTTGCTGCTGGCCGGGGTCGTCTGGTTCCTGTGGTCGCACTGGCAGAACCGGTTGCGTCCCGCGGAATAGAGCTCGTGTGGGGACGGGCGCCTCGCCAGCCTGCCCTGAGCGAGGTCGAAGGGTCCAAGCCGAGCGAAGCTTCGCCCCGCCGCATGCACTATTGCCATACACGGCGGAGAGCAGGACACTCTTACTCAGTTGGCCGCGCCAACTGCGACGCCACCAACTTCCACTCGCCGTCGCATTTCCGCAGGACATCGAGATAAACGTAGCGCACGGCGAACCGCTTTCCGTTGACTTCCACTTCATCGGATTCCGAGCCGTGCACGACCGCGGTATCGCCGAACAGGCGAATCTTGCGCCCGGTTGAAACAATCGACGGATAACGAATCGCCCCCGTCCGGAAATTGTTCAGCACATCCTGCTTCGTGAAAGCCTTGCCGGCCTCGTTGTACTGCACGTAGTCATCGGCAAAGATCCGCGCCAGCACGGCGAGATCTGCGCTCATCAGCGCCCGGTCTCCGGCCTCGTGCAGCGCCAGAATCTGTTGTTCATCGGTTGGTCTTTCATCTTTCAGGGGCGACATCGTTGCTCCTCCGGTAACGCTCTACGCTAAAGCATGTTGGCGAACTCAGCTCGCGTAACTTTCGCCAACTCCGCCAAGTGTGTTATCTCTCGCTAAGGCACCAGACATGGGATTTCTGAGCTACCTTCTATATCCGTGGGGCATCATCCTCCAGGGACTAGCGATCGTGCACTTCATCCGGCGGCGGCCGGATACCTATTGGATTTTTATCATCCTGTTTCTCGGCCCGCTCGGCGCGATTATCTATCTTTTTGTTGAGGCGCTTCCCGACATTGGACTCGTGGGCCAGTCGTTCAAGGTGTTTCCGCGGCGCAAACGCATTGGCCAACTGGAAGCAGCCATTCACGACAATCCGTCGGCCGGGAACTATGAAGAGCTCGGCGACCTTTACATGGACGATGGCAATTTACAGTCGGCGCGCGCCGCGTTCGACAAAGCCATTGCCGCCCGCGCCGATACGCCCGATCCCTTTTACCGGCGCGGCGTTTGCGCCATCCAGTTAGGCGACGCCGCGGCGGCGTTGCCCGACTTGGAGCGAGTGGTCGGGAAAGACCCCGATTACGATTTTTATCGCGCTGCTGGATTGCTCGCCCACGCCTACGCGCAAACCGGACAAAAAGAAAAAGCCGAGGCGCTCTTCCGGCAGGTAACGATCACGTCGACGTTGTCGGAGACTTACTTGAATTTTGCGGATCTGCTGGCCTCCGAGGGGCGCAACGCCGAAGCCCGAGAATGGGCGCAGAAAGTGCTTGATAAGAAGCCCACGATGCCCGGCTACTTGCGGCGGCGTGAGCGGCCTTGGTTTCGGCGGGCGAATGAGATGCTGAAGAGAGTGTCGGCTTAGGGAGCATCGGCACGTCGGCCAATCTCCCTTCGGAAGGTTCTTTTAGCGAACATAGCTCTGGCCTGCCGCTCGCGATATCGGACCACCTCCGCTAGACCACCTGGTGTTTGAGCGAGGTCGGCCGCGCTCCTGCCCCGAAACCGGGTTGTGTCATTCGCCCAGTTCGGACCGTTCGGATCTGGCCACATCTCTGACAGTAGGAAGGCTATTTCGGCAGTGTCCCCTCCTCTTCCACGGGACTCGGCCGCAAACCAGAGCGCGCGGTGCAGGACCGAGTCTGCAAGGTGTTGAGCTTCCATCGCCTCGAACATCGTTAAAGGGTTGCGCCTCCTTCGCTTCCCATGAGCGGCGGCTGCATCACGAGCCTCCTGAAGCCAGCGAATGCGATCCCCAAGCTTTTGCGTGCGCCGACCGGGGAAACCAACTCGCTCGTCGTAATCCATTTGCCACGTTTTAAGTCGGTCGCGGAATCTTCTCTCATTGCCCGGCTCACCGACGATCGCCTCGATCGTCCGGAATGATTGCAGGACAACGTTCTCCAGCCCCAGCCGTTGAGTTTCGTTCTCTGGCTCCTGTTTTGGTTCATGCAAAACCTCGTGAACCACTCCATCCATGAAGCTATATTCCGAGCAACTCGATTGGAAGAAGCTGCAGGCGTTGAACAGGTCTTCATTCTGAAGCACGAAAGGGAGCAGATAGAAGATGGCCGCCACGGAGGGACTAGGAATTACAACGAAGGATCCAAGCCTGCCGCGAATGCCAGCAGGGTGTGGTTCTCTACCAGTCAGGGCCTCTAGCTGCTCAAGAAGCTCTACCTTTATCTCGGTGCCTTTCAAGAGTTCCTTGGGAAATTGGTAGGGCGTTAAGTCGTGATAGGCGGTGTGGTGAACATGGGCAAACAACGCTCCTATCGCGCTAACGATCCTGTTTGCCGTGGCGACGCGCGTTTTGGGTGCTTGCCGCCCCTTCAGCTCGATACATAGCCGAGCATTTTCGTTATGCGACCAAATCCTCTCTTTACTTACCAGTCGAACAACCCTCAGCAGAGCGCTAGGCGTCGCGCAAGTGCAGAGTATCGCAGGAAGTGGGTTTTCTTCGCTCCCCAGCTGTGATCCCAATCCAAGAACCAAGAAGAAGCGTGACCTGCTGAGGCTCAAACGGGCGGCGTGTCGCTCTGCGAGCGAGTATCGAACCGGAGGAGTTATGTCTACGATGGCCATTATTCCTCTTAAGAATTCTAGCTGAAGGCCGCTATCCTCTCCCAAGATCTCCGGTTGTTAAGGCCTGCATTGTGCTTGGTACCGGCAACGGCTCGCACGGTTAGCCCCATTACCAGCAACTTCGCCGTTGACGCACACGATGGCTTCAGCCTCTCGACTGCCGCCCTGAGCGAAAAGCTAGGTGCTAGCGGCTGGAAGCCAACAGCCAAAGTGCTATTCTTCCCTCGATGCGAATTTCTTACCTTGAATGCACTCATTGCAGAGAGCATCTTTCCGCTGATCGCCCCCAGAATACTTGCCCCAAAGATGGCGGCGTGCTTTACGTCCGCTACGATCTTGCCAGCTTGAAAGGGAAGTTGCGTCCCGAAAATTTATCAGGCCGCGTGGCCAGCATGTGGCGTTACGCCGAAGTTCTCCCAGACGCTAAGCCCGTCACGCTCGGCGAAGGATTCACGCCCATGCTCGCCAGCCGCGAGCACGCCAACGTCTTTATCAAAGACGAAGGCCTGAATCCAACCGGATCGTTCAAAGCCCGCGGCCTCTCTGCCGCCGTGACGATGGCGCGGCATTATGGGTTGAAGAAACTCGCCATTCCATCCGCCGGAAACGCCGGAGGCGCGCTGGCAGCCTACGCGGCAGCGGCGGGAATCGAGGCCCACATCTTTATGCCGAAAGATGTGCCCATGGCGAATCGCATGGAATGCGACTACTACGGCGCGCACGTCACGCTGGTAGACGGCCTGATCGGCGACTGCGCCCGCATGGTTGCCGAACTCAAGGAGAAAGAAGGCTGGGTCAAAGAATTATGGTTCGATGTCTCAACCCTGAAAGAGCCGTTCCGCGTCGAAGGCAAAAAGACGATGGGTTACGAGGTTGCCGAACAGCTCGACTGGAAGCTTCCGCAAGGCATCATCTATCCGACCGGCGGTGGCGTGGGCATGATCGGCATGTGGAAGGCTTTCGATGAGATGGAGGAGCTGGGCTGGATCGGTCGCGAGCGTCCGAAAATGATTACCGTGCAGGCGGCCGGCTGCGCGCCGATTGTGAAGGCGTGGGAAGCGGGGAAGAGCGCATCCGAAATGTGGGCCGGCGCCGCGACCTTTGCCTCCGGCCTGCGCGTGCCTAAGGCGTATGGCGATTACCTGATTCTCGAGATCCTGAAGAAAAGCCGGGGCACCGCGGTCGCGGCGACGGACGAGGAAATTCTCGCGGCCACGCGGCACTGGGCCAGCGTGGAAGGCATCTTCGCCGCGCCGGAAGGAGCCGCGTCGCTGGTTGCGTATCAAAAGCTGCGGGCCAGCGGATTCTTCCGCGCCGAAGATACGGTCGTGCTCTTCAATACAGGCTCGGCCTACAAGTATCTCGACATGATCGAAGCGCAAGAAAGAAAAGTGCGGCCCGAACCGCCCGCTGCGCGCAATATTGGGGGAATCATTGGGCCGTACTGAAAACAAAAAACACGTAGGGACGGCCGCTCTCGGCCGTCCAGTCCGGCAAAAGCAGGGTAGGTCGTACACAACATAGAAGCCATGGGCTTCCCATTCCAACACGATCCTTTTCAGGCGCGGCGCGAAGCAATGGTCCGCACGCAGCTTGCCGAGCGCGGAATCCGCGACCTTCGCGTGCTTGACGCCATGCGCTCTGTGCCACGGCACGAATTTGTCCCCGAGTCTTTCCGGCAGGACGCCTACGAAGATCACCCGCTGCCTATCGGCGAGGGGCAAACTATCTCGCAGCCTTACATCGTGGCTGCGATGCTCGAGTACCTCGCTCTTCAGGCCACTGATCGTGTCCTCGAAGTCGGCACCGGTTCCGGCTACGTAACGGCATTGCTTTCGCTGCTGAGCGCCGAGGTGTATTCCGTGGAGCGCCACGCGCCACTGGCGGCCTCGGCGGAAGCTACGCTGCAGCGATTGGAATATCGCAACGTGAAGATCAAAGTCGGCGATGGCAGCCAAGGCTGGGCAGAATACGCTCCGTTTGACGCTATTCTTGTTTCTGCCGCAACACCTGACATGCCGTCAGCTCTCTTTGATCAGTTGCGCGAGGGCGGACGCATGATGGTGCCGATTGGCCCTTCCTCCTGCCAGGAATTGCAGTTGATCCGCAAAGTCAAAGGACAGCCCGAGGTTAAGATTCTCGAAGGCTGCCGGTTCGTGCCGCTGGTGGAAGGAGCAGTGGATGGCGGCTAGTGGCCAGTGGTCAGTTGCTTGTGAGGCCGCTCCGCCGACGCTTTCGTTCTTCTGACCACTGCCCACTGACCAGCGACCACTATCCACTGACCGCTGCTTTACAATCAAATTTGTGTCCCTCCTCCGAAATCTGAAGATGACGTTGGAGATGATCAAGTGGGAGCACTCGATCTTTGCGCTCCCGTTTGCGCTCTGCGGAGCCATGCTGGCCGCCGGAGGCTTGCCGGCGTGGCGGCAACTGGGCTGGATCGTCGTCGCCATGGTTTCGGCGCGTTCCGCTGCGATGGCCTTCAATCGCCTGGCCGACGCCTCGATTGACGCCGCCAATCCGCGCACCGCGACTCGCGCTTTGCCGGTTGGCTTGCTGACGCCATCGTTTGTGAGCGCATTCGTTCTGGCTGCGTGTGGAATTTTCGTTCTCGCCGCTTCGCAGTTGAACCGCTTGACGCTGATGCTTTCGCCGGTGGCGCTCGGGGTGATTCTTCTCTATTCCTATGCCAAGCGGTTCACGCGCTGGTCGCATCTCGTTCTCGGATTCGCCCTGGGCATTGCTCCGGCAGCCGCGTGGATTGCGGTTCGCGGCTCGCTCGATCCGCGGATACTGCTGCTCACCGCTGCGGTGACGTTCTGGGTCGGCGGATTCGACGTGATCTACGCCTGTCAGGACCGCGACTACGACCGCAGCCATGATTTGCACTCCGTGCCGCGGCATCTCGGGGTCAGGAATGCGCTCGTCATCGCACGCTTATTTCATCTTGTAATGCTCGGGCTGCTGGTCGCGTTGGTCGTTACTTTTGGGCTTGGCAAGCTGGCGGTCGCGGGAGTGATTGCGGTGGCTGCGCTTTTGCTCTACGAACACACGCTGATTCGTCACGACGACCTGAGCAAACTGAATGCGGCGTTCTTCACCATGAACGGAGTGATTTCGGTGGTGTTCTTTTTCTTTGTCGCGGGAGATCTGCTGCTGAGGCGCGGTTGAACTTCGGCGGTCGGGCCTGGGTACCCCCTCCCCCCTGTCTTTCTAAAGTCTTGAATCTAAAAGGCCTTATTTTCAAAGTCTTCAAAGCAAATGGGTTAGAGGCAAAGTATTGACAACAAATGAGTTAGTAATATACCGAAATTCTTGGCTTCCTTTAGAATCAAGGAGTTGCGATTAGAAAATCTCTCAAAGTATTCATTTCAAATAACTTAGATCAAAATACTCTGCCGTCGCGCTGAGCGATGGCCTACTTTTATTATATCTCGGGGTGTCAAGTAGGAGGCTGCTTCGATTTTAGTTTGGCGGATATTCTCTTTTCCGCATTACTTCGGGAACGTCACGCGATCCGTGAAGGACGGCCAAGACTTGCAGCGCATCGTGACGTTCGCGGTAGACAATCAGATAGGAACCAGTTGGCCAGAAGCGCACGTCGCGCTCAGTTAGATCTAGGCGACTGTGTCCCATCCGAGGTTGCCGGGCCAGCTTCTCAAATGCGTTGAAGAACTCGTCTTCGAGTTTGTCGGCGGCGTCGGCATTGTCGAGCGCGACAAAATCCCAAATGTCCTGCAAATCCTGCAGCGCATCGGGAGAGAGCACATAGGCGGACATTACCGCTACTTTACGCTTCTCCGCTGCCGCAGTCGCGCTCTGGCCTCGGGGCCGGGAATGCCGAGGCCGCGATCCAATTGCTCGATCCCGCGATCAATTTTCCGGCGTACTTCGGCGAGCCGTAGCTGCTTCGTTTCATCCTGCTCTTCTAGCAGGCGCAGACCCTCGCGGACGACTTCCGAGGCCGAGGCGTATCGTCCAGTCTTTACCTTGTCGTCCACCAATCTTTCCAGTTCGGGCGTAAGAGAAATGTTCACTGAAAACTCCCGAGGATACTATGCCCCTCTTTTCAGAGAATGTCAAGAAATAGCATAAAATGTCATTTCCAAGTTTTAGTGCCAGTCGTATGGGCGGTATCGCTAAGGCGGAGTCGAACGGTGTCGGCTGCACTGCAAGCCACTTCTCGAAAAGCGCGAGAAGTGGCGCACACCCAGTTATCCCGGTCAATGTTAAAGGACAAACCCGCGTTATGCTTCCCCGTTAAGGTGGCCCACCCGTCGCGGAAATGAGAACAGATGGGAGTCGTGCTGGGGATGGGACTGTCAAAATCCCCGCCCTGTGTCTGCAAAGAACGCAGACACAAGGACGGGCCACCCTCGGGAGTTGAGATAGGGGAAAGGGTGGGCCAGCCCCCACTTCTCGGCGTGCCTGGGAGCTGCGGCGCGTATGCGTTCAAAGGCCGCATAGGCATCCGCTTCGGCAGGTGCGGCGAGACTAACGCGGTAGGCCATACTTGGTCCGCATCTCGTCAAAGACCTGAGCGGCGGGCTTCAGTTCGCCGCGTTCCGCGCTCGCCATTCCTTCCTGAATGGCCGCAAGGGTCTCCATGTAGCGCAAGCGGTTTTGCATTTGCTGGTAGCTGGCCGCGTCCTGGACAACGACTTCGGCCTTGCCGTTCACCGTGAGCACTTCCGGGGCTTGCGTCTTCTTGAGGCGCTTGACATGCGTTTTATGGTTGCGCAGGAAATCGGTCAAGGAGTGGATTTCACGAGTATCAAGCATGGAAGTCCTCGCTGATGATTGTCTGATAATTATATGTTGTCATAGCGGAGGTGAAAGTCAATGAAATATTTTCAAACGGAGTTTCGGCAAAACAGGCTTTGCGAAAAGAGCGAGAAGTGGCGCACCCACAGTTATTTCGGTCAGTGTTAAAGATAAACCCGCGTTATACTTCCCCGTTAAGTGGCCCACCCGCCCCAAAAACCTAACCATCTTCATTGGCATCAGTGCTTATCGCCAGATTAGGCCCTTTGTCCGGGCTGTTCTCTTCCTTTTTTGTCGCGGTATTTGTTTCCGCAAGTTCTGCCAGCAGGAACACTAAACGAGTGAGGCTACTTCTCACCGGTTCGTAGCTCCGTTTAGCAAAATCCAAAGATTGAAAACATCCGGCGGTGATAAAGACGACAGAAGTTGCAACGAAATAGCGGTTCCGAAGCGCAGGACAAATATACAGAGCCGAGATTTCAGCCAGTCCGCATCCGAGAAATGTACGCATCATCAGCAGTGCCTCCCGGAATACCGGCGGCTGCTTCCCGAGCACCAATAACCAGACTTGCCATTCAAGATCAACCCAATCCCCAGGGCCTTTACTTGGATTAATTCCATATCGTCGGACCAGCAACTGTGTTGCCGCTAAACGCTGACACTTCAGAACTGGTCTTATCTCGAACGGGAATCTCTTTTTCCTTCCCCACGTAACCATCCGTGAGAGAGATCTGATAAAAACATTCCGCTTGGGCGGGATTCCCTGCAGTTTCCCAAATGTCCGATAGAGCCAATCGGATCCAAAGGTAACCCGAATGAAATAACGCTTGAAACCGTATACAGAATTGATGAGTAGGCCGGCAAACCATGACAGAAGGAAGAAGGTTTGGCCAACTACAAGGCTCGAGACAACGAACAGGATGAGCAAGGCATATGGCTTAAACGCATATATTTGCTCTGCCCGATCGATCATCAGCCGGGCAAGGCGCGGATCACCGAAGGCGATGCTTAACTCGAATAGCAGGCCGGGTATTATCCCCAGCAGATACGTGCCAAGCCGCTTTGGAATGGCGTTTGATACATCGATCTTGATCATTGGAGTTCACGGCCATCTGGACTGTCCTCCAAAGGATAACTCCGCAGGCTCCCTTTTACACAGTCAGAATTGGGTAAGCCTGGTGCGAAATTCCCGGATGGTTGGCAATGCGGTATCATCAACATTGATGCTCACCTCGCGCCCATTCCAAACGGACGACCCGCGCCTCGTCCCGATCAGAGATAAAGTTCTCGCGGGCGAACGCCTGAACGAGGGCGATGCGCTGGTGCTTTATGGGACGGGCGACATCCTTGCCGTGGGGTGGCTGGCTAACTGGGTCCGCGAGCGGATGCATGGCGACAAGGCTTATTTCAACGTCAACCGGCATATCAATCCGACGAATGTCTGCGTGGCGGCTTGCCGGTTGTGCGCTTATGGGCGCAAGAAAGACGCTCCGGGCGCTTACACCATGGCGCTTGAAGAAGCCTTCGAGACGGCCGCTTCCGGCTACACCGAGGCGGTCACGGAGTTTCACATTGTCGGCGGGCTGCATCCGGATTTGCCGTTTCAATATTATCTTGACCTGATTTCCGGGCTGAAGGAGCGCTTTCCGCAAGTCCATATAAAGGCCTTCACGATGGTGGAAGTGGCGTATCTGGCGAAGCGGGCGAAGCTGACGATCCGCGAGACGCTCGAAAAGATGAAAGAAGCGGGCGTGGACTCGCTGCCGGGCGGCGGGGCGGAAATTTTTGCCGACCGCGTGCGGCACATTATTTGCGACCACAAAATCGACGGCGATCAATGGCTCGACACCGCGCGCCTGGCCCACCAGATTGGGCTGAAATCGAATGCGACGATGCTCTACGGCCACATCGAAAACGACGAAGACCGCGTCGACCACCTGCTCAAGCTGCGCGTGCTGCAGGATGAGACCGGGGGCTTCCAAACGTTTATTCCTCTCGCCTTTCATCCGGCGAACACGCCGCTGCAGCATCTTTTTACGACCACCGGCATGACCGACATCAAGCAGATTGCGGTCAGCCGCCTGGTGCTCGATAACTTCGCGCACATCAAATCTTATTGGCAGATGATGACGCCGAAGATCGCGCAGATCTCGCTGCGCTTCGGCGCCGACGATATTGACGGCACGGTGGTCGAGGAAAAGATTTACCACGATGCGGGAGCGACCACTCCGCAAGGCCTGCGGCGGCACGAACTGGTGCGCTTGATCGAAGAGGCCGGCCGCGAGCCCGTTGAGCGCGACACGCTCTACCGGCCGGTGACACGGACGGAAACATCGTTCACCGTGTCGGTGTAAGGGCAAAGCTCTTGGCTCTTAGCTCTTGGCTTTTGGCCAAAAGCTAAGAGCCTGTGGTGGAACTCCAGCGCCCAAAGGCGTACAAAATACGGCACTTACGGTATGCCTAAAGGCATACCCTGATACAAATCTTACTTTCACCACGGGCTGCTAAGAGCTAAGAGCGTCCCTTGACACGAGCGCGGAACTTCCAGCCAACGTCGACATCTAACGAGCATGGCCAAAGAGCAAACGGCAGTTTTCGGCGGCGGGTGCTTCTGGTGTATTGAAGCGGTTTTTCAACGTCTCACGGGCGTAGGCCACGTCGAGTCGGGTTACATGGGCGGACACGCCGACCAGGCGACTTATCAGCAGGTGTGTAACGGGGACACCGGGCATGTGGAAGTGGTGCGCGTCAGCTTCGATCCCGACCGGATCAACTATCGCGAGCTGCTGGAGGTGTTCTTCGCGGTGCACGATCCGACCACGCTCAATCGGCAGGGAAACGACGCTGGCGAGCAATATCGTTCGGTGATTTTCTACAGCGACGAGGAACAGCAGAGGATCGCCGAGAATACCATTGCGGAGTTGACGGCAGCCAAGGCGTTCTCCGAGCCGATCGTGACCGCAGTCGAGCCGGCCGAGGAATTCCACGTGGCCGAAGACTACCATCAGAACTACTACAACGAAAATTCGCGCCAGCCTTATTGCATGTTTGTGATCTCGCCGAAGCTCGGGAAGTTGGAAAAGAAGTTTGCCGAAAAATTGAGAGCTTGAGTTGACGTGTGGCCCCGCTCGAATCGCGGCCGGAATCTACTCCTCAGAAGCCCGGTTCCTCAGGCTCCTCGTTACTCGGAATCGGGTCGAGGCTGGCTGCGGCGGGTTCAGACCGTTCGTCCAACAGAAGCCGGCGCAAGCTGCGCAGGTCGTTGAGCAGCCGGCCGCTGGTGGTTAGGTGCTGCTCCAGCTTATCTAACTTGAATTGCACGATGCGGAGGGCCTGTACGCGGCGTTGGGACTTGGCCGCCACCGCCGCGCCCAGGTCGGCTTCGATCTCGCTTTTGGCTTCGGCGATGGCCTCGACCAGGAGCCGCACGTATTGCTGGGCATTCTCGACGCTGTCAAACGGGGTTTGGAGGGGGCTGTTCAAGGGCGAGAATTCCTCGGCAAATAGAAAGTCTGGCAAAGAGGGTGGGATTCTATTTTCCCTAAACTGCTATCTCTCTGCCTTTCAAGCACATCGCAAGTAACTCAAGCGATTACAATGCCTTACGTCGTGTTGCAGCTTGCAGCTGCCGTTGCATGCGTTGCTGTTGAATGCCTATTTGTCACTGTTTTCGGCATCGCTGGCATCACTACCTGGCAGCGTTGAGTTTATTGCCTCGCGTCGCAGCATGGTGATTTTCCTGCGCCGTTGAGTGACCGGCAAATTCACTCCGTCGCTACGCCGCACAGTCCTTGCGCTTTGTATTCTACCGCACGAGTGTGCTGCCTGTAATGCTCCCGGATGGGCTAGATCTTGGGTAGTGGGTTTGAAATCATTCAGTGCGGATTGGCAGACTTCCGGGGATTAAGAGTGAGACTCGTCCCACCACTGCGCGATTACGGCGGGATCAAAGCGGACGGCGGTGCCGATGAACCTGCACGGGACGACGTGCGCCTTCGCCTTGCGTTAAACCGTCTTTTCAAGTTTTGCCACCCATTAGCCAAGCGATTGCTCAGCAAAGAAGAGTAAGAATAGCCAGATGGAGGGGTAGGCACTTATGGATTGATTTGGCTTCGCAGATGCTTGGAGAGTTTCTCGATCTGTCTCAGCTTCTCAATCGTGTCCTTGGGCAGAAGTCCTTTCTGAATGCTCGCGACATCGGGAGGGATGGTTTGGGCAATCCTGGCCAGTTCGTCGGCCTCCTGGCGGAGCTTGGCCAGGTCAAGATGAGCACGCTGCGTGATCGGAGGGGGGATGTTCTTGTCCGTCTGTGCCTCGACTTGATCAGCCTGCCGGACCCCGGGCGGTATCGGCTTTGCCTGCGCCAGAAGTAAAGATGTCGCAAGCAAAACGAAAGAAAGAGAGATAGCAGGGAGTTTCACGGCGGACCTCCTACCGTGGGAAGCAATTTCTCAACACATTGTACATCCAACATCAATATCGACAGCAGGGCCCTCGTCTCGATCCGGTCGGCACTCGCATCGCAGACCTTTGCGGGCGACCCAGACGGAACATGGTTCAACCTACGTGCAGGGGGCCAAACGGGGTAGAGTCTTTGCCGTTTTCGAAGTCAAAAAGGAAATTCCGGCTAATAAGGTGCATAATGTGCTTTCTGATAGTCGACGAGAGCGGGAGGGTCGCACCATCTCCGATTTGTTCGTCTGTGAAGGAGGGAAAATGAACTGCTTCAGGGCCGCGCTGCATGTCTCCGTGGCGTCCCTCGCGGCGGCCTGTTTTTCGCAAACTGCGGGAAAGCCGCCAGAGAAGATCGTATTTGTGCGTCCCGATCCCATCATAACGACTTCGACATTGATGATGATGGAAACGCCACGCTATGTTGGGAGGGGTACGAATTCGGTAGAGAACCCGGAGAGGAAGTACAACTCCGTCTCTTACGCCAAGATGAATCTGCTCGCGTTCATGAATCCGGACGGGACGGGAATTACGGATCTGCATGTGAACGGGTTTGACCCCTCCGTTTCGCCGGACGGTACCAAGATAGCGTTCTGCTCATTGCGGATGGAACAGTATTCGCAGATTTACGTGATGAATGCGGATGGCACGGGAGAAAAACGGTTGACCAACATCACCACAGGCGATGCCTGCGGTCCAGCTTGGTCGCATGATGGCAAGAAAGTCGCTTTCTACGCGTTCGCGCTGACCCACCCCAGCCGCAATCCCGCGATTTGGCTTATGGATCCCGATGGAACCAACTTGAAGCGGCTCACGGAACATGCGGTGTCTCCTACATGGTCTCCAGACGACCGGCAGATCGCTTTCGCTTCTAACCGCGTGGGCAAATTCCAGATCTACGCCATGAATTCCGACGGATCGAACGTGCGGCGGCTCACAAACGACAAGGGCGAGGACTCCTCGCCGGCGTGGGCCCCGGACGGCGCAGCCATCGCGTTCGTTTCCGACCGGGAAGGCGAGCATCCAGCGCTGTTCCTGATGGGTGCCGACGGTTCTGCGCAACGCCGGCTCGTATTTTCCAAACGCCAGGATTTTTGCTTTCCGGCGTGGTCGCTGGATGGCAGTACGATTGCGTTTTCAGCTTTGAATCGAGTGGCGACTCAATTCATACGGTTCGGCGAAGAGCGTCCGCGCTGCGAAATGTGGACGGGAGAGTATCAGCTATTCACCGTGGATAGCGAAGGCAAACTCCATCAGCTGACCAATACAAAGTACATGGCGATGAAGCCCACATATGGACGGCTGGTGACAGCACACTAGTCGCCGCTCGCGGCTCGTGGCAAACCCAGCGCAGCTTCGCAGCCCGAGAAGCATATTGCTGATATCTGGTCACATCTCCGAGCATGGCGTAGAACTCTGTCAGCATGCCGATGACCTGCATTGGTGAGAACTCCGTGTCTCGTATTGCATCGAGGTACTGGGTGGCTCGATCCCCATGCTCGCAGCGATCGCGGTACAATAAACGGGGTTACTGTTAAACGCGTATGTCCAATCTGATAGGCGCCAGGGGAAGAATTCGCCCTGGCGTTGTCGATTTTTCTCTTCAGCCAAGCACGCAGCAAAGCCGCGCTTTGCGGAATTGCTAAAAACGCTATGAAAATTCTGCTCTATAACCCCGACAACGGCGTGACGCGTAATTTCATGCCGCATCTATGGATGTTTCTCCTCCAGGCGCTCACTCCCTCGGGCCATGAGGTGCTGCTGGTGGATGGCAACGCGCAATCCATGGATGAAGCGGGGATCGCGCAGTTTGTGCGCGACAACAATATTGGATTGGTCGGCATCGGCGCCATGACTCGAATGATCGCCAAGGCGTATCGCATGGCGGATGCGGTCCGCGCCACGGGAGTTCCGGTGGTAATGGGCGGCCCTCACGTGACGGAGATGGCCGACGAGGCGCTCGGCCGAGATGGCGGGCCGCGGCACGCCGATGCTGTCGCCCTGGGGGAAGCCGATGCGACCTGGCCGCTGATTGTTGAGGATGCTGCCCGTGGCGAGCTTAAGGACGTTTACGCGCCTGTCGACGCCTTTGGCCAGGAGAGCAAGCCGTCGCTGAAGGAATATCCGGTGATTCCGTGGCAGTCGATCGATCTCGACCAGTTCAATCTGGTGCCGAAGGCCGCGAGCGCCATGCTCCAGAAAATCGCAGAAGGCTGGGGAACATTTCGCATCATCCCGGTCGAATCCGGACGAGGCTGCCCTTACGGCTGCGAGTTCTGCACTGTGACCGGATTTTTCGGAGACTCGATTCGTTTCCGCACCAATGAGAGCGTGGTGAATGAACTGCTCTTGTTGAAGGCGCGGGCCCGCAGCGAGAAAGGACAGATGGCGGTTTTCTTCATCGACGACAACTTCGCCATCAACATCAAGCGAACGAAATCGCTGCTGCGCGACATCATTGCCGCCGGCGCAAAGGTGCATTGGGTGGCTCAGATCAGCGCCAATCTATTGCGCGACGAGGAACTGGTAGACCTGATCGCGGCTTCCGGAGGCAAGTGGATCTTTATCGGCATGGAGTCCATCGACCCGGCCAATCTGAAAAACGTGAACAAGGGATTCAACAAGCCGGGCGAGTACCGGGCGGTGCTGGAGCGGCTGGCGCAACGCAATGTTTATGCTATCACGTCGTTTATTTTTGGCATGGACAATGACACAGTCGGAGTCGCCGAGCGAACTCTCGAACAGGTTCGGACCTGGCCCCCGGGTCTCCCGATCTTTGGTCTGCTGACTCCTTTGCCCGCGACGCCGCTTTACAAGCGGCTGGAAACCGCCGGGCGGCTGACGCGGCCCAAGCACTGGCAGGAGTTCATCCCGTTTGCGATGGCCCACACGCCGTTGAAAATGACCATCGAAGAAGCTCATGATGAAGTGAATCATGGGTGGGAACAGGCTTACAGTTCGGAGGCGCTGACGCATGCGGTCGAATCTTTGAAAGACCAGCCGCTGGGTTATCGCATCAACATCTTCCTTGCGCGCCTTTGTTTCCGCGGCATCTATTTCCCTATGATGGGGAAAATGGCATGGCTGAAGGTGATTGCGCAAAATCGGCGGACCATTTTCAAGCTGGTAAGGGAAGGGTTCAAGGCCGGCGCCTGGCGCGGCGCGCCTGCGAGGATTCCTGCCATCCCAGTGCCGCCGGTGGAGGCGGTCGAACCGATCGCACAACCAGCGAAGGGGTGAACGGAGCGGGTGGGCAATTGCGTTTCCCGTCAATTGAAAGTCGCTTAAGCGCTTTTCGACCGGGGAAAGCCGCCGCTGGTTGGTGGTGCCCGCGTCAAGCCATTTAAGATGTAACCTTGGGTTCGACCGTCGAGACATTGGAAATGTAACCGAAGACTCGCCGTCGTCGCGGCTGTGGGAAAGTGCAAATCGCGCTCTTTTTGCGCGATTGGCAAGCTCGGTGGAAAAGTCTGGGTTAGGACTTTTCCACGGAGCGGCTTTTCCATGGCCGTTTCGCCGGCCGCGTTGTGTTTTTTCCTTCGCCTGCGCACGGCGGTTCTCCGGTGCCGCTTTCGGACTGAGCCGCCGGTTCGCCAGGCAGTAATTCACGCGATCCGTCGTTGCTTCGTGGACCCAGCGGTCCCGATGACATCGTTACTCCTTGGCCGCCGGCAGCTCGCGGCGACAGCGCGCCGCACCGACACAACGGTTTCCGCTTCAGCCGGGCCTTTTCACCGCAAGACGGGCAAATAGAAGCGGGCTGTTAGGAAGAATTGGCCTGATTTTAGCATCCCCGGAGTGAGAGACAGCCAAAATTCGCAGGTTGCCGATGTTGTTTCGGGTACTCTGCGGAGTCACAGATCCGGCGAGACGGCTTCAGACGCGAGCCCGGATTGCCCGCCTTTGGATATGCCCTTCGGCTCTGGTCAACGCATCGTCAAGGTCGTCGGATGGTTCGTGGGAGTTCTCTTCTTTGCACTTTGCAGCTCGAGAAGCATATTGCTGATACCTGGTCACATCTCCGAGCATGGCGTAAAACTCTGTCAGCATGCCGATGACCCGCATTGGTGAGAACTCCGTGTCTCGTATTGCCTCGTGGTGCTGGGTGGCCCGTCGATAAGAGCGAAGGCGCTGTCAAGGGCAAAGATGTCCTGTGCAGTGCCTGAGCACCGCTTGCTTTGCCAGAGAGGTTGAGGACCAAGGCTCTGGAAATCTCATACTCCGTGAGCGCTGGCATTTTTCCGTCGAAGAGCAAACCAGTTAAGGCAAAACTAATCGCTCGTGACATCGCTAGTGTTCCCGTGGAGGTGCCCTGTTACCGAGTCCAGGGTCTTCATCAGACGTTCGAGATGACCGGTGCTCAACGCCTCGCCGGGGATTCCTTTGTTGAAAACAAAGGTACTTCTCGGGTTCGTTCGGTAAAACTCTGGTGCCGACCAAAAGGAACGCCACCTCAAGGACTCCCTCAATGTGCCGGGAGAGCCGAATCGCCAAAGAGCCCTTTATAATTAAGAGATTGAGCGATTCGGGCCAGCAACAAAGCCGGAAGCATGCAATTCAGAGAAGCGCTAAAGACGATCCAGGAGAACTCATCGACGAACCGGCCAACTTGCCGGGTACTACTGGTCACCGGGTTCACCCCGCTCCACTTGCAGACGTTCCTCCAGGCTCATTTGCAGCGCTTACTGCCGACAAAGCAGCTTGTGGTTTCTACTCGGCTCTACGGTGACCTGGCGGAAACCTTATTCGGCATCGAGTCTTCAACTGCAGACATGTGTGCCGTTGCTCTCGAATGGCCAGACCTCGATCCACGCCTCGGCTTCCGTCAACTGGGAGGGTGGGGACCCAGGGAGATCGCCGATATCCTAGTCGGCGCAGAGTCAAGACTTGTCACGATAAGGGAGAGTCTGGCTGCAGTGCCGAGTCACGTTCCGTTGGCCTTTTCACTGCCGACCCTAGCCCTGCCCCCGATCTTTCACACTCCATCGTGGCAATTGAGCGCGGCTGAGATACGTCTTCGAAATGCCGTGGGTGAGCTTGCTCTCCGGATTAGCGAGAAACCTAACATACGATTCATCAATGCCCACAGCCAACAAGTGGCTGAGCCCCCGGCGCCTATCTTCGACTTCAAGGGTGAGCTCCTGGCTGGTTTGCCATATACAAGCTCTCACGCCGATCGACTCGGGCAGCTTCTAGCGCAAATTCTTGTACCGGCACAACCCAAGAAGGGGTTGATTACCGATTTGGACGACACGCTCTGGGCAGGCATTGCCGGAGAAATAGGTCCACAGTCAGTTTCCTGGGACCTCGCCAGCAATACTCAGCTGCATGGTCTGTACCAGCAGCTGTTGCGGGCTTTGGCCGAACAGGGAGTGCTGATCGGGGTAGCTAGCAAGAACGATCCAGATATCGTCGAAGCGGCCTTTCGGAGGAATGACATTTTGCTTCCGCGCGACTATGTCTTTCCTGTCGAGGTTCACTGGAATGCCAAATCGGAGTCGGTGGCAAAAATTCTGGACACTTGGAACATCGATGCCGACAGTGTTGTCTTCGTCGATGATAGTTCCAGCGAAATCGCCGAAGTGCAGGCTGCGCATCCCGGCATGGAATGCATTCGCTTTGATGCCCAGGACTACGCCGGAGCACACAGCTTGCTCTACCGTCTCCGGGATCTCTTCGCAAAACCAACCATTACCGAAGAAGATGGCATGCGGCGTGAGAGCCTCCGCACGGGAGGTGTTTTTCGCGCCGGGGCCCAGCAGCACGGCGCATCCTACGAAAATTTCTTACGTGAGGCGGAGTCAAAGATCACCCCCGATTTCAACAATGCGGCGGCGAACCGGCGAAGCCTCGAACTCGTTAACAAGACCAACCAGTTCAATCTTAACGGGATTCGGTACACTGAGAGCGAATGGCACAGCAAGCTCAGTCTGCCCGGTTCGTTCTCGCTCATGGTTAGTTATCGCGACAAGTACGGACCACTCGGCGTCATTGCAACTCTCGTGGGCCAGGCGACCGATGCCGCTTTGACGGTAAACACTTGGGTGATGAGCTGCCGGGCCTTCGGGCGTCGCATCGAGCACCAGTGTCTTAAGCTTCTTTTGGAGCGCTTTCCAGCACCAGAGATCTTGTTGGAGTTTGCCCCGACGAAGCGCAACGGATATTTGCGGGAGTTTTCGGAATCGTTCCTTGGACAAAAGCCTGATGGACCATTCAAGCTGTCGCGAACTGTCTTTCTGGAGAAGTGCCCCATGCTCTACCATCAGGTCGAAATGGATCATGACTGATCTTCGTCATCGACTCGCCCAGTGTTTTTCTCTGGTGTTCCCCGGCCTCAATGAGCCGGAAGTGTATTCCGCGAGTTCTGCTTCCGTTGCGGCATGGGATTCGATGGCAGCAATAATTTTGGCCAATGTGATCGAGGAGGAATTCCAAGTAAAACTCGATTATAACGTCTTGCCGGACCTTGTCTCCTTTGACCTGATCGAAGATTACTTGAAGAGTAATGGCAATGGGACCTCGTAACGCTGTCGTCCGTCCAGCCGCGGATCTTTGCGTAGGCTTGCGCGCGGAGTTCGAACGCGAGATTAATGAAGCCGACGTCCTGGACTTTGCCCGTAACTGCGGCGACATGAACCCGCTTCATATTGATGTCGAATATGCGCGTTCGACTAACCTGGGAGCCCGCGTCGTGCACGGTGCTTACCAGGTTGCGCTGGCCTCCGCCATGGCCGGAATGTATCTACCCGGCAGGATCAGCTTCCTGGTTTCGTTCCATGCGCAGTTCATCCGTCCTCTGTATTTCCCTTGCCGGGCGGCGGTGCGAGGTGAAATTACGGCTTGGGACCCAGAGAACATGCGCGGTAGCCTGAGCGTTGTCGTTGCGGAGTTGCCTAGTGAAATCGTGACAAGCCAGATTCACGTGGGCTTCACCTGCCACGAAGTTGCAACGAAGGTGCCCGGTCCTCGCACCAGCGCGGTTCGACCGTTACCCCATACCGATGCCAAGCTTGTGTTGGTCACGGGAGCCTCCGGAGGAATCGGCTCGTATTTGGTCGGAGAACTGGCCCGCGATTACTCGATTCTGGCAGTCGTGAATCGCCGCTCGCTCCCGCCGGAACTGCTTGCCCATCCTCGTGTTCTTCAGCTCAAGGTCGATCTTTCCGAACCTGAGTGCATCCCAAACATCGAGGAGATGCTGGGAGCGAGATCTCTTTACGGAATTGTTCACGCGGCATGGCCTGGCCTTCTGCAAGGCGGTCTGCTCTCAGTTTCGCGGCAAGCGCTCGAACAGCAACTCTCCTTCGCGACTTTCCGCACCATCGAACTGGCTCGTCTTCTGGCCAGCAGAAGCGAGAGCGAAGGTGGTCGGCTTGTAGTCCTGGGCTCTACCGCTGGTACCGAAAAGCCGTCCTTGAGCACGGCGGCTTACTCCCTAGCCAAGGCATCGCTGGAGCATACCGTAAAACTGCTGGCGCCGGAACTCGCTCTTAAGAAGATAACCATCAATGCCGTCTCTCCCTCTCTTTTACCGGTCGGTATGAATCTCCAGGCGAACGAGCGCCAGCGTCTAATGGCAAAGGCGGCAGTGCCGCTCGGCCGGCTTTGTGAAACTACGGATGTGATGGGGGCCATCCGTTATCTGTTCTCAAGCGACGCTTCGTTTCTCACAGGTCAGACCATCGTGTTGTCGGGCGGGCAAATCTAGGACGCTGCTCAGGGCACCCGGCCCGAAGGACAATTCGCCAACGATCGACCTTGCAATGAGCGCAACACTCAGAGCCACCGAACAACACGATCTTCCAGCCCTGGCGACGTTCCTCGTCCGCGTGTACAAGTTTGAGCCTTCAGATTTTCACACCGACCAGCAGCTGCTGCAGTGGAAGTACCTCTATCCCAGGCCCGGTTGGCAAGGTGGCCGCAGCTACTTGATTGAAAGGGACGGGGACATTGTTGCTCACGCTGGTGTCTCTCCAATGTCTTTTCGTCTACCCACTGGGCAAGTCGTAAGCAGCCTCACAATCATGGACTGGGCCGCCGACTCCACGATGCCCGGGGTCGGTGTCATGCTGTTGCGCAAATTAATGGGGATGGCTCCCACATCTTTTATCATCGGGGGGGCTCCAATCACACGCCAGCTCATACCCCGCATAGGGTTTCGTCAGGTCGGAGACGCTCTGACGCACGCCGCCTGGTTACGCCCACGGCGGGAATTTCGGACGCGCCCCCGCACGGGGAGATCCATTCTCCGCTTGGTGCACGGGTTGGCGCATCCCGTACCTATTCAGAGTCGGCTCAGTAGGCGCTGGGAATTTGTCCCGGTGAGCGAATTCGATAATTCGCTCCAGCCGATATTGAGCGACGCAAGGCGCACTTGGACGATCTGCCAGCGAACCATTGCGGACTTGAACTATCTGCTGAAGTGTCCTCACTTGGAAGTGCGGGGGTTTTTGCTTCGGCACCAAAGCCGCCTCGGTGGTTATTTCATCATGGGAAAATCTGGCTGGGAAGCACGGCTACTTGACTTTGTTGTTGACTCAGAGGATATGAACGATTGGAAACGCGCATGTGCTGCCGTTACGAACGCAGCTTTGCTTGACCCCGAAGTTTGCCGAATTCGTGTCCTCTCTACTGTGCCGATTCTGAGCCAAGCATTGGCGTGGAACGGGTACTGGTGTCAGTACAAGGAACCCATCGCGCTTCACGATCCAGCCGATGCCATGGGCCGAGCGTTCCCTGTAAGTTTCCAACTCTTCGACGGCGACTCTGGCTATTAAGACGAACCAGCGCCTCACTCACGCTGCAAGCATTTGCGGGTAGCACCAGCGCCTGAGTCGTGAGATACAATTCTGCGGAACCTTTCAAGAGGTAACCCTTGAGATTCGTCAGTCCTGCTCTGAAGCACATCGTCTTTCCCGCCTTGTCCTGGAGCGGGTACCTCCGCTACACGGCAGGTGCTGGTCCAGCGGTCGTGACATACCATGGCGTGTTCCCAGCCAGATACGAGGTCAGGAATCCGGCTTTGGACGGCAACCTAGTGCATACCGATTCGCTGCGGCGCCAGCTGCAGCTTCTGAAGAAGCGCTACCGCGTGATCTCCCCCGAAGACTTCCTCCGTTGGTCCGAGGAAGAGCTGTCACTTCCGCCGCATTCGATATTGCTGACTTGTGACGACGCGCTGCGGAACACGCTGACGGAAATGGTTCCCATACTGCAGGAGCTTGGCCTGTCTTGCCTCTTCTTCGCCACCGGCGCGTCCGCCGAGGAGACGCCGTCCATGCTCTGGTATGAGGAACTCTATCTGATGTTGTTGGACGCCAGCGAGTCCATCACTGTCAGCATTCCCGAAGCCGGCGTTAGCATTGGCCCAATTGCGCCGAACAGGAAACACTCGTGTTGGTGGAACTTGGTCGAACGGCTTTCGCAGTTCGATAGAGAACTCAGACGCAGATTCCTCGATCAAGTCCGCGACCAGCTCGGGCTTTCAGAAGATTGGGGAACGCGCCTCGTCGAGAATTCAACCGTGGCCTGCAGATTTCTTACGTTAGATCGAGAGGGGCTACGGCAACTGGTCGCTGCGGGAATGACGATCGGCGCCCATTCTCTCTCGCACCCGATTCTCGCGCGGGCACCCGAAGGATTGGCTTGGCGGGAGATCTCCGAAAGCCGGAGTGTTCTTGAGAAGGCTCTGGGGCTGACGGTGTGGGCCTTTGGGTATCCCTTCGGCAATGCCGCTACGGTCACAGGACGAGATTTGCGGCTGGCGGAGGAGGCAGGTTTCCGCTGCGCCTTTATGAACATCGGAGGCGGGTTTGGCGCGAAGATCAATCGCTTCGCCGTGCCGCGCGTCCACGTGACCGCCGACATGAGCTTGTTTGAGTTTGAGGCCCACATCTCGGGTTTCTACCGCTCCATGCGCAAGAGGCTGCTGGGCGGCGATGAACTGGAAGCGGTCGTGGGCGCTTAAGAGCAAGCGACAAACTTTGGGCGGCAGCGACGGGTTAACCCGGGCGAGAGGCGCAACTTTTTTCTTATGAGGGGTAGCCTGCAAAGTTAGTTTGGGCCGCGGGGAATCCTCAGCTATCGGTCTTCCTCAGCTATACTAGCCAGCACAAGAACTTATCCGAAAAGCGAAGATTCTTCTGATTCAGGAAGGGTCCGATTAGGGACCGTCAAGACTGGCAGTGTGGCGCCCCGCGCGTGACTCGAAAGAAGAGATTTCGAAGGGACAAGAATGGTGAATTGGCCGCAGGAATCGATACTGGTAACGGGTGGAACGGGGTCGTTTGGGAAGAAGTTTGTGGAGATCATGCTGCGCGACTACCATCCTCAACGACTGGTGGTTTTCAGCCGCGACGAGTTGAAGCAGCATGAGATGAGAACGTCGGGCTTTGATCATCCCAGCCTGCGGTATTTCATTGGAGACGTTCGGGACGTGGACCGCTTGAAGCGCGCTCTGGCGGGCGTGACGGTGGTGGTGCACACAGCGGCACTCAAGCAGGTGCCGGCTTGCGAGTACAACCCGTTCGAAGCGATCCAGACGAATATCATGGGTGGGCGCAACGTGATTGATGCGGCCATTGATCAAGGCGTGCGCCGCATTCTGGCGCTCAGCACCGACAAGGCGGTGAATCCGATCAATCTGTACGGCGCCACCAAGCTCTGCGCGGAAAAAGTGTTTGTGCAGGCCAATGCCTATGCGGGCGCGAAAAATACGCGTTTTAGCTGCGCGCGCTACGGGAACGTGGTGGGGAGCCGCGGTAGCGTGATCCCGGTTTTTCTGGAACAGCGCCGACGCGGGAAGATCACGATCACGGATCCGCGAATGACGCGATTCTGGCTGACGCTGGAGCAGGGCGTGAAGTTTGTGATCCGGTGCATCGAGCAGATGCACGGCGGCGAGATTTTTGTTCCGAAGATTCCGAGCATGCGGCTGGTGGACCTGGCGGAGACCGTCGCGCCCGGATGTGAGGTGGAGTACATCGGGATTCGTCCGGGAGAGAAGTTGCATGAAGTGCTGGTCTCTGAGGACGAGTCGCGGCAAACGCTCGAAACTGAAGACATGTACGTGATACAGCCATCGCATCCGTGGTGGAAATCGGAAAACTGGGTGAATGCCAAGCCGCTTCCGGAAGGCTTTCGTTATTCAAGCGACACGAACGAACGCTGGCTGACGCGGCGTGAGTTGGAAGATTTGGTGACGCCGGAAACTGCGGAGGCGGTGCCGACGTCCGCCTAGCATGAGCGCCTTACCCACAAAGCTGGAAACGCTCGCCATCCATGGGGGAACGCCCGTGCGGGAAACGTTGTTGCCCTACGGGCGGCAGAGTCTCAACGAAGAAGATATTCAGGCGGTCGTAGAAGTTTTGCGGTCCGACTGGCTGACGACCGGACCGAAAGTCGGCGAGTTTGAGGAGCGATTCGCAGCGTGGGTGGGAGCGAAGTGCGGGGTCAGCTTCAGTTCGGGCACGGCTGCGCTGCACGCGGCGGCCTTTGCAGCGGGACTCGGGCCGGGGGATGAGGCGATCACCACGCCCATGACTTTCTGCGCGACCGCGAATTGTGTGCTGTACCAGGGAGCGAAGCCCGTGTTCGCCGACGTGAGTGCAGACACACTGAATCTCGATCCCGGCGAAGTTGCAAAGAAGCTCTCTTCACGGACAAAGGCCATTCTTGCGGTCGACTATGCCGGGCACCCTGCGGATCTTGATGCGCTGCTTGCGGTCACGCGGCAGCGTGGAATTCCACTGATTGAAGATGCCTGTCACGCGCTGGGCGCGAACTACCGCGGAAAGCGCGTGGGCGGCATTTCGGATATGACCGTGTTCAGCTTTCACCCCGTGAAGCACCTGACCACCGGGGAAGGCGGTATGGTTACGACCAACGATGCGCGGCTGGCCGAGACGCTGCGGCGCTTTCGCAATCACGGCATCAGCAGCGAAGCGCGCGAGCGGCAGCAATCCGGGCAGTGGTTTTACGAGATGGTGCTGCTGGGCTTCAATTACAGGTTGACGGATATCGCTTGCGCGCTGGGACTGTCGCAGTTGGAAAAGCTGGATGTGAACCTGGCGCGGCGGCGAGAAATTGCGGCGCGATACACGGCGGCGTTCCGGGATTTGCCGGCGGTCATTGTCCCCACGGTGCGCGATGGCGTGAATCCGGCGTGGCATTTATATCCGATCCGGCTGAAACTGGAAATGTTGTTGGCGGGGCGTGGGGAAATCTTTCGAGCCCTGCGCGCGGAGAATATCGGCGTGAATGTTCACTACATCCCGGTGCATCGACATCCGTACTACCGCGAGCGCTTCAAGTCCAAGGAAGGTTATCCGGTGGCGGAGGGCACGTATGAGCGGCTGATCAGCCTGCCGATGTTTCATGCGATGACGGCGCAGGATGTGGAAGACGTGATCCACGCGCTGCGAAAAGTTATGCTTCATTACGAAGGGGAGCGCTCGCATTAGCTCGAGACCCTGCGAAAAAAATAACTTCATGCCCCTGATTTCCGCGCACGAGCAAAGTTGCGGGCGAGAAGGGAACTGCGCTACCTTGGAAACGAAAACAAGGATACCGCATTGCTTATCCGCTCAAAGGGAGAGCGGCTGTATGCGCATTGGCCAATCCAGGCGGGAAGAGGCATGAGGGTCATTGCCATTATCCAAGCGCGCATGGGCAGCACGCGGCTGCCGGGCAAGGTTCTCGAGGAGGTGGGCAGCCAAACGGTCCTGGCGCGAGTAGTCGAACGCACTCGCCGGGCAAAAAGGCTCGACGAAATCATGGTAGCGACCAGTGAGCTTCCGGCGGACGACGGGATCTCGGCGACCTGTGCGCAGCGAGGATGGGCTTGTTTCCGAGGCAGCGAGAAGGATGTGCTCGACCGCTATTATCAGGCGGCACTGGTTTGCGGGGCTGAGGCAGTGGTACGAGTTACCTCGGATTGTCCGCTGATTGACCCGGAGGTCGTGGACTTGATTGTAGGCACGTTTCTCGATCAGCGAGTTGACTATGCCACCAATGATTTTCCTCCTACATACCCTCGCGGCTTGGACGCTGAAGCATTCACCATGGCGGCGTTGACGCGTGCCTGGGGCAAAGCCAAAGAAACCTATCAGCGGGAGCATGTCACGCCGTTCTTCTATGAGAATCCGGAATTGTTTTCTGTGGCCTCGGTGCGCGCCGAGTCTGACTATAGCGGCTATCGTTGGACGCTGGACACGCCGGAAGATTTGCAGCTAATACGCGAGATTTACCGGCGGTTTGATAACCGGGACGATTTCAGCTGGCGTGAGGTTCTGTCGCTCATGCAGCGTGAACCGGAACTGGCCCTGATCAACGCACACGTGCTCCAGAAGTCCTATCAGGTCTGATGCCTCCAGGAACTCTCATCATACGCGCGGATGCCAACGTCTCCATTGGTATTGGCCACGTCATGCGCTGCCTTGGGATTGCCCAAGCTTGGCAGGATATTGGCGGCAAGTGTCTGCTCGCAGCCTATGATCTGAATCCATCCATGGAAGGACGAGTCCGTTCGGAAGGAATCGCCGTAATCAACCCTAAAAAGGGTGACGGCGGATCGGAGGATGCCAGCGAGCTCGTGGAATTGGCACGACAGGAAAATGCTGAGTGGGTGGTCGTGGACGGATACCATTTCAACACCGCCTATCAGCGTGCTGTCAAAGCGGCGGGGTTCAAGCTTCTGTTCGCGGACGATTATGGCCATGCCAGAAGCTATGTAGCCGACATTGTGCTGAACCAGAACGCAGGCGCGAGTGAAACGCTGTACCAACAACGAGAGCCTTATACCCAGCTCCTGCTGGGCCTGCATTATTTCGGGTTGCGTCGCGAATTTGAAAAATGGGGACGATGGGAGCGGAACATTCCGCAGGTAGCACGCAAGGTGCTAGTCAGCATGGGTGGTGCCGATCTCGACAACGTGAGTCTGCAAGTTCTGGAGGCGCTGCAAGCCGTCGAGAACGAGAATCTTGAGGTCGTTTTAGTGATTGGCGGGAACAATCCACACCGTCAGTCTCTCGAACACGCAGCTTCGCTTTGCAACCTTCCCATCCGAGGGGAGACCAACCCGGCGCGTATGCCGGAGTTGATGGTTTGGTCGGAGTTTGCAGTTTCCGCAGGCGGCGGCACATGTTATGAGCTGGCTTTTTTGCAGGTGCCCATGTTGTTGATTACCATTGCCCAGAACCATGAGCACACCTGTCAAGTCCTTGCTGCGGAGGGTGCAGCGATTCATGCTGGCTGGTTTCATTCGCTTGACCGGAATCGGCTTGCGATGTCTATTCAAAAGGCCATCTTGGACCGAGCCCTGCGCAAATCACTAATTGAGAACGGGCGCCGGCTGGTGGATGGCAAAGGAGCACAGCGTGTGGTGAAGAGTATGACGTCAGTGGGATCAAACGGAATGTCCATGTGAGCCAACCATGAGCATGCTAGAAGAAATGAATCCTCCGGAGCACATCTGGGAAGTAGGAAGCGAGTTTCATTGGTGTGATTTACCACAGCCACCGTTTCTTCCCTGGCCTGCGGAAGTTCGCTGGTATTTGTTGGCGCGACACGGCATCGCCGCGCTGATACAGTTGCACTCCGCGAAGAAACCAGCTCTATGGTTGCCCTCCTACTTCTGTCCGGAAGTGGCCGAAGCCTGCCGTTCGATTTGTGAACTGTTTGAATACCGTGACGATCCTCGTTGGCCAGAGCCAGATTGGAGTTCTTTGCACCCCGCGCACCATGATCTCGTCTTGGCGGTCAATTATTTCGGAGTGCGGAGTGGTATTTCGTGGCAGAATTGGCGGGTTACCCATGAGTGCTTCTTAGTGGAAGATCACACCCAAGATCCATTCTCTCCATGGTGTTTGAATTCTGCCGCCGATTATGCCGTAGCCTCTTTACGCAAGACCATGCCCATTCCAGATGGCGCTGTGATATGGTCGCCACGCGCGCTGGAACTGCCCCAGCAACCGGACAGCGAAGCTGGAGAATGGTCCGGTAGTGCTCTCAAGACTGCTGCCATGCTTTATAAGACCGAATATCTGCGCGGACAGGGAGGCGATGAGCTGAAGAGTCGTTTCCGCGATCTCCAGATGCGCGGCGAGCAGCGTATGCGGAGTAGCTCGATTTCAGCCGTGTCGCCGTACAGCCGGGCTTACATCGAAAACGGAATGCCGGAACATTGGCGAGTGCAGCGGCTGCGCAATGCCCGCTATCTCCTGAACCAGCTTCCTAAGCTGAAGTATGCAGACTTACTTTTTCAGGAATGGCCTGAGGGAGCGGTTCCATTCGTGCTGTTATTACTCTTTCATTCGCAAAACGAACGTGATAACTGCCAGGCATGCCTGCAACGTCAAAGAATTTACTGTCCTGTCCATTGGGCTTGCCAGACGGAGAACATCGAGGCAATTGATTTGTGCGCGCGCATCCTGAGCCTACCCATTGACCAACGTTATGCGGAGAACGAAATGGAGCGCATTGCTGCTGCTCTTAACGCATATGCCGAGGCAAACGTGGCGGGCGCAATACTATAAGCTGACGCGATATGAAGATCGCAATCTCCCAACCCACATACCTCCCATGGCTTGGCTATTTCGACCTGGTCGACCAGGTGGACAAGTTTGTGCTGCTGGACACGGTGCAGTTTGAGAAGCAGTCGTGGCAGCAGCGAAACCGGATCAAGACCCCTACTGGGTTGGAGTGGCTGACCGTACCGGTGAAGATCAAGGGGCGCTCGACACAGATCATTGAAGAAGTTGAGATCGCCGCGCCGGAATTTTACAAAAGGCACCTCAATTTGGTACACGCTCACTACCGGACAACACACTATTTCAAGGATTGTTTCCCGCAACTTTCGGCGATCTTGGAAGAATCCTGCCGGGACAGGCTGGCCGTACTGAACTTTCGTCTTATCGAGTGGCTAATGGCGTCTCTGGGCATTACCGTTCCCTTGATATTGTCTTCAACCCTGAAGGTCGAGGGCACACGCTCAGCTCTTAACCTGGCTATCTGTGAACGGCTCTGTGCCACGAAATACCATTCCGCCATTGGCTCCGCAGTTTACCTCTTGCCAGACGTAGATTTATTTGCACGTAAGGGCATTGAAGTCTGTTTTCAAAACTATGCGCACCCGGAATATCGGCAGCTCTTCCCGTCTTTCTGCCCGTACGCGTCAACTCTGGACCTGATCTTCAATGAGGGGCCGCGCTCGCTGGAGATTATCCGTAGTGGCCGGGGCAATCCGTTATCGCCCGCACAGGTTGCGCTGCAGCAGAACCCGGCCCAGAGATGAGCGACGTAGGGTATTGCTAAATTTCATATTTTTCCCACGCGACCAATGGTCCGGCTCAAGCAGAAGCCGAACTCGCACCTTATCGCGTACCTGCTATTGGCGCTCAGCCGCTGGGATGAAGATGTACAATATTGATTTTCCGGTCGAGGATTGAGTCGGTGGCTTGGATGGCAAAATTACCTATGTCGACAAAACCCGAACCGAAGGTGGTTGCGCAGTCTACGCCAAAAGAGCTGGCGCTCCGTGAACGCCTTCATACTTTCTTCGACGAATGTCCCATCCCGAAAAATGAATTGTTCACGAACCTGGGGCTTTTCCTCAATTGACAGACCCTATCCCGCATTTTGTTCATGCACGAGCTGTACCAAAGAATTGTGAACGTCCACGGAATCGTCGTGGAATTTGGAACTCGTTGGGGCCAGAACCTGGCACTATTCTCTTCATTTCGCGGTATATATGAACCATTCAACTACACGCGAAAAATAGTTGGATTCGATACATTTGAGGGTTTGGGTCGGTTTCCGCGCAAGACAAGCGGTCAGAGGGTGTAGTTGTGGGAGGATACGGCGTTTCCGAGAACTACGAAGCGTATCTTGATGGCATCCTGAGCTATCACGAACAAGAAAGTCCGCTCGCCCACATTCGCAAATACCAGCTCGTAAAAGGCGATGCGGCCGTAACCGCGCCCAAGTATCTTAACGACAACCCGGAAACCATCATCGCCCTTGCCTATTTCGATTTTGATCTTTATGAGCCCACGAAGAAGTGTTTAGAGCTCATTAAGGACTACGTAACTCGCGGCTCCGTGTTGGCATTTGACGAATTGAATCATCCGGCATTCCCAGGAGAGACAATAGCGCTTCGAGAAGTCCTCGGTTTACAAAAGTACAGGATCGTGCGTTCTCCCTTGGCGCCTACGCCTTCTTATATTGTGATCGAGTAGTGGATTGCTTGGCGGAGCCATCGCATTAGTCCGAAGGGGCTCAACCCGAGGGGCGACGAACGGAGACTGCTGATCGACATTGTGGCCGAGCTGTCGGCGAATCATCGCCAGGACTCCAGCGGAAGTTGCGCTCCAGCAGAACCCAGCCCAGAGTTCCATCGCGGGCGGGACTACTTTTCGACCGTGATCAGCCAGTTGGAATTTGTGCCGCTACGGTTTCCGAAGGTTGTCTCAGTTTTCTCGAAGCTTACTTGGGCAAACTTGGCGAAGTACACGGGCACCTCATCCGCTGCAAGGAAGTGCTGAGTGCTGTGAAGTTCGTTGGTCTCGGTGATGCTCAGTTGAAACGTATTGTGTTCGAGTCGTACTCCCTTGCCAAAGCGGTAGTCGTCGGTGGTCCTCAAGACTACAAAAGCTTTTCCTCCGGGGATAAGGATTCTGTGTACTTCCGCAAGGGCTTGTTTCATTTCATTTGCAGTGCCGTAGTAGAACACTCCGTAACTTAAGACGATGGCAAAACTGCAATCCATATAGGGAAGAGCAAGCATCGAAGCTTGCGACAGGCTCGCCTGCAAACCCGCTTTCAGCAGCCGTTCGCGAGCCCGTTGCAGACCGACGAAGGAAATATCCATGCCAAACGCCTCGAACTCCAGCTCGGCAGCAAGTTTCGTATGGCGGCCGGCTCCCAATCCAATATCGAGGAACTGCACCGGGTGGTGTTTCTCCAGCAGTTCACGATTGGTCATCAGAAAACGGACGACATGATCGTTTGGATAAATGGGACGGAAACGGGGTTTTTCGTGGAGCTGGTCCCAGTGTGAGGAGGAATCGAACATGTCAGGAGCATAACCGATTAAATACTTAAGATGCACGCGGTGTGTTGCAAGTGCTCCTGGTTGCCGTTATCATCCAGGCTGAAGTTGAGAATCCCAACCAGGGAGTCAATTCTGTTCGAAGCAAAGTGTCCGCGGTCCCTCAAGCTCGCACACCGGGAGATCGGAAGCAATTGTCCAATTTACATTGTGGCCGAGCTGTCGGCGAATCATCGCCAGGACTTTGATCAGGCGGTCCGGATTCTTCGAGCCGCCAAGGACGCTGGCGCGGATGCGCTTAAGCTCCAGACCTACACGGCCGACACGATCACGCTGCGCAGCGACAGAGAATGTTTTCGGATTGCGGGCGGCACGCTGTGGGATGGCCGCACTCTTCACGACCTCTACCAGGAGGCATTTACGCCCTGGGAGTGGCAGCCGAAACTGAAAGAGATCGCGGACGAACTGGGGCTGCAGTTGTTTTCGAGCGCGTTTGACGATAGCGCCGTCGACTTTCTCGAACAGATGAATGTTCCCGCGCACAAGGTGGCGTCGTTTGAACTGGTGGACATCGGCTTGATCCAGAAGATGGCCCGCACCGGGAAGCCGATGATTATGTCGACCGGCATGGCCAGCGAAGACGAAATCTCGGAAGCGGTCGAGGCGGCGCGCGGGGCAGGTGCGACTCAGATTGCGCTGTTGAAGTGCACGAGCGCCTACCCGGCGCCGCCGGAGGAAGCGAACCTGCTCACGATCCCAGAACTGGCGCGCCGTTTTGATTGTCCGGTGGGGCTTTCCGATCACACGATGGGAATCGCGGTGCCAGTCGTTGCCGTGACGCTCGGAGCGTGCATCATTGAGAAGCATCTTTGCCTGCGACGGGCGGATGGGGGGCCGGACGGTGCGTTCTCACTCGAACCCCAGGAATTCAAGGCGATGGTAGAGGCGGTGCGCACAGCCGAAAAAGCTCTTGGCGCGGTCCAGTTTGCCTCCGGACCGCGGGAGGCCAACAGCCTCAAGTTTCGGCGCTCGCTGTTTGTGGTCGAAGATATAAAGAAGGGCGAGTCATTTACGAAACAGAATGTGCGTTCGATTCGTCCGGCGGATGGATTGCACCCGCGGCACTTCAAGGAAGTTCTGGGAAAGCGAGCGGCCTGCGACGTGGAGCGGGGAACTCCGCTGAGTTGGGCGCTGGTGGCGGGCTAAGAATTGTCGACGCTGAACCCCTAAAGGTATCTGATTTCCCGTAGAGACGCGGCTTGCCGCCTCTGAGATGAGGCAAGCTCCGTCTTTACAGAGCGACACCCCGATGCGAAGCCGGCATCTTATGCGAGTTCTCCTCTTACATCACGACGATGACTTCCTCGGTTCGTGGGCACGTCAGCATTGGGATTCGGTGATCGACCTGGGGCGAGCCCCAAAATCGCTTTATGACGAACGGAGTGCTGCGCTGGGCTGTCCGGTCTTCAGTATTTTCGACCTTGCCGTCGAAGTTGAGGACCTGCAGATTTGGCGTCACCTGCTTGAACCCGGCATGGGACGCGTTGTGGACCGATTGGGCATCGACTGGTGGGACGTGATCAGTGTGATTCTGCAGCCGGAATTGCAGGACGTGCGGCTCGCGCTTCGGCTGGCCGAGAAACTCAAAGGATGTCGAACGCTGGTTGCAAGCCGGCCGTCGGTGACAGCGGAAGCTGTGCGACTTCAATTGGGAATACCGCTGCAGGTGATGCACCGGGAACTGCGGAAGCGTCTGCTGCGCAGCGTTCTGCGGCGCGGCAGTGCGCTAGCGAACCTTGGCTTCGAACAATTGCTGCAGGTGGTGTACGACAAGTACGATCCGCACTACCGCTGGCGAAGGAAACTGGCGGGGGGACCGATGCAGTCGTCGGCGCAATCGTGGAAATGGAGATCGGAAGAAAAATGGGAGCCGCTAGTGCTGCTTCCGACGGCCTATTCCAATGTCACGAAAACCGCGCTCAGTTACGCCGAAATCTTGCCCGGGCAGAAATTTCTCCTGGTTTTCGCCCGCGAGTCTGCAGCGGTCTCGCCGATTCCGTCGAATGTTGAGACAGCGAGTCTGGCGGGTTTCGCAACGAAAGGGTGCGACAAGCATGAATTGCAGGAACTTGAAGCCAGCTGGAAACAGATGGAGCAGTTGCTCGAAGAACATCCGGCATTCAGATTGCCGGTTCAGCTCCGAATCTTGAAAAAAGGGCCGCGCTGGTTGCGGTGGGGGCTCACGGTTCGCGATGCCTGGATCCGGGTCCTGGAGACGCGTCCGGTGGTGGGCTGTCTGAGCGGCGACGATTCGAATCCATACACGCGGATTCCTCTGCTGCTGGCCGAGCAGCGGGGAATTTCGGCAGTTGCGTGTCATCACGGAGCGCTCGATTGCGGCATGGCATATAAGAATCTACGGTTTTCGAATTATCTGGCCAAAGGCGAGATGGAGCGTGACTATCTGGAACGCATTTGCGGCGTCGATGCGGGCCGGATTCGGATCGGCGCGGCGTCGTCTCCACCGCGAGAGAATGCTTCCGTGTGGAGTGAACGCGCTCCCTCGATCACGTTTTTCACCGAGCCATATGAAACGGATTTGTGGCGGGTGGAGGCGATCTATCGAGAGGTGTTGCCACGCCTCTGTGCGGCAGCCCGCGGGTCGGGCAAGACTGTGGTTTTGAAGCTGCATCCGTTTGAGAGCGCCCGGCAGAGGCTGAGGTTGGTGAAAAGAGTTTTGAGCGAGGGCGACCGGAAGTTGGTGAGCTTGACGGATGCGCCACTGTCTCGCGAGATTTTTCAGCACACATGGTGCGCGGTGACGGTCGAATCGACGGTGGCTTTCGAATGTGCGTCGGTCGGGATCCCCGCTTTTCTGTGCGGATGGTTGCGGCATGCTTACGCCGGATATGCTCCGCAATATGTGCGCTTCGGCGTGGGACGGATGCTTGAATTTCCGGATGACCTGCTGCGCATTCCAGATATGTTGCGTGCGATTATACCCAACTCGGACACTGCATGCCGGCTGGTGCAGGCGATTTCTCCGGAGGCGCTGTCAGAAGTTCTCTGCCAGCCACAGGCGAGCGGTTTGAGGTCAGTATGCAAGAGTGCGATGTTCAAAGGCGGCGAAGCGAGGGTGTAACCCACAAGAATCTTCATGATCACGGCATTCACTCCCTCGTTCGCGGATGAAGCGAACACGAACGCGCAGAACCTGACCGCGAAAGAGATCGTAAACCGTCTTCCGACATACACCCGCGAAGGAATTTGCGCATAGCGGTACTGAAGAACTACCGGAAGACGCCGAGTTGCGGCCGCGCTGGAACAAGGCTTTACTTATAGGTTCTCTTTGGGGCGCAAGCGATTCCTCTTTCTGGATCAGGCGAAGGATTTAGCGATGTCCCCAGATCCTGCGAACGTAACCGGTGTACCTTCACGGTAACGGAAAAACTTTAGCTGGTCGACGGAGATTGCCAAATTTGATGAAGGTTCCTTGCAGCGAGACCGATACCTCACCGCCCCCGAACTCGACCGGGATGGCGCCCGATGTTCTTCGCCTGGAGTTCCGGCGCAACCTTGGCCACATCTCCCGCCAGTCCGCCGTGTTCTTCGTCGGCACTCTCTTTACGATGGCGGCGGGTTACCTGGTCAAAATCTATGTGGCCCGTGTGCTGGGCGCCGAGCAGCTAGGGCTGTATGCGCTCGGCATGACACTGGTGAGCCTCACGCAACTGGTGGGCGTGTCGGGACTACCCGCGACCGCCGCGCGCTACGTCGCTGTCTACAACCGAACCGGGAGAATGGACGAATTGCGCGGATTCCTGACCCGGAGTGTCGGCACGGTAACCTCTCTGAACCTGGTTCTATCCATTGGCCTGGCATTCGGCGGATCCTGGATTGCGCGGACGTTCTACCACGCTCCCAACCTTGGACAGTACATGCCGCTCTTTGCGGCCCTCGTTTTTCTTGGCTCGCTTAACATCTTCTACTGCCAGATTCTCGGAGGCTTCAAGGATGTTGCCAAACGCACCGTGATCACCAGTTTCATCGGGAGTCCGCTGGTGATAGCTGTCACTGTGCTGTTGCTTGCCTTGGGCACGGGAATGTGGGGTTATCTCGCGGCCCAGATCGTCACTTCGTTGGTGGTGGTCGTACTGCTCGTGGTGGTCGCATCGAAGCTAACGCCCGCAGCCGCTCGTTTTTCCTTCTCCGCTTTGCCCCCGCTTGATCCCGAAGTCAGGTCTTTCGCGGCAGCAGCTTTCGGAATGGCCGCGCTCGATTTTCTCGTATCCCAGGCCGACAAGATCCTACTGGGACTTTACCTGAATCCGCGAGTTGTTGGCATCTATGTACTTGCTTCCACCCTTTCGGCGTTCATTCCGATAGTTCTGCAGTCGGTGAATCAGATTCTTGCTCCCGTCATCGCAGACCTGCACGCGCAAGGGCGGCAGGACGTTCTGCAAAAGCTCTTCCAGACACTTACCAAGTGGATTTTGGGATCCACAGCCCCCTTGGCCTTCGTTGTTATCATTTTCGCTCCCAAGTTGATGCGTATTTTCGGGGCGGATTTCGAGGTGGGGTGGCCCGTGCTCGTCATCGGAGCAATCGGGCAACTGGTGAACTGCGGCGTCGGGTCCGTGGGAAACCTTCTGCTCATGTCCGGGAATCAGAGGCGGCTCATCAAGGTCCAGTTCGCGATGGCCATCGTCTCCGTTGTGGTGAACATCTCTCTCATCCCGATATTGGGTATGGTGGGAGCGGCTCTGGCGGCTGCCTGCGTCAACGTGGTCAGCAACCTGTGGAATCTCTCCGAGGTTCGCAAATCGCTGCGGATCTCCCCGTATAATCGAGGGTACTTCGCGCTCCTGATTCCAACCGCGGTCCTGGCCGTAGTGTTAGCAGCACTGCGTATGGTCACAGGTTCAATGGCTCATCAGTGGGCCGTGATTTTGTTCGCGTTGCTGCTGTCTTATTCGCTGTTCGGTAGGTTGGCCATTACATACGCGTTGGATTCTGACGACCGTATGATCGCGCGGAGCGCGTGGTCGCAATTGCGCGGTGGTTTGCGGAAACTGGGAGTGGAAGCGTGATGACTCAAGTTCGGACAGTGAGCCTGCCGCAGGATCTTTGCGCGGAAGCGGAAAGGCAGTTTGGAAGCCGCTTTGATAACTTCGAAGCCCTGCTGACGTTTGTACTGCAGGAGATCACGAAGGTCGATGCCAGCCTTCTGGATCAGGCTGAACAGCAGATAATCGAACAGCGGCTGAAAGATCTAGGCTACCTTTGAAGCGTCTGTGAAATCACGCGGGGGCCACTAACAGAGGAAACTGAGAGTCTAGTTGATCAAACACTAGCGAATGAAGCCACGATCTCTTGTTCTCGTCACAGTGGACTGCCTGCGAGCCGATCATGTCGGCTTTCTTGGATATTCGCGGCCCGTCACGCCCTTCCTGGATTCTCTGGCCGCTGAAAGTTTCGTAGTTCCCAATGCGATCGTGGGTGGTGTCCCTACGTACTATTCCTTCCCAGCGATTCTCGCCTCGCGATATCCGCTGGCGATGGGACGGGACCTGGTCGGCCTTGTACCCGATGAAGTTTCGCTGCCCTCATACCTGAAGCAATCGGGATATATGACGGCTTCCTTCGTCGCCGCCAATCCATATGTTTCCCGCAAGTTCGGCTACGGCCAGGCATTCGACACCTTCTGCGACTTCCTCGACCAGGAAATGGCAGCCGAAGCTACTTTTTACAGCAAACAGTCCCGCACCTTTCGCGCGGTGTTGAATCGGTCGATCGAGCGATTGAGCCGCAACCTCGGGCCCGTGGGAACGTTGTACGATGAGCTCTACTTCCGGTATTGCCAGCTAGCGGGCCCTTCGGTCCAATCGCTGGATTCGCTGCGACCTTTTCCATCCGCCGATGCTATTGTCGACCGCGCGCTGGAATGGGTAGGGTCGGTGTGCCCAAGTCCGTTCTTCCTCTGGCTACACTTGATGGATCCTCACGCCCCTTACTATCCGGCGGAGGAAGCTCTACGTGCGATCGGAGCCACCGCCGTGAGCCCGTCGCGCGCAAGGTACCTAAACTCATATTGGAATCGTCGGGATCTCGGGTCGAACCGGCTGAGAAGCCTCAGGGACGCAGTGATCGAACTCTATGATGGAAGCATCCGCTGGGTCGATATGCAGATGGCCCGCCTGGTGGATACATTGAAGGGTCTGCAGGTGTGGGATCAATCAGCGCTCGTTTTCACTGCTGACCACGGAGAGGAGTTCTTAGAGCATGGCGCTCGTTTCCATGGTCCTTGGACTATGAAAGAGGAGCTGATACGAGTCCCGCTGTTGGTACGCGTCCCTGGCGTTTTCGGTCGCGAAGTGAGCAAGAAACCTTTCAGCCACTTGGATCTTGCGCCTACGCTGTTACACGCACTTGACCTTGCAGTGCCTCGCGAGTTTCAGGGACGCAGTGACTGGGGCGAGTGGAATCGTCGGGAGGGCTGGGAACGTCCCGCGGTCGTAGAGAGCACAGAGTGCATCAATCCTGACCAGCCCGAAGATCGACTCGCCTCGCGAGTTCTCTGCATCCGCGATTCCCGCTACAAACTGATCCTGCGCTTCGGTTGCGGACAGGAACAGCTGTTTGATCTCCATAGTGATCCTTCAGAGATGGCTCCTCTCCCGGCGGATATCGAGAAGCCGGTGCGACGTCGCTTGCTGGAGTATGCTCGCAGGCACATAGAAGGCGCACAGCGAATCGATAGCCGCAAGCATCGACTTCGTGCGCGATCGCGGGAGCTTCGCATCGTGCTCTCAAAATCGGCTCCCGCGGACTGACAACAATGCTGCCGCCCCGGTCTCGGGTCGGCCCATTGATTATCGGGAATTGAAATCTTATCTACATGACGAAATCCGTGGAGCGAAAACTGGCCGTTGCAGTTCTACTTTCGGGCCGTGAGAAATTCAGCTCGTATTACGGCGGAGCCCTCGCCCGTTGGACCTATGAGGCCTACCGACACCTGACGAGTGAATTGGATGTCAAAGTCTTCGGTTTTCCGACGCCGGCCGAGGACCTCTATCCACTCCCGCACGAAACAAGCCATTCTTGGAGACTCTGCAAAATAGCCCAGCGGATTCCTGTGGTCCGCCGCTACGAGGATCGGCTGTGGCTGAGCTCCCTAAGCCGACGCCTTCAGCAGGTTGACGTTGTGCATATCCATAACCGGCCACAGTGGGCGTTCATTTTGCGCCAGCTGGGTTTGCAGGGCAGGATTGTGGTCCACTTACAAAACGATCATCTTGGCCACTGGACCACGCCCATGCTGGACGCGCTGGCACCAGCCGTGGACGCGGTGGTTACCTGCAGCACCTATCTGCGGGATACGTTCGCGCCTCGTTCATCAAGTCTGGCTCGCAAAACCCACGTTGTCTTCAACGGCGTAAACACCGAGGTTTCTCGCCCCTGTGAAAATCTTCGCGAACCCAAAACGATCCTTTTTGTGGGGCGCTTTGATCCGGAAAAGGGAGTTCTTCAGCTCGTGCGGGCATACGCACTGGTTCTGAAGGACCATCCTGACGCAAAGCTAATCATCGGAGGCGGGACCGGCTTCGGGACGCATCACGAAACGCCCTATGTCAGCCAAGTGCAGGCAATGGCGCGGTCGATTCAGCAAAACTGCGGGGCAGCGATTCAGTTTACCGGATACATTCATCATGACAGAGACCTGCCGGCATGCTTTCAAAGAGCCAGCGTTTTTGCGTGCCCATCGTTGTTCCAGGAACCATTCGGCTTGGTGAATGCGGAAGCCATGGCGTGCGCAACTGCTATAGTCGGATCGAACCGAGGTGGAATCCCGGAGGTGCTAGGCGATGCTGGAAAGGTCGTTGACCCGGAGAACGTAGAAGGATTTTCCAGTGCTCTTTCGGAACTTTTGGCGAACCCGGAGCGCCGTCGACAGTTGGGACAGGCGGGTTATCAGCGGGCCATTCAGACCTTCGATTGGAGAGTTGTGGCACAGAACTGGGCCGGCCTGTTGCGGCAGCTTGTGTGTAAGTGACGGCGAAAGCCTCCGAATTGCTCAGCTGCTCGGAGCAACTCCTATGGCTGTGCTAGGGTTTGCAGGATGTTCTCTTGCACATATACTGCGTCGGCGAACAGCGCTCGACCTCCCCGATGGTAGATGGAAGACAGCCGGTACAAGCCAAAGCCCCGTTGCATCATTGCTGCATGTAGATCGGGGAAGACGGCGTCGCGGTCGTAGTGAGGTGTAAAGTTGACCTCCATGATCACTGACTTAGTTTTGTCCAAGCCCTCAGTCGAATGACGAATGACATCCATTTCCGCCCCCTGAATGTCGAGCTTCAGCACGGAAACCTCTTGCTCGGATTCGACAAGTTCGTCGTAGCCGATGGTGCGGACTTCCACGTCGCCGATCACTTCCCACGACTTGCGCTGATATTCTCTTCCGATATCGGTTCGCGGACGAAGAAGGGAAGAGCTCGCGGGATGTTGGAGCCGATGAAACGTGCTGGTTCCCGCACCCGCTGCCAGCGCGGCATCAACTACGGTGACACGCCCGGAGTTGAGGAATTTGCTTTTGAGCGCGTGCACCAGTTTCGGTTCGCACTCGACAGCGATGATACGTTCCGGAGCAAAGACATCGAGCACGGCATTAGTCCAACTGCCTTCGTGGGCTCCCGCGTCGACGCAGGTGCGTAGCGATGAAGTGATCTCCTTCGGAAGGAGGTTGAGGCGGGCATCACAGAAAGCCCGATGTCTTCGCGAGGGAAGCGACATCCAGTTGGCTTGGGAAGCGGTAAAGCCCTGCCGCATAAAGTCATGTCTGCGCACCGAGTACTCGCAGAGTCCATGCGGTAATATCTGTTTCACAAGGGTCTTCAGCGAATCGTTCACTCCCCTGGAGTTTAGCGCATCCGAGATTGTGGACGAAAGCAGCGCGTGGACTGGCCTGTGGTGTCGGACATATCCCACATTTCTTCTTTGAGCTCTGGGCAAACTCGCCGTATGATGATGGCAACAGCCGGAGGCACGTGGCTCAGAGCAACACAAACGCCGTGGAGGCCCCGACTCAGTGGGTAAGAAACACCATCAGCCCTCAGCTCACGCTTATTCCGTCTTTGAAGACTGATTTTCAAGCCTCTCGCGTCACCTCCGACCGTGGTCGGTTTTTTGGTGCGTGAGTGGATGAGCGTTTGGCAGTGGGTCTATTTATCGTCGAAAGCATCATGTAAGCTCGACGGCGCAAGAACGTCGAGTTAGGGCTGCCGGATCTGCTGCGACAAAGCGCCTAAAATCGCTTGGCAATGTCAGAAGTGGCGAGATGATTTCCTGAACGAACGAGCACACGTGATTGTGATTCGGATGGGGATCGAGAGTTTGCAGACCAGCCTAGAATCTCCCGTACCGGAATGGAGACACTCATAGAGCCATGAAGCGGATTTCCTCATTAGAGATGGATTGCGTGCAATTTCCATTACGGCTGTAGTCGTAGGGCACATAGCGAAAGCACTTCATTCAACCGCTCTGTGGGGAGCATTCGGGAACACCGGGGTGAGGATTTTCTTCGTAATCTCGGGATATTTAATTACGAAACTTCTAATCAGCGAGTATGGCCGAACATCAAGCATCAGCTTGCGTGAGTTCTATATTCGTCGTGCGTACCGTATATTGCCTGCCGGATTCGCGTTTATCGCTGTGGCCGTCATCATAGATTGGCACCAGATGACTTGGTATCACGTTGCATCGGTGGCCTTCTATTTGGCTTGCTACGACTATACCGCTCCTTGGATTTTCGGCCACCTCTGGTCACTGAGCGTAGAGGAGCAGTTCTACTTGTTGTGGCCCGGCGTGCTGAAGCGCTGGCACAGACACCGCATTGGAATTTTACTTGGTGTCATGGCGTTTTCGCCTCTTTTGCGCTTGGTACTCTATTACTTCAAGGTTCCTGCCGGAGGAGATGGTCTCTTTCCGGTGGTGGCCGACAACCTGGCGATCGGATGCTTGCTCGCGATACTCGAACCACGGATTCCAAAAATCCCCGGCTACGCTGCAATGGCCATGACACTGGCGGTTGTGTGTATTCCATTCTATCCGGCCCGAACGGTGCCTCGTACTGTGTTTGCGCTTTTCGTCCTGCACCCACTGTTCTACGCATCCGTCGCCGCTGTGACCTTGCACGTAACCCGACGACCTTATCGTTTTCTCAATTGCCGGCCGATCGAATGGCTAGGGCGGATCAGCTATAGCCTGTATCTTTGGCAGGAGCCCTTCTGCCCAAATCCAAGATTTCGACCCGGGTACGCGATACTGTTTGCACTTACTGCTGCTTGTGTGTCTTATTACGCGATTGAGAGGCCGGCTCTGAATTTGCGTGATAGACGGACCAAGGGCGGCGGAACCCAGGTTCCAGAAACGGTCCTCGCCGAGCCTGCCTCGGGAGTTTCTGTCCGTTAAGACTGGCCGGAGATGTTTCGCATGGGAAGGGCGCTGGAACTCAACGGCTTTACCCTGCAAACAACCTTCAACAGCGTAGCAGGGTTTGTTCGATCCCAATGGTAATGTCGGCAAATATGGTCGAAGAGAACCATCAGCCAAGCTTCGCAGGAAATCGAGATTTGTGGAGTCGCCGCGACTTGCGTGATCGGTCATTGGGCTTCGCAGCCATCCAAATAAAGTGGAACAATCATTTTGAAACCCAGCCCCCGCTTGTCAAAGAGCATCGCAGAACGCAGAATGACTCAGGCGCTCTAGGAGGGAAATCCTTGAGATTGTCTCAACATGGATAAGGTTCGGATACTGTTCCTCCCTGGAGTGGATGCGGACAACACCAACGCCCAGAGTTTGAACGTCCGTGAGATTGCGCTGCGTCTCGATCCCGAACGCCTCCAAAGCACTCTCTGGTACGAACAGGAACCCGACCCACGGTTACGGAACCGTGATGGCATCCGACTGCTACAATTGCCGGCTCGCGGCAAAACCCTTCGAATCGTAAGGGAACTCTTGGCTGGCTACGACATCATCGCCTACATGGACTACAGCCCAGCGAGCTACTTTTTCCTTCACCTGCCCCGCGCCGTGCGACAGCGCACGAAGGCAGTGTTGCACGCCGAAGCACCCCAGGCCCAGATTGTGAGCGCCTCGCGGGCGCTGCAGTTCCTCTATCAGGGTGTTGTCCGTCGCTGTGATGTCTACACTGGCATCACGGAATTCGTCGCCCGCGACATCTACAGCTCCGCAAGAAAGCAGGCGACCTATATTCTTCCGGTGGGGGTTGATACCAGCCTGTTCGCTGCTCCTTCGCAGCGAACGAGATCCGTCCCCACCGTGCTGTTCGCAGGAACGCTGATGGAACGTAAGGGCCCCCAATACGTAATCGACGCGGCCGCGCTTTTCCGTGACGCGAATTTCAGGCTGGTAGGCGCCGGGCGGCAGGGATTCGAAACGGTCTTACAGGAGAAAATCACTCAGCTGGGCTTAAACAATGTAGCGTTGGAAGGTCCCAAAACCCAGTCGCAGATACTTGAGATCATGCGCACAAGCGATATCTTTATTCTGCCATCGCGGTTGGAGGGAATTCCCAAGGTCACGCTCGAGGCGGCGGCCACGGGCTTGCCGTGCATCGTGTTTCACGACTATGAAGCCCCGTCCGTCGTGGATGGAGTCACGGGTTTTCAGGTCTCAACTCTCGACGAGATGATGCAGCGCTTGGGACAACTGATCTCCGATCTTCCGTTGCGAGAGCAAATGGGACTTGCAGCGCGCAAGCATGTGTTGCAGTTCGATTGGGATCTGGTGAGCAGGCTGTGGCAGGACGCTTACCTCGGAATCGCTGCGGCGCGGCCGGCCTGACCACGGAAAGAGTCGTCGCGTCTGAAACTCAAGGGATTCATGGCCATGGATCCGGCCACGCCATGCAACCTGCTAGGATAAGCACAGTAAGTAATGGCAGCCACCGGAAAGCCCCTAACCATGTCCACCGGGAAGGCCACGCTGGAGGGAGCCAGACATTTGTGCTGAAGGTCGCGCAAGGCTTGATTTACCCAATTTCCAGTCTTTGGAACGAGGAATCCAACCAGGGTCAGCGAACCGTAAAACTGTGTACCTTTGTCGGCTGGCAGCTATGGAAGAGGATCGTTCGCAAACCAATCACCGTTTCACTTTTCAATGGCAAGCGGTTTATCGCTTACCCGGACTGCCCTGTGTCTTCCGGAGTTTTGTACACGCGCGTCCCCAATAGCAGGAACATACTCTTCGTCAGAAAGCATCTGTCGGGGGGAACACTGATCGATGTCGGAGCCAATGTTGGTTCAGTAAGCCTTTTGCTGGCCGACAAGATAGAAAACGCGATTCTGTTTGAGCCGAACCCGGTGGCAGCCGCGCGCGCCCGGGAGAACCTTGCTCGGAATCAGCTTGGTTTCAAGGTTTACGAGTTTGCTCTTTCCGATACCAACGGTGAGATCCGCTTTGAGTGCCATGGAGGCGTCGACGTGGGGGCGCACGTTGTTGTTAACGTTCCAGACAGCCAGACTGCCACCCGTGTGGTCCAATGCATCATGTTCGATGAATTTCTGCGCCAGCATGGCGATCCCGACTTTCCAGTTTCTCTGGTCAAGATCGACGTGGAGGGTCATGAAAACTCGGTTCTTCGCGGGATGCGGCAGTTTCTTGCCGAGAAGAGGCCACCGCTGGTGATGTTTGAGTATCTGGAACGGACGAATCTTGAGCAGACGATCAGTATCTTCGCGGGAGTTGGATACCGGGTTTTCGAATTGGGGACGAATGGTCCGCTCGCTGTCACTGGTCGAGTGGAACCCCTGCAGGATTTGTTCGCATGTCCTTTGGAGCGCATGCCTGAGATGGGCGTGGCCAGCGTAGGGTTATGAACCGCAAAACTGTGATGCTTACGGAAATCATCGCCCCTTACCGCATCCCCGTGTTCAATGCGCTTGCGACCCACCAGGGGATCGATCTGAAGGTGATCTTTCTTTCGGAAACGCACCCTACCCTAAGGCAATGGCGCGTGTACAAAGATGAAATTCGCTTCTCATATGAAGTGCTGCCCTCTTGGCGGTTTCGCGTCGGCCATTCGCACTTTCTGTTGAATGCGGGGCTTTCGGCGTCTTTGAAGAAGTTTTCCCCAGAGGCGATTATTTGCGGTGGGTACAACTACATTGCCTCTTGGCAAGCGCTGATGTGGGCACGCCGCCGGGGGGTCCGGTTCATTTTGTGGTCGGAGAGCAACGCGCAAGAGGCGCGCGGCCAGCGCAAGCCGGTGGAATTCTTGAAGACACATTTCCGAAAGCGCTGCGACGGGTTTGTAGTACCGGGCAAATCAGCCTTCGAATATCTGCGATTGCTGGGATCTCCGGCAGAGCGCATTTTTACCGCGCCCAACGCGGTCGATACCACTTTTTTTGCAACGCAGGCGGAGCAAGTGAAGCGCGAGCCGGCCGTATTTCGAGAGAAGTTCGGGCTTCCGCGGCGGTTCATCCTGTTTGTGGGAAGGTTGGTTCGGATAAAAGGTGTTTTTGATCTCCTCGAAGCGTATGCCAAACTAGAGAGTGGCCTGCGATCGGAGGTGGGCTTGGTGTTTGCAGGCGATGGTGTCTCCAGAGAGGAACTGGTGCGACAGGCGAAACTGGTCAGCCCGGGGACGTTTTGTTTTCCGGGATTTGCGCAACGGGAAGATCTGGCGGGTCTATATGCGCTCGCGGAAACCTTGGTTCTACCGACGCACAGCGAAGTATGGGGTTTGGTGGTGAATGAAGCGATGGCATGCGGGCTTCCGATCATCGTGAGCAGTGTCGCGGGATGTGTAGCCGACCTGGTCGAAGATGGGTGGAATGGTTATGTCGTGCCTCCCGGAGATTCGGAGAAACTCAGCGTGGCGATCAATTCTCTGGTGCGGCAACCTGAGCAAAGGCAGCGGATGCGCGCGCGCAGCTCGGAACGAATTCGAAACTACTCACCGGAAGCATGCGCCGATGGCCTAGCCGCGGCCGCGATCTCCGCTGCTACGGGGGCTCGATGAATTCCGTGAAACCGCTGCAGTGGGCTGGCATCGTGCTGGGCTTGAGCCTAGCACTGTATTTTATTTATCCCCATTTGCAATACTTCGGCAACGTTACTTTCTTAGGAGGGATCTTGCTGCTGGAGGTAATCATCGCCGGCCTCTGGGAATATGATCAACGTTTTTTTGTTCTGCTGATGATCGCCTTTGTTTGGGCTGGCATGCATGTCCCCCTGCGAGGCGCCTGGACAGGTGGACGCTGGGTCGTGCTATCTGCGGGAGCAGTCGTTGGTTACATTGTTTGGACGAAGACTCCCCGCAGGCCTTTCGGATCGTTACATCTGATCGCTTTCTTTTGCGTCTGCGCCGCGTTTGTCTCCGCCACGGTTTCTCCGTTTATACAGATGGCGTTCCTCAAGGCTTTGAGCCTGTTCTTTCTTTTTCTATATTGTGCTTCGGGCGCGCGCCTGGCGGTTCTCGGCCGGGAAGACCGTTTTTTTCATGGTCTGCTCTGGGGAAGTGAGATAGCGGTCTATATCACGGCAATCTGCTATTTCGGTTTGGGTGAAAGTATTTGGGGTAATCCCAACTCCCTCGGCGCGGCGATGAGCATCGGATTGTTCCCTATCCTGTTGTGGGGATGGCTCACCAGCGATGGGCCCGCGGTGAGGTTCCGCAGGTTGGTCGCCCTGCTTCTTTGCACGTACCTTGTTTATTTCAGCATGGCACGCGCTGGAATGGTTTCGGTAGTGCTCGTCACACTCATCTGCTGTTTTTGCCTGCACCAGTACAAGTTGCTGGCGAAGGTAGTGGCACTGGTTCTGTTCCTGGTTGCTGTCGCTGGGATGTTAGCTCCGGGAACTTTAGACAAGTCGCTGGGAGACCTGAAGGATGCAGTGCTTTACAAGGGGCACAAGGAAGAAGGCATGCTGGGTTCGCGGCGGACGCCTTGGGAAAAGTCGATTGACTCGATCAAAGAGCATCCGTTGTTCGGAACGGGATATGGCACGAGTCCGACGGGCGAGGATCCCAGAATGGTTTTCGGAATCGGAACCTATAATACAAGATCGGAGACGGATCGCGAGCACGGCAGCAGCTACATAACCATTGCAGAGTGGGTGGGCCTGTTGGGTGTAATGCCCTTCGTGGGGATACTGGGGGTGACGGTGTCGAACGTGTGGAAAGTCTGCGCCTGGATGAACCGAACCGCCGACCCACGCCATTACTCGATTCCGCTGGCCATGGTGATATTGGCGGGTCTGGTTCACGGCAGCTTCGAGGATTGGCTTTTTGCGGTGGGTTCTTATCTCTGTGTGTATTTTTGGGTTTTTGCATTTATACTCGCGGACCTTGTTCCTGGCACCGTTGCGGTCCCATTAGACGGCGTTGTTTCCCGAGCTTCCCGTCCGTCGCCAGCCGGTTTTGGAGCGGTCGTGCCCAACCGATGATCAGATTGTTTATCAATGGCCTAGCCGCGAGTGCAGGTGGAGGCCTTACCTATCTGCGCAATGTGATTCCCCATCTCGCGCGGAGAGTGGACGCGGAAACTACGGTGCTGTTGAGCCCCGCGATTCGCCGGGAGTTTGGAGAGCTTCCGAACATTTCCTTTGTCGAGGACCTGGAGTCTTACAGCGCGCCTCGGCGTTTTGTTCGTGAGCAGACGACGCTGCCGAACTTGATCCGGCGCAGTGGCGCGCAGGTGTTGATTTCCGCGGGCAACTTTGCGCTTTGGAAATCTCCCGTCCCGCAGATACTCCTGTCCCGTAATTCGCTTTACACTTCCAGAGATTTCCTGCGCGATGTTCGCGCTCGCGGAGACTACGCGATATGGGCGGACACGTTAGTCAAGGGCTGGCTGGCGCGGCGATCCATAAGTTGCGCGGACATTACCGTCGCCCCGAGTGAAGCGTTTGCCCAGGAACTGAGCCAGTGGAGTGGCAGGAAGATACTTGCGTTGCATCATGGATTTGACCCAGATGCTTTTACAAGCGACGCGGCGCCGTTGCCAGCGGCGGCGGAAGCCCAGCTTGAGCAAGGGAAAGACGCTCTTCGCCTGCTTTTCGTAAGCCACTACAACTATTACCGGAATTTCGAAACATTATTCCGGGCCATGCCGATCTTGAGCAGTCGTCTGAAGGGAAAGAAGGTGAAGCTCTTTCTTACCTGCCGGCTGAATTCAGGCGAGAATCCGGGGATCTATCGAGCCCAGTCTGCGGCGTCGCTCGCCAACGATCTTCGGGGAAGCCGGGAAATCGTCGAGCTCGGAACGATTCCCTATCGCTCGCTTCATCTCCTCTATCGTGCCTGCCACATTTACGTAACCCCAGCTTATGCCGAATCCTTCGCTCATCCGCTGATCGAGTCGATGTCGAGTGGCTTGCCGGTGGTGGCATCGGATTTGCCGGTGCATCGCGAAATCTGCGGGGATGTGGGAATTTATTTTTCCCGTTTTTCTCCCGGTGCGTTGGCGGAACGGGTGCTGCAGATTCAGGAATCGCCGGAACTGGCGGAAAAACTGTCGCGCAGTGGCCGGCGGCGCGCTCGCGACTTCAGTTGGAGCGAGCATGTTGAACGCCTGGTTGTTCTGGCTCAGGAATTGGTGCGGCCTGAGAGTGAGCGAAACTAATGTCCCGGGCCGCGGAGGTGGGTCCAGCACTGCACGTTTTGACGCTCACGGCATTTTTTCCGTCGGACCAAAATGAGGTGAGCGGTTGCTTCGTCGCGGAACCGATCGAGCGGCTTAAGGAATTCGGTGTCGATTCCACCGTGATTGCAGTATCCCCGATTTACTATCCTCGAAAACAGCCGAGTTTATTGGCGACGGCAGATTGGGTGCGGTATCCGCAAGTTCCCGGAAATCTCGGGCTCTCAAGCGCGGGGAAGCTGCTCTACGCTCGTCTCCTGGGACGAGTGCGGAAGCTGCACGGTGTGAAGCCGATCGATGTTATCCATGCACATGGAGCGCTGCCCTGTGGTCATGCATCTGCTTTGCTTTCGCGACATTTAGGAATTCCGTTCGTAGTCACCGTGCACGGGTTGGACGTTTTCAACACGTGCTTCCACGGTGGAACTCCTGCGAAGTGGAGGCGGAAGGAATCCATCGCCGTTTATCAGGCCGCCCGGATCGTCATCTGCATCAGCGAAAAGGTGCAGCAAATCCTGCGTGACGGAATGCGGGTCGGTGTCCGCAGCGCTGTCGTTTACAACGGGACGGATGCCGAACTGTTTTCGCCGGGACCGGTGGATGTTGTCCCGCCCGGGAAAGAGATCCTTATCGTCGGCAACCTGATAGCCAGCAAAGGCCAGGAACTTGCCTTGAGGGCGATCGGCCGTATGGGAACTCTCTTTCCGCAACTACGATGCCAGATCATCGGGGAAGGTCCCGATCATGCACGATTGGAAGCCTTGGCGAGCAAACTGGGACTCGGTCAGCGAGTTCGGTTTCTGGGGCGTCAGAGCCGCGCCGCAGTCGCAGATGCCATGCGAGCCTGTTCCGTATTTGTGCTCCCGAGTCGCAACGAAGGACTTGGATGTGTGTACCTCGAGGCAATGGCTTGCGGCAAACCAGTAATCGCTTGTCGCGGACAAGGAATTGACGAAATTATTAAGCACGGAAGAAACGGCTGGCTCATCCCGGTCGATGGCCTCGACGAATTAGAGCAGGGGCTCTCCACGTTGCTCCAGTCTACCGATGTTTCCTCGCGCATGGGGACAGCTGCACGCGAGACGATCCTGAACGGATTGAACCTGTTGGATCAGGCACAGCGCCTAGCAAACATCTACCGCCAAGCCATCGCATGAGCAATCCAGCGTCGCATGATGAGATGGGCTGGGGTATCGGTAACCGCCCCCTTTTTTGTTTATGAGCCGGCTGTTCCCTGATGGTCGGAAGAACGTGAACTATAATTACGGCCAATCGTTCTCGGAGGAAGGTTTGCTCCACCAACGCTACAAAGATATTGTTTTTGGAGGCATTGCCAAAGTTACGCTCCCACCCAACTGAGCTGCCATCGCTTCCGCTCGGACCAACTGCGGTTAGGGTTGAGTGTACTGGCCTACAACCTGGGCAATCTATGGCGGCGACTGGCGCTGCCCCGAGGAATCGAGAAATGGTCGCTGACGAATCTGCAGCAACGGCTGGTGAAAACCGGAGGGCGACTGGTGAAATATGCGCGTTACTACTGGCTACTGCTGGCGTAAGGACATCTGACGCTGCGGCGGTTTGGAGCCATGCTGGGCCGGATCGCACTGCTACCGGTGCCGACGGGATAGAGAGATAGGGTGGTTCGGATGCCCGGTGACTGACATGAGTGCTCTACCGTATTCTGGCCAAAGCACAGCGACTGAAAGCCAGGGAGCACTTGGGTAGCACACCGGGCTTGATAAGGGAGCCGGTATATGGCCATCGACAAAAGTTACAAGCGCTCGGAAGAGCTTTTCTCAGTTGAAGTTCAGCGCGGCAATTCGGCATGGTGGACGCGGAATCCGATGGCCTATGACTGGGCTGGGAAAATCAAGCTTCCCCGGTTCTCTCAGGGGTGGTACGAGGCGATCGATGCTGAATTCCTATACGGAAGTCGGCTTTTTGCTACATTGCAACAACCGTTTGATCGGATTATTCCTATTCTAGAATTGCGCGGAGCCCGAGTACTGGAGATTGGTTGTGGCATGGGTATGCACACTCAGACAATGGCAGCCGCCGGAGCCGAAGTGACCGCAATCGATCTCACTTCAACAGCTGTTGAAGCCACCCGCCGTCGTCTCGCTTTGATGGGTCTCCGAGCGCAGGTCTTGCAGTGTGACGCGGAGAATCTTCCGTTCACGACTGGTGTTTTTGATTTTGTCTGGTCATGGGGCGTAATTCATCATTCCTCGCGAACCGCTCGCATCGTTCGGGAGATTGCACGTGTGCTGAACAGAACCGGTGCCTGTCGTGTCATGGTTTATAACCGGGAAGGCATGCCCGCTCGTATTTGCTTCATTCGCGACTACATTCTAAAAGGGGGGTTCGTGCGGCAGAGCTTTGAGGAAACGTTGTATCAATCCTGTGACGGTTTCTCCGCACGTTTTTACGTTCGTGAACAGATCGAGGACATCTTTCGAGCATTCTTCAAGGATGTCTCATCGGAAGTTTGTGGCCAAGAATCAGATGCGATTCCTTTGCCGTCTCCGCTGCGTCGTTGGGTCCTGGCCATCGTCCCGGAAAGATACTTATGGAAGGCACAGGCTAAACGTGGCGCCTTTATTTTCATAAAGGCGAGTGGGCCCGATTGATTCCCGTCCTTGGGGAGAACGCTGGACCGAAGTTCCGGGCCTATTCAAGCAGTTTTGGAATACCGGTATCCGCAGGAACAAACGCGTGACCGTGTCTTGGCACAGGCATCTGACGGCCTCCACCAGGTAGGCACCACCAGGTCTATGACCGCATAACGATGTACTTATTTAGACACTTGTAGAGTGGCCAAATGAGCGCACAGTGTGAACATGCGAAGGTACCATCGGGTGCATGTTCATCTGCAGAAGAAGGAGCGGAAGCAGATCGCCAGGATGCTGAACCAAGGGCGGGAGGCGGCGCGGGTGCTGCGCCGAGCCCTGATTCTGCGCCAACTTGACCAGGGGCGAAGGGCGGCGCAGGTGGCCTCGAACCTGGGCGTGGCTCCCAAAACCGTGCGGGCCATTGCCCGACGCTGGGAGGAAGAGGGTTTGGAGCAGGCGCTGCACGAGAAGCCGCGTCCGGGCAAGCAGCGGTTACTGGACGCGGGGCAGGGCCAGCGGATCATCGCCATGGTGTGCAGCCGGCCGCCGGAAGGCAGGGCGCGGTGGAGTGTCCGGCTCATTGCCCAGGAAGCCGTGAAGCGGAAGTTGGCCCGGCGGGTGGGTCGGGAGACCATTCGGGTGCTGCTGGAAAGTCACGATCTCAAGCCGTGGCGGGAAAAAAATGTGGTGCGTGGCCGAACTCGATGAGGAGTATATCGCACGCATGGAAGACGTACTGGCAGTGTATGAAAAGTCGCTCTCAGCGCGGGAACCCGTGGTCTGTATCGATGAGAAGCCGGTCGTGCTCCATGCCGATCTCCGCCCGCTGCGGCCCATGCGTCCGGGACGAACTCTGCGGCGAGACTGTGAGTACGAACGCCGTGGCACGGCCAACGCGTTTTGCGGCGTGGAGCCGAAGGCGGGACGGCATTATCCCCGCGTGACTCCGGATCGTTCCTCGCCCGAGTTTGCCGACTATCTGCTGGAGATTGCGGGACATTATTCCGGGGCCGACACCATCCACGTGGTGATGGATAATCTGAGTTCGCATCGCCGCAAGGCGCTGGCGGAGCGGTTCGGCGAGAAGGCCGGAGGCTGGCTGTGGAGCCGGTTCACCGTCCACTACACGCCAAAACACGGAAGCTGGCTCAATCAGGCGGAGATTGAAATCAGCCTCTTCTCCCGGCAGTGCCTGGGGCAGCGAAGAATCCCGTCGCTGGGCAATCTGCGGCGAGAAGCCAAGGTCTGGGGCCGGAGAATGAACCGTGATCGGGTCGTGATCAACTGGCGGTTTACCCGCAGAAAGGCACGCCAGAAGTTCGGTTACAAAAGAAACAACATCACATGGTCAGAGACCTAGAATGGGGCAGGAACCAAAAGACAACGTGCTTGATGCGGACTTGAAGGTCCACGATGTCCACGATATTGCCACCCCCCACGTGGCCTCCTCAAGTGTGTTTCCTGCGACTGGACAGACTAATTGAACTCTTCTCGTGACTGCGCTTGCCATTCGGCTCGCCAGCCATCTCAACATGAGGGCCGCTGCCGAGATCCGAACAGGAAGGATCGACGACCATACGCCGTTTTGAGTTCGCGCCCCTCGCGCGGAGCATATCCGCGATCGGCTTCGGGTGCCCCGGCCCATCTCAAAGATGGCTCGACAGGCTGCTCTATAATAGCGGTCACCAATGAGCGATCGCCGTTGCCGGAGGATGGGTTGCTGCATCAGCGCTATAAAGACGTCGTATTTTGGGGCATTGCCAAGGCCACCGTCCCGAATTATTTCCTGCGGCGGTATGTGATGAGCGCACGTCCTCGGGACGGCGCCTGTCATCTGCATCTTGGTTGCGGTCCAAAGTACCTTCCCGGATTCCTGAACATAGATGGCAACCCCTTCAACAAGGTTGACGTTTGGCTGGATGTTAGAAACGGGCTTCCGTTTCGTTCGAACTCGGTTGACTCGATCTATTCAACCCACATGTTTGAGCATTTCTATGCGGATGAACTAAAACTGCTTCTCCAAGAATGTATGCGGGTGTTGAAAAGCGGCGGCGGCATTCGGCTCATCGTTCCGAGCCTGGAGAGCGCGATTACAGCCTATACTCAGGAACGCAGGGAGTGGTTCTCCGATTCCTTCCCACGTCACTTCGATTCGCTCGGCGGCAGGTTTTCGAATTTCGTTTTCTGCGATGGACAGCACCGAACCGCGTTCGATTTCAGTTATCTCAGCGAGGTGCTTCGCGACGCGGGATTCCAGGAGGTGGAGAAATCCGCGGAAGGGAAGAGCCGCTTGTACGGAAGCGAAGTTCCGCCCTATGAAGCGGAGGACTCGATGGATTTGCCGCATTCGCTTTACGTGGAGGCGTTTAAATAGATTCCATAACAATGTCGGCTCTTCCCGTGGTGCAGGGCCTAAACTAGTGTAGTGCGTCAAACAGATCGACGTGTATTTCGCGTTCGCAACTCTTTTGCTATCAGTGAACCGGGAGCGATCAACGCGAAATATAACGATCACTATTTTCAACGCACTACACTTAGGTTGCCTACCCTTTTGCTATAGTCTCTTTATAGCGATGCTGCACAATATCGGTCAAGCCAGTCATTTCGCATTCCTCCAAGGTTCGTTGCTCATCTTTCTATTGCTCCTTATCCCACTTGTTTTGTCCAATCATCCAGAAGGCGCGACCCTAGGCATTTTGGTTTTTGTAGTTATATTCTTTTTCCCCGGTTACCTACTGTTGACACTCTTGAGCGGGCTCCCGGGCGGTGTCCGGAGCGTTCTTAGCCCGATCTTCGGCATTGTGAGTATCACGACCGCCTACGATATTTTCGCTCGCGCTTCCATAGCCGCTTATTTTCCCTATTTAGTGGTTGTGCTTTCGGCCGCGGGAATGAGTCTCGTCGCCCTCGAAACCAGACACGCACCGCCGTCATGGTGGACCCTGAAGGGGTATGAGAGCGTTATGGCGGGGAGTGTCGTGGCGCTGAGCGTTGCTCCCCTATTTTGGAGAAGCTGCCGGTTCTCTGAAGGCGAGTTCGTTTTCTACGGACCCGCCGGGCAGGATCAGCTGTTTCATGTGACAATGCTGCAACGACTGTTGCATCACGTGCCGCCGGACAACTTCATGGTTTCCGGCCTCAGGGCGCCCGTCTATCACTATTTCGACGACCTCACGCTCGCGCTGATCCTGCGAGCCCAAAAAACGTTGCACCTTGGTGCGACCGATTTGTTCGATCTGTATTACAGATGTTATCCCATCCTTGTCTATTTCCTTATCGGCGTATTGGTCTATCGCGCCGGCAGGCAATTGCTGGGGGCGGCCAGGGGTGGCATTCTGAGCGTTCTGCTGCTTCTCGGCGCCGGCGGGCTGGGCTGGTTCTTCGGTGTTCTGCAGACTGCCGTCCATGCCTCGCAATTTGCCGCGATGCGGGCGGCGCTCTTTTCTAGCTGGACGTCCTGGGACGGCATCGATGCAATTCTGCCGCTGGTTCATCGTCCCGCCCATTACCACAGCCTCCTGATCTGTCTCGCCGCGATCAATGTCCTTCTGCGGCCGGAGCGTTCCCGGCGCGATTGGCTTGTGGCGGGATTGCTGTTGGGGCTTATGGCCGGATTCAACTTCACGCTTGCCGCGACGTTCGGCGTAGCTACCGTCCTCGGGAGCCTCATATTGCTCTTGCAGCGCAGACAAGACGAAGCGCGCGATCTCGCCTGGCTCGCTTTCTTCATATTCATCGGCAGCCTGCCCGTGACTGCGGCGATGTTGTTGTCGGGATTTCACAACGTGGCGCCCGGCTTTCCCTTTCGGGGGCCGAACCTGGAATTCCCTGCCACGATCTGGGGCGCGCTGCTCGGCCGAATGATACCGGCAGCGCTCATCCCATGGGCCTCTCTGATCGTGTTTCCGGTCGTCGCCTATGGGGTCAAGCTATTCGGGGTCGGCGCGATGGCGCGGTTCGATCTGGGCGGAGAGCGTCATCGTGGCATTGCAATGGTGTTCGCTATCGTTTTCGCCTTATCGTTCTTGATCGGCACGTTCTTCCCGTACCAAGGCGTGGGTGGCATAGCTATCGTTTTTCTTCAGCCGACGCTCTGGATTCTTGGTCTTTTCTCACTTCATCCGATCGATGCCTGGCTTGAACGCAACCGAGGGAGCTGGCGCCCGATCGTTCTGTGGGGAATGCTAGGACTGACCTGGGTGCAGGCTCTGGGGGCGTTCAATTTCTCCTGCAAAGCTACCTTCGGTCAAGATACAGCGCATGCATTGCAGGATATTCGTTTGGCGGCTGCGCCCGACGACGTCGTGGCCTTTTTGCCGACCGGACTCACCGAAAGGCCGATTTGGGGTCACGTCGAAGAGTCTACGGATTATTCGATCACGGCGATGACCGGTCTCGACGGTTATTTCTCATCCGAAACATACTCCATATCCTTGGCTGTTCCGGGTTTTAGTGGGAATCGAGCGGAGGTGCTCGCACAAGCGGAACGGTTGTATGAGCAGAGGCGCGACGACGTCGGGTCTTTCGTCAAAGGCAACATCACGGATACCGCCTCCGCGCGTCTTGCAAAAGACCAGGTTCGATGGATCGTTGTGTCGGGCGATGCACTGCAGGGCATTTCGTCCTCTGCAATACCGTGGCGGAAGACTCGCGAGATCGCGGTTTACCGGTTCCCTCGCTAGAGGAAGGGCCGATCTCGACCCAGATCATGCTAAATTCCGGCATCACCGAGATCCATAGGGTTGTGATAGATTGTCGTATCAAAATCAGTTTTTTCCAGAGACAAAAGACAGGTGACCCCGGATAGCTACATGCTTCAATCACTTCGTTCGGTCTTGGCTATCCCGGCAGCCTACAACTTGTGGTGGAACGTAGTCGGAGGACCCGCCTTTGCCAAAGTGCTGGTGCGTGAGTACCTCCAGCCAAGGGTTGGAGCACGCATCCTGGAAATCGGCTGCGGGCCGGGTACGATCGTGGGCTACCTGCCGCAGGTCGAGTACTTAGGATTTGACTTAAGTTCCAAGTACATCGAAATGGCTCGGAAGCGCTTCCCGCAAGCGCAATTCGTTTGCGAACGAGTGAGTCAATTTTCGCCGGCGCAACAGCAGAGTTTTGACACCGTACTCGCGCTCGGCGTCGTGCACCATCTCGACGATCGAGAAGCGAGGCAATTATTTCAAATCGCGTATGATGCGTTAAAATCTGGCGGAAAGCTGATTACGGTCGACGGGGTGTGGACAAACGATCAGTCGCCCGCCGCGCGGTGGCTGTTGGCGAGAGATCGCGGGGAATACGTAAGGAATGAAGGAGAGTACGTGAATATCGCGTCCCAGGTGTTCGCAAATGTCCGGGCAAGCGTACGCCACGATCTCATTCGGATACCTTACTCACACCTGATTCTTGAATGTGTTCGCCGATGAGTTCGTTGGGGTCAGAGTTGGGCGGTATTGTGGACGAGTCCGGACGTAGGGATGCATAGAATCGTCGAAGCCTCGAGGGAAGGTCAGCTGGCGCCGCGGCGAATTTCCGTCGTCATCCCTGTTTACCGCAGCGAGACAATCCTTCCCGAGTTGGTCCGCCGATTGGAATCCGTGCTCGTCGCGATTGCGGAGAACTTTGAGCTCATCCTGGTCAACGACTGCAGTCCCGACCGTAGTTGGGATGTCATCTCCGATCTGGCTGGGCGATATTCCTGGATTCGTCCCATCAACCTCATGCGCAATTACGGCCAGCACAACGCGTTGCTGTGCGGCATCCGGGCCGCCCGCTACGACGTCATCGTCACGATTGATGACGATCTGCAGCATCCCCCGGAGGAGATCCCGAAACTGCTGGAAGTGCTTGCGGGCGGGTATGACGTCGTCTATGGCACGCCGGAACAGGAGCAACACGGGTTGGGGCGAGACTTTGCCTCATGGGTGACCAAGCTGGCTTTGCAAAATGTCATGGGCGCCGAGATTGCGCGGCAAGTCTGTGCCTTCCGCGCCTTTCGCGCCCAGGTGGCCAAAGCCTTCGCGCACTACGAAGGGTCTTTTGTATCCGTCGATGTACTGCTGACATGGGGTACCAATCGCTTCTCGGCGACATCCGTGAAACACAGTCCACGGGAACAGGGAACTTCCGGATACACCTTTCGTAAGTTGATGACGCACGCGATGAACATGATGACAGGCTTCAGCACGATGCCGTTGCAGATGGCCAGCCTGATCGGATTCGTCTTTACATTATTTGGACTTGTTGTACTGGCGTACGTAGTCATTCGGTACCTCGTCCAAGGTGGTTCTGTGCCGGGTTTCCCGTTCCTTGCGTCAATCATCGCGTTATTTTCCGGAGCGCAGCTATTCGCCCTTGGTATCATCGGGGAATACTTAGCCCGTATGCATTTTCGCAGCATGCAGAAACCTCCCTACGTTGTCCGTGAGTCTGAAGGAGACGAAACCGTGAAGGGTAAGGCAGTCGCGTTCTAATGATGAACCGGTTAAACCAAAGCGAAGTCTACGAATACTGGACGAGGCAGGCGCGTGAGCACGGCCGGTCACCTTCGGCTTCCTGGTCCGACCATCGTGTAATCGAGATGGAAATCAGTGAGATCGCCAAGTATCTGACCGACGGAGACAAGGTTCTCGACGTGGGTTGTGCCAACGGGTATTCCTCCTTGCGATTCGCCTGCGTCCGCCGGGTACAGCTTCGAGGCCTGGATTACGTTCCGGAAATGATCGAGCAGGCGAGGGCCCAGCTTGCTGCAATGCAGGATCGCCTGGTCGGTTCTGTTGAATTTGATGTCGGCGATATCACGCAACTGAAGGAGCGGTTGAATTCCTACGACAAAGTGATTGTCGTGCGGGTTCTGATTAACCTGGGAACCTGGGAACGCCAGCTCCTCGGTCTGCGCGAGTGCATTCGTGTGCTAAAGCCAGGCGGTTTGCTTTTGCTTTCGGAGGCGACCTTGCAGGGCTGGCGGCGGTTGAATGCGCTCCGTAAGGAGTGGGGAATGGAGGACATTCCGATGCCGCTGTTTAATCAGTACATTGACGAGGAAAAAGTGATTGCCGCAGTTGGCAGTGAAGCTACATTGCTTGAGATATCGAACTTTGCAAGCACGTATTACGTCGGCACGCGCGTTTTGAAACCTCTCCTGGCGCAAGCAACTCATGCTCCAGTTTCGGTAGCTGACCCGGGTGCCGAATGGAATCGCTGGTTCTCGCAGCTTCCTCCGGCCGGCGACTATGGCACTCAAAAACTATTTGTGTTCCGTAAACCATGAGCTATCGCATCCCATTTAACCGGCCCTGCCTCGCGGGCAATGAATACAGGTACATTGCAGAAGCCATTGCCAATGGGCACGCCTCCGGGGACGGCCCCTTCACCCGCAAGTGTCACGAACTTCTCGAAAGGGAACTAGGGGTTCCACGGGTTTTACTGACAACTTCCTGTACGCATGCCCTGGAAATGGCGGCGCTCCTGCTCGACTGCGGCCCTGAGGACGAAGTCATCGTCCCGTCATTTACCTTTGTCTCGACGGCGAATGCCTTCGCTTTGCGGGGAGCACGGCTGGTATTCGCGGACGTTCGTCCCGACACGCTGAATCTTGATGAGAGTCGTCTGGAAGCTCTCATAACGCTGCGAACCAAGGCGATCGTCGTGGTTCACTATGCGGGAGTTTCCTGCGAGATGGATTCGATTCTTGCGATCGCTTCCCGCCACGGAGTTCGGGTCGTGGAGGACAATGCGCACGGCCTGTTCGCTCGGTACAGAGGCGAGTACACCGGGACATTCGGATGCCTTTCCACCCAGAGCTTCCACGAGACCAAGAACTTCACATGCGGAGAAGGCGGGGCGCTGGTCGTCAACGACGCCGAACTGTTGGAACGGGCACTCGTGATTCGCGAGAAAGGCACCAACCGCAGCCGCTTCTTCCGCGGCGAAGTAGACAGATACACGTGGGTCGACCTCGGATCCAGCTATTTGCCTTCCGATCTTCTAGCCGCATTTCTCTACGCGCAGCTCGAAGCCAGAGAGACGATTCAAGAAAAACGGCGGCGAGTCTGGAATCGATACTATGAATCGCTGGCCGACTGGGCCGAGAGTAACGATGTAAAACTGCCGCTGATTCCACCGGAGTGCGAGCAGGCCAATCACATGTTCTACATGCTTCTGCCTTCGTTTGAGCACCGCGATTCGTTGATCTCACAACTGAAGGCGCAGAGCATTCTCAGCGTCTTCCACTACACTCCGCTTCATCTTTCGGAGGCGGGACTGAAGTTCGCAGCTGGTCCCTCGAACTGCCCGGTCACGGAAGAGGTTAGCGAGCGACTGCTGCGTTTACCCTTCTACAATGACCTCAGCGAAAACGAGCAGGACCAGGTCACAGCTGCCGTAACGAATTCTCGGTTCCGTTCGTTGAGCCGGCAGGCCAGCTAGCCAGCAGCTCGGAGTGCTGCGCAAAGCCTGAAGCCCCGGCGACTTGCTTCACAGTGGGGCGCATCCAACGGGGGAAGTACGCGGCCGTCAAATAGAGTCACACTTGAGTTTCACGGAACAAGGAACAAGTGCTCCGAAGAACACATCATACCTATTTGCCGCACCTCTTTGCGGTCAAAAGGCCGTAGGCATTCAGCCACTATACTGGGATGTCTTGAACAGGCTTCGCAACAATCGACAGCGCGTCAATCCCGGAAAAGTTGGTCTCGGAGAACTTGCTATACTTCCCAGAAGGCCTGACTAGCGTGGGGTGCCAGCGTTAGCCGCGAATCGATAATCTAATATAGGCCGGACGTGAGAGCCAAAGGGGCTTGCACCTCAACCGGTACCGATTGATCCAAGATGCCTATTCAAATCATTGTTAACGCGGATGACCTCGGTATGAGCGCGGAGGTGAATGAGGCGATCTTTCGTGGGATGGAGGACGGAGTCATTACGTCGGCGACCATGCTGTCGAACGGGCCCGCGGTCATCCCTGCCGCGCGAATGCTGCACCGTTTCCCTAACTGCTCGTTTGGAGTGCATCTGAATCTGACCGAGTTCCAGCCTTTGTTCGCAGAGAGTCACACTGCTCTCTCCAGCATTCTCGACGAGCATAACTGTTTTAACGGGAATACCATCCGGGAGGTCCGGATCAGCGCGTCGATGCTAAGGGCCATTTACAGGGAATGGTGCGCGCAGATTGACAATCTGATCCAGCTCGGTGTGCAACCGAGTCACTTGGACGCTCATCACCATGTTCACACCATTCCGCAGATGCTCCCGGTTCTGGCTGCCCTACGCCGCCGCTACAGAATCAACAAGGCGAGAATCAGCCGGAACATGTACGACCCCACGGCGCCCGCGAGCAAGATCCTGCTTTCAAAGAAGTGGCTCTATAATCAGGCCTTAAGGTGTATCGGATTCAAGACCACGCGAATATTCACGGACCTGGAAGTCTTTATCAGAGTTTGTGCTGCCCGGCCTCCGCGGGAGCCGCTGATCGAACTCATGACTCACCCGGCCTCGGTACCTTCGAACGAAGAGCCGGGTCTGCTGGCGAGTGATTGGACCAAGAAGCTTTCGTATCAGGTTGCCCTTGTGAGCTACAAGGCTTTGTAAAAAGGATCAGCGACTGTGGCAGACAGACTGGGCTGACGGCGCCAATCTACCAGGAGTGCCGGGCCACAATGCATCTCCGAATTGGAACCAAGTCATCGAGTCTTGGCGACGGGAATACGTTGAAAGCCGTCCTCACTGATCTTTGGCAGAGCGAACATCAAGTGAGTGGACGAAAACTCACCTTGAGAGTCTTACAGGAAAAGGAACCGGATCAATCGCGATGACCATGGACAGAGGTCAGAGGTAATTTCCTTGTTCTTCCGTCTACCGGGGAAGGAGTGATCGCGATGGGACGTCTCGCTTTTGCGGTGCTATTGTTATCACTGGAGATTGTCGGTCGGGCTTCCGCTTCCAATGCGAATGTGGGATTGGAAGGAAAGGCCAGCCTGGTGAGCGGAGTGGCGCCACACAGCCAGTTAGGATTGGGAATTGCGAACGCGTCCACCTGTCCGAACGGGAACTCGACGTGGGGTTCGTGTGGCGGCAGCAGTCCGGCAGGAATCACCTACGCGACAACGGCTCAGAACTGGTCGCAGGCTTCGACTACGGCGTTGACCGCAGGTGTGTCCGGCAGCGTGACTCTTACGCCCTGCCCCTCCGGGGTGGACTACACCTCTGGGGCTGGCTACGATGTTTACATCTCGGATGGCTCCAACAGCGAGGCCGTGGCCGTAACCTCCGGTTCGACGGGAAGCGGAAACTGCTTAATCACGTTCACGCCATTTTTTGCACATTCCAGCTATACCATTGGCTCGGCTTCCGCTGGCATCCAGGAGACCCTTAAGCGAAGGAAACAGTTTCACTTTGGGGGATGGCTCCCCCCCTGTCACAGATGAAAATCTACAGCGTCAATAATATGCCTGCGAGCCACGTGCCTCCCCAGAGTTGCGTTGATGTAGTTGGGGAAGCGAGGGGCCTCACCAAATCGGATCAGATTACTAGCATCACCCCACCTGGGCGGTTAGGGAATCTTTTCCTTAACGCTTATCCTGTGGATGTGGGTGCGATCATTTTACATTTCTGTAACCCGAGCGGGTCCGAAGTGATCACCCCGCCTGGTGCATACTCGTTTCTGGCTGTGCGCTAAGCTTTTGCTACCGCCTCTTGCTGCAGTTGGCGCTTATAGCCTTGAAGTCCGGGAACTTTTGAACTTTTGCGGCGTCAAGAGCTTTCAGATGACGTGGGCGGCATTTTTCGCGAAGATCTTGAACTGCCCATTAGCGACTATGATCTTCCGCTTGATCGCGGATGGGAATGTGAGCGGATGGTCGTTCGGGCTGTTGCTGGCAACGGCCCACTCCGATACTAACCGCGGTCCCGAACTCGTGCAAGGTCAGGTAGTCGACGCGCTTAAAAGTTCGCGAAACAGCGACGATCAGGAAGTCGATCAACTGGAGATAGAGGCTGTCATGGGGAGTGCCCTTGAAAGCATGACTCGCTACCAGGCGAAACTAAAGCGCGATCTCTGCCGCTCAATCGAGACGCTGCGTACTGTGCAAGCGGAAAGGAGGGAAGGCGAGAAGTGACACTTCGCTACGAAGCCGCCAACCAATGGCTTCCGATCCGGGTCGGGCTGATTGGCAGTTCGTCCTTGCCAAGCTATTTATTGTGCTCCACTCGACGTTTCTTCAAATCCCAAAGAACGTCCAGCGTGTCGAGGACAATATCAGGGGTGGACACGGGTGACAGCAGGAAATCGGTGAAATTGCCACGACCGAAATCGAACCTGGGAACTCTGATGTAACCCACGGGCGTGATCCAGTAAGGTTGGTAGTTTAGAGCCTCGACGATTTTGCGGGTGCGGTGGTTCCCATGCAGCCTGGGGAGAATCTCGCAGACTATGAAAGGCCGGTCTCGCATTATGATTTTTTGCATGCCCTCAAGCACATTTGCCTCAAAATCCTCCACGTCGATCTTAATTAGATCCACTCGCATTGGGTGACCAGCTTCGTACTCGTCGAATCGCACGGTTTCGACCTCGAGGCGGGGAGATCCCTTTCTGGACTGCCAACTGTCGCTGGCTAACGTGCCGGTGCTCTCAACGTCCAGGCCCTCACCTGGCGGCAAGAAGAGAGTCGCTCTCCCGCTTACGCCGGACAGCGCCGTGTTTTCGCAACGAACGCGCCCCTCCAATCGATTGAGCAGAACATTCTTCTTCAGGCCGTCGAAAATCGACGGTACTGGTTCAAAAGCGATGACTCGGAGGTCTGAATTCCATAGCGCACCCAAGATGGAGTAAAGGCCGCAGTTGGCTCCGACATCAATGAAGGTCGCGGCACGTTCAAAAAAGAATCTGAGCGTCCGCGAAGTTTCGGGTTCGAACCCATCCAGTCCGTGCCAAAAGAGCAGAGAGGCGATTCCAATCCCAGAGTTCCTCCCGATCGACAGGTTTTTGCCGTTGGGCAGCCGAATCGTGACGCTGTTCTTGCGCACTTTTTGCTCTATGTTGAGCGCGCCTTGGGCGGCAACGAAGCGCAGCAGCTTCGCAGAATACGCGAGCAACAGGCTCAAATAGTAGTTGTCCCGCCAGCGTTTCAGTAATCTCGTGAGGCCACCGGCCATCTCGTCCCGTCTCCCCAAAACTTGCGCTCCCGCTAGCAAGTTCCGCAAGGGCCTTCTCGCAAACATGGACAGTTCGCTAGGAGCGCGCGCCGGGTCTGCGTCGCTCTGTGCGGAAATTGTACCTTTTTGCGCTGGTCTGGAGATTGTCGCAATCAGATACGCAGCGCTACCGAGAGTCTTTCGTAGGAACTAGAATTCCTAGACAGGTAACAGTTTGGAATGGACTCGAACAGTCTAGTTTCAAAGCTCGGTGCGAACGTCCGCGTTGACGCGGGTCTTTTGTGTTCAAAATTCTAGATGAGCCCGTGCGTGACAATCAGGGCAGAGCGTAATCAGGTTGTCCTCACTGTCGTCCCCTGAATGACTCCGGAATTCTTTGTGATGAACCTGCAGATTCTTTCTGAACCCACACAGCTGGCACTGCCAATTATCACGGTCGAGAACTTGGCGATGTAGTTCGCGGTACGGTTGGGTAGACAGTTTGATGCGAGCTCTTCTCGAGCGAGGGTTCCTCATGATGGCCAAATACGGGAGGTCCATGGATTGGGTAGGATAGAGCATCGGTCTATTGGGGTGGCAGATAACGAAGTGTTCAGTCAACTTTCGTTTGGATGGGCCAATGTCTTAAGATTTTGATATTGTTCTCGTGGGCTCTCATGACTTTTCGCAGATTGGCAGAGCATTTGAGTAGGGGGGTGGTGTTGCACCGCCGTCTTCCCGCAAGATTTGGGCGTCTCCCAATATATGTGACACCTGAGGCGGGACTGCGATACTGGTCGGCCATGTCACGAGTTGATTCTGTTCTCTATAGCATGGCAGAAGAACTTGTGAAACCAAACTCTGTCGTTTGGGACGTGGGTGCGAACGTGGGGCTTTTTAGCTTGTGTGCGGCCGCCACCTCCGGTCCATCCGGCTTCGTTTTGTCAATTGAACCAGATCTCTGGCTTGCACACTTAATCACCCGCTCCCGTCAAGAGATTGCCCGATATGCATGTTCGGAGGTGCAGGTCCTGTGTGCGTCAATTTCAGATTCAACCCGCGTCTCAAGTCTTGAAATAGCGGAAAGGGCGAGGGCCTCGAATCATCTGGTCGGAACCACTGGGTCGACTCAGGCAAGAGGTCGGCGATGCGTTCAGCCCACCGTCTCGCTCACTTTGGACTTCCTGTTGGACTATTTTCCCGTTCCGTCAGTGTTGAAGATCGACGTGGAGACTCACGAGGTGAGTGTTTTGAAAGGAGCGGCACGGCTATTAAAAGAAATCCGACCAACAATTTGGTGCGAGGTCTCGCATGAGAACTCCTCAGAAATCACGGAGTTGTTGCACGCCGTGGGCTACAAACTTTATGGTGCAGAAATTCAACCCCATCCACCTACAGATCGGGCTTGGTACCACACTCTAGCAGTTCCGCCCGCGCGCCCGGCCCATGAATATTGATCCTTGTCGATCGATGCCGTACAAACTTGAGTTCCTGAATGCACTTTTGGTCAGAGAGAAGCTGCTGAACTTCGTCGAAGCCGCCGAACAGCATCCCGAGTTTGCTGTTGAGCTTCCGCGTTTTCAGGCCGCCGTGTGGGAGGTCTTTAACCCCTATGAGCTTTCTGATTAACTGGCTTCTCAGCGGCCCATGACCAGGAACAAGCTACAGAATTCGTGTGCTCGGCTTTTTCGAGCACAGAGAAGCGTCAGCTTCCCATAACTGAAACACGCCCACAGCGGATCCGCTGTCACAGGGCGAGCGAGGCGAGTCGCGCCAGCGATCTCGACACTTGACAGCGGCACGAGAGGAGGGCACTGGTACCATGAGAATGCAGAAGAGAAAACAACCACTTCGGTCCTGGCTCCCCACAAAAGCCGAGCGCGGTTTTCACGGCTATCCCGTCGCTACGATCGCCTTCTATGGGCCGACCGATAAGTTGGCCACCAAAGTCGCCGTCAGCATTATCCTCAGCGAGAATCACGAACCGGATCTTCTGGAGCGCTGGTTCTCCATTAGCGGCTTGGATGTGCGCCATGATCCCGCCATCGGCGAACAGGTTGTGGCTTTCCTCAAGACCCACGCGGTCCGCTCCACCGTGGTCGCCGACGGCATCATCGGCTGTCCCCACGAAGAAGGCGTGGACTATCCCGAAGGAAAGTATTGTCCTCAGTGCCCTTACTGGGCGGGGCGTGATCGCTGGACCAAGGAGCGAATCCACTGAGCGGACCGCCGCGATGGCGAAACCCAAGAAGCTGCCGGGCGTGAGGGCCAGGAATTTGAATCTAGGTACCCGTTTATGGTCTCAGCGGCCATGCACTCTGGCGTGGCATGGCGCGCACAGCGTGATCAAGTTTTCCTCTGCGTCGGCTCCCGAATGGCTGCGGAACTCCGTGTGGTGTAGCTCAAGATTCGACATCGTGCCGCACAATTGACACCGCCAGCCGTCGCGACGCAGGATCTGCTGGCGCAAACTTTCGTACGACAAGGGGTCCAGCCGCAAGCCGGCGGCTTTGGGTCGAATCATTCTCACGACGCCTTCGCCCGCAGGTTTTCGAGGAAAGCCTGCTGCTGTTCGCCGGGCAAGAATCTGTAGTAGCGCGAGATCGAGTTGAGCAGGATCTCCGGGTTGCCGTCGTCCAAATGGGCGCCCGCCAGGAAGTCGGCGCAGATCATCTCCAGGCAGTAACCTCGCGATTTGTCCGTGCCCAGCATCCGCGCTGCCGTCTCGATCGCCTGCTCGATGACGGGGATCTGGCTCTTGTAGACCTTGAAATAGATCAGCTCCGACGGTTCTTCTTCCTTCCCCGTCAGTTCCTTCTCCACCGCTCGCCGGAAGTCCTCCCTGGGCATGGAGCGGGCTTTGTGCACCCAGGGTGCACAATTGAACCGCTGACCCTCCGCCCGCGCCAGCTTCGCCAACTCCCTCCCTTTCGTCCAGCCGATTTCCTTCAGTTCCTTCCGCACTTGCGGCGGCAGGTGCTCGTGGATGGACATCAGGTAGTACGCCTTCCGTCTCGATTCTGGGAACCGTCTCGCCAGAAACTCGTCGAACGACTTCAGGTTCTCTAGCCTCCAGTACTGCCCCGCCCGCACCTCGCACAGATACCTGCCCAAATCGACAAAGCGGGTGTCCCGCTCCATCTCTTTCTGCTTCTCCCAGGCCAGGATCTCGTCGATCTTGGTGAGGACAAACAGGGCACGTTTGCGATTGAGCTTGGGCGGCATCGGCATCGGCCTAAAACGAAAGTTCGTCAAACAGACCAAGATCAACTCCGGGTTTGCGCACCAGGCCGGCTTCGACCAAGTCGCGCTTATCGAGGCAGAGCCCGAGGAAGGGGCAAGTTGTGCACGGATTCTGAGGGAAGCGGATGCCACTATGGGGCAGGAAGAGCCCGGACTCGATCCGTCGGACCGTGTCATCGACCAGGGTTGCGAACTCCTGCCGCTGTTCGTCAGAAATCGTGGCCCGGAGGTACTGAACCTCGACCAGACGCTTGCGCACGAAAACAACCTGGGCCACTTCGTCGATCGCGGTCATCCACGAATAGCAGACGAGTTGCGGATCAAGTGCGGGAATGCCGGCCGGTTCGTCTGGATATCGTGCTGACGTGGTCTTCCATTCCAGAACGCATGGCGTGCCGTCGAGTTCACCAATGGCATCGACGTAAGCTACAAAACTGTTGCCGGAACCGAGTGTCCGATTGAACTGAATCTGCTGGGTGGAACGAGGGCGCCGAATGCGAACGCGGCCATCCTGGGCGAAGCGCTCGAGCAACTGGATGCCTTGCTGCAGCATGCGGTCCCAGGTGTCGTTGCCCGCATAGCTCAGGTCCATGTCCTTGCACAGTCCCCACTGCTCGAACAGCACAGCGGCCGGATCTTCCCGGCGAAAAAGGGCCGCGACAGCCTGTTCGAAGGCCCGGCCAAACAGCATGGCGGCACGAGTGTCTTTTTCCTGCCAACCATCGAGGTAGCGGTGCCGGTACCGGCGCGGGCAGCTAAGGTATTGGCTGATCTGGGTGTAGGAGTAGGTCATCGGGTTGCCTCCTCCGTGTTGGAGCGAGAAGCTGTCGAAACCGGAACGGCAGACAGTTCTTCCCACTGGCTGGCCGGAGCGAAGCCGTCGAGGTTGATGAGCGAAATGCCGTTGATCACGGTGTGGCTGATCTTGACGACGCCGCGGAGTCCGGGCAAAGCCTTCTCATCGACCTGTTCGTGGGCCAGCAGTTCCGGGTCATAGAGGAAATCCCGCAGGAACCAGCCCAGCTTCCACATCGCTTTTTGGGTACAATAGAGGCGGCCGACGATGGACTGCCCAACGAACATGCTGGGTTCAAGGATGGAGAGTCGGAGGACATAGAACGGTTTGTGAGCGTGCCAGCGGAACTGGGCGCCATCGACCCGAACGAGGAATACGCCGTCTGGAATCTCGGCCCGAGAATCGCGGGCAGTTTCGGCGAGGCCGGGGACTTGGCGTTTCATGCGACGACCTCCTGCTTCGGGTGCGAGTAGCTGTTGAGCTGGCAGAGCAGGGCATTGCGGTCCTTCTCGGCCCAGTCGGCCAGCGACTGGACGAAGTTCTCAACTTGCTCCCTGCTGGCCTCTCGGAGCGTCTTCGTGCCACAGAAGTCGACGGCGTAGGCCTTTACCAATTCGGGATCGAGCTGGTGTTGGCGGATGAGCTGGCAGAGGCGGTCGCGGACCTTTGGGCCGGTCCCGTTTCCATTGCCATTTCCGTTGCCATGCGCGCTTTGGGGCGGGAGCTTCTCAATCGGAATCGGAACAGAGCCGATCTCCTCGACCGAGCAGATGCCGATGCCGTAGGCCTTACGCAGGGCGCGATTGACGGCGCGCGTTTCGGCTACACGCATTTCCGCGCCGCGGACGAGCGGGGAGACATTGGACGGATCGGCATCGCCGTAGCCGACAAAGCCGGAGGAGCCCTTGGAAGGGAAGACCGTCGCCTTGAGGACGAACCGATTCGCGCCCGAATCGCAAAGCGAATCGACGGCTTCAACATGGATGCCGCTGCATCTCTTGCGACGTGCCAGTCCGATTAGGCCTGTATGTGTGACGTACCAACCGTTATTTAGGTAGATCAAATCACCGGCACCTACTGAGAAGTCGTGTTGGGTTGCAATCTCCCTGAGCCGAATGAGAGCTTCCCGAGAGAGATTGTTCCAAATCCTTCGGGCGGCGCGGATGCTCGTCTGAACTGCGGTCTTTCTTGGCATGATGCCTCCTTGAACTCATTTATACTTAGGCGCCTATGTATATGCCCGTTCTCTTTATACATAGGCGCCTAAGTATCTGTCAAGAACTTTTTGGTTGATTTCACCCATTCGGAAGATTAGCTTTTAGATCATCAATGGCTAAGAAAAAGAACCCAAATGCCGTCGCCCTAGGAAAACTGGGTGGGTCGAAGGGCGGCAAGATCCGGGCGGCCAAGCTAACTTCGGAAGAGAGACGCGAGATTGCGCGTAATGCCGTACTCGCCCGGTGGGCCAAAGCCAGGGAAAAAGCCCAGCAGAAGGACCTGCAAGACAAGACCTGATCGCCTGAAATTCCTCCCCAAGATTGACCTGAGACGGCCTCGTGGATATCTGGATCGCCAAAGAACCCCGCCGGCACTAAATTATCTTCTGGGCGTGGCGACCAAATTCGGCAAGAGCCTACTGCGTGATATTGAGCCCCGCCTGTTAAGGTCTGCACGGACCCGTCCAGTGGTGGTGCTGACCGGCGAGCTCCGCTGGGCGGTGGCCTTTGTCAATTGACTGTAGATTCCGAAACGCACACTTGAAGATCGTACCCTATTAGGGTACAATCGTACCCAGTATGACCACTGCAGTGGACCACCAGTTCGCGGGCCGGAGCTTGTTCGGGCGCACGCGCAGCGCACTGCTAGCCATGCTTTATGGCCATCAGGACCAGCAATTCTATCTGCGGCAGCTTGTCCGGGCGGTTGGTGCCGGCCACGGTGCTCTTCAGAGGGAAGTAAGACACCTAACGGATATGGGTCTGATTGTGCGAAGAGTTCAGGGCAATCAAGTTCTATATCAGGCGAATGAGCAGAGTCCTATCTTTTCGGAAATCAAGAGTCTGATCACGAAGACCGTGGGCATCCACGATGCCATTCATTCAGCTTTGGTGTCTTTGGGGGCAGAGATTCAGATTGCCTTTGTTTACGGTTCGGTGGCACGCCAAAAGGAGCGGGCAAATAGTGACGTGGATCTGATGGTTTTGGGGAATGCACCCTTCAGTGACGTTGTTTCCGTGCTGGGTCCGGCACAGAGAGTGCTCGGCAGGGAGATCAACCCAACCGTCTTTTCAGTGTCCGAATTCCGGTCAAAGCTGGCAGCTGGGAACCATTTCTTGCGTAGTGTACTGAAAGAGAAGAGACTTTTCGTGTTGGGGACCGAGGATGAGCTTGCAAAGTTGGCTTCAAAACAGTTGGCTGGTTCAACACACAACAAACCCTGAAGAAATCACGAACCTGTTTGCGATTTCGGATCGGGATCTTACAGCTTGCCAGGTGACGCAGTTGCCTGCCGACTGGCGGTTTGCGATCGCTTACAATGCGGGACTCCAGGCAGCAACCGCCGCCCTGGCTGCGGCAGGTTACAGGGCAACGCGGGACAACCATCACTACCGCGTCATCCAATCGCTGGAGTTCACGACAGCGCCGGGCAGAAAAGTGATTGACACTTTTGACGGCTTTCGCAAGAAGCGCAACGTTAGCAGCTACGATGTTGCAGGTTCCGTGTCCGACAAAGAAGCGGACGAAATGCTCAAACTCGCTACCAGCCTTCGCACGAATGTCGAAAAGTGGATCAGGACAACGCGTCCGGAGCTACTAAGGCCCTCAACCTAACGGTCCAGCCGCAAGCGAGCGGCTTTGGGGCGAATCATTCTCAGGACGCCTTCGCACGCAGGTTTTCGAGGAAAGCCTGCCGCTGTTCGCCGGGCAAGAACTTGTAGTAGCGTGAAATCGAATTGAGCAGGATCTCCGGGTTGCCGTTGTCCAAGTGTGCGCCCGCAAGGAAGTCGGCGCAGATCATCTCCAGGCAGTAACCTCGCGATTTGTCCGTGCCCAACATCCGCGCTGCCGTCTCGATTGCCTGCTCGATGACCGGAATCTGGCTCTGATAGACCTTGAAGTAGATCAGCTCCGACGGCTCCGTTTCCTTCCCCGTAAGTTCCTTCTCCACCTCCCGCATGAACTCTTCTCTTGGCATGGAGCGGGCTTTGTGCACCCAGGGTGCACAATCGAAGCGCTGACCCTCCGCCCGCGCCAGCTTCGCCAACTCGCGCCCTTTCGTCCAGCCGATTTCCTTCAGTTCCTTCCGCGCCTGCGGCGGCAGATGCTCGTGGATGGACATCAGGTAGTACGCCTTCCTTCTCGATTCCCGGAGCGTGGCCAGAGATCAGTAGGTAGATGGTTTTACAACTTTGCTGGAAATCCAGAGAGCGAATACAGACTCAGCGGCGTTGGCCGCGCCCAGGTTCATCACGGTGTCATTTATGAGTTTTGCAGACCACGGTGCTGTGGGCCGTGTTCTCGTCTAGTATTACTACGTTAAGTATTAAGGGGCGCGAGAGCCCTTGATCTTGCATCCACAATAGACGCAGAAGCCGGTCCAGGTGATAAGCAGATACTGAATCTCACGGCGCGTCCGTGGCAGGGTCCAGCCAGAAGTTTTTTTTCGGCGAAGTGTTTCCAGAGTCAAGAACGCGCGCGCCATCATGACCAGCGTAGTGTGGTGGTGCCAGCCGATCCAGCTGCGCCCCTCATAATGATCCAGTCCGAGTTCTTCCTTCAGTTGCTGATAGTCCTGCTCAATCTTCCAACGGCACTTCGCCAAACGTACCAGACGGCGGAGAATGTAGGTCTCCGGCAAATCGCAGAGGAAGTATTTGGTAGGTTCTTTCTCCAACTCCGGCCATTCCACCAACAGCCATACTTCTTTATGCGGTGGTTCGCCACGCACGAAGCCATGCGAGGGTTGTACACGCATAGCCACAAAGCGCGATTCCAACCATCCCTTCGTACCTTGCCGCCAGCGAATCGACTTCCAACCTTTTGCTTGCACCGCCGCCTCGTGGACGGAGAGGGGTCGCGGTTGGCCATAGTCGTAGCGCGTAGCGGGGGCGCCTCTACCCGGATGGCGTGGTGGAATGGTCGCTTTCGGCGGAGCCGTCCACACTCCTAATGTGGGAGAGATCCCCACTACATAAGGAAGATGGCGAGCTTCCAGTCCGTCGCGAAACTCGGTGCTCTCCCCATATCCCCCATCGCTCACCACGATGCGATCGAGCAAGCCCCAGGAACGCGCTTGGTCAATAATATCCAGACCCAGTTGCCACTTGGTCTTGAACCCTACATCCTGGGGAATCCCCGCTTCCTCCCGACGTTGACCATCCTTCGCCCAGCTTTCCGGCAGATACAGGCGCCAGCCCAGAATGCTGTGTCCTTGCTCCCCCACGTGGTGCACACTGACCGCAACCTGGCAGTTCCCCACTTTGCCTAACGTCCCGGAATACTGCCGCTCCACTCCCACAGAATGCTCGCCTTGTTTGGGAAAGCCGGTGTCATCGATGACCCAAGCCGAGTCCGGCTCTAATTCCGCGGTCATTCGTTGGGCCAGCCGTTCCCATACCGGCATCCAATCCCACGGACTCTGCCCCACCAATTGCTGCATGGCCTGTACGTTTCCCTCTCCCATGCGAGCGGCCAGCGGCTCGATCGACTTGCGCTCGCCATCCAGCAACAGCCCGCGGACGTACACTTCGTTCCAGTGCTTTCGCTCGCTTCGGCCCAGCGGTTCCAGCAGATCCGCCAGAAACTGTTGCAAGCGCTTTGCGCACTTCTCGACCTGGGCGTCGGTCATGCTCGCGACAGTAGCACTCGCGAAAGCCCGAGTCTTGTCCAATACAAGATGAGCCTGAAGGGGAGGTGGGATTCCAACACAAGATGAGCCTGGAGCGGATGGCATGCTGAGGATTGACCATCAACATGCACGAAGCCGAGCAACTGAGCCTGGAGCA